>ERZ1034992.28-NODE-28-length-105502-cov-24.238471_pt1 | contig 105502 bp, 102 predicted proteins | sample MGYA00520695_ERZ1034992 | MGnify/ENA primary metagenome ERZ1034992 (study PRJEB33766, sample SAMN09781778) | gut metagenome | biome: gut microbiome | host: Homo sapiens | place: Madagascar | study: EMG produced TPA metagenomics assembly of the PRJNA485056 data...
CTTGTTCGGCGTTGTTTGTGTGCTTGTTCGGCGTTGTTTGTGTGCTTGTTCGGCGTTGTTTGTGTGCTTGTTCGGCGGAGCAAGATGTGCTCTTGAACGTGAAGGTCAGCAGATCGCGACGGCGAGCTCCGGCGTCGAAGTCGGCTGCGACGGGTGGTCGTGATATTCAGTTCAAGTTCGCGTGGACTGGTGAGCAGATGCGTGAGGGCGCGGATGCGAAGGCTCAGGCGGGTATTACGCACACCGTGAAGTACAAGCCCGACCCGGCTGAGTCGAACAACTCGACGACGCCAGCTGAACCCCCGAACGCGACGAACACCAACAATTCGGGGCCGTGAAAGATCGCGAAGACCAGCTTCAGTGGAACGCTCGTTGGCGGACCCGGACTCCTCTTGCGAGTCCGGGGGCGCTTGCAGTCCGCCAGAAGCGCGACTGAGACGCTCAGCGCCATTAGCGAACACTAGGGTGCCTGTGGAGCACTGAACCTCTGGTCGGTGCCCCGCAGGCGCCTCGTGCTAGTACACCCCCAGGTAGACGACACGCCCGAGTGCGGGTACACTGATTCGCGGTGCTTCAAGCACCTGTGGGCTAAAGGCTCCAAGTCAGGCTCCAAGTCGAAGCGCATGGGGGCTGACAAGTAATTTAATCGTCCGTGTAATGTTGGGGGATTCACACTCCAGATGGCGAGTTCGAACTTGCTAGGAAAGGTGTGACTCTGTCAAACTTGAACGGTTGCCCCGCGACCCGTGGGGCGGTTCTGCAGGGATTCTGCGGACCGGGCTGAAATGCCCGTGATCTTTGGACAAGACAACGGTCCACCTTCACGTAAGAAGGAACCGCGCAATACGTGTGTCGCTTTTTTAAGCGACACGCCCGAGTGCGGGGACCGGTGACGAATCTGTACGAGAAGAGGTAAGACGGCATGGCGGGACAGAAGATCCGCATCCGGCTGAAGTCGTATGACCACGAGGTCATCGACAGTTCCGCGCGCAAGATCGTGGACACCGTGCAGCGAGCAGGCGCCACTGTTGTGGGCCCGGTTCCGTTGCCGACCGAAAAGAACGTGTTTGTCGTCATTCGGTCGCCCCACAAATACAAGGACAGCCGCGAGCACTTTGAGATGCGCACACACAAGCGGCTCATCGACATCATCGACCCGACGCCGAAGGCCGTCGATTCGCTCATGCGTATCGACCTGCCCGCAGACGTCAACATCGAGATCAAGCTCTGAGGACATCTGCAATGACTACTGACAACAAGCAGCACGCAGCTGCGCCGATTAAGGCGCTGCTCGGCCGCAAGCTCGGCATGACCCAGGTTTGGGATGCTGACGGTCGCCTCGTGCCCCTCACTGTCGTGCAGGTCGGCACTAACGTTGTGACCCAGGTTCGCACCGAAGAAGTCGACGGCTACACCGCCGTTCAGATCGGTTTCGGCGAAATCGAAGCACGCAAGGTCACCAAGCCTCTCGCAGGCCACTTCGCAAAGGCTGGCGTCGAGCCTCGTCGTCACCTGACCGAGGTCCGCACCTCCGCCCATGACTCTTACGAGGTGGGGCAGGAACTCGACGCTTCCACCTTCGAGGCTGGACAGGCTGTTGACGTTTCCGGCAACACCAAGGGCAAGGGCTTTGCAGGCGTTATGAAGCGTCACGGTTTTGCCGGCGTTTCCGCTTCGCATGGTGCACACCGTAACCACCGCAAGCCCGGTTCGATCGGCGCTTGCGCAACCCCCGGACGCATCTTCAAGGGCCTGCGCATGGCCGGCCGCATGGGTGGCGTTCGTCGTACCGTCCAGAACCTCAAGATCCAGGCAGTCGACACCGAGAAGGGCCTGCTGCTCATCAGCGGCGCCATCCCGGGTCCGAAGAACTCCGTGGTCCTGGTTCGCTCGTCCGTGAAGGGTGCGTGAAATGGCTGACGTTCAGACCATCGACGTCTTCGATCTCAAGGGTAAGAAGGCAGCTTCGGTTGACCTCCCCGCCGAGATCTTCGACGTTCCCACGAACATTCCGCTGATGCACCAGGTCGTCGTCGCACAGCTTGCTGCTGCTCGCCAGGGTACGCACGCAACCAAGACGCGTGGCATGGTTTCCGGTGGCGGCAAGAAGCCGTTCCGCCAGAAGGGCACCGGTAACGCTCGTCAGGGCTCGATCCGTGCACCGCACTTCACCGGTGGTGGCATCGTCCACGGCCCGCAGCCGCGTGACTACGATCAGCGCACCCCCAAGAAGATGAAGCAGGGCGCACTCCGCTCCGCTCTGTCTGACCGTGCACGCGCAGGTCGCATCCACATCGTCACCGCTCTCATCGAAGGTGAGAAGCCGTCGACGAAGTCCGCTCTCGCAGCGCTTCGCGCGATCGTCGAGGACCGTCAGGCTCTCGTCGTCATCGAGCGTAACGATGAGCTCACCGCTCTCAGCCTGCGTAACGCTCCCGAGGTTCACGTTCTTTGGGCAGACCAGCTGAACACCTACGACGTCCTTGACGCCGACGATATCGTGTTCACCCAGGCAGCCATGGAGTCCTTCCTCGGCACCAAGGAGGAGACCAAGTGAGCACCCTCGAAGCGGGCAAGAACCCGCGCGACATCATTCTGAAGCCCGTCGTCACCGAGAAATCCTCCATTCTTATGGATGAAGGCAAGTACACCTTCGAGGTTGACCCGCGCGCCAACAAGACCGAAATCAAGATTGCCATCGAACAAATCTTCGGTGTCAAGGTCGGTCAGGTGGCCACTCAGAACCGTAAGGGCAAGACCTACCGGACCCGCACGGGTCAGGGCAAGCGCAAGGACGTCAAGCGAGCAATCGTGACCCTGCGTGAAGGCGCCATCGACATCTTCGGCGATCAGGCCTGAAAACCGGAGAGGTAGAGGACAAAAATGGGAATCCGCAAATACAAGCCCACGACCCCGGGTCGTCGCGGCGCGTCGGTCTCCGATTTCGTTGAGATCACCCGCTCCGAGCCCGAGAAGTCGTTGGTTCGTCCGCTGCACAAGACCGGTGGACGTAACTCGAACGGCCGCGTGACCTCGCGTCACCGTGGCGGTGGCCACAAGCGCCAGTACCGCGTCATCGACTTCCGTCGCCATGACAAGGACGGCGTCCCGGCAGTCGTCGCTCACATCGAGTACGACCCGAACCGTACCGCTCGCATTGCCCTCCTGCACTACGCAGATGGCGAAAAGCGCTACATCCTGGCACCGGCCAAGCTGAACCAGGGTGATCGCATCGAAGCAGGCGCCGGCGCCGATATCAAGCCCGGTAACAACCTGCCGTTGCGTAACATCCCGCTCGGTACCGTTATCCACGCTGTCGAACTCAAGCCCGGTGGTGGCGCAAAGATCGCCCGTTCCGCCGGTTCGTCCGTTCAGCTCGTCGCCAAAGAAGGCCGCTTCGCCCAGCTGCGTATGCCGTCCGGCGAAATCCGCAACGTCGAAATCACCTGCCGCGCAACGGTCGGCGAGGTCGGCAACGCTGAACAGTCCAACATCAACTGGGGCAAGGCCGGCCGTATGCGCTGGAAGGGCAAGCGCCCGCACGTCCGTGGTGTTGTTATGAACCCGGTTGATCACCCGCACGGCGGTGGTGAAGGTCGTACCTCTGGTGGCCGTCACCCGGTTAGCCCGTGGGGTAAGCCCGAGGGTCGTACCCGCCGTCCGAACAAGGACAGCGATCGCCTGATCGTTCGCCGTCGCAAGACCGGTAAGAACCGCTGAGTAGGAGTCGATAACTATGCCACGCAGTTTGAAGAAGGGCCCGTTCGTCGACGACCACCTGCTCAAGAAGGTCGACGCCGCAATCGAATCCGGCTCAAAGAATGTCATCAAGACTTGGTCGCGTCGCTCGGTCATCACCCCGGATTTCCTGGGTCTGACCTTTGCGGTGCACGATGGCCGCAAGCATGTCCCCGTCTTCATCACCGAGTCGATGGTGGGTCACAAGCTTGGCGAGTTCGCTCCCACGCGTACTTTCCGCAGCCACGACAAGGACGATCGAAAGGGACGCCGGCGCTGAGCCGGCCTCCACGGAAGAAGAGGCAGATAAATGGAAGCTAAGGCGCAGGCGCGTTTTGTCCGCGTCACGCCCCAGAAGGCCCGCCGTGTCGTGAACGAGGTTCGTGGCAAGGCTGCTCTGGAGGCCGCTGACATCCTGCGGTTCGCACCGCAGGCAGTCGCCACCGATGTCCGCAAGGTGCTCATGAGCGCCGTTGCCAACGCGAAGGTCAAGGCCGAACAGGCTGGCGAAACCTTCAACGAGGCAGACCTGCTGGTCATCGAAGCATTCGTCGATGAAGGTCCGACCATGAAGCGGTTCCGCCCGCGTGCACAGGGACGCGCAGGTCGCATCCTGAAGCGCACGAGCCACATCACGCTCGTCGTCGGTACCAAGGAAGACAAGAAGAAGGGAGCCCGCTGAAATGGGCCAGAAGGTTAACCCCACAGGGTTCCGCCTGGGAATCACCACGGATCACCGCTCCCGCTGGTTCTCCGACTCGACCACCAAGGGACAGCGTTACTCTGACTACGTTGCAGAGGACGTTGCAATCCGCAAGAACTTGACCGAGAACCTCGAGCGCGCAGGCATCTCGAAGGTCGATATTGAGCGTACGCGTGATCGCGTTCGCGTTGACCTCCACACCGCTCGCCCGGGCATTGTCATTGGTCGTCGTGGTGCAGAGGCTGATCGCCTCCGCCAGAACCTCGAAAAGCTCACCGGCAAGCAGGTTCAGCTCAACATCCTCGAGGTTAAGAACCCCGACATGGATGCTCAGCTTGTCGCACAGGGCATTGCAGAACAGCTCGCTGCTCGCGTTTCCTTCCGTCGTGCAATGCGCAAGGGCATTCAGTCCGCGCAGCGCGCAGGCGCCAAGGGTATTCGTGTTCAGGTTTCCGGTCGCCTCGGTGGCGCCGAAATGAGCCGTTCCGAGTTCTACCGTGAGGGTCGCGTTCCGCTTCATACCCTCCGCGCGAACATTGACTACGGATTCCACGAGGCACGCACGACCTTCGGTCGTATCGGTGTCAAGGTGTGGATCTACAAGGGCGACATCACCGAGCGCGAGTTCGCACGCCAGCAGGCCGAGCAGGCCAACCGTGGCGGACGTCGCAGTGATCGTCGTGGCCAGCGCCGCGGCGGACGCCAGAACCAGGAGACCGCTCAGCAGCAGGCGCCCGCAACCGAGGCGCCCGCAGCTACTGAAAACGGATCGGAGGCCTGAGCCCAATGCTCATTCCCCGTCGTACAAAGTGGCGCCGTCAGCACCGCCCGCACCGTACCGGTAATGCAACCGGTGGCACCGAACTGGCGTTCGGCGATTACGGTATCCAGGCACTCACCGGCGCATACGTGACCAACCGTCAAATCGAGGCAGCTCGTATCGCTATGACGCGTCACATCAAGCGTGGCGGCAAGGTGTGGATCAACATCTTCCCGGACCGTCCGCTGACCAAGAAGCCGGCTGAAACCCGAATGGGTTCCGGTAAGGGCGCGGTTGAATGGTGGGTTGCCCCCGTCAAGCCGGGTCGTATTCTGTTCGAGCTGGGTGGCGTCGACGAGGCGCTTGCACGCGAAGCTATGCGTCGCGCTCAGCACAAGCTTCCGATGAAGACCCGTTTCGTGGTCCGAGAGGGTGGTGACATCTGATGGCGGAAAAGGCACTTACCCCTTCCGACCTCGATGCCATGGACGACGCCCAGCTGTCCAAGGAACTCGAGAAGGCTAAGGCCGAGCTCTTTAACCTGCGCTTCGCACAGGCTGTTGGCAACCTCGAGGATCATGGCCGCATGAAGACCGTGCGCCGTGACATCGCCCGTATCTACACGATCGCGCGTGAGCGGGAGCTTGGCTACCGCACCGCCCCGAGCACTGAGGAGTGATTCTGATGGCAGATAGCACCGCGCGTAACGACCGCAAGGTTCGTATTGGCCTGGTTGTCTCTGACAAGATGGATAAGACCGTCGTTGTCCAGATTGAGGATCGTGTGAAGCACGCCCTCTACGGCAAGGTCATGCGCCGTAACAAGAAGGTCAAGGTTCATGATGAGAACAACGAATGTGGCATTGGTGACCGCGTTCGCATCATGGAGACTCGTCCGCTTTCCGCTACCAAGCACTGGCGAGTAGTGGAGATCATCGAAAAGGCCAAGTGATTCGTCACTGAGGTTTGTAATGAGCCCGGTTCCCCGGTTTGGGGAGCCGGGCTCCCTGCTGTTTTGCGCGCTTTCCCCGCGCTTGTTCACGAAATAGCGCCTCAAGGTGACTGCGCTTGTTCACGCTTGAACCTGCTTGTTCACTGTTGGCTACCCCTTTTTTGACCGCGCTTGTTCAAGAAATCGAACATCGTTCTTCGCGCCTATTCGCGTGTGGTTGGCTAATGAAGCCGCGTGGCCTCGTGAACCCGAAACGGTGAACAAGCGCGGGGTGGAGGGAGGGGATGTTGGTGAACAAGCGCGGTGGATGGGGCACACCTCACGAAACTGGCGGTTTCAAGTCAGTGGGGAAGTGGGGTACTCTTGGAGGGTTGCGTGACGCAAGGTGCACTGTGCCTCGCGTCGGTAGTGAGAGCGAGCAACACCATATTTAATCCTGTGGTGCGTTCTCACTATTGTCGGCATCGATGCGCAATAGTTCATGCACGTTCGGCAAGGCTCGAGGGAAGTAATGCTCCCAACAGAACCAGCTCGACAACAGGAGTCAATAGAAAATGATCCAGCAGGAGTCGCGACTTAAGGTCGCCGACAACACGGGTGCAAAGGAAATCCTGACCATCCGCGTGCTCGGTGGCTCGGCTCGACGCTACGCGGGTATTGGTGACACCATCGTCGCCACCGTCAAGGACGCAATCCCCGGCGGCAACGTCAAGAAGGGCGAAGTCGTCAAGGCAGTCGTAGTCCGCACTCGCAAAGAAACCCGCCGTCCCGACGGTTCGTACATCCGTTTCGATGAGAACGCAGCCGTCATTATCAATTCCAACGGCGAACCGCGTGGCACGCGTATCTTCGGCCCCGTCGGCCGTGAGCTGCGCGACAAGCGCTTCATGCGTATCGTCTCGCTCGCACCGGAGGTGATCTGATGGCAGCCAAGATCCGTAAGGGTGACCTGGTTGAGGTCGTTCGCGGTCGTTCATCCGACGAGAAGAAGCTTGCAGAGCGCAACGCCCGCCGTGCAGCCGAGGGCCTCGAGCCCCTCAAGGCTGGCGACAAGGGCAAGCAGGGACGCGTCATCAAGGTTTTCCCGGCTGAGGGCAAGGTCCTCGTCGAAGGTATCAACCTGAAGACCCGTCACGTTCGCCAGGGTCAGACCCAGGGTCAGACCGGTGGCATCGAGACCATCGAAGCCCCGATCTCGATCGCAAAGGTCGCACTGGTCGATCCCGAAACCAAGCAGCGCGTGCGCGTCGGCTTCCGCGAGGACGTCGTCGAGCGCGATGGCCGCACCCGCACCGTCCGCGTTCGCGTGACCCGCGGTGGCGCCAAGCGCGGCATCGAGCAGGGCAAGGAGATCTGAACATGACCCCGCGTCTCAAGGAAAAGTACGTCTCCGAAATTCGTGACGCCCTCCGCGCCGAGTTCAAGCATGAGAACATCATGCAGGTTGCCGGTCTGACTAAGATCGTCGTGAACATGGGTGTTGGCGAGGCAGCTCGCGATTCGAAGGCACTCGAGGGCGCAATCCGCGACCTCACCGCTATCACTGGCCAGAAGCCCGTGACCACCAAGGCGAAGAAGTCCATCGCACAGTTCAAGTTGCGCGAAGGCCAGGCCATCGGTGCTCACGTCACGCTCCGTGGCGATCGTATGTGGGAATTCCTCGATCGTCTTCTCTCCACTGCTCTTCCGCGTATCCGCGACTTCCGCGGTCTGTCGGCCAAGCAGTTCGACGGTCACGGTAACTACACCTTCGGTCTGACGGAACAGTCCATGTTCCACGAGATCGACCAGGATTCGATCGACCGAGTTCGCGGTATGGATATCACCGTCGTTACCTCGGCCTCCACCGATGATGAGGGCCGTGCGCTCCTGCGTCATCTCGGATTCCCGTTCAAGGAGGACTGACCCATGGCGAAGACATCCCTGAAGGTCAAGGCCGCACGTAAGCCGAAGTTCGGCGTTCGTGCATACACGCGTTGCAACCGTTGTGGTCGCCCCCACTCGGTCTACCGCAAGTTCGGCCTGTGCCGCGTTTGTCTCCGCGAGCTCGCCCTTGCTGGCGAACTCCCCGGAGTCACCAAGAGCAGCTGGTAAAACACTGACGTCGTAGGTCTCAAAAGGAGAAACCACGACGAGGAAGGGGAATTTCCCCAATGACAATGACTGATCCCATTGCAGACATGCTGACGCGTCTGCGTAACGCGAATCGTGCGCATCACGATACGGTTTCCATGCCGTACTCCAAGATGAAGAACGCGATCGCAAACATCCTGGTCGAAGAGGGCTACATTGCTTCGACCTCGGTTGAGGATGCCCGCGTGGGCAAGACCCTCACCATCACGCTGAAGTACGGTTCGCACCGCGAAGCGGCCCTCCAGGGGTTGCAGCGCGTTTCCAAGCCGGGTCTGCGCGTGTACGCCAAGTCCACCAACCTGCCTAAGGTTCGCGGCGGCCTGGGCGTGGCAATTCTGTCCACGTCCTCCGGTCTGCTTACCGACCGTCAGGCAGCCGACAAGGGTGTAGGTGGGGAAGTCCTCGCCTACATCTGGTGAGCAGGAGGCTGAACAATGTCGCGAATCGGTAAGCAACCCATTGCTATCCCCGCAGGCGTCGACGTCACCGTTAACGGTGCAGACGTTAAGGTGAAGGGCAAGAAGGGCGAACTTTCACACACCGTCGCAGCCCCCATCGCGGTGGCTATTGAAGACGGTCAGATTCTGGTTTCCCGTCCGAACGACGAGCGCCTTTCCTGTTCGCTCCACGGTCTGACTCGCACCCTTATTGCGAACATGATCGTCGGCGTGACCGAGGGCTACAAGAAGGAACTCGAAATCACCGGTACCGGTTACCGCGTGGTCGCCAAGGGAAAGAACCTCGAGTTCTCTCTCGGCTTCTCGCACACCGTTCCGGTCGAAGCTCCGGAAGGCATCGAGTTCACCGTTGAGTCGCAGACCAAGTTCACGGTCCACGGCATCGACAAGCAACTCGTTGGCGAAACCGCAGCTCGCATCCGCAAGCTGAAGAAGCCTGAACCCTACAAGGGCAAGGGCATCCACTACGTGGGCGAAACGATCCGTCGCAAGGTCGGAAAGGCTGGTAAGTGATGGCGTACACGGTCAAAGGCAAGGGCAAGTTCGTCGCTCGCAAGCGTCGTCACATTCGCCTTCGCAAGAAGATCAACGGTACCCCGGCGCGTCCGCGCCTGGTCGTTACCCGCTCGAATCGTCACATCGTTGCTCAGGTTATCGACGACACCGTCGGTCACACCCTGGTTTCTGCCTCCGACTTCGAGTCCGGCGTCGAAACCATGACTGGCACGAAGACCGAAAAGGCAACCAAGGTTGGCGCTCTCATTGCAGAGCGTGCGAAGGCAGCCGGCATCACCGCCGTCGTCTTCGACCGTGGTGGCAACAAGTATTTCGGCCGCGTTGCGGCCGTCGCCGAAGCTGCCCGCCAGGGTGGCCTTGAGCTGTGACCGGATCGAAGGAAAGAGAGATCATCTGATGGCTGCACCGCAGCGAGGCAGGAACGGTCAGGAAGGCTCTGAGCGTTCGGGCGACGGCGAGCGTCGCGACCGCCGCAATGGTCGTGGCGACCGCGAAACACGTCGTGGCAACGAAAAGAATGAATACATCGAACGTGTTGTGACCATCAACCGCGTTTCCAAGGTTGTGAAGGGTGGACGTCGTTTCTCCTTCACCGCTCTGGTTGTCGTGGGCGATGGCGAAGGCACCGTCGGTGTTGGCTACGGAAAGGCCAAGGAAGTTCCCCAGGCCATTTCCAAGGGCGTTGAGGAAGCGAAGAAGAATTTCATTCGCGTCCCGATGATCCGTCGCACTATCACGCACCTGGTTCAGGGTCACGATGCCGCCGGCACCGTGCTTCTGCGCCCGGCAGCACCGGGAACCGGCGTTATCGCCGGCGGTCCGGTTCGTGCAGTGCTCGAGGCAGCTGGCGTGCACGACGTGCTCACCAAGTCGCTCGGCTCTGACAACGCAATCAACATCGTTCACGCGACTGTTGACGCCCTCAAGCAACTGGAACAGCCTGAGGCTGTTGCAGCACGTCGCGGTCTTCCGCTGGAGCGCGTTGCTCCGGCTTCGATGCTCCGCGCACGCGCAGAAGGTGAAGCTGAGAAGCGCGCCAAGGCTGAAAAGGCTGAGGCAGAAAAAGCTTCCGCGGGGGTGAATGAGTGATGGCGAACATCAAGATCACGCAGACCAAGTCGTCGATCGGCGCCAAGCAGAACATGAAGGACACTCTGCGCACCCTCGGGTTGCGTAAGATCGGCCAGAGTGTCGTCCGTGAGAACACCGAGACCGTTCTCGGTGCAGTTCACACGGTTCGTCACCTGGTGACCGTTGAGGAGGTCGACTGACCATGGCGGACTCCAAGTCCACAACAGGCGAAAAGGTGCAGATCGTTAAGCTGCACCACCTCCGTCCGGCCCCCGGCGCCAAGACCGCCAAGACCCGCGTTGGTCGTGGTGAAGGCTCCAAGGGTAAGACGGCTGGTCGCGGTACCAAGGGTACGAAGGCTCGCTACCAGGTGGCAGCAGGCTTCGAAGGTGGCCAGATGCCGATTCACATGCGTCTGCCCAAGCTCCGTGGCTTCAAGAACCCGTTCCGCGTTGAGTACCAGGTCGTCAACGTTGCCAAGCTTGAGGAACTGTTCCCTAAGGGTGGCAAGGTGACGGTCGAGGATCTTGTCGCAAAGCATGCGGTTCGTGACGGCGCTCCGGTTAAGGTGCTCGGCACCGGTGAGCTCACCGTCAAGCTTGAGATCGAAGTTGATTCCTGGTCAGCTTCTGCTCAGGAGAAGATCACCGCAGCTGGCGGAACCATTTCCGCACGCTGACAGCCGATAGGGGGTGGTCCGGCATGAACCCGGGCCACCCCCCTTTAGCGTCTTAAACTGATAGACGGTTCCTCGCAGAACCTTTGAACCCAAGACCGATGTCTACACGGAGCCATTTTTCCGGTAGTCTGGCACGGTCGCTAGGGCACATGCTCCAGCATTCCCATTACCCGTAGGAGGAAGCCTTGCTTAGTGCATTCGCACAGGCGTTCCGCACCCCTGACCTTCGTCGTAAGCTGCTGTTTACGCTGTTTATCATGGCGATGTTCCGCCTGGGTTCATACATTCCGACCCCCGGCGTTGACTCGACCGCGATCCAACAATGTCTTGCTCAGCAGGAAGAAGCGAATCTTCTTGACCTCGTGAACTTGTTCTCGGGTGGCGCGTTGCTCCAGCTATCGATCTTCGCGCTCGGCATCATGCCGTACATTACAGCGTCGATCATCATTCAGCTTTTGCGTGTTGTCATTCCGCGTTTCGATGACCTTCATAAGGAAGGGCAAACTGGTCAAGCCAAGCTGACGCAGTACACGCGTTATCTGACGATCTTCCTGGGCGTCCTGCAGGCCACGACGACACTGACATTGGCTCGCACCGGACGTATGTTCTCCGGTTGTTCCGCGAAAGTGTTGGCAGATGACTCTTGGTGGATGTTCCTTATCATGATCATCATCATGATGGCGGGTACCGGCGTGGTCATGTGGCTCGGCGAATTGATCACCGAGCGCGGCATCGGCAATGGCATGTCGCTCCTTATCTTTACCTCGATCATTGCCCGTCTGCCCTCCCAGATGCTGGCCATCGGTCAGTCTGGCAAGTGGGGTGCCGTGATCGCGATCCTTCTGCTCCTCTTCGCCGTCACGCTTGCCGTGGTGTTCATTGAGCAGGCTCAGCGCCGCATTCCAGTTCAGTACGCGAAGCGCATGATCGGTCGTCGTCAGTACGGTGGCACGACTACGTACATCCCGCTGAAAATCAATATGTCTGGCGTTATCCCGGTCATCTTCGCTTCGTCGATTCTTGCGTTGCCGTTGATGATTGCTCAGTTTGGTGCCCAGACCGACGGTTGGGTTCAGTGGCTTTCGGCGAACCTGCATCAGGGATCGTGGGTCTACCTCACGATTTATGCACTCCTGATTCTCTTCTTCGCCTTCTTCTACACGGTGATTACCTTTAACCCTGAAGAGGTTGCTGACAACATGAAGCGCTACGGTGGCTTCATTCCAGGTATTCGCGCAGGTCGTCCGACCGCCGAGTTCCTGTCTTATGTCATTAACCGCATTACGAGTGCTGGCGCCCTCTACCTTGTGATCGTTGCCCTGTTGCCATCACTCCTTATCATTCCGCTGAAGATTTCCCAGTCGCAGATGCCGTTCGGAGGAACGACGCTCCTGATTATCGTGGGTGTCGGTCTGCAGACCGTGAAGGAGATTAATACTCAGCTTCAGCAGCATCATTACGAAGGCTTCTTGCAATGATCGCCATGGTTCTTCTGGGCCCGCCCGGAGCAGGCAAGGGAACGCAAGCTACTCGTATCGCGGAAAAGCTGAGTATTCCGGCTATTTCTACGGGTGAGATTTTCCGTACGAACATGTCTGAAGGCACTGAGATTGGCCTGCAAGCCAAGGCATTCATCGACCGTGGTGAGTTCGTTCCCGACTCGGTGACCAACGCGATGGTGAAGGCGCGTCTGTCTTCTCCGGACACTGCGAACGGTTTTCTTCTTGACGGCTACCCGCGCAACGTGGAACAGGCTCACGTGCTTGCCGACATGTGCGCAGAGATCGGCATCAAACTTGACCTAGTTCTTGAAATCCAGGTTGACGAGGACGAAGTTGTGACCCGCATGATGAAGCGTGCCCAGGAACAGCATCGCACCGATGACACTGAGCCCGTCATGCGTCACCGCCTTGAGGTCTACCACCAGCAGACTAAACCGGTTGCAGCGTACTACGCCGACCGTGATCTGCTTCAGGTTGTTGATGGTTCGGGTTCGATCGACGAAGTGACCGAGCGTATTTTCGCTGTCCTCGATTCTGTCGCGAAGAACTGACCGTTATGCAGCGTATTGAGTTGAAGACTCGAGACCAGATCCGCTGGATGCGTGAGGCTGGTTTGGTTGTTGCTGACATTCACGCGAGCCTGCGCCAGGCGGTGCGTGCTGGTGTGACTACGGCTGAACTGGATGAAGTCTCCTCCGACGCGATTAGGCGCGGGGGAGCGACCTCGAACTTCCTCAATTACTACGGCTACCCGGCCACGGTCTGCATCTCCGTGAATGATGTGGTTGTCCACGGTATTCCTGGCAAGCAGAAGCTGAAGGATGGGGATATCGTCTCCTTCGACTGTGGTGCGTGGCTGTCTCGCGGTGGCAAGCAGTGGCACGGTGACGCGGCGTTCTCCATCATCGTGGGTGACGAGTGGGTGGACGACGAGTCCTTCATGGCAGGAAAGCGCGGATCGGGTGCTCACCCGCAGGGAATTGACGAGGCCACGATGAAGCGTCGCCGTGAACTGGACGTTGTGACGCGCGAGTCCTTGTGGGCGGCTCTCGCTTCCCTTGAAAAGGGGCGTCGTATTTCCAGCGTCGGTCGCGCCGTCGAAGAAGTCGTTGCCAAGTATGACGATGAGTTCGGCTGGGAAGCCGGCATCATTGAGGAATACACAGGCCATGGTATTGGCACCGCGATGCACCAAGATCCCGAGGTCTTGAATTACGACGCTCGTGGAATCTTCCCGCGCGTGAAGCCCGGTATGGTGCTTGCGGTTGAGCCGATGCTGACTTCGGGTTCGATCAAGACCCTCACCGAGTCTGACGAATGGACTGTCCGTACCATTGATGGTTCGGACGCGGCCCACTGGGAACATACGGTTGCCATCCTTGACGACGGCATCAGCGTGCTCACCGCCCCCGACTATGGAAAGGCTGGGCTCGCACCTTTCGGGGTCGAACCGATCGAGCTCTGACACGGATACCGTAGCGCCGACCCTGCTCCTCGTGGCGAGGTCGGCGCGCTGTAAGCACGATGGTGTACACAGCGGCGCGGACACTTACCTTTCCTTTGTCCGCGCCCCGCGACTCTGCGACTCTCCTGCCGGAGTATCAGGTTAGGCGATCGGTAATCGACTGAGTCCAAGCCGGCCGATCCGTTAGCAGGGGTGCTCGTCCGGGGAATGTCCTGATTTCTTCGAGGAGCTGTAGCTCTTCGCGACGATGACCAAGGCGCGGACGATGTAGACGAGGGCGCCCACCCAGAAGATCCAGTTCCAGCGCGGTGCACTCAATGCGACGCCTACGAGACAGAGGGCGAAGCCGACGTTCCACCAGACAGCGCTACCGGTTGACGCTCTGCCGTTCATGAACATGATGCCACCATGCGTCTGAGTTTGTCCGTCATGACAACTCCTTTGTTGATTTGAGGCAGGCGATCCCAGTGTATCAATGTCTTCGAGACAGAGGCCGCTTTCGTTGCGGACGATGCCTTGTGGGGTGCGGAATGATGATGCTCTGTGCGGCTTCCAGGTGTCATTGAAATGGCAAGGCATCACAGTAGGGGGAGGAGGCGACGCCTTTTGCCTCGTCCGGTGCACCGCTCCGTCCTTGTTGATGAATCCGGCCGAAGGTGAGGCAGTCGACAGTGCAGTCAACTACCAGAAGGATGTGCTTTTGCTGTATCGTAGATCTTCGGGCGTGTCGCATGTCGACTGTGTCGTACGCGCTGTATGCGCCCCGTGGCCATTGGGTCACGACTCATCCGAAGAACGTAGAGGACAGACGGAGGATATGGCAAAGAAAGACGGCGTCATCGAAATGGAAGGCACGGTCGTTGAGGCCCTGCCGAACGCGATGTTCCGTGTGGAACTGACCAATGGGCACGTTGTGCTCGGTCACATCGCTGGAAAGATGCGACAGCACTACATTCGAATCCTCCCCGAGGATCGAGTTCTCGTCGAACTGAGCCCCTACGACCTCTCCCGAGGCCGTATCGTCTACCGCTACAAGTAAACCCCGACACGACCGTCTACGGACGGTGGAGGAATAACCATGAAGGTCAAGCCGAGTGTCAAGAAGATTTGTGACAAGTGCAAGGTGATTCGTCGCCACGGCAATGTCATGGTCATCTGCGACAACCCCAGGCACAAGCAACGTCAGGGCTGAAATCCTCACGTAGCTGACCCGGGCACAACCGCCCACAGGATCACATCAAGCGCGAATACGCGACCCTCGGTTCGGAGGCCGAGGCCGGATGGCTCATCCGGAAGATGTGATGACGACCTCCGAGGAATAACTGGAGCACCAACAACATGGCACGTATTGCCGGTGTCGACCTCCCCCGCGAAAAGCGACTGGAGATTGCACTTACCTACATTTACGGAGTCGGCCGCACCCGCGCCGCCGAGACCCTCGAAGCGACGGGCGTCAGCCCGGACGTCCGCGTGAAGGACGCCACCGAGGAAGATCTCGTCAAGCTCCGTGAATACATCGAATCGAACTTCAAGGTTGAGGGCGACCTTCGCCGCGAGGTTCAGGCTGACATTCGCCGCAAGATCGAAATTGGCTCTTACCAGGGTCTTCGCCACCGTCGTGGCCTGCCGGTCCATGGTCAGCGCACCAAGACCAACGCTCGCACCCGCAAGGGCCCGAAGCGCACCGTTGCAGGCAAGAAGAAGGCCAAGTAAGGCCTAAGGACTTCCAGCCTTTACGGCGGATAGTTCTTCATACGACTGAAGAAGGAACTGTTAAACACAATGGCAGCTGCAAAAACTTCGCGCTCCGGTGCTGCTCGTAAGCCGCGCCGCAAGCTCAACAAGAACGTTACCCACGGTCACGCGTACATTAAGTCGACGTTCAACAACACCATCGTTTCCCTGACCGACACCACTGGTGCCGTTATTGCCTGGGCCTCGTCTGGCCAGGTCGGCTTCAAGGGTTCGCGTAAGTCCACCCCCTTCGCTGCGCAGCTTGCAGCAGAGGCAGCCGCACGTCGCGCCCAGGAACACGGCATGAAGAAGGTCGACGTCTTCGTTAAGGGGCCCGGCTCTGGCCGTGAAACCGCGATCCGTTCCCTCCAGGCCGCTGGCCTTGAGGTCGGCTCGATCCAGGACGTTACCCCTCAGGCACACAACGGCGCTCGCCCCCCGAAGCGTCGTCGCGTCTGATTCGTCGCACCGGGATGCTTTGCCGTCCGGCATCGCATCCCCACGTCTGAGCACACCACTCGGTCGTGCTCACACCCTCCGTCCCACTCACGTGGGATCCACTGTCCGGCGTCATATGGCGGGCGCCGGGAAGAAAGGACCAAGACGTGCTCATTGCAGAGCGACCAATCCTCACCGAGGAAAAAGTCAGCGAACACCGTTCACGCTTCACACTCGAACCCCTCGAACCGGGCTTCGGCTACACGCTGGGTAACTCCCTGCGTCGTACCCTGCTCTCTTCGATCCCGGGCGCGGCGGTCACGTCCATCCGTATCGATGGCGTTGCCCACGAATTCCGCACTATCGAAGGTGTGAAGGAGGATGTCGCAGAGATCATCCTCAACATCAAGCAGATCGTCCTCTCTTCTGAGATGGATGAACCCGTCGTGATGTACCTGCGTAAGGCCGGCCCCGGTGTCGTCCTCGCTGGCGACATCACCCCGCCTGCAGGCGTTGAGATCCACAATCCGGATCTTCACCTCGCCACCCTCAATGACAAGGGCAAGCTCGAGATCGAACTGACCGTTGAGCGTGGACGCGGTTACGTTTCCGCAGCGCAGAACAAGGATCCTCAGGCTGAAATCTCGCGGATTCCGATCGATTCGATCTACTCACCGGTTGTCAAGGTGACTTACAAGGTCGAGGCAACTCGTGTTGCACAGCGTACCGACTTTGATCGCCTCGTCATCGACGTGGAGACCAAGTCGGCGATCACCCCGCGCGATGCTCTTGCATCGGCTGGCAAGACCCTTGTTGAACTGTTCGGCCTCATGCGCGAACTGAATGAGGAAGCAGAAGGCATCGAAGTGGGTCCATCGACCACCGATGAAACCCTCGCAGCAGACCTTGCTCTGCCGATCGAAAGCCTGAACCTGCAGTCTCGTTCTTACAACGCGCTGCGTCGTCGTGGGATCCTCACCGTGGGCGAGCTTGTCGCTCACTCCGAGGCTGATCTTCTTGATATTCGTAATTTCGGCACCAAGTCGATCGAAGAGATCAAGGAATCTCTGGCCACTCTCGGCATGACACTCAAGGATTCGGTTATGCCGATCCCGGGTGCCTCTGAGTCTGGTTCGGTCCAGTTCAGCGACGAACAGTCCATCTGACCCTTATGCGTCCGATGGACGCACCTAATCCGTAGGAGACACAATGCCCACCCCCAAGAAGGGTGCTCGTCTGGGCGGAAGCCCGGCACACCAGAAGCTGATCCTGGCGAACCTCGCGACTCAGCTCATCGAACACCGTGCACTCACGACTACCGAAGCCAAGGCTAAGCTTCTGCAGCCTTACTTCGAGAAGCTCGTGACCAAGGCAAAGCGTGGCGACATGCACGCTCGTCGCACGGTTGCTAAGAAGATCACCTCGAAGGAAGCACTCTACGTGCTCTTCGACGAGATCGCGCCGGCCATCGATTCTGAGCGTCAGGGTGGCTACACCCGCCTCATCCGCGTTGGTAACCGTAAGGGTGACAACGCTCCTCTCATGCGCATCGAAATCGTTCTCGAGAAGCTCGAGAAGAAGGCTGTTGTGAAGAAGGCTGAAGACACTGCCGCCAAGGCAGCTGAAAAGCCGGCTGAAAAGGTTGAGGAAGCCCCCAAGGCCGAAGAGGTCGAGGTTGAGGCGGAAGTCGCCGAGGCTCCGGCTGAAGAGGTCGAGGCCGAGAAGGCCGAGTGATCGTTTCGCATTCGGCGGGCCGCGCGCGTCGCGCCGAATGCGTGATCCGCTGATCGCCCGTGAGGGCGAGTAGGGGCGGGGAGGGATGTGTTCCCTCCCCGCCCCTGTTTGTGCCTCATGGACCTTCCCGCTGTCCTGGCCTGATAGGTTCCAGATGAATCCGCATTTTCGCTCTTGACGTCTACTGGAATGTATGATTAGATCGATCCAGTAGACGAGATATCTACGCAACAACAATGACGTTGGGGGATGAGATGTCGCGACGTAGAGTTCGCACCAGAACTCCTGCTTCGATCGCCTGTGCGATCTTAGCGTTGTGCGGAGGTGTATGCGTAGCCGGTTCCGCTGGGGCCGTGTCGCTTTCTGAGCCCGGACCCTTTCCGAGCGGTCAGGTGTTCGAATTCAAAGCATTGATCGATGATCGCCAATGGTCAGTAGGTCAGAACTACACGGGAGTCGGCGGACAGACGATTGACGTCTATCCGACTTTTGAGTGATGGATGTTATGGCGTCGCGGCGTCGTCGTGGCGCCACAATATCCGTTGAAAACGAAGGGGCAAACCAAACATGGGGCACCGAATTGTCGGAGAGTCTGACGAAGCGAAGTGGTGGCGCAACGCCTGCGTCTACCAGGTATATCTACGTTCCTTCAAGGATGCCGACGGGGACGGAAATGGAGATATCAATGGGCTCCGCGAGGAGCTCGGGCACATCGCGTCTTTGGGGTGCGATGCGATATGGCTCAACCCCATTTTCTGTTCCCCCCAGCGCGACCACGGATACGACATTGCCGACTACCGCGATATCGACCCGATGTACGGAACCCTCGGTGAGTTCGACAGCCTCCTTGAGGAGGCGCATTCCCTGGGGCTGAAAATCCTCATGGACATTGTGCCGAACCACTGCTCGGATCAGCACCGATGGTTCCAAGAAGCCATGCGAGCAGAACCCGGATCGCCTGCGCGCCAGCGTTTCCACTTTGAACCCGGTCGGGGGCCAAGAGGCGAAGGAATGCCGAACAACTGGCAGTCCGTTTTCGGTGGCCCCGCATGGAGTCACGTTGGAGGAAGCGCCGATGGGGAGTGGTACCTCCATGCATTCGACTCCTCGCAACCGGACTTCAACTGGCGGAACGAGGAAGTTCGAGAGGAATTCGACTCCGTCCTCAAATGGTGGTTCGATCGCGGCGTCGATGGCTTCCGCATCGATGTCGCGCATGGACTCGTCAAAGCCGATCCGATTCCGCGCGGCGAAGTCTCGAACTCGGGATCGGCGGAAGGACTGTGGAATCAACCCGAGATACACGAGGTCTACCGACGCTGGAGGAGGATCGCGAACGATTACGAGCCCAAGCGATACTTGGTCGGCGAAGTATGGGTGGCCGATCCCCCTTCCTTTCGGCACTACACCGCCGAGGATGAACTGCATCAGGCATTCGCCTTTGATTTCCTCGTTCAACCCTGGATAGCCGCTCGTCTGCGAAGCGCCATCGACAAAGGCATCGGGCTCGCATCCGAAGTCGAAGGACCCGCGTGGACCTTGGCGAATCACGATGTGCATCGCGCAATCACTCGCTACGGGCAAGAACAAGTCGATGAAGAGCCCGTTCCCGACGACATGCTCGCTTCAGCCCGCAAAACTGGCCCCGTCGACATTGCACTCGGCACAAGGCGCGCAGGGGCGGCGCTCGCGCTCATGGCCGCTCTGCCGGGGACCATCTACGTCTACCAGGGCGAGGAGCTCGGATTGACCGAGCACCTCGAGCTCAAGCCGAGTGAACGACAGGATCCAATTTGGTATCGGACCGGTGGCATGCAGATCGGACGAGACGGATGCCGGATCCCTATGCCCTGGAAGTGTGGCGCGCCCTCGCTCGGATTCTCCGAGCAGGCGAGGAAGGATCCCTGGCTGCCTCAGCCCAAGACCTACGAGGCAATGACGCGGGATGAGGAAGCCCTGAACCCCCATTCAATGCTCGCCCTCTACCGACGCTTCCTGCGGGCGCGCAACGAGCGCCGTTACTCCATCACCCATCTCAAATGGCTTCCTCTTCATCGGGACGATGCCCTCGCATTCGACAACGGGGCCTTCGTCTGCGTGACGAACACCGGCTCCGAACCGATCCCCATTGAGCAGATCGGTGAACTCGGAGACGTGATCGTCCGAAGCGATGACTCCAAGCGTCACCTCATCGAAGGTAATTCGACCGTATGGTTCCAACGCCTTCCCGCCGAGGGATGATTCGCCCGCTTATCAATGACTATCGCAGTCGATCCTCATGATCGGTGCATCTCCAACACAATCACAACCAGAAAGATGAACACCATGAAACGCACGATTTCAACCATCGCGGGAGCGGTGGCCCTGCTCGCCCTCACGACAGGCTGTAGCACGACCTCCGGTACTGCGCAGTCGACGGCGACTGCCGAGGGTGCTCCCGTGGAGGTGACAGTCTGGCACTACTGGGATGGTGCGAACGCCGATGCCTTCGACGCGCTTGTTCAGAAGTACAACGACTCACAGGACGCGGTGCGCGTGACGGCCTCCAACGTTCCCAACGCTGACTTCCTCACGAAGCTGAAGACCTCGGCATCCTCGAATTCCCTGCCCGATATCGCCATCGGCGATCTCGTGTGGGTCCCCCAGATGGCCCAGATCGGCGAACTTGCAGATCTTGCCCCCCTCGTCGATTCCGCGGTGATCAACGACGTGAACCCCGCGCTCCGCGAATATGGAAGCATCGAAGGCAAGCAGGTGTCGCTCCCGGTTTCCGCCAATAATCTCGCTTACATGTACAACCGGGATGTCTTCACCCAAGCGGGCCTCGATCCTGATAATCCGCCGACGACCTGGGAAGAGCTTGCGAAGCAAGGAGCCGTCATCGCCGAGAAGACGGGGCTGCCCGGCTACGACCTCTTGACGGAGGCCGGCGACAACGGTGAAGGACTCACCTGGAACTTCCAGGTCAGCCTGTGGCAGGCCGGAGGAGAGTTCCTCACGGAGGACAATTCCGCCGCTGCATTCAACACGGCGGAGGGCTTGAAGGCCGTCGAATTCTGGAAGTCGCTCATCGATTCCGGAGTGAGCCGCTACGCGGGTTGGGGAGAATTCGAGAAGGGATCAGGAGGGGCCGCTCAGGAAGGCTCCTGGATGGTCGGAATCTGGGCACCCGATCCGCCCTTCGCATTCGACGTCGCTCCGCTGCCCATCCCCGAGGGCGGGGTGCAGGCGACGAATCTCGGAGGCGAGCAGGCGGTCGTCTTCAACAACTCGGCGGACAAGGCGAAAGGCGCTGCAGCATTCCTCGAGTGGTTCCTGCAAGACGAGCAGGTGATGAACTGGAGCACGACGACCGGCATGCTCCCCGTCACTCAGTCGATGGCGTCCAGCGACGAGTACCTCTCGTGGGTCAAGGAGAACGAGCCCCGGCTCATGCCCTACGTCGAGCAGATGAAGTACGCGCGGACGCGCCCGAACACGCCCCTGTATCCGAAGATTTCCTACGCCTTCGCGAAGGAGATGGAGAAGGCATTCGCCGGAGAGGCGACTCCGCAAGAGGCCCTCGATAACGCCGAGCGCGCAGTCAACGACGTGATCGCGAACGGCTGAATCCGAAGCCGGCTGAGAGAGGAGAAACGAAATGAAGACTCGCCATGACAAGTATCGGCGGGACGAAGTGCTGACCGCAACGGGTCTACTCACACCTGCGACCATCATTCTCGCGATATTCACCCTCTATCCGATCCTCTCAGCCGGCTACCTCAGCCTGACCTCCTGGAACGGGCTCACGCCGTCGAAGGACTTCATCGGCTTGGGCAACTACGCGAGACTCGCCACAGATCCGGAATTCCAGAACAGCCTTCTCGTCACCATCGTTTACGCCTTCGGCGTCTGCATTCTCAGTATCATCTCCGGTCTGACGGTCGCGGCGCTCCTGGACGCCCCGATTCGGGGACGAGCGATCTACCGGACGATCTTCTTCCTTCCGGTCGTCACCTCATCGGCTGCGGTGGCGATCGTGTGGAAGTACATGTTTGACGACGCCGGACTGGTCAATAAACTCCTCGACGTAGTCGGAGCCGGAGGGGTCGACTGGTTGCAGAACCGCTGGCTCGCCCTGCTTCTCCTCACGATTCTCACAGTCTGGAAGAACATCGGATTCAACGCGATCCTCTACTTGACGGCGATGCAGGCCCTCCCCGTATCCGTATACGAAGCCGCTCAACTCGACGGAGCCTCGGCCTGGCAGCGCTTCATGCGGATCACAGTTCCACTCCTGCGACCCATGACATTCTTCGTCTCCGTCCAGTCTCTTATCACCGCCTTTCAGTCTTTCGACCTGGCGTATGTATTTACCGAGGGCGGTCCCAGAGGCGGGACTGATGTGCTCGGCATGCTGATGTACCGACAAGCATTCCGCCTCGATGGCTTCGGGTATGGGGCGGCGATCTCCTTCGTCTCCCTCGCCCTCGTGCTCGCGGTCACCGCGATCCAATGGCGGGTCACCTCGAAGGAGGAACGATGAGCGTCGACAGCTCCAAAAAACCGATCCTCGGGCGCCTCGCCCGGCACGCTGCGCTCATCCTCGGCTCGGCAACGGTCCTCGTACCGTTCCTCTGGATGTTCACGACCTCGTTGCAGACCCGAGCCGAGACCTACACGAATGCCTCGATCCTTCCGACCTCGTGGCATTGGGAGAACTATGCGAAGGCATGGGATGCCGCTCCGTTCGCGCAGTACTACCTCAATTCCGCGTTGATGGCGCTCGGCATCGTCATCGGCCACTTGGTCTTCGACTCAATGGCCGCTTACGCCTTCGCGCGCCTCCGCTTCCCGGCGAAGGACGCGATTTTCGTCGGATTCCTCGCCTTTCTCATGGTTCCGAGCTTCGTCACGGTGATCCCTCTGTACTCGATCGTGGCAAATCTCGGCTGGATCGATACGCTGACGGCGCTCGTGGTCCCGCGCCTCGCAGACGTCTTCGGGATCATCCTTTTGAGGCAATTCTTCACCTCGATACCTGTTGAGCTGGAGGAAGCCGCGCGCATCGATGGGTGCAGCCGTCTGTCCGTTTTCTGTCGGATCATTATTCCGCTGTCCCGTCCGGCACTCGCGACCCTCGCGATCTTCAGCTTCCTCTTCGCCTGGAACGACTTCCTCTGGCCCCTCCTCGTCACGAATACGGACGAGCACCGGACAATCCAGATCGGTTTGCAAGCATTCGTCGGACGTTACGGAACCTCATGGAACTACCTCATGGCCGGAACCCTCACCGCTACGCTCCCGACAGTGGTCGTCTTCCTCTTCTTCCAAAAAGCACTCATCCGCGGCATCGCCGCCTCAGGAATGAAGGAGTGACATGAACGCCCCCGATTGGCTTCATGATGCCGTCTTCTATCAGATCTTCCCGGAACGCTTTGCCAATGGCGACCACTCCCTCGATCCGCAAGGAGTCGTTCCCTGGGGGAGCGAGCCGACCCGGGACAACTTCTTCGGAGGGGATCTCGCGGGTATCACGTGCAAGCTCGATCATCTCGTCGAGCTCGGCGTCAACGCCCTCTACCTCACGCCGATCTTCAAAGCCCACACCAACCATCGCTACGACGCCGAGGACTACTTCTCCATCGACCCTGCTCTCGGAGACGAAACCGCCTTCGCCTCCTTCATCGACGCCGCCCACAGTCACGGGATTCGCGTCGTCCTCGATGCCGTCCTCAATCACTGCGGGAAGACACATCCCTATTTCCGAGATGTCATCGAACGCGAAGCCGACTCGGAGTACGTCGACTGGTACTACATCGAGGACTTCCCCGTCGTGAACGCCCCGTCACCGAATTATCGGACCTGTTCGGGATGCGAATACCTGCCGAAGTGGAATGTTCATCATCCCGATGTGCGGCGGCATCACCTCTTAGTTGCCGAGTACTGGATCGACAGGGGAATCGACGGATGGCGCCTCGACGTCCCCTACTTCATCAACATGAACTTCTGGCGTCGCTTCCGTCAGACCGTGAAAGCCAAGGGTGATGACCTCTACATCGTCGCTGAGGAATGGCGCGAGCCCGAACCCTGGCTCGCCGGGGACACCGCCGATGGGACGATGAATTACACCCTGCGCGATCTGGTCCTCGGATTCACCGCGGATCGGACCGTCGACGCCTTCGCCCTCGTGAAGGGACTTAATGAGTTGCACGATCGGATCCCCGAGGGATTCCATCACGGAATGCTCAACCTCCTGAGCAGCCACGATACGGAGCGCCTCCTCACCCGGCATGAACTCAATGTCGACTCCGAACTGATCGCCTACGACATCATGTACGCATGCGAAGGTGCGCCGATGCTTTACTACGGCGACGAAGTGGGAATGCGCGGAGAGAACGACCCCGGATGCCGAGGAGGAATGGTCTGGGACACCGCTCAGTGGAATACGAAGATCTTCGATCACGTGCGTTTCCTGGGACGTATGAGAGGACGCAGCATCGCTCTGCGCCGGGGCGAACAGAGCCTCCACGCGATCGATGCTGATACCCTTGTCATCATGAGGTGCCATGCGGAGGAAGATTTCGCTGTTCTAGTCCATCGTGGGCACGGTACGCGCGTGAATTTCCAGGAATTGCCCGGTGCCGGTTCGGGGTCCTGGAGGGATGAAGGTTCGGGTGAGTCGCATGAGGGCGGCGTCACCTTCCACGGGGTGGGCTCTCGGTTCCTCAAACGGGGGAGGGGACGATGAGGCGGACTGAGAAACGTCCGACCTACAAGGACATCGCCGAGCGCGTCGGAGTCTCGAAGTCGACGGTGTCCCTTGCCTTCAGAGATTCCAAACAGCTCTCGGAGAGCACCGTGGAACGCGTCATGGAGGCCGCCCGCGAACTGGGGTACTCCCAAGACCCCGCCGCGCGGATGCTACGGACCCGTCGCACGGACTCCTTCGGCGTTCTCCTGCCGCAACAGATCGATCGCGCCCTCGAGAATCCCTATTACGCGATGTTCCTCCAGGGAGTCGGCACGGTCTGCCAGAGGGAGGGGCGCACGATGCTCCTCGTGCCACCGCTGAGAGGATCGATGCTCAAAGCGATTCCCTATGCCGCTGTCGACGGATTCATCGTCTGCGGTCTGGAAGAGGATCGCGGCGAGGTGCAGGCCCTTCGGCAGAGGGGGATCCCGACCGTCATGGTGGATGGGGAAGATCATGAGGGTTTCTCGTCGATCGGCGTTGACGAGGAATCTGGCACCCGCCAACTGATGGAGCACCTCCTTCGCCTCGGGCATCGGCGTTTCGCCTTCGTCGTCATCGACACCGATCGGGGAGACGATGAATCACGATGGCGGGGCGCCGTGAAGAAGCGGATCGACGCGATCGCCGATGTGCTCCGCAGTGAAGGGATGGATCTGCGTTCCCCGGGCATATCGGTTCTGCAAGTGCCCTCGACCCGCGAAGGTGGTGCCCGGACCTTCGAAAGCATATGGAACGGGACTGATCGCCCTACTGCGATTGTCGCCTTCAGCGACATCATCGCCCTCGGGGTCCTCGATGCGGCGCACCGCGCGGGAGTCGATGTGCCCGGACAGGTGTCGGTTTCCGGATTCGATGACATCGGGGAGGCGATGACGGTGCGGCCCGGGTTGACGACCGTGCATCAGGCGATCACCACCAAGGGGCGGCTTGCCGCAGAGTTCCTCGTTGAGGAGATGTCCCGGGAAGAGAGCAGGTATCGTCGAGAAATCCTTGAAACGACTCTTCTGGTGAGGGAGTCGACCGGTCCGGCTGGTGGGAATCCGAGATGACGCCGAGCGGAAACTGAAGCGCAAAGGAGGGAATCGGCGCGCACGCCGATAGCATGGTGGCATGTCTGAACCCATGACGCTTGCCATTGACTGCGGTGGCGGCGGAATTAAAGGCTCCGTCGTTGACGAACGAGGCACGATGATCGCACCGGCGATTCGCACGCCTACACCGTACCCGCTACCGCCGGAGCTCTTGATCGAAGTCGCGCAGGATCTGGCGAACAAGCTCCCTCAAGCTGACCGTGTGACTATGGGAATGCCTGGAATGATCCGACACGGAGTGGTTGTGGCTACCCCGCACTACATCACGCGCTCCGGCCCTCGCTCCAAAGTGGTTCCCGAGCTTGTTGAACGTTGGGACCATTTCGACATGAGAGGAGGCATCGAAAGGGCGCTTGGCTTGCCCACGAAAGTTTTGAATGACGCCGAGGTTGCTGGAGCCGGTGTCATTACTGGTACGGGGCTCGAAATGATCATCACCCTAGGGACGGGCCTCGGAAATGCGGTCTTTGATTCCGGAGTGCTGGCACCTCACGTTGAAGTGTCGCAGGGCTTCGTCCGCTGGGGTCTGACCTACGACGACTACATCGGGGAACACGAACGGCTACGACTTGGCGATGCGCACTGGTCGCGTCGCGTCCGTCGCGTCATCGATGGACTTCGTCCCATGTACATGTGGGACCGTCTCTACCTTGGTGGCGGAAACTCGAAGCTGATTACAAGCGGACATCGCGCCCGCCTAGGTGATGATGTCATCATCGTGCCCAATGACGCAGGCATCATTGGGGGATTGCGCGCGTGGTCTCTATGAGCAACTCTGACCCCTTAGCTTCCACCGCGCTTGTTGAACAATCCACCGCGCTTGTTCGCGAACCTGTCGCGCTTGTTGAAGAATCCACTGCGCTTGTTCAAGCACCTCACATTCTTCGCATCCGTCTTGACCTCAGCTACGACGGGACGAATTTCCATGGGTGGGCTTCCCAGCCAGGCCAACGAACCGTGCAAGGTGAAATTGAAGCTGGCCTAGGCCTCGTACTTCGGTGCTCAACTGCGCTGACGGTCGCTGGGCGAACGGATGCTGGAGTGCACGCGCGCCATCAAGTGGCCCACTTCGACGTTGAACAAGCGCGGTGGGAAAAGCTCGCGCCTCGAGGGGCAGAATCGACTGCGGAGGCCTGTGCGACCGCGCTTGTTCGCCGATTGAACGGTGTGATTGCGCGCGCGTACGGGCAGTGGATGCGCGATCGCGCCCTGAATGCGCCCAAAGGTGCGGCCGATATTGTGATCCGCGAAGCGCATGTCGTTTCGTCGGATTTCGATGCGCGTTTTTCTGCTCTCGGACGTCACTACTGCTACAGGCTGATGAGCGGGGCAGTCGATCCGCTCCGCCGTTTTGATGTTCTGAGTCTTGAACAACCCCTAGATGTTGACCTGATGAATCGGGCAGCAGCCCAATTGCTTGGCGAGCATGATTTTCTGTCGTACTGCCGGCCACGCGAGGGAGCCACAACGATTCGCACACTGACACGCCTGGAATTCAAGCCGTCTTCAACCGCGCTTGTTCATCGTTCGGGGGCGCTTACTCCTCAACAGGGCGCGCCAGAGTCTGCGCTTGTTGAGTGTTTTGTCGATGCTGATGCGTTCTGCCACTCGATGGTGCGTTCGCTTGTTGGCGCGCTTGTTGAAGTGGGGCTGGGGCGCCGGAGCGTCGACTGGCCGTATGAGTTGCTTCAAGCCTGCTCTCGAACAAGCGCGGCGCCGATTGCTCCTGCGCACGGACTGACTCTGGAGGGCGTGGACTATCCGGCGCCGGATCAGTGGGCCTCGCGCGCTCAACAAGCGCGGTCCCGTCGCGATTCGTGTTGTGGCGATAGGAGTTAGGCCCAGTCTGCCTTGGTACGCCAGCGTTCGTGCGCGCTTGTTCACCAATTCACGAGGCCGGGATCAGCACCGGAACGGTTTTCTTCGGGTTGCCCGTACGGTGAACAAGCGCGGTGGGGGTAGGTCACGGCAACTGAGGGATCGGACACAAAGGCTCAGCAACTTTGACCGGCTCAATCCTGCCCGATAGACTTGATGATGCTGTGCGTTAGCTAGCGCCCTCGGTGTATTCCCACTCGCCGTTGAGCTGCAACTGACGCCTCGCGCGAACCGTTACATCGCGAGCACGATCCTGACATTGGGGATTGATGCTCCATGACTGACAAGAATTGAAGGTTACGCCCGTGCGCACCTATTCACCCAAGCCTGGGGACGCAGACAAGAAGTGGTACGTCATCGACGCCACCGACGTCGTCCTCGGCCGCCTGGCGGCTCAGGTTGCCGCCATTCTTCGTGGGAAGCACAAGCCGACGTTTGCCCCTCACATGGATATGGGCGACAACGTCATCATCATTAATGCGGACAAGGTCGTTCTGACCGGTAAGAAGCTCGAGCAGAAGATGGCCTACCGCCACTCTGGTCGTCCCGGTGGTCTGACCGCAACCTCCTACCGTGACCTCATGGCCAAGTCGCCTGAGCGTGCGGTTGAGAAGGCCGTTCGCGGCATGCTTCCTCACACCAGCCTCGGCCGTATGCAGTTCAAGAAGCTGCATGTTTACGCCGGTGCTGAGCACCCCCACGCCGGCCAGTTGCCGGTTCCCTACGAGATCACCCAGGTTGCTCAGTGAGCTTCGTGCCACTGAATAATCGACATAAGCACTGAGGAGAACCGTGGCTGAGACCACCGAAATCGTCGAGCTGGATGAGGAGAATGCCCCTAGCTCGTACACCACTGAGACTGAAACCGCGCCCGCAGGCGCCGGCCAGTCCATCACCGCGCCCGGCGCGGGCCTTGGTCGCCGCAAGGAGGCCGTTGCCCGTGTTCGTCTGGTTCCTGGAACCGGCGAATGGAAGATCAACGGACGCACCCTCGAGGATTACTTCCCGAACAAGCTGCACCAGCAGCTCGTGAAGTCCCCGTTCGTCCTTCTTGACCTTGATGGCCGTTTCGACGTTGTCGCTCGTATCAACGGTGGCGGCATTTCCGGTCAGGCAGGCGCCCTGCGCCTTGGCATTTCGCGCGCTCTCAATGAGATCGACCGCGATGCCAACCGCCCGGCACTCAAGAAGGCTGGCTTCCTGACTCGTGACGCTCGCGTCATCGAACGTAAGAAGGCAGGCCTCAAGAAGGCACGTAAGGCTTCGCAGTTCTCGAAGCGCTGATCCTTCGTTTTCTTGGCTTGTGGCCCTGCTCCTTGTGGAGCGGGGCCACACGTGTTTTTAGGGCATTGTGCTACTCGGAGCTCACTGCGCTTGTTCACGGCGTTCGGCTTTGGCGTGTGCGTGGTCTCTGATTGACGAGGCCGCGCGCTCTTTGATGCCTCGCGGTGAACAAGCGTGGTGTTTTTGTGGCGTTGGTGGTGAACAAGCGCGGTCTTTTTGGGTGCCGGTGGTGAACAAGCGCGCTGCTTTTGTGGCGTTGGCGGTGAACAAGCGCGCTCTTTTTGGGTGCCGGTGGTGAACAAGCGCGGTGGGAAGAGCGGGATCTGGGCCTCGTGGTCCTTTGCGATACCGGAAATATCAGAGGGTGGAAATTCTCGCAAAGTGACAGACGGGGCCGCAGAAGAACCGAACTCGCCGGGGCCACGGGTACGCTAGGGAACAAGTGACACAACGCTTTCCGGCACGATGCCGGCGTGAATGAAGGAACTAAAATGGCACGATTGTTTGGCACCGACGGTGTCCGTGGCCTCGCGAATGTTGATATTACGGCTGACCTGGCGCTGAAGATCGGTGAAGCTGCTGCTCGCTACTTTGGTGCGGTCCGCAGTGACGGGACGAAAGCGCGTGTCGTCATTGGTCGAGATACGCGCATTTCGGGTGAGTTCCTTGAGCACGCTCTGGCTGCCGGGCTTGCAAGCGCAGGCATGGACGTGACTCTTCTTGGCGTTGTGACGACTCCGACCGTTGCCTACCTGACTGCTTCGCAGGATGACATTGACTTGGGTGTCATGATCTCGGCGTCGCACAACCCGATGCCTGACAACGGCATTAAGTTCTTCGCGCACGGTGGCTACAAGCTCCCCGACGCGGTTGAAGATGAGATTGAAGCGCTGATCGGAACCGAGTGGGACCGCCCGACCGGCGACGGCGTCGGTGAAATCGACGAGCAGCATGAGAAGGCGAAGCGCCTGTACGTTGACCATTTGGTGAAGTCCGTGAACACGGACCTGAAGGGTCTGACGATCGTCGTTGACGCCGCTAATGGTGCCGCCTTCGAGCTCGGTCCGCTAACGCTACGTGAAGCGGGTGCCGAGGTCATCGTCATCAACGCTGAGCCCGACGGCCGCAATATCAACCACAATGCTGGTTCAACCCACCCTGAAGGCCTGCAGAAGGCAGTTGTCAAGCACAAGGCAGACCTTGGTGTCGCTTACGACGGTGACGCAGACCGCTGCTTAGCAGTCGATGCTGAAGGCAACCTGATCGACGGTGACAAGATCATGGGCGCGCTCGCGGTGGATGCGCGTGAGCGTGGCAAGCTCAAGGGAGACACCCTTGTCGTGACCGTGATGTCGAACCTCGGTCTGATTCTCGCGATGCGTGACAAGGGCATTAAGACGGTTCAGACCGCAGTCGGCGACCGCTACGTGCTCGAAGAAATGCGCGCCTCCAACTATGTGCTGGGTGGCGAACAGTCCGGCCACATTATTGACCTCGACCATGCGACGACGGGTGACGGGATTCTATCGTCCCTGCTGGTTGCTCGCATGGTGAAGGAATCCGGTCGCTCCCTGGCGGATCTGACTGCGTTTGTTGAGCGCTTGCCGCAGACCCTCATCAATGTGGGCGGGGTTGACCGTAGCGGTGCAGCGACGAACGAAGCTGTTGCGGCGGCTGTCAAGGCTGGTGAAGCGCAGCTCGGCGATACCGGTCGTGTTCTTCTTCGCCCGTCGGGCACCGAGCCGTTGGTGCGCGTCATGGTTGAGGCCGCCACCCAGGAACAGGCTGATTCTGTAGCAGCGTCACTCGCTGACGTGGTGAAGGAAAACTTGGCGATCTGATACGAGGTACCCGCTTAGGGGTGTGACTGAGATATTCAACGGGCTCGGTAGGGGTATCGTCTACCGAGCCCGTTGAGCTTTATCTTCACCGCCAGAGGCGTTCAGAGTTCTAGAAGGAGCCTCGTCTTCTAGAGGGAGCCTCATCGCCCCTGATGCGAACTGGGAAAGCCGGTCGCTAGTCCTTACGTAGTAGCAGCGAATCGACGCGGTGATCCTGGTCTTTGTGGAAGATCATCGTGGCGCGTTCGCGAGTGGGGGCGATGTTTTCGCGCAGGTTTGGCAAGTTGATTGCCGACCAGACCATGCGCGCCGTCGTTTCGGCCTCCGTGTCCGTCAAACTGGCGTAAGTGCGGAAGAAGGAGTCTTCACGCGAGAAGGCAGTCTGGCGAAGAGTGAGGAACCGGTCGACATACCACTGCTCGATGTCGGATTCTTCAGCATCGACGTAGATCGAGAAGTCGAAGTAGTCAGACACGGAAACACCGAGCGCCCCAGGGTGCAGGCGCGGGGGTTGTAGAACGTTCACGCCCTCGACGATCAGAATGTCGGGAGCCTCGACGTGGAGGATTTTGCCCGGGACAATGTCGTAGACGACATGCGAGTACACGGGAGCAGTGACGTCTGGCGCCCCCGACTTCACGGCGGCCAAGAAATTCAGCAGAGCCTGACGGTCGTAGGACTCCGGGAAGCCCTTGCGTGCCATGATGCCCTTTTCTTCGAGCACGGCGTTCGGATAGAGGAAGCCGTCGGTTGTCACCAGGTCGACGCGCGGGGTGTGCTCCCAACGCTGGAGCAGAAGTTGCAGAAGGCGGGCGACGGTTGACTTTCCAACGGCCACCGAGCCGGCAATTCCGATGACGAAAGGGGTGGGTGTGGGCGCTTGCTCGCCGAGGAAGGTGGCGCGCTCGCGGGCGGTGCGTCGTCTGCCGTCAACGTACAGCTGAAGGAGCGCAGACAAAGGGCGATAAATCGCGTCGACTTCGCTCATGTCGATGGGGTCGCCTAAGGAAGCGATCCTAGTGATGTCTTCTTGGGTCAATGGCAGGGGCGTGTGGTCGACCAACCTATCCCAATCGGCGCGTTCAATGCGCGTAAAAGGGGAGATCGCAGAGTAAGCGTGTGCATTGTGGGAAGTCACGATGGCATTGTCTCGCACTCGCTTGTTCGAATGCACCTTTGAGTCAAAAGTGTGAAGAATGGCGGGTATCTGACGGACGTGGGCAAGGCGACGAGCGCAACTCCGCTAGATGTGTTGGAATTGCTTGCATGTGTGGAATTGTTGGACATATTGGTTGTACCCCGTCGGCTCGTTCGCGTGAGGTCGTCATGGGGGGCCTCGCTCGCCTGGAATACCGCGGATACGACTCTGCGGGTTTGGCTCTGTCAACTCCGGACGGCCTGAAGGTAATTCGCGCGGTTGGTAAGCTCGCGAACCTTGCTGACGAGATCGAGGTCCAGAAGCCTGCCGATGCTGTCGCTGCAATCGGTCATACTCGTTGGGCGACGCACGGTCGTCCGACTGTTGCGAATGCTCACCCGCATTCGTCCACAGATGGTCGTTTCGCTCTGGTGCACAATGGCATCATCGAAAATGCTGATGCGTTGCGCGCCGAACTTCGCGCCGATGGCGTCACCTTTGCGTCCGATACGGATACTGAGGTTGTCGTCCACCTGATTGCCAAGATGTACGAGGCCGGAACCGCTGGGCAGTGGGTCGGCTCTCTTGCCGGAGTGCACGCTGGCGAAGATGCTGTTCGTCGCCTGATTACTGCAATGCGCGCTGTTACTGAGCGCCTACAGGGCACATTCACACTGCTCCTCGTTTCGGCCGATGCGCCGGAGGTTATTCTTGCGGCACGCCGTTCTTCGCCTTTGGTTGTTGGTTTGGGCGACGGCGAAAACTTCCTTGGTTCTGACGTTTTGGCATTCATCGAGCACACGAATCGCGCTGTCGAGATCGATCAGGATCAGATGGCTGTTGTCACGGCTCGTGGCGTGACTGTTCTTGGCCACGATGGGAATGTTGTTCCGCTCAAGGAATACGAAGTTGACTTCACTTCGGATCGCGCGACAAAGGACGGCTGGCCGACCTTCATGGAAAAGGAAATTCACGAGCAGCCTCGTGGCGTTCGTGAAACCTTGGAAGACCGTATTGATTCCACCGGTCACCTTGCACTCGACGAGGTCCGTATCCCCGAGTACATCCTGCGTGGCGTCGACAAGATCGTCATGATCGGTTGCGGCACAGCGTCTTACGCCGGTCAGGTCGCCAAGTACGCGATCGAACACTGGTGCCGTATCCCCGTCGAGGTCGAGCTTTCCTCTGAGTTCCGCTACCGCGACCCGGTCGTCACCGAAAAGACACTGGTCGTGGCCATCTCGCAGTCCGGTGAAACCATGGACACGATCCAGGCGATCCGTCACGCTCGCGAGCAGGGCGCGAAGGTCGTGGCAATCGTGAACACTCCGGGCTCGACCATTTCGCGTGAGTCCGACGCGGTTCTGCTGACCCACGCGGGCCCGGAAATCGCTGTCGCCTCTACCAAGGCGTTCACGTCTCAGGTCACCGCCTGCTTCATCCTTGGCCTATACCTTGCCCAGGTGCGTGGCAACAAATACTCCGACGAGATCATCGACTATATGGAAAAACTGGCTGAAGCGCCGGAGAAGATCCAGAAGGTCCTCGACCAGGGCGAGGCTGTCCGACAGTTTGCTCGCACCATGAAAGACACGACGTCCGTCATCTACCTCGGTCGCCACGTCGGATACCCGGTAGCCCTTGAAGGCGCCCTGAAGCTCAAGGAAATCTGCTACATCCACGCAGAAGGCTTCGCGGCCGGTGAACTCAAGCACGGCCCGATCGCACTGGTCGACGAAGGCCAGCCGGTCATCATCGTTGTTCCGACCCCGCGTCGTCCTGAACTGCACAACAAGGTTCTGGCAAACATCCAGGAAGTTCGCGCTCGCGGTGCAAAGACCATCGTCATCGCTGAAGAAGGCGACACCTCCGTCGACGAATTCGCTGAAATCGTGTTCAGGATTCCTCCGATCCCGACGCTGTACGCACCCCTCTTAACGGTTGTCCCACTGCAGATCTTCGCCTGCGAACTCGCAACCGTGAAGGGCCTTGATGTCGATCAACCACGCAACCTCGCTAAGTCTGTGACCGTTGAGTAAACATCCCTGATTGGACTTTTCCTGCGTCTGCCACACGTCGTGGCAGACGCAGGATTCGTTTCATATGGGCGATTTCGCTTTCGCGGGACAAACCCCACTACCATCGGGCTGTATCCGCTTGTTGACCGAGTATGCGAGCCCGGCCTCGTACACCAAAAACAGGATTGAGATTATCGTGATCGACATTCTCTGGGCGCTCGTCCCATCGATTTTGTTTGGCCTTCAAACCACCCTCACCGGAGCGGTTCAAACAACTGACCAGCAGCGTGTTCTCGGTTTGACGACGGGTGGTTTTGTTTTCGCGCTCGCGGTCACGCCCTTCCTGGGGGTCGAGTGGAATGTGCGCGATGTAATCGTCGCTTTCGTCACCGGCTTGATCGTCGGCTGGGGTTTGGTGGACCAGGTCGCGGCTTTCAATGTGCTGGGTGTTTCGCGCACGATGCCGGTGTCGACGGGCGGGCAGTTGGCGGCGATCTCGCTGGGTGGTGTTTTTCTGTTCGGCGAATGGCGTCACGGTGGGGCGCTCCCGGTAGGCATCGCTGCGATTATCGTCCTCATTCTGGGTATTTGGTTCGTGTCGCGCACCGAGGAAGGCTCCGATACGAAGAACCTGGACTGGGCGCGTGGGACGCGCCTGCTGGTCACATCGACCTTCGCTTTTTCAAGCTACGTGCTGATCGGTCGTGCATTCGGCCTTGACGGGCCGTCGATCCTGTTGCCACAGGCGACGGGCTACTTCCTTATTGCCCTGATCGCGTACGCCGTCGACGCGCGCCGGAAGGGGGACGAGGCTCCGAAGCTAGTGAGTCTCCCGATGGCGCAAATGACGGCACTTGGCCTGATGTGGGGTGCCGCCGTCGTCCTGCTCCAGGTCGGCGCTGGACGCGTAGGTGTCGCGACCGGTTTTACGCTGTCCCAGCTGGGCATTCTGATTTCGACTCCTCTCGGTATCCTCTGGCTGGGTGAACACCGCACGGGCAGGGAACTGCGTTGGACGGTCATCGGCGTCGCCCTGGTTATCGTGGGCGCTGTGCTTGCGGGGATCGCTAAGGGGCTCGACGTCGCCTGAGGTGTTTTTCGTCCGCGCTTGGCGCACATCCCCCGGTCTTCTACTACCGCGCTTGTTCACGGTTCAGGGGTGTATGCGACCGCGCTTGTTCACCGCGCGGCGCCGACCCCTGAGAGTGAAGAAACCACGACAATCCGCGCAATAGGTTGATGCGTACCCAAAGGGGTGACACTATCACTGCATGATCTTCGTGAACGATCGCGCGACTGCGCGTACCATTGAGGCTGACTTTTTAGCACGCCACACAGATGCAAGAGATAGCGATCCGGATTGGTTAATGAAGCGAGCGGCGCACGCAGTAGCTGAAGCCGTGACCGCGCTTGTTCACGATGACGCCACCGCGGGAAGCGCGCTTGTTCACGCTTCAGGGGTGTATGCGACCGCGCTTGTTCACCGTTCACCCGCCTTTTCACCCGAACGCGTTGAAAGCGACGATTGTCTGACGCTTCCTCGCGTGTGCGCGCTTGTTGGAGGCGGGGACAACGGAGGCGATGCTCTGTATACGCTCGCCTACCTAGCTGAACAGGGGTTTTCCTGCTCGGCTCTGCTTCTTGCTCCGAAGTCTCATTCACGAGGCCGATCAGTTGCGCTTGAGGCAGGTGTGCAGGTTCTTGATGCTTACGCGCTTGTTCAGGAAAAGCTTGCCGATCAGCAGGATCCAATCGGTGGCGCTGACGGTGAACAAGCGCGGTCGAAGGTGTGGGCGCTCACTGACATTTCAAGCATTGCCACGGCTTTGGAAGCTCCTATCTGGATCGATGGAATTCTTGGCATTGGCGCGTCAGGCGAGCTTCGTGAACCGACGCGCTCGTTCATCGATGAGCTTGCCCAGCTTCAACAAGCGCGGGGAGTGAAGGTCGTCGCAGTCGACGTGCCTTCCGGGCAGTTCTCAGATGATGGGGAAGTGACTGGGCCCGTAGTGTCTGCGACAACGACCGTCACTATGGGATTGGTGAAGACACCACTCGTCCTCCCTCCCTCCGCCTATTACGCGGGGACTCTGCAGTGTGTTCCGCTGGGTTTTAACGCTCAAGAATCAGACGTTCGAGTCGTGAGCGACCAGGATATTGCCCGCACGGTCATTCGCCCCGATTGGGCAGACCACAAGTACACGCGCGGAGTCGCAGGCTTGGTAGCCGGCTCGGAAACTTACCCCGGAGCAGGGATCCTGACTTGTCTGGGTGCCAGCTATTCCGGTGTGGGCATGGTGCGTCTGGATGCGCCCGAACGAGTCCTTGACCTGGTGCTGACGCGCGAGCCGGGGATCGTTGGTGTCGGTGGTCGAATCCAGGCGGGTCTGGTTGGTCCGGGAATGGATGATGACACGCGTGTGAACGCGCTTGAGCTGGCGCAGTTCTGCGTTGCCTCGCATCTTCCCCTGATTGTCGATGCTGGTGCGCTGTCCTTTGTCCGAGAAGTGGCGACGATGGGAGGTTTGGAGCGGGTGCTCCTTACCCCTCACGCAGGCGAAGCCGAGGCTATGTTCAGCCAATGGGGTCAGAAGCGCCCCCGCTGGTGGGTTGAGCAGTGCCCGGTAGAGGCAGCACGTCTTCTTGCGAAGCTCAGTGGAGCAAACGTGTTGCTGAAAGGAGCCTCGTGCATTCTTTCAACACCGCACGGTGAAATCGTTGCTGTTCCGCGAGGGAGTGGCTGGGCTGGAGTCGCAGGAAGTGGTGATGTGCTGGCGGGCGTGCTCGCAGGCTTTGCGGCTCAGTGGGGTGCGAAGAATGAACGAGGCTCATCAACTACTTCGCTTGTTGAAGCTCTGGCTGCGGGCGCGCTTGTTCACGCGCGTGCCGGCGAACGCGCTGCGTCGAAGGTGAGTGTGAGCGGTGGCCCGGTGACCGCAATCCAGATTGCAAGATGCGTGTCGAGCGTGATCGGGGAGTTGCTCGTCTGATTTTTATGCGCTTGTTCAGCGCTCCGTTTCAACAAATTGTTTCTGACCAGCTGTTTTCTTCAACAAGCGCGGTGTTGTTTGACGAGTAAACGGTGAACAAGCGCGGTCGGTTTGGTGAACAAGCGCGGTGGGAGACGCGCGAATCTGAAGATGGGAGCGACGATGATGCCCCTCCGTAATGCGCGCTTGTACACCGGTGCGATACTAGAAGCGTGATGAACGAAGAATCTTCCGCTTTCGCCCAGTACCCGGCGCGCGCTGTCGTTGACCTCAGCGCCATTGCCGACAATCTGGCGGTGCTGAAACAATCTGCGCCGACGGCCATTCAGATGGCAGTTGTCAAGGCAGACGCCTACGGGCATGGAATTCTTCCCGTTGCGATGACTGCGCTTGAGGCAGGAGCCTCGTGGCTCGGTGTCGCGCAACTCGGTGAAGCACTCGCTCTGCGATACGCGCTCGACGAAGCTGGAGTAGCACGTGAGAAAGCGCCGATTCTGACCTGGATTGCCCCCTCGGGAGCTGACTGGGCACAGGCACTCGAAGCAGACTTGGATCTGTCGGTGTCGTGGACCTGGGTGCTGGCCCAGATCTGCGCGGCTGCACGCGAAACTGGTAAGAAGGCGCGCATTCACGTGAAAATCGATACGGGCATGTCGCGCGCGGGTTCGACGCTCGCGGATTTGCCGGCACTCGCTTCGGCAGTGCGAATGGCCCGCGACGAGGGTCTTGTTGAGGTGATCGGCGCGTGGAGTCACCTGTCGCGCGCGGACGACCCCAGCGACGAGGGTAATGCGTCGACCGCCTCGCATGTTCGATTTTTTGAGGCCGGTTGCACGATTCTGGCGCAGGCTGGAATTAGGCCGGAACTTCGCCACCTGAGTGCCACATCAGGCATCCTCTGGCATCCCGAAGCGCACTACGACATGGTGCGCGCCGGCATCGGTGTGTACGGACTGAGCCCCGACCCCGCCGTGGCGTCCGCATCTGACTTGGGCTTGCGTCCCGCGATGACCCTGCAAGCGCCACTGACCAGTGTCAAAGTGATCGAAGAGGACACCCCCGCTTCATATGGTGGCACGTGGCGTTCACCCTCGAGGCGCTGGGTTGGTCTGGTGCCCCTCGGATATGCCGACGGTATTCTGCGCTCCGGATCGAACGGCGCCCCCGTCCTTGTCAACACGGATAGGGAGCCGATTCGCGCGCATATTGTGGGCCGAGTGTGTATGGACCAGTTCATCATCGACCTTGGCCCGGCATCGGGTGAAGCGAGTCTGCCCACCGGCCGCAACGAGAACGCGCCCGCACAGGTTGGCGACAGCGTTATCCTTTTCGGTGACCCGGCCACCGGCGCGCCACTGGCTGACGAATGGGCAAGCCAAGCCGGCACCATCAACTACGAAATCGTTGCCCGCTTGGGTGAACGCATCCCGCGCCTCTATATTGGCACGACCCGACGTGAGGAGAACCGTTCATGACCGCTGAACCCCAATCGCTGGAGACCGCTTCCGCTGATGAAACGCGGTGCCTGGGGTGCGCCTTGGGTGAAAACCTGCGCGCCGGCGATCTCATCATGTTGCGTGGCGGTCTGGGTGCCGGCAAGACGACGTTCACTCAAGGCCTGGGCGAAGGCATCGGGGTACGAGGCCGTGTGGCATCCCCGACATTCATCGTGGCCCGCGTTCACCCGAACCTCGGCGACGGTCCTGACTTGATCCACGCCGACGCCTATCGCATCCGCGACCTCGAAGATCTCGAAACCCTGGACCTCGATTCTTCTCTGGCAGAGTCCGTGACCGTCGTCGAATGGGGCGAAGGCAAGACGGAATCCCTGTCTGATGAGCGCCTCGAAATTGATGTCACGCGCAAGACCGGTGGTGAAGCTACCCACGACGGAGACGCGATCAACCTCGAAACGATGGATGACGGCAAACGCACCATTACCCTCCACCCGCACGGCACCCGTTGGGATGGCGTTCTCGAAGCAGTCATGGCACGCGCCAGCGAACTGATTGCCACCTTGGACGAAGACTGATTGGCAAGCCCCGTGTTTCTTGGACCCGCCCGCTCCCGAACCTCGCGTCGTGACCCGCTGATCCGACGAGTAGGATTGCCCTTGTGATTGAACTGAGCCTTGATACCTCCGCCGCCACGATCATTTCTCTCTTGAAAGACGGAACCATGGTGGGACACGCTCGCAACGAATCGACCCGTCACCACGCGGAATCGATCACCGAGCTTGTCCGCGAGGCTCTCGATCAAGCCGGTCTGCCGGTCGAGGCGAAGGACGCTGGTATTGAACGCGTGCTGGTTGGTACCGGGCCGGCACCGTTTACCGGTCTGCGCGCGGGCCTCGTCTCCGCGCGAGTGTTTGCGCTCGCGACAGGCGTGCCCGTCTACGGTGCCTCAAGCTTGGATGTTATTGCCCGCCAGGCACTCGACTTGCTTCCTCCGGACACCCACGTGTACGCCGTTTCTGATGCGCGCCGTAAGGAACTGTACTGGGGACACTACGTCGCAGAAGGTGCCGATGATGTGCGGTTGATCGGTCGCCTTGAGGTCGGCACGGCTCAGAGCCTGCTCAACTCGATGCGTGAGGCGGACGGTCTGATCATCAGCGCGGGTGAACTTCCCGCTCACTCCGTCGACTGCCTTGCCCTCGCGGGTAAGGGGCCGATCGTTGATGGAGATCCGGCAGTTCTGTCGCGTATCGTTTCTGCTCGTTTGGCCAAGGGCGAAGAAGATCGCCTCGGCACCGAGCCACTCTACCTGCGCCGTCCTGAGATTCACGGCCAGCCGATGGAGCGTATGTGACCGGCGCTCCGCTTGAGTTCCATCAGGCAAAGCCGGGGGATGAAGAGATCCTGGTTGCGCTTGAAGAAGCTCTTTTCCCGCTGGATCCGTGGACATGGGGAATGATCGCCGACGAGCTGGCCTCCCCATTTTCCACCTACTACCTGGCGGCGGTCCCAGATGGCCCTGACCTGCAGGTTGTCGGCTACGGGGGAGTGAAAGTGGTGGGCGACGGCGCCGACATTATGACAATCGGTGTTTTCCCCCATTTACGAGGCCAGGGCCTGGGGAAGCAGATTCTCGACCTGCTGGTATCTCGCGCACGTGAAGCTGGAGCGGACTATGTGTTTCTTGAAGTTCGCGAGTCGAATGAAGCTGCGCGACGCCTCTATGAACGTTCGGGTTTTATCGTCCTGGATTGCTTGAGGGGGTATTTTAAGAATCCACTCGAAGACGGCATCGCCATGCGATTGGAGCTGACGAACTGAAAGTGTGGGCGGCCTCGTCCCTTCAACGTCGAGCGTGACGGTGGCGGAAGAGAGCACCCAAGTAGGCGCGCACCTGCGTTTTACGACGGGTTTCACAAAACTGTCATATGCCTGAAATTTGAAACAGGACGGTTAGGTAAAAGGTAGACAGCACCCGCCTGAAATGCCTCTGTCACACGCGTCGCCAGCCCGCAAAACGTTAAGGAAGCCCTTTAGAATTTTGCTAAATTACGCGGAAAACTGCGCTGGCAAAACGCTCGTCTAGGACCAAGGGCGGACAACGGTCCTAAAATGCGCGAAGACGTGTGGATATTCTTGGGACATGGCCACTACAAATGTCGCAACGAAGAAGCGCCGCGCGTGGACCACCAGTGTTTTTATTAAGCAGCTGATGGCCATCTCGGGCTTCATTTTCGTCTTCTTCCTGCTGTTCCACTCCTACGGCAACCTCAAGATGTTCCTCGGTCAGGAAGCGTATGACCATTACGCACATTGGCTGAAGGAAGAGGCTTTCGTGCCGATCTTCCCGCACGGCGGATTCATCTGGGTCTTCCGCGCCGCGATGCTCCTGATGCTTGTCATCCACCTGTACGCAGCTGCATACACGTGGAAGCGTTCGCGTCGCGCACGTTCGACCCGCTACGTCGTGAAGAAGTCCGTTACCGATTCGTACGCCGCGCGCACCATGCGCATGTCCGGCGTTCTGATCCTGTTCCTCTTCGTCTTCCACATCCTGCACTTCACGACCGGTACCGTCCGCACGGGCTTCACCGCTGATTCGACGCCTTACGAGCGCATGGTTGCATCGTTCAATTCGCCGCTGCTCGTCATCGTGTACGCAATCTTCGTCGGTCTTGCCTGCATTCACGTTTCGCACGGCTTCTGGTCCATGTTCCAGACGCTCGGTTGGGTTCGCCCCGCGACTCGTAAGCCGATGATCGTCCTCTCCGGCCTCGTTGGCGCCATCATCTTCGTGATGTTCATGGCACCTCCGATCGCAATCGCCGCCGGATTCATCTCTTGAGGAAGCTGATTACTCATGACTGAAACCCTGATTAAGGGCCTCTACCGTGAAGGCGATAAGATCGCTGACACCAAGGCTCCTCTCGATGTGCCGATCGCCGAATGCTGGGAACAGCGTAAGTTCTCCGCCGCTCTGGTGAACCCGGCTAACCGTCGTAAGCTCCGTGTCATCATCGTAGGCACCGGCCTTGCGGGTGGCGCTGCTGCCGCCTCGCTTGGCGAAATGGGCTACAACGTCGACGTGTTCTTCTACCAGGACTCCGCTCGTCGCGCGCACTCTATTGCTGCGCAGGGTGGTATCAACGCTGCGAAGAACTACCGCAACGACAATGACTCCGTCTACCGTCTCTTCTACGACACGGTTAAGGGTGGTGACTACCGCGCCCGCGAAACCAACGTCTACCGTCTGGCAGAGGTCAGCGCGAACATCATCGACCAGTGCGTCGCACAGGGCGTTCCGTTCGCACGCGAATACGGTGGTCTGCTCGACAACCGCTCCTTCGGTGGTGTCCAGGTCTCCCGTACGTTCTACGCGCGTGGCCAGACAGGTCAGCAGCTCCTGATCGGCGCCTACCAGGCGCTGGAACGTCAGGTTGCAGCCGGCACGGTCAAGGAATACTCGCGCCACGAAATGGTTGAGATCATCGTTTCCGATGGTCGCGCCCGTGGCATCGTCGCCCGTGACATGGCAACCGGCAAGCTGGAAACCTACGTCGCTGACGCGGTTGTCCTGGCAACCGGTGGTTACGGCAACGTCTTCTTCCTGTCGACCAACGCGATGGGGTGTAATGCCACCGCAATCTGGCGTGCATACCGCAAGGGTGCCTACTTCGGGAACCCCTGCTTCACGCAGATCCACCCGACCTGCATCCCGCAGCACGGCGATCAGCAGTCGAAGCTGACCCTCATGTCGGAGTCCCTCCGTAACGACGGTCGTATTTGGGTTCCCAAGAAGGCTGAAGACTGCGAAAAGGATCCGCGTCAGATCCCCGAAGAGGATCGCGACTACTACCTGGAGCGCATCTACCCGTCCTTCGGTAACCTGGTTCCCCGCGATATCGCATCGCGTCAGGCAAAGAACATGTGTGACGAAGGTCGTGGCGTTGGCCCGAAGATCGCCGGCGTCGCCCGTGGCGTCTACCTCGACTTCGCCGATGCGATCGAGCGCATGGGCGTGGCCGCTGTCTCCGCGAAGTACGGCAACCTGTTCGATATGTACGAGCGCATTACGGGCGACAACCCGTACGAGGTGCCGATGCGCATCTACCCGGCAGTCCACTACACCATGGGCGGGCTGTGGGTTGACTACGATCTCGAGTCCAACCTTCCCGGTCTGTACGTTGCTGGCGAAGCAAACTTCTCCGACCACGGCGCCAACCGTCTGGGTGCATCCGCGCTCATGCAGGGTCTGTCGGATGGCTACTTCGTCCTGCCGAACACAATCAACGATTACCTCTCCAAGTGCTTCAACCTGCCGAAGCTGGACGAATCGTCCGCTGACGTTGTCGAAGCTCTCTCGACGGCTCAGAAGCGCATCGACACCCTGATGTCGATCAACGGTTCCCGCTCGGTTGATTCCTTCCACAAGGAACTCGGCCACATCATGTGGGAATACTGCGGTATGGAGCGCACCGAGGAAGGCCTGAAGAAGGCAATCGGTATGATCCGCGAACTTCGCAAAGAGTACTGGCAGAACGTTCGCGTTCCCGGCAAGTCCATTGGTGAACTCAACCAGTCCCTCGAAAAGGCTGGTCGCGTTGCCGACTTCATGGAGCTTGGTGAACTCATGTGCATCGACGCTCTTCACCGCGAGGAATCCTGTGGCGGCCACTTCCGCGCTGAGTCACAGACCCCCGAAGGTGAGGCGCTTCGTGATGACGACAAGTTCCTGTACGTCGCCGCGTGGGAGTGGGGTGGTGAAGATCAGCCACCGATCCTCCACAAGGAAGACCTCATTTACAACAACATCGAGCTGAAGCAGCGGAGCTACAAGTGAACCTGACACTGAAGATCTGGCGCCAAGATGGTCCCGAGGACCGTGGCGCGATGCACGAGTACCAGGTGAAGGGAATCTCCGAGGAGTCGTCCTTCCTTGAAATGCTCGACGTCCTCAATGAGGAACTCTTCGCACGTGGTGAAGAGCCCATCGCATTCGATTCTGACTGCCGTGAAGGCATCTGCGGTCAGTGTGGCATTGTCATCAACGGCATTGCCCACGGCCCAGAGGTCACCACGACCTGCCAGCTTCACATGCGTACTTTCCATGACGGTGACACCATCACCATTGAGCCGTGGCGTGCAGAAGCATTCCCGGTCATCAAGGATCTGGTTGTCAACCGTTCCGCACTGGACCGCATCATTCAGGCTGGTGGCTACATTTCAGTCAACACTGGTGCAGCCCCGGATGCTCACGCAACCCCGGTCCCGAAGCAGGACGCAGACCGCGCATTCGAGGCGGCTGCATGCATCGGCTGTGGTGCTTGCGTGGCAGCCTGCCCGAACGCTTCGGCGATGCTGTTCACCTCGGCTAAGGTGACACACCTCCAGCTTCTGCCCCAGGGCAAGCCGGAGAACTACAAGCGCGTTGTCAACATGCTCAACCAGATGGATGAAGAGGGCTTCGGCTCCTGCACCAACATCGGTGAGTGTGCTGCGGTTTGCCCGAAGCAGATCCCGCTTGACGTCATCTCCACGCTGAACCGTCAGCTCGGAAAGGCTGCCCTGAAGGGCATCTGATCCGGCTTGTGGCCTTCGCGGGGTCCCGGTGGAAAACCACCGGGACCCCGCTTTCATTTATGTTTGCATACATTACCAAGAGGGAGGTTGAGGAGTGGATGTGTGCGGGCATCGATTGTTATTCACTAGCAAGCGAGTTATTGCTACCCTCACAGGTGGTGAGTAAGGTAACACTTACGTGTCAAATCAGTTGCTTTCGTAAGGGAGCGACATGATAATCGAGAGGATTTCAGCGTGCATTTTGCCTTGCCCACAGTTCAAGAGGTTGTCTGTGAACATGAGCCGCTATGAATCGGAAGCAGCCACATTATCCCTTTCTATTTGCCTATTTCTTTAACTGCAGGTCTGTGTATTCCGGATGTTTCAACAGTTCGATCAGCCACCTATTTCTAACTCGCGAGAATATACCTTTCACCTTTGCTTGCAGTAGCGCATACTTCAATCCCTGGGCATTTGCCCATACAACACAGAGAGGCTCGTGAAGATGCGAGCCACACGAAGAAGGAAAGCATATGAGAACTCGTACGAAAGCGTTGATCAGCGGATGTGCCAGCGCGGTGCTTGTCTTAGTTCCACTTGCTGCGCAGGCTACCCCCAATGCTGAGGTGCCTGAAAGTCCGGCGAAGACTGAAGAAAGCATAAGCCCTGTTCTTTCTGAAGATAATGTGCTCCCTGTTGCGCCCGAATCTGGGAAGCCGGATACCCCAGCAGAAGAGAAGTCTGACTCTGGTGCTTTAGTCACCTCTTCTGAAACAGAATCAGCTCCTCAGCCAGCACGCGCAGGGGGAGACATTGTCATGCTCAACCTCTACACCCTCACTGACGTTCATGGGCATATCGAGCAAGTGAAGGACAAATCAGGAAAAGTCACAGAGGCCGGGCTTTCGGCGATGAGTTGCTACCTGAAGAAAGCACGCACCGATAACCCGAACTCCTCTTTTACTCTGCTTGGTGACAATATCGGAGCCTCTCCCTACACCTCTGGTTCATTGAAGGACAATCCGACGATTGCGGCCCTCAATACACTTGATCCTCTCGCTTCTACCATTGGCAACCACGAATTCGACATGGGGCAAGCAGTGTTCAAACAGCGTGTCGATGGTTCGAACCCCGCTGAATACGTTCAGGTGGGATTCCCTTATCTTGGGGCCAACGTTCAGGGAATGGGGACTTGGGATTCAGGAACGAAACCCTATCTCGGTGACTACAAGGTCTGGGATTCTCTGGCGGGCGTCAAGGTCGCGTTCATCGGTGCCATTGCTGAGGATGTTCCTTCCAAGCTGAGCCCAGGGGTAACCGATGGGCTCACGTTCACGAATCCGATCGAGAAGATCAATAACCTTGCTGCTTCGCTCAAGTCTGATGGGGACGCACAGGTTGTCATCGCCATGCTTGATGATGATGTGAAAAACAACTATCCGAAGGTGTCTGCTGACGTTGATGGCATCATGGGTGGTGACACGCACGTCCCCTACGAGTTCGACAAGGTTGACTCTGCAGAGAAACTTGATTCTCAGAACTCGCTGCTTGCTGGCGTTGCTTCGGGCTCCTACACAGACAACCTCGGTCTGATTCGTATCAGCTACGACACTGCGAATAATAAGGTAGTCAAGGCAGACGCTCAGATCATCTCCGCTGCAACAGTCGCTGATTGTGGAGATGACGCAGTGACACGGGCAATCGTTGACGACGCTGTCAGCAAGTCCGAACAAGCGGGCAATCGCGTTGTAGGTACCGGCTATCAACAGCGTTTCAATCGAGGAGTTTTCGCTGCTCCCGACAAGGATCCGGTTGCTGGCTCAAACCGTGGTATCGAATCGAGCCTCGGCGATTTCGTCGCTGACATGTTCAAGGATAAGATCACGACCACTTCGGGTAAGGGCGTAGATATCGGTGTCGTCGTTGCCGGTGACTTGCGTGCGGATCTAGTTCCGAACGAAGCAGGGGAAATTACCTACAAGCAAACATATGATGTCTTGCCGTGGTCGAACGAACTCGGCTATGTGACACTGACAGGTGCAGATTTCAAACTTGCGCTCGAGCAGCAGTGGAAGGCTCTCTCAGAGCAGAATTCTCGACCGCTTCTCAAGCTCAACCTTTCTTCTAATGTTCACTACACCTATGATCCTCTAGCTGAGGTGGGACACCGTATCACCTCAGTGACCATCAATGGCGAGCCTCTTAATGACACAACGGAATACACGATCGGATCGAATTCTTACATCCTGACGGGCGGCGATTCCTTTGATGCGTTTAAGAAGGGCGCCTTTATGAATAGTGGCTATTTGGATCGGGACAAGTTCAATGAGTACCTCGATGAGCATTCGAATAAGAATGCGGCTCCGCGTGCACTGAAATCCTCTATCGGCATCACCCTCCCTGAGGGGCCCGTTGAGAATGGTGCCACAGTTGACATTGCTCTGCGCGGGCTATCCTTCTCTGAAGGTCCTTCGATCACAAAGAAGGTACGAGTCGCGATTGGAGGGGAGGCTTCCGAAGAAAATGTTGATAATTCGCTCGTCGAAGCACACTCTTCAGATGAAAGTTCCGTGATCACTACCGATGGTGCGGGACGTGCGACTGTTTCTGTTGTTGCAAATGCTGCCTGTGAGGGTAAGGAATCCGGAGAAATCGTGGCAACTCCGGTTGTTGTCGAGACTGATTTCGGTCCGGTCGTTGAAGCGTCTGCCGGTTTGACGATTCCGGTGAAATGTGGGGACGTTCCTGCCCCTGCATCGAAGCCACACAAGCAGCTTGCCAAGACTGGTGCAAATGATCTGCCTGCACTTCTCGGTACCGTTCTGCTGGGGGCCGGAACAATGCTCGTGCTAGCCCGCAAGCGTCACTAACTCTGCTGAAACAGCCTCAAACCCTGAAGCACACGCTCCCCAGAAGTTGGATTGGTAGTTTCTTTCTTCTGGGGAGCGTGCCTGTGTTGATGTTGAACCGTCAGGCGCGCATGTTCACCGAATTCGACTTGGGATCAAGCGTCGAACTGCGGATGGATGACCTTATCTCGCCGACTACTCAATGCAGAAGAGGCTAGAATAAGAGCACGTAAAATTGCTGGTCAGCGCCATTGTTCAGCGTCGATGTGGAAGGTGATTTCAATGGAGAAATTCGACGAAGCAGGCCCGAACACTCACACTCGTCGCTACTGGGTTTCATCATCGGTTGCTATCGGAGCAATGATTGTCTTCGCGATCCTGTCAATCCTGCTTCTCCTTGGCTTGATGTTCGGTTCGGATGCAATCAAGGTCATCTCGGATAAAGCATTCCCCTGGTCGCTTCTTGCCTTCACCGTTGCAGGTGTTGCAATGATCGTTGCCAACAAGCGGACTCCGTCGAAGGATGATGACCCCGTAGAAAACTCACAGTGATAGCAGTCCGTGCCACGGCACGGATGTCACACATTTGGATTCACGGCCTCGTTCCTTGCCGGCATAAACTGGAAGGGTGAAGGAATCACTCATCCTCGGAATCGAATCCACCTGCGATGAAACTGGCATTGGTCTTGTGCGCGGGTGCGAACTGCTCGTCGACCGCACGGCCACATCGATGGATCAGTATGCCCGCTACGGTGGTATCATCCCAGAAATTGCGTCGCGCGCTCACCTTGAATCGTTTATCCCGACCCTGAATGCGGCGCTTGATGAAGCTGGCGTGACCCTTGATGACGTGGATGCGATTGCTGTTGCTGGCGGCCCGGGCCTCGTTGGTTCTTTGACGGTCGGTATTTGTGCTGCGAAGGCGCTTGCCTCGTCCCTTGGTAAGCCTCTGTACGGTGTGAACCACGTGATCGGCCATCTTGCTGTCGATAAGCTTGCTGACGGCCCGCTCCCTGAGCGCTTTATCGGTCTGGTTGTTTCCGGTGGCCACTCGAATATTCTGCTGGTTAACGACATTGCAACCGACGTTCAAGAACTGGGCGGCACGCTTGACGATGCTGCCGGCGAAGCCTTCGATAAGGTTGGACGCCTGCTCAATCTGCCTTACCCGGGTGGGCCGCACGTCGATCGGCTCTCTCAGGCTGGCGACGTGAATGCCATTAAGTTCCCGCGCGGTTTGTCCGGTGGCAAGGATAAAGAACGTCACAAGTACGATTTCAGCTTCTCCGGTCTGAAGACCGCTGTTGCTCGCTACGTAGAGGGTGCCGAGGCTCGCGGTGAGGCTGTGAGCGCTGAAGACGTGTGCGCAGGCTTCTCTGAGGCAGTGAATGACTCTCTGACTGCTAAAGCAGTGCGCGCGGCGTTGGACACGGGGTGCCAGACGATCGTTGTGGGTGGCGGTTTTTCTGCGAATTCTCGTCTGCGTGCACTTCTTGCTGAGCGTGCTGAGGCTTCTGGTCTTGAGGTTCGCCTGCCCCCGTTGCGTTTCTGCACGGATAACGGTGCGCAGATCGCTGCGATGGGGTCGGAGCTTGTTCGCGCAGGTGTTGCTCCGTCGGATTGGAATTTTTCGCCAGATTCGGGCATGCCTCTGACGCAGACGTCAATGTTGCCTAGCGCCTGATCTTCCTCTTTGCTATCGGTTGTGCCTCGCCACCACCGCGCTTGTTCACCGTTTGTGTTGGGTGTGACTGTGCTTGTTCACCGTTCGGGTTGGGTGTGACTGCGCTTGTTCACCGTTTGCGTGGGGCGTGGCTGTGCTCCTTCACCGTTCAGGTTGGCGCGTCGGTGGCGCGAAGACGTTAATTGACGAGGCCACTTACCGTCACATCGCTGCGCATGTGTGCGCGGATCAGCTGACACGCGTTGCAATGATCGCGCGGTGACGTCCCTCGATGCGCGTGGCAATGACGACGCCGTCCTTATCGCCTGAGAGCTTGAGTGAACGCCTCAGTGTCGCAGGGTCAATGTCGGTGCCTCGCTTCTTGACTTCAATGCGTCCGATGCCAAGGCCTCGAAGAGCGGCGGAAATTATTTTCGGTTTCAACGTGACGACATCTTCGACCTTGAACCAGCGGATGAATTCGCTCGGCGTTGCTTCAGTCGCACTCACATACGCGATCGACTCAGAGATCAGGTGTGCATCCAACTGGTCGGCGAGCGTTGAAATGAGCCCGGCTCGAATCACTGCATCGTCGGGTTCACCCAAGTAATCCGCCAGCTTCCCGACGGGGGTTGGGATAAGTGGAGCGTTTGCTGGGGCCTCGTGAATTGCGCGCAAGGTGAACGTCCGCGATCCCTTGATGACGCACGCAACCCGACCCGAGCCATCGTGGGCGAGCGGGCCAGTCCAAATTGCCGCCTCGACTATGGATCCATCGACGCTTGTCCACTGCACGCACGCGTCTTCAGGCAGAGCCGAATAGGTGATTCCGGGCGCGACTTTGATGCCAACGCGGGGAATTGCCTCGCGCCAGCCCAGTACCGTTGAAAGTGAGGGAGACCAGGATTCAGGATTCATGAGACGCCTGGATCCGCGTTTTGCTCCGGTGCGTCGTGCAGGATCAGCGAAGATGGCGTCAACGCCACGGTCGGCAAGCTCATGAATGTCAAGATCCAGGACATTCCCAAGCAACACGTCGCTGTCCGGGAAATCGCGCAGGTTGGTTGCTGCGCATGCGACGGCATCGGGATTCAGGTCGACGCTGAGCGTTTTTAATCCCAGGCCGGCAATCGCCAGCGAGTCACTACCAATCCCACATCCGAGGTCTGCGACGTAGGTTGCTCCGCTGTCCCGAAACCGCCCAGCGTGGTGTGCGGCGACATTGAGGCGCGTTGCCTGCTCCAGCCCGTCGCGCGTGAAAATCATATGGTTGGCAAATTCGCCGAACTTCGTGTGAGCGTGAACGCGCAGATCCAATTGGGTGAGGAGCGCTGACACGAGCGCCGGCTCGATCCCTTCTTTCCGTAAGAGCGCGTTCAAGTGTGCCTGGTCTGCTTCTGTTGTGTGCGGGAGGGCCTGCAGGCGGGTAAGCAGATCCCACCCCTCGCGCATCAGGACAGGATCGAGGGAAGAATTCACCCTCCGATTCTGCCATGGACCGCGCTTGTTCAACGTTTACGCAGATCGTTGGGCATTCGCTTTTCCCGATTGAGTGCGCTTGTTCAGCGTGAGTGCGTGTGGATTTTAGATGTGGGGGACGAGGTCGCGCTCATGAACTGGTCGCTTTTCTTGAACAAGCGCGGTGGTGGAGGTGGGTGGTTTGGTGAACAAGCGCGGTGGGAAATCTGCTGAAAGTGAACTGTTTGGCACTCAGGTTGCTCGAGTGCCAGAGGCGGAATATGCTCATGCATGAAGCGGTGAAAACCGCGAAGCGATCCTACCCCTGACCCCCGCGACGGCAGGGAAGGGATGACGGAAACTTTCAAGAAGAAAGGGAGCGACAGTGTCGATCTCCATCAAGCCCCTCGAAGACCGTATTGTTATCCAGCAGGTCGAGGCAGTTCAGACCACGGCCTCTGGCCTGGTTATCCCGGATACCGCCAAGGAAAAGCCGCAGGAAGGCGAAGTTATCGCAGTCGGCCCCGGCCGCGTTGATGACAACGGAAATCGCGTTCCCGTCGACGTGAAGGTCGGCGACGTCGTGATTTACTCGCGCTATGGTGGTACCGAGGTCAAGTACGAAGGCAAGGAGTACCAGATCCTTTCCGCACGTGACGTCCTCGCAATCGTTGAGCGCTGAACCTAGAGTTCACCACTGACAAACAGTGTGGGCCTGGCACCTCAGGTGCCAGGCCCACACTGTATCGAGAACAGCAAAGAGCTACGCGGCGTTTGTTTCCGTCTCCTTTGTCCGACGAGGCCACGCGAACCACGCGGCGGCAATCACCAAGACAACGACTGTGATCATCGCCCACGTAGGAATCGTCGAACCGAACCGCATCAGAGACTGTTCCCACGAAGCCAAGGTCGTTGCTGAAATCAATCCCCCAAGTGGATTCGCGATGCCAGCGATCAGAAGCACCGCGCCCAGCGCAACCAAAACGATGCCTGAGACGACGTTCGTCCACGTTGTATCGCGACCGAATAGTCGAAGGGGGCGGGGACGCAACCAGGTGCTTGAGGACAAATTCGTAGACTGCCACGCCAATGCGAGCACTGCCAGAGGAACAACCATGCCAGTGGCGTACAGAGCCATCAGAGTAGCGCCTGTTGCCGGCGAACCTCCGATACCTGCGGCCACCAAAACGGCCCCTAGGATTGGCCCAGCGCAGCCGATACCAGCAAAGCCATAGGTGAGCCCCAAAAGGTAGATCGACAGAGGATGAGTGCGATCACGTTCTTTGCGCACTCGGGCCGACGCCTTGCGATGGGGCGTGGGGATTTCAAGAGCGATAATCTCAACGATGCCAAGAATGATGATGATGAAGGCGCAGATGCGTGTGATCAGATCCAGGTGATCGCGCAGAGCTGATCCCGCCGCGCCGACAAGTACGCCCAAGGGCAGAAGAGAAGTCAGCAAACCCAGCCAGAAGATTCCGGTGCGCAGTAGTAGTGCAGAACGCGACTGGAATGCGTATGCGAAGAATGCTGGCAGGACCATCACCGAACAGGGGGCGAAGACCGTCAATACGCCACCGAGCAGGGCAGCCAATGGGGTCAAAGTCATGAACGGGCAGCCTCCGCCTGAAGTTCAATCGTTGTGCGCACATACTCGTAATCGCGGTAGCCCGAAATGTAGGTGTCCCCAATGAACATGAAAGGTGTGCCGGTGATGCCGATGGAGTAGGCTTCCTTCTTCGCGTCGGCGACAGCCTGAACGGTTTCGGCCGCATTCATCGTGGCGCGGAAGGTGTCGATGTCTGAAACGCCAGCTTGTTCAGCGAATGCGACGAGAGATTCCTCGGTGTATTCCGGGTGTTCGTGTTCGTTGGTTGCCTGATACAGCAAGTCGTGGAATTCCCAGAACTTGCCCTGATCGGCTGCCGCACGTCCCGCTTGAGCTGCCAAGGGGGACGTGGGGGTGATCTGTGCCAGGTCGCGCCATTCGATGCGAAGAGTTCCGTCTTCGATCAGATCGGCAAGCTGGGGTTCGATTTTTTTAGCAAACAGCGTGCAGTAGGGGCAGGAGAAGTCAGAGAAGAGTGTGAGGACAACCGGAGCGTCCAGAGCGCCTTTGGCCTGATTGTCGTTGGCGTCGCGCTTGGGTGCGGATCGAATGATTGCAAGGAGCTCTGCGTTCTTCTCACTGGGCGCTGCGACGTTCGGGTCAACGTCGGCGGCCGCCGCGGCAGCGGACGAGGCTCCTGGCGTCGCTGATGCAGATTGGGCAGATTGAGTGTGCGTCGAGTCTGACGATTGCGCTGATGCTGCCGAATCTGCTTGCTTGTTTCCACTAGTTGTCCAAATGCTGACGGCAAGGACGAATGCTGCAATGATGATGAGTGCGATCGAAATGATGAGCGATCGGGATTTACGGCGTGGCTGGGATGAAACAACTGGTGATGTCACGACTTCGCTTCCGATTGGTTGTTGGGGAATAGTGAAAACTATCGATGATTCTTTAGTGTGGCATGAGAAGTGAAGAGGCGTCGCGCTATGTGCGCGACGCCTCTGTAAGACTGGGGTAGATTACGACGCTCGACGCTGACGATGCGATGAACGTATTTCTTCGCGTCGTTCTTCTTCTGTCATTCCGCCCCAGATGCCGTAGGGCTCTTGTGATGCCAGCGCGTATTCGCGGCACTGGTCTATCACGGGGCATGTTGCGCAGATTGCCTTTGCGTTTGCGGCGCGACGGCGACGCGTTGAACCGCGTTCGCCTTCAGGGTGGAAGAAGAGCTCGGTATCGAGGTCACGGCATGCGCCGTCGTACTGCCAATCCCAAGCGTCGATCATCGGGCCGGGGAGACGTGAAACGTCAGACATCTGTACCTCTCATTCGGTGACTGCCGGTCGAAGTACTTCTTCGCGAGCAACCTCCATCAGTTTAGATGTTGTTCGTAAGTTGTTCAAGACCCGTTCATACATTCTTAGATATTTCTCAGACAAGGTAATAAACCTGAGAAAAACCTGAATATATCGCTACAAAACATGCGAAATGCCGTGAAGAAGATTTGTCTAACTTACTTGATACATTGTCTTCGTTCCGGTGGCGAAAGTTCGCTCTTCGGTGAACAATCGTTGTAGAGGTGAACAACGTTGAATAAAAACGTTGGTAGCTGACGAGCGGAAAGGAAACGACATGCCTCGCGCACATCTTGCGTCTTCAGCTGATTCAGGCGTCGATGCTCCGCTGACAGTGACTGCTGTTTCCGTTCGTCTTGGAATCTCCCCCTCGACTCTTCGCACCTGGGAACGACGCTATGGTCTTGGCCCAGATGAGCGCCAAGCAGGAACTCATCGTCGCTATCGTGCCAGCGATGTTGCGCGTTTGACCGCGATGGTTGACCTTGTGCATCAGGGGGTTTCTCCTGCAGATGCTGCCGCTACCGTGTTGGCGGCGGCCCCTGCGCGTTCGCGTCAGGAAGACCTGCCCGTTCCTCATACGGTTTCTGAACTACTGAATTGTGTATCAGCCTGCCAAGGGCATCAGCTGAAGAATGTCCTTCGTTCCGCGGTGGGCGACGGGGGGCTTGTTCATACCTGGAGTCGCTTAGTCAGCCCAGCGCTCGACACCTTGCGTGCCTCCACATGCGGGCAGAAGCCCGGATGTGCGCCGTCTACGATTCTTCAAAACGCTTTCCTTGATGTGCTCGCTCAGTTTGCTAGCGAGTGCGTTTCTCCTCAGACAGCCCTTGGGTCTGTTGTTGTTCTTACGGACGTTGCCCACGAGCTGGGAGCACACGTTCTTGGTGTTGCTCTTGGCTGGTACGGCATTGATGTGCGCGTCGTTTCGACTGCGACAGTCGATGACCAGGGAGCGTGTGCTCGCGTTGCGCTTCATACCAAAGAACGCCCGGTCGTGTTGGCTATTGTCATGGGTTCTGGGGCAAGTTGCGAGAAATTTATTCATGCTCTTACTACTGATCTTGACCTTGATGTCATGCTGGTTGGCGCGGATGCTCCGAAGGTCGTTGATGAGCGCGTACTGCGCGTGCGCACAATTGCTGCCGGCGTAGAAGAAACTCTTGCGGTGCTTGCACCCGGTGCTGATCTTTCCTCGGTTTTGTCTTAACAAGTCCTATAGAACCTCTCATCGAAACTTGAGGCAGTGATACCTTTATCGGTGTTACGCATATCTTTTGACCGGGAGTGACAATGAAGACCCCCTGGAATGATTCCGCTCTTATCGACGCTTTTGATGCTGATTTCTCTGCGCTTGTTGAGTTCGCCTCAGCTTCAGCGTGCCCTGCTGGCTTCGGTTATCTGGATGCTGATGGTGCTATTACAGAGTCCAAGGGCGTTGAGCTGTGGATTACGTGTCGAATGACGTACATGTTTGCACTTGCTGAGATGCGTGGTGTCCAGGGAGTGTCTGGTCTTGTCGAGCACGGGCTTGATGCGCTGTCCACCTCGTTGCATGACGATGAATACGGCGGGTGGTTCTCCGCTCTGGATGCGACGGGGGAGCAGGCTCGCCCGGTTGAACCGATCCGCAAGGAAGCCTATGCGCACGCGTTCGTGATTCTCGCGACTGCCGCGTCCTATTTGGCTGGGCATGAACGAGGCCGGGCGTTGCTTGATGAAGCGCTTGCCGATCAGGACGCGCACTGGTGGGAACCGTCGTATGGGCGCGTCGCGAACTCGTGGAACCGCGACTGGAGCGAGTGTGAAGAATATCGAGGTCTGAACGCGAATATGCACACGGTCGAGGCGTATCTTGCTGCCTTCGATGCGACGGGTGAGCGACGTTGGTTGGATCGTGCGCGCGAAATGATGCGTTTTGTTGCCGATCTTGGTGCTCGCTTTGGTTGGCGCTTACCTGAGCACTTCGATAAAAACTGGGTTGTTTGTCCCGAGATGTTCATTGAAAATCCCGCTGATCCTTTCCGTCCTTACGGTGCAACTCCGGGACACGGGTTTGAGTGGGCGCGTTTGATCCTGCATGGTCGAGCCTCACTCATTGCGTGCGGGGATACTCCGGGTGAATGGATGTATGACGTTGCGCATTGCCTTGTTGATCGAGCGGATGCAGATGGTTGGGACAGTGAAAAGGGTGGGATCGTTTACACGACGGACTTTGATGGAAAGACTGTTGTGGATACTCGCATGCACTGGGTTGCTTGCGAAGCTGTGAATGCAATGCTCGCTCTGGGTAAAGTCAGTGAAGAACTAGGTAATGATGACGACGTCATGGTCCAGTCGGAGCGTTTCGCTCGCTATGTGGCGTGGGCGGATCAGGTCATTCATGCTGGCCCGGGACGCTGGATCCATGAAGTCGACGCAGATGGACACGAGAGTGAAACTGTCTGGGCAGGCAAGGCTGATGCCTACCATGTCGGTCAGATGTTGCTGTTGCCTCGTATTGGCTTGTATCCGGGATTCGCGGCGGCATTAGCGCAGGTGAGGGCACACGACCACTCGGAATTGTGAGGTTCGTCCGAAGTTTTTATCCGGCTTGAGCCACAGCCTAGACTTGGCTCATGGGAGACTTTTTAGAGCATGATCCGTTCTCACTGACTGGCCTTACTTACGATGACGTTCTTCTGCTCCCAGAGCTGACTGACGTCGTTCCATCCACTGTTGACACTACGTCGCGGCTGACGAAGAAAATTACCCTGCGTGTTCCGTTGCTTTCTGCAGCAATGGATACTGTGACTGAAGCTCGTATGGCGATTGCCATGGCTCGTCAGGGTGGTATTGGCATCCTTCACCGCAATCTTTCGATTGAAGAACAAGCGCAGCATGTTCGTCAGGTGAAGCGCTCCGAATCTGGAATGGTTGAAGATCCTGTGACTGTTGGTCCCGATGCGACCATCGAACAGCTTGATGAGCTTTGCGGTCACTATCGTGTGTCTGGTCTTCCTGTTGTTGACGAAGAAAATGGTCTTGTTGGCATCATCACGAACCGTGACCTGCGTTTTGTCCCTGAATCCCAGTGGGCAACGCTGAAGGTTCGCGATTGCATGACCCCGCGCGAGGATCTTGTTGTGGGTCAGGTTGGTATTTCTCGTGAAGATGCGAAGGCTCTGCTGGCTGAGCATCGAGTAGAGAAGCTTCCGATTATTGACGAAAACAATAAGCTGACCGGCTTGATCACGGTCAAGGACTTCGTCAAGACCGAGCAGTATCCGAATGCGACGAAGGATGACCGTGGTCGTCTGGTCGTCGGTGCTGCTGTTGGTTATTGGGGCGATACGTGGGAACGTGCAACCGCGCTCGCTGAAGCAGGCGTTGACGTTCTTGTTGTTGATACGGCTAACGGTGGCGCCCAGCTTGCGTTGGACATGATTCGCCGTATTAAGGCGGATCCGTTGTTCGCTGGCGTTCAGATCATCGGTGGCAACGTTGCCACCACCGAAGGCGCTCAAGCGCTGATTGATGCCGGTGTCGATGCGGTGAAAGTTGGTGTTGGCCCGGGCTCGATCTGCACCACCCGAGTGGTTGCTGGCGTGGGCGTCCCGCAGATTACTGCAATTTGCTTGGCTGCTAAGGCGTGTAAGCCCGCCGGTGTTCCGCTGATCGCTGACGGTGGTCTGCAGTACTCGGGCGATATCGGTAAGGCTCTTGTGGCCGGTGCTGATACGGTCATGCTCGGCTCGCTTTTGGCCGGCTGTGAAGAGTCTCCGGGTGAGGTTGTCTTCACGAACGGTAAGCAGTACAAGCGTTACCGTGGCATGGGGTCGCTGGGTGCAATGAGCTCGCGTGGCCGCAAGTCCTACTCGAAGGACCGCTACTTCCAGGCTGATGTCACCAGTGATGACAAGATCGTTCCGGAAGGTATTGAAGGGCAGGTTCCGTTCACTGGTTCACTTGCCTCGGTGATTTACCAGCTTGTTGGTGGCCTGCATCAGACGATGTTCTATCTGGGGGCTTCGTCGATCGAGGAGATCAAGAAGAATGGTCGCTTTGTTCGAATTACATCTGCAGGTCTGCGCGAATCTCATCCCCACGATGTGCAGATGACCAGCGAAGCTCCGAACTACCATTCGTCAGGATCCTCTCGCTGATAAACGTTTGACAGGTATTGACCCTCGTCGCAGGCGGTTTCATGTATGCGACGGGGGTCCTATTTTTATTCCAAAATGGGCACTAATCTGAACCTGTCGGAACACATTTTCACACTGTTGAAAAGGGAATCGCGCACATGCTCATCCTGATCGATTACGCAAACGTCGAAGCAATTGAACAGACACTGTCCTACCTTCCGATTGACGGTGTTACGACTAACCCGACCATCTTGTATCGCGAAGGCAAAGAGCCTTTGGACGTTCTGCATCAGATCCAAAATTTACTGCCCTATGGGTCGCAGTTGCATGTTCAGATCGTGTCAGAACGCGCCGACGATATGGTTGCCGAAGCGCGTGCTCTGCGTGAAGAAATTGGTGGCAACCTATTTGTAAAGCTTCCTGTAACTCGCGACGGCTTCGCGGCAATTCCTCGTATTGTCGCAGAAGGCATGCAGGTAACGGCAACAGGCATTCACTCTTCGATGCAGGGATTCATGGCGGCAAAGGCTGGCGCCCGCTATGTTGCTCCCTACGTGAACCGCATGGATAACTACGGCATTGATGGTGTTCGCGTTGCCAGCGAAATCCACCGCACGCTGAAGTCGTATGGAATGGAAGCTGATGTTTTGGCCGCGTCCTTCAAGAACTCTGAACAGGTTCTTGAACTGGTCCGCCAGGGAGTTGGTGCTATCACTGCTGCCCCCGAGGTTCTTGCGGCACTGATTAAGAATCCCGCAACCGATGCGGCGATCGCTGAACAGAACAAGCATTTCAGCCTTCTGGTCGGTGAGAAACGCACATGGAAAGATCTGATCGATACCAAGTGACGTCACAGTGGTGGTCAGTGCTTAGCGCTGACCACCACGCGTCCAATCAGTCCCGCCTATGGGACGAAGTCGCGCCCCGCACATGGAAGTGACAGTGCGCTGAAGACTGGTGACCCGATAGTAACAACGGCGTTCTATTGGGTCATCGACCTCTTCAATTAACCGACCCGTTCAATGATGGGGATACTGATCCCTTTAGCTATTCAGAGCCCTTTGTGGCCACTGGGAATCAATCTGCTGGGGCTTACCCTGACGTGCAAAGTAGGTTTCAAGCCCCGTAGCCCATTCTTTAAAAGCGCTGGCCTGCAATGCCATCAACGCATGAGCGCTGCTCTGAGTGAGCGGAGCACCAAACGTCTGGGCAATTTTCGCCAACACGTCTAACGTCATCGAAACGTCAACTTCTGCCGTGTGAGCATTCGGATCCGGATCCACACCGTAGTGCGGTGCCATGGTGGTCAGGGTTCGCTTTCCCTTCCGGTACTTATCGAAGTGACGATCAAGGACGATCGGATCAAGAATGAGTCCAACAGGGCCGCCGAGGCGTTCTTCCAAAGTTTGCAGACCATGGCGAGTGAGCTCGGCATTCATCAACGTAATATCGAACGCCGCATTGAAGACAACAACAGGGAAACCGCGTTGCCAGTGCGCAACCAAAGAATCAGCGACCTCAGTTAAGACCTCGGAAATATCCCGTCCCTGGGTCTGAGCTTTTTCGTTGGAAATACCGTGAACAGCGCTGGCACTTTCAGGGATCTCTACCTCGGGATTAGCTAGCCATGTGACAACTTCGTCAGGGCCAGACGGGTTGATACCCCCGCGTCGTAAAACAAGCGCGGCCGTGACAAGGCGATCCGAAAGAGGATTCGTGCCGGTTGTCTCTGTGTCGAAACCAAGCCAAGGCTGATCTATCCAAGAAGTGTTTTCATTCATGGAACCAGTGTCGCCTAAACCATGGAGAAACGAAATGGCAATCATCAGGTCGGCGAAGCCGGCCTCGTCGACTACCTCATTGCACCCACGCTGCAATCATCAACAAAAGCGCATGTCAGCGCCCTAAAGTGGTTAATATCAAGTCGTGAGTAACGAAGTTGAAATTGGTCGTGGAAAGCGTGCGCGACGTGCGTACAGTCTGGACGATATTGCCCTGGTTCCCTCAAGACGCACTCGTGATCCCGAAGATGTGAACGTCGGCTGGCAAATCGACGCCTACCACGTCGATATTCCGATCATGGCTGCCCCTATGGACTCGGTCATGAGCCCCGAAACGGCAATCGCATTCGGAAAACTCGGCGGGTTGGGTGTTCTAGATCTGGACGGTCTATGGACGCGCTACGAAGATCCCGAACCACTTCTCGAAGAAATCTCCCATCTTGGAGAAGACGAGTCTATTGCGCGACTCCAACAGATCTATTCGGAACCAATTAAGCCGTCGCTTATCACTGCTCGCCTCGCTCAACTTCGGCAAGCCGGCGTAGTTGTTGCGGGTAAGTTGTCGCCTCAGCGTACCCAAAAGTACTGGCGAGCAGTCGTTGATGCGGGCGTGGACCTTTTCGTCATTCGAGGCTCAACAGTCTCTGCAGAACATGTTTCCAGCCGATCTGAACCCCTCAACCTCAAGCGGTTCATCTATGAACTCGACGTCCCCGTCATTGTTGGTGGAGTCTGTACGGATATGGCAGCGTTGCATCTGATGCGCACGGGCGCTGCGGGTGTTCTTGTCGGATTTGGTGGGGGAGCGGCACACTCGACTCGTCAATCGCTCGGCGTGCACGCCCCGATGGCAACAGCAATCGCCGATGTGGCCGCTGCGCGTCGCGATTACATGGATGAATCCGGTGGACGCTACGTTCACGTCATTGCTGACGGTGGCATTGGGCGTTCTGGTGATTTGTCGCGCGCCATCGCCTGTGGTGCGGATGCAGTCATGCTGGGTGCTGCCCTGGCTCGCGCGGAGGAAGCGCCCGGGCGCGGTTGGCATTGGGGTTCCGAGGCCACGCACCCAGATATGCCTCGCGGTCAGCGTGTTCACGTAGGCACATCCGGAAGCCTGCAACAGATTCTCTATGGTCCCTCGACGCGTGCAGACGGTTCTCTGAACTTTGTTGGCGCCCTGAAGAGGACCATGGCATCGACCGGCTATTCGGAAGTCAAAGATTTGCAGAAGGTCAATGTGGTGGTCTCGCCCTATCAGCCAAGCGGTCACTGATTTATCTGTTTTGTCCGTTTGCGCTCACTCGTAGCGCCTGGTTCTGCCAACCGTCAGATGCGCTACGCTCCGGGGCAGTTTCGCGTGTCAACGTGAGGCTGCCCCGGCCTCGTGAATCATTGGAAAGCCGGTTTTTGATAGGCTCAATGAATCACGCGCCAACATGTCCACCGCGGTCCTCCCCACGATGGCCAAGCGCTCACAATCCTAACCAGCTGAGGAATCAATGCGCACTCACCTTCAGCGTACAACCGCGATCATGGTGGCGAGCGGCGGAATCACATTGGCGCTTGCCGGGTGCCAGGTAACAACGCAAACGACGCCGATCGGACAGCCACTGAAAGGGCTTGCCACCTGCTCGCTTGCAATCTCGGACACCGAAATTGATGAGGAAGCCCTGCTTGTTCGCGCCGCCCTGTCTTCCTATACCGACCAGCTTGTCGCCACCCAAGAGTCGACGCGAGCGACGGCTACGACTGCCACTCACACCCTGGTTGACGACGGGTGTCAGTTGATCATCTTGTCGGGTTCGAACATTGATCAGCAGTCAGAGGCCCTCGCAGAGGAGTTTGACCAGACCAAGTTCGTGCTGGTCGATGCGCAGGACTACCACAACGTATCCGAGGCGGAGCCCACGCAACACGCATTGAACCTACGCACCATCGTTTTTAACACCCTGCACCCCAGCTACGTTGCCGGATATCTTGCGGCGGGGATGACAAGCACGGGAACCATTGGTGTCTACGCTGATGAGCCCACGGATGCATCGATGTTGGCCATGGATGGTTTCGCATCAGGAGTGCTGGCATACAACCTCGCTAAAGGATCGAACGTTGCGCTCGCCGGTTGGGATGCGACGACATCCACCCCCGCACTATCACCCGATAGTGCCTCCTCTGGCGAATTAGCCGGCAGGCAAAGCAGGCAGTCAAGTGCGAATGACGCTTCGCCCTCAGTCGACGAGGCCGCGCACACTACCGTGACATCTCTGCTTGAGCAGGGCGCGGATATTGTCCTGCCCATCGGCGCGGGAGCCGGCTCATACGAAGCTCTTACGATGCTTACCAAGAATGAATCCTTGCACGCCATCGGATTTGGTGCTGATTGGGCGTCCGCGAATGCATTTGCTGTTGACGATGCTCAAGGCGCTATGTCTGCTACCTCTGGCGCCGAGCAGGCAATGTCTGGCGATGTTGAGATGCCGGGTGACTCCACAATCGACGGAGTTTTTGTTGTGAGCGGCGCCGTCAGAGGCATTGTCATTACCTCGGTGCTGAAAGATGTTCGTGAGGCAATTGCTCAGATCTTCAAAGATGCCGGTAATTCTTCCTTCACTTCCGGGCAGATCGTCTTCCCGCTTTCAACAGATCAGAAGCAACGAGCCGACCTTGGCAACTTCGAATCCTTCCTTGCTCCCGGCTTACTCGACGAGGTCACCGCAATTGAAGACGGGCTGAAAGCAGGGAAGATTACGATTGATTCCGCGTATGCTCCCGCGATCGACTAAGGGATAAGGAAACACAATGGAGATTCTGGACAGAGCACAAGACTGGGCTTCCCATGATCCTGATCCTGCTACTGCATTGCGACTCCAAGCATCCATTGATTCTGCGCGCGCAGGCGATCACGATGCCCTAGTTGAGGTACGTAGCGCCATGGCTGGACCTCTCCAATTTGGAACTGCAGGTCTGCGCGGAGAAATCGGTCCGGGTGAATCGCGAATGAATCAGGCTGTTGTCATCCGAGCGACGGCGGGATTGTGCGCCTTCCTCCGATCGGCGACTGAACGCACTCCTCGCGTGGTCGTTGGGTGCGATGCTCGCCACGGATCGGTTGAGTTTGCTCGCGCCGCTGCTCGAGTCATCTCAGCTACTGGGTGCGTCGCCTTGGTGCTTCCTGAAGAGAATCCGACTCCGCTGACAGCTTTTGCTGTGCGCCATTATGATGCGGACGCTGGCATTATGGTCACCGCTTCGCATAACCCTGCGAAGGACAACGGCTACAAGGTTTATCTCGGAGGATCCGTCGTCCCCGAAGCTGAGCAGGGCACTCAAATTGTGCCTCCGTATGACGCCCAGATCGCGGCTGCAATCGAAGCTGCCCCGGCGGCAGGTGTTATTGCCCAAGATGAAGCTCGGATCGAACAGATTGACCCGCGCGACGAATATGTAGCCGTGGCTTCACGCCTTGGACGCGGGGGAGCGGAAAAAACCAACCTGAAGATCACGTTGACCGCGATGCACGGCGTGGGTGGTGCGCTTACCCAGCGTGTCTTGCATGAAGCTGGTTTTACACAGGTGTCGCTGGTCGCTGAGCAAGCTGACCCAGACCCCGACTTCCCGACGGTTTCTTTCCCGAATCCTGAAGAACCTGGTGCACTGGACCTCGCAATTGCGCAGGCGAATAAGGATAAATCCGACCTGATTATCGCTGTTGACCCCGACGCCGATAGGTGTGCAATCGCCATTCCCGATTCGAAGGCGACCAACGGTTGGCGTCAGCTTTCCGGAGATGAAACAGGAGCTCTGCTGGGCGAATACATTGCGTCCTTTGCCCCCGAAGGCTCAACGCTGGCGAACTCGATTGTCTCTTCCCGCCTGCTTGTAGCGATTGCTAGCAGCCACGGTCTGAATCATCAGCACACATTGACCGGCTTTAAATGGATTGCGCGCGCGCCACGAATCGCGTTCGGCTACGAGGAAGCAATCGGCTACTGCGTCGACCCAGCCCATGTGCGTGACAAAGATGGTATGAGTGCGTCCGTGCTGATTGCAAGCCTCTTTGCTCAACTGAAATCTGAAGGTCGAAGTGCACTGGACGAACTCGATCGCATCGCGCGCATATACGGTCTCTACGTCACCATGCCACTCACGTTCAGGGTTGAGAACCTCGCCTTGATTGCCCAAGGCATGGAAACGCTTCGTAGTGCCCCGCCTGCGACGCTCGCTGGTTCGAAGGTTACGACCGTCGCTGACCTGTCTGACGGCTACAACGGTCTGCCTCCGACGGATGCGCTACTGGTTGAAACCGAAGCGCGTGACCGCGTTATCGTGCGCCCGTCGGGTACTGAGCCCAAACTTAAGTGCTACCTCGAGGTTATTCTCGATGTTCCAGCTGGCAAAGAAGTGCCGTGGGACGAGGCTCGGGCGAGACTCGAAACCATCAAGCAGGAGTTCGCGCTCGTGATCGGAATTTAGTCCCGACCGCGCTTGTTGAATGTTTCCGCTGGTCCCGACCGCGCTTGTTCACCGCCGATGGGGATGTCATTCCCCTCTGAGGCTGATTGAGTGCTCGAACAAGCACACACTTGACTAGGCAGGCACTTGAACAAGCGCACTTGCCTAAGCACGTAAATGGGCTGGCTCGCACAACATGTGCGAGCCAGCCCATTTACGTGCTCTTCGCTTTTCGCTCCGCCCGTGAACAAGCGCGGGGGTGCGGCCGTGGAGGCGGCCTCGTTCATTTCACTGACGAAGCCGAAAAACAACTGCCGGCGGATATCACGCAACCGCGATGCCCGCCGGCAGAAGCACAATCAGCACATGCCGGGGCGCTTACCGATCGTCAGTGTGACCTCCTGCGTGCCCGCGAAAAAGTCATTGCCCTTGTCGTCGACGACAATGAAGGCCGGGAAGTCTTCGATTTCGATCTTCCACACGGCTTCCATGCCGAGCTCTGGGTATTCAAGAAGTTCGACCTTCTTGATGCAGTTTGCAGCCAGTTCAGCAGCCGGACCACCGATTGAGCCGAGGTAGAAACCGCCGTGCTTCTGGCAGGCGTCGGTGACCTGCTTGGAGCGGTTGCCCTTTGCGACCATAATCATCGATCCGCCGAGCGCCTGGAACTGATCCACGTATGAGTCCATGCGGCCTGCGGTCGTCGGGCCGAAGGAACCGGACGGCATACCTTCCGGAGTCTTCGCCGGGCCCGCGTAGTAGACGGGGTGCTTGAGCATGTATTCCGGCATCGGCTCGCCGTTTTCGATGCGCTCGCGGATCTTCGCGTGGGCGATATCGCGGGCAACGATCATCGTGCCGTTCAAAGCCAGGCGTGTCTTCACCGGGTACTTCGACAGTTCGGCAAGGATTTCGCTCATCGGGCGGTTGAGGTTGATCGACACGGCGCCGGTGTCTTCGCCCAGTTCAGACGGGTCGGTTGCCGGCAGGAAACGGCCGGGGTTGAAGTCGAGTTGCTCCAAGAAGACACCCTCGGGCGTGATCTTTGCCTTTGCCTGGCGGTCAGCTGAGCAGGATACCGCGATGGCGACCGGCAGGGATGCGCCGTGGCGAGGGAGGCGAATGACGCGGACGTCGTGGCAGAAGTACTTGCCACCGAACTGTGCGCCGATACCCATTTGCTGGGTCAGCTTGAAGACCTCCTCTTCCATCTCGACATCGCGGAAGCCGTGCGCCAGTTCCGAACCGGTGGTCGGTAGCGTATCGAGGTAGTGAGCGGACGCGTACTTCGCGGTCTTGAGCGCGTATTCAGCGGAGGTGCCACCGATGACGATCGCCAAGTGGTACGGCGGGCATGCTGCGGTGCCGAGGGAACGAATCTTTTCTTCCAGGAACTGCATCATGTGTTCCGGATCAAGGATTGCCTTCGTCATCTGGTACAGGTATGACTTGTTCGCGCTACCGCCACCCTTAGCCATGAACAGGAAGTGGTAGTCGAGCTCGTGACCGACCTGCGTGTCCGCGTAGAGTTCGATCTGCGCCGGCAGGTTGCAGCCCGTGTTCTTCTCTTCGTACATGGTGATCGGAGCGTTCTGCGAGTAACGCAGATTGAGCTCGGTGTAGGCGTCGTAGACGCCCTTCGCGAGGGGGCGCTCGTCCACGCCTTCGGTGATGACGCGCTGGCCACGTTCGCCCTTGATGATGGCCGTGCCCGTGTCCTGACACATCGGAAGAATGCCTGCGGAGGCAACGTTTGCGTTCTTCAGTAGGTCGAGTGCGACGAAGCGGTCGTTTGCGGATGCTTCCGGGTCTTCGAGGATCTTCGCCAGCTGTTCGAGGTGCGCGGTGCGCAGGTAGTACGAGATGTCGTGGTACGCGGTTTTCGCCAGTAGCTCGAGTGCGCTGGGGGCAACCTTGAGGAACTGTGTTCCGTCGGGGCCTTCAACGGTTTCGACGCCTTCGGTGGTGAGCAGACGGTACTCGGTTGTGTCTTCACCCAGTGGCAGCATGTCTTCATAGAAGAACTCGGTCATTAGGACTCCTTGGAAGGGAATGTGTCAGTAGATCTGGCAGTTTCCGTGCGCTGGATTGCGCCCAGAAAACGTCATGTTCGTCCCCACGCTATTGCGCGCTTGTTCACCAATTCGGGACCGTTGTCCCGTTTGAAAGCGTCAGATCTTTTGGTGTTTTTCTCGCCTTTTGTTTTTCGCAAGCTGGTGCGAATAATTCGGTGACGTGCGCTGATGAATTCACGAGGCCGCGCCCACATTCCTAATGTCTTTCCTTGTATGTGGCGCGGATTTGTGGAGCTTAACGGGCTACGTATTTTGCGGATATCTCTACGGTTTGCCTAACCTTTCCTGCCCGATTGGAGGGGTGAAGCGGTGAACAAGCGCGGTAAAAGAGCAGGTGGTGGTGAACAAGCGCGGTGGGGTGGGGTCACGGAGCCAGATTTTGCGAAGGCTGAAGGCGACACTCCGCTGATTGATCCGACGTCGCACGTCGCGATGGTTCACCCTGGAAACAACAACGGTCGTCGTATGTTGCGTCGTGGGTACAACTACCTTGAAGGGGTGGACAAGCTGGGTCGCCTCGAAGCTGGTTTGTTCTTCATTGCTTTCGCCCGTGATCCTTCGACGAACTTCATCCCGATCCTGTCGAAGATGGTGAACGACCAGATGACGGAGTACCTCCAGCACATTGCGACCGGCATGTACTTGATGTTGCCGGGCGTGAAGGAGGGCGACACCTACGTGGGTGAGAAGCTGTTTGCCTGAGCGAAAAGTTTCAATGTGGCGCGGTTGTGTTGTTTTCAACGAGACCGCGCCTCCTTTATTTTCGCTACCTTGCTCGATCGCGCTTGTTCAGCATTTGCCCAGCGCGCTTGTTCAGCGTTTGTCTAGTTTAGGGCCACGCTTGTTCACCGTTTGCCTAGCTTGTGGCCGCGCTTGTTCAGCGAGCGCCTACAAGCAAATCAGGGAGACACCTGATTGAAACGAGCCCGACTCTTTGGATAGTGTTCGATCATGTCTAGCTCGGCCTCGTTTACCCCGAAGAACTCTGTCCGCTATCCCGCGCCGGATCTTGCGCGTGGCTTCATGCTGATTCTGATCGCGGTTGCAAACGTGCCGTTTTGGCTTTCTTTCTTCCCCGACAATCCCGAATATTCACTGAGCGATCAGTGGTGGGTGTTCATTCGTGGAATGTTCATCGACCACCGCTCGTATCCGCTCTTTTCAATGCTCTTCGGTTTCGGTCTGATGACGATGGTGTTGCGACGCCAGCGTGCATACGTGGAACGTCGAATTGGTGAGCTTGATGAGAACCTGCCCGGGATGCCTGACCAGGTGCGCGCAACGTGGATCGCAGGATTCGAAAACGAGAGTATCGATGACTCTCGCCGTCTGATCCGTAGGCGCGGCTGGTGGATGCTCCTCTTCGGTTTTGTCCACGCACTCTTCTTCACCGGCGACATTATCGGTGCGTATGCGCTGGTTGCGACTGTTTTCGCAGGACTCATTGCGCGGCGACGCTTCACGATCTTGACCGTGATTGCTCTGGTCGTCCTTGCCATCATGACGCTGAGCCAGCTTGGACTCGAATCGTTCGTGAACTGGGGCGAGAGCTTGAAGGGGCTTGGGGGCGCAACCAGTACACAAATGACGATTGCTCCAGCCGATGCTCCAGGCAACCTGATGCTCGGCTGGTACTACCCGCTGATCAGCGTATTTGGCTGGGTATTCTCGTCACTCCTTGGGCTGATTATGACGACAGTTCTTCCTGCAACCGTTTTCGGTGCGTGGCTGGCCACCACGGACTATATTTCGCGTCCGGACGTTCACAAGGGGCGCCTGATGCTGGTGGCGTTCCTGGGTCTTGCTCTGGGTGCCCTTGGTGGCCTGTCCTATTCCTTGAAGGCTTCGGGCCTGATGGATTCCTACTTCTTCGGTCAGGACGCTCTTCACGAGATTACTGGTTTGCTTGGAGCTGCAGGTTGGCTGGCCTTGCTCGGGTTGCTTGCCGGTCCTGCACGCGAAAACCTCGGGGGAGTGCGCCACTTCTTTATCGCGGTTGGTAAGCGCTCAATGACCGCATATGTCGGTCAGACTGTTCTTTTCCTTGCCACGTTCATTGCTCTCGGCTTGTCGGGTATTCGAGGAGTTTCCCAGAGCCTCGGGCTTGCTATTGCGCTCGCGGTCTGGACCTTGATGGCGCTATTCTGCTGGATGCTCGAATCGAAGGGATATCGACGAGGCCCACTGGAGGTTCTTCTTCGTCGAGCAGTGGCACGAAGCGCCGGCACTCATCCGGTTCCTCGGATTCCTCGTATGATTCAGCCGGCAGGTATAGACGCAGAAGTGGACACCCCACAATCGGCGGTCAGCCCAATGTCAGCGTATGCGCCACCGGCTGACACTGAGCGTTAAACGCTGACCTTGAAATAGTGTGCCCCCGGGTTTCTACCCCCGGGGGCACACGCTATTTCAAGGATGAAGATCAGCTCTCGGCCTGATCAGACTCCACCTGGCGCTTTGCCGCGTTAATCGCGGCCGCGCGCGCCAGCGCCCCAAGAGCGAGGGACACAATAATCCCGGAGATCAACAGAACGTGAAGGAAGGCTTCGCCGTCATTGCCCATGAGTGAAGCAAGACCGCAGCCAACCGCGTGAAACACCGCCACAACGCAGGCCATGGCCATGATCGGCCAGGCGGCCTCGTGACCCGTATTCCATGCGTCGTCGGAGGACTCCAACACTGCCGAATGAAGACCCAAGCTGGAGCCTCGTGCCAGAGTGCCAGCCCTGCCTTTCAAGGCAACCAAGCCGAAAACACACGCGATCCCGGCAAAGCCGATCACGCCGGTCAACGTCAGCATCGTCATCAGTGCTCCTTCGTCTGAGTAGCCGGAACGCCACTGTTAGGAACGCCCGCGACGGCCTCTTCCAACTCTGCGATCCACCGTGCGCCGGTCACGTCGGACGGCATACGCCAGTCACCACGAGGCGACAGAGCGCCACCAGCCACAACCTTCGGGCCATTTGGCAGAGCAGAACGCTTGAACTGCTGGGTGAAGTAGCGGCGCAGGAACAAGGTTTCCCACTTCACGATCTCTTCGAGTGAATAGGCGACGCGGTCACCTTCGGGGAATCCGGCCGGCCACTCGCCAGCATTCACATCCGCCCACGCCTTCTCAGCAAGGAAAGCGATCTTCGACGGACGAGCCCCTCGACGCAACACGTAGTACAGGGTGAAATCCTGCAGGTTGTACGGGCCGATCTTGTCCTGCGTGGACTGCATCTTCTCACCGGGCTGAGCGGGAACCAATTCGGGAGAAATCTCCGTGCCGAGGATCGACAGCAGAACCTCGCCCGCGCGATCGGAGAACTGGCCGGAAGCTACAACCCAGCGGATCAGATGTTGGATCAGAGTCTTCGGAACACCCGTATTGACGGCGTAGTGGCTCATCTGGTCGCCCACGCCGTACGTGCACCAGCCGAGCGCCAGCTCGGACAGGTCACCCGTGCCCAGAACAATTCCGCCGTTGCGGTTGGCAATGCGGAACAGGTAGTCGGTGCGCAGGCCCGCCTGAACGTTCTCGAAGGTGACGTCATACGTGTCGTTGCCGTCGGCGTAGGGATGCCCCATGTCGGCCAACAGCTGGCGAGCTGCCGGACGAATATCGATCGTCTGGCAGGGAATATCGAGGCTTTCGCACAGCGCAATCGCGTTCGACTTCGTGTGATCGGACGTCGCGAAACCGGGCATCGTGTAGGCCAAGATGTCCGTACGCGGGCGACCCAGCATATCCATCGCGCGCGCCGCAACGATCAGAGCATGAGTGGAATCGAGGCCACCGGAAACACCAATAACGATCTTCGGGCTACCGATCGCCTTGAGGCGCTGAACCAGGCCATGAACCTGAATATTGTAGGCCTCGTAGCAGTCCTGAGCTAGGCGCTCCGGATCATCGGGAACGAAGGGGAAACGATCAACGGTGCGTTCCAAACCAAGGTCCGTGCGGGGCGGGTTCAGCTGGGTGTAGACGGGCATAGGGGCGGTTGCCTTCAGTCCCTGGTCCTCGCCCAGGTAGCGATCCGCGTTGTCCTTAAATGAATTCTGGCGCGTGCGTTCAGCGACAAGACGATCGAGGTCCACGTCAGCGATCGTGATCTGACGACCTCCGGCTTTGAAACGCTCGCCCTCTGCCAGCAGGTCGCCGGCCTCGTAAATCATTGTCTGGCCGTCCCATGACAGGTCGGTTGACGATTCGCCCGCACCCGACGCGCAGTACACGTAGGCGGAGTTGAGGCGCGCTGACAAACTGCGAACCAACAGTCGGCGATCTTCCGCACGACCAACGGTGATCGGCGAAGCGGAAAGATTCATCAGAACCGTCGCGCCATTCAGAGCAGCAAGAGTTGACGAGGTAAGCGGAACCCACATGTCCTCGCACACTTCGGGGGCAATGACGAGGCCAGGAACATCCTCAACATCGATTGTGATCGGAGAGAAAGGAACGAATGTCGAAGCACAGTCATCGTCGACAAAACCCCACGCGGTCGTGTCAATAAAGGAAGGAGTTGTCGGACCGGGAGTCGCGAAATGGCGCTTCTCGTAGAACTCGCGATAGTTCGGCAGGTGTAGCTTCGGGGTGACACCCAGGATCTTGCCTCGGTGGATCGTTACCGCACAGTTGTAGAGGGACCCATCGTTGCGAATCGGGGCACCAACAATGAGAATCGGCAACAGATCCTTCGTCTGAGCAGCAATGCGATGCAGGGCCTCAGTCACTTCATCCAGCACGACATCCTGAAGCAACAGATCATCAATGGCGTAGCCGGAAATGCCCAGCTCGGGAAAGACGGCCGTGGCAACGCCCTTGGCATCAAGCTCGCGAGCAGCGTCAATGACCTCGCCCGCGTTAGCAAGCGGCTGAGCGGGATGAACAGGAACCGTCACCGCAGCGACGCGCGCGAATCCCTGATCGTAAAGCGAATGGAAGTTCAACTTTCCTCCTAGTGTTGCCTCTATTGTCTCCCATGATCCATCCGTTTGCCCACGCGCTCCGTGTGCCCGGTGCTTGCTTACCGATCATGGGAAGAAGGCCACTCCCGATTGTTCAGCCTCTAACGGTGAACAATCGCGGTAAAAAGGTGGGCTGGCTCTTCCGAGCCAGCCCACCGAAGCTCATCACGCGCGAGGCGCGAGCAGAACTCAGATCACCTCACGTGCGAGGCGCGCGATAGCGAACTCTTCGTTCGTCGGGTACACCAGCAGGGTGACCTTCGAATCGGGGGTGGAGATCACGCGAGGCTCGCCGATACGACCGTCGTTTGCTGCCAGGTCGATCTTCACGCCGAAGGGCTCAAGCGCCTGGGCGAGTTCCTTACGAACATCCCAGTCGTTCTCGCCGATGCCAGCGGTGAAGGTGATGACATCCAGGCCACCGAGTTCAGCGGTGTAGGAGCCAACATACTTGAGCAGGCGGTTGATGTAGACGTCCATGGCAACGCGAGCCCTGTGCTGCGCTTCCTTGTCGTCATCGTTGAAGATCATCTCCCACACGCTACGCATGTCGGATTCGCCGGTCATGCCCTTCATACCGGACTGCTTGTTGAACAGTGTGTCGATCTCGTCGATCGTCATGCCACCCTGGCGAGCCAAGTGGAAGACAACGGCCGGATCGATGTCGCCGGTGCGGGTGCCCATCATGAGGCCCTCCAGCGGGGTTAGCCCCATGGAGGTATCGATCGGCTTACCGTTGAGAACTGCGGACACGGAAGCGCCATTTCCGAGGTGCATGACGATCTGCTTGAGATCATCGCGACCCAGGTATTTTGCGACCTCGCGGGAAACGAACTGGTGCGAGGTGCCGTGAGCGCCGTAGCGACGAACAGCGTACTTCTCAGCGACTTCAGCGTTCAGTGCGTAGGTGTAGGCCTTTTCGGGAAGAGCCTGGAAGAACGCGGTGTCGAAGACTGCAACGTGGGGGATTTCCGGCATGAGCTCGCGGGCCACGTCGATGCCCTTGAGGTGTGCGGGGTTGTGCAGCGGAGCCATCGGGCAGAGCTCTTCGATGAGGTTACGGACCTCGTCGTTGATGACGGCCGGGCCATCGAAGTACTTGCCACCCTGAACGATGCGGTGGCCGACGGCAACGATGCCAGCTTCTGCAAGCTTCGGGCCCTTGTCGTCGAAGAGGCGAAGAACTTCACGCATACCAACTTCGTGGTCTGCGATCGGGATTTCTTCGATGGTGACGTCGTCACCGTGGGTGTGTTTGATTTTGCCGACCGGGTCGCCGATACGTTCGACGAGGCCCCTGGCGATTGCTTCACCGGTTTCGGGGTCGACCAGCTGGTACTTGATCGAAGAAGAGCCGGAGTTAATGACGAGAACGGTCTGGGACACGAGTTCGCCTTTCCTGTGAGTAATCGGTAAAAACTTGGAATCTTCAGCCCTGCGCCTGAACGGCGGTCAGAGCAACGGTGTTGACAATGTCCTCAACCAGTGCGCCACGTGACAGATCGTTGACCGGCTTGTTCAGACCCTGGAGGATCGGGCCGACGGCGACCGCGCCGGAGGAACGTTGAACCGCCTTGTAACCGATGTTGCCTGCGGACAGTGACGGGAAGATGAAGACGTTTGCCTTGCCGGCAACGGGGGAGCCGGGGAGCTTCTTTGAAGCAACGGCCGCGTCAACGGCTGCGTCGAACTGGATCGGGCCCTCGATCGCAAGCTCGGGGGCCTTCTCGCGGGCGATCCGGGTCGCCTCGATGACAGCGTCGACGTCCGGGCCGGAGCCGGAGTCTCCGGTCGAGTAGGAGAGCATTGCAACGCGAGGCTCAACACCGAACTGAGCGGCGGTGCGTGCCGAGGAAATGGCGATGTCGGCAAGCTGTTCCGGAGTCGGGTTCGGGTTCACGGCGCAGTCGCCGAATGCCCACACCTGATCCTTCATCAGCATGAGGAAGATGGAAGAAACAATCGAGACGCCGGGAGCGGTCTTGATGATCTGGAAGGAGGGAACGATCGTGTGCGCGGTCGTGTGGGCTGCGCCGGAGACCATACCGTCTGCGTCGCCCATGTGGACCATCATCGTGCCGAAGTAGGACACGTCCTTGATCTTTTCGCGAGCCTGCTCGAGCGTGACACCCTTCTTCTCGCGCAGGCGTGCGAATTCAACGGCGTACTTTTCGGACAGTTCTGGGTCGTCTACGGAGACGACGGATGCTGCGGTGAGGTTAATACCAAGTTCATCTGCGCGGGTCGCAACTGCAGTGGCGTCACCAACGAGGATGACATCTGCGATACCGCGAGCGAGGACCTCAGCAGCTGCGAGGAGGACGCGATCGTCTTCCGGTTCGGGCATGACGATGCGCTTGCGGTCTGCGCGTGCGCGGTCAATCAAGTCTGCCTGGAAAGCGAGGGGAGTGACTGCGGTCGGAGCGGGGGCCTCAACCAGGGTCTTGAGTGCCTCGTCGGAAAGCGGAAGGGAGAAGACAGGGATGTCGACGCCGAGATCGGTGGGGGCGCCGGGCAGAATCACTGCCACGAGCTGCGCTTGATGCGACTTGCAGCGGGCAGCGAAAACGTTGATTTCTTCAGTGAGCAGTTCGGCTGGAACACCTTCAGGGTCGAGGACCAAGATGACGTTTGCGCGAGCCGATGCTGCCAGGTTCACGTTCCAACGGATGGCATCGAACGTGCGAGCTTCTCCGGCGACAACTCCGTCGATCAGAACGAAGTCTGCGTCAGCTGCGCGAACAGCTTCGACAGCTGCCGGCAAAGCCGAGGCGCTGGAGGTCGCTGCTGCGGATGGGGTCGTGCCAGCGAGCGCGTCAATGCGCGCAAGCGTTCCACGCGCTGAAAGCGCGGTGGCAAGTTCGTGAGCTGCGTCTGTTGCAGCATTTGCGGAATCGGGCCCGACAACGATGTAACGGGAAGTCACTGATGCTCCTTCAACACGTGAAAATGTGCGCGGCCTGCTCGGTCGCATGAACATCGTAGCGCGCTCCGGAGGTAAATTAAGACGTGAAGATGTGTGAATAATGCATTACCCCGTAGGCTTGCAGTGTGAAGAAGCAGTTGCGAGTGAATATGTCGCCGTCGTATGCGTACTGGGGGACGATCATTTTCGTCCTTGTCGGTGTTGGCGCTACGACGATTTTTGCGCTTTTGAACCACCCTCATCGTGCGGTCTATGCCCTTGCTGGCACGTTGCTTGTGATGGCTGGTGCGCGTCTTGTTTTGCCAGGACGCCCGTGGTTTGCTTCGCGTAATCGGTGGACGGATGCCGTGGTGCTCGCTTTCTTGGCGCTTGGTATTTGGTATTTTTCGCCGTTCACGGCAACGATGAACCTCCTGTCCTAACTAGTCAGCCCGACATGTTTGTGTTGTCGGGATCTTTACGTTGGTGAGCGTATTTCTTCTGTCTCATCTGTGAGCGTGAGTGTATTTAATCAAGTAATCTTGATGTCAAGATAATTTCTCGCGCAGCGCCAGCTCGCCCGACGAAAAGAGAAACGATGTCGAAAATGAAGGTTGCAGGCCCGGTCGTTGAACTCGATGGCGACGAAATGACCCGCATCATGTGGCAGTTCATTAAAGACCGCCTGATCCACCCGTACCTGGATGTTGATCTGCGTTACTACGATCTGTCGATCCAGAATCGCGACGCGACTGACGACCAGGTGACGATTGATGCCGCCAACGCGATCAAAGAGCATGGCGTGGGCGTCAAGTGCGCGACAATCACTCCCGATGAGGCGCGTGTTGAAGAGTTCGGCCTGAAGAAGATGTGGCGTAGCCCCAACGGCACGATTCGCAATATTCTCGGTGGCGTTGTCTTCCGCGAACCAATCATTATTGACAACATTCCGCGCCTCGTCCCCGGATGGACCAAGCCGATCGTTATCGGTCGACACGCATTCGGCGACCAGTATCGTGCGACTGACTTTAAGGTTCCGGGAGCGGGCACCATCACGCTGACCTTCACTCCCGACGATGGGTCGGAACCGATTGAGCACGAAGTGATCCGTATGCCTGAAGGTGGTGGCGTCACGATGGGCATGTACAACTTCAACGAATCGATCGCAGACTTCGCTCGAGCATCCTTTGAATATGGACTCAAGCGCAACTATCCGGTCTTCCTGTCTACGAAGAACACGATCCTCAAGGCCTACGATGGTGCGTTCAAGGACATTTTTGCCGATGTTTTCGAGCGCGAATATAAGGACAAGTTCGCCGAAGTTGGCTTGACCTACGAACATCGTCTGATTGATGACATGGTTGCCTCGTCCTTGCGCTGGGAAGGTGGCTACGTCTGGGCGTGCAAGAACTACGACGGTGACGTTCAGTCGGATACTGTCGCCCAGGGATTCGGCTCGCTGGGTCTGATGACTTCCGTCCTGATGACCCCAGATGGTCGTACGATGGAAGCTGAAGCCGCTCACGGCACTGTCACCCGCCACTACCGCAAGCATCAGGCGGGGGAACCAACGTCAACCAACCCGATCGCCTCGATTTTCGCTTGGACCCGCGGTCTTGCTCATCGAGGAATGCTTGATAATACGCCTGAGATTATCGACTTCTCCCACAAGCTTGAGAAGGTCATCATTGACACGGTTCTTTCAGGCAAGATGACGCGCGATCTGTCTCGTCTGGTCGGTGGCGATACTCCGTGGCTCACCACTGAAGAGTTCCTTGCGACGCTCGACGATAATCTGGCGAAAGCTCTCGCTTGATCTGCTCGCACAATGAAACTGGGGTGCGGTGAGCTTCGGCTTCCCCGCCCCGGTTTCGTCTATATAGCGCGTGAAACTGCCTGAGTAGCGGTGTCGGAATGTTCGAATAGTGAACGAAAACTAATCGGAATGCGGTCTGCGGGCATCCTGTACGTATCCCGATCAGTCGAACGACTCAAGGAAAATCATGCGAAAGTTTATGGAGAAGAGCAGCATCCTCGTGTGGGTGCTCGTCGCAATCGTCCTCGCCCTCGTGCTGGGAGCCATCAAAGTAGGTGACTCGCACCTGGTGCCTGTCGCAGTTGGACGAGTCTTCGCGACATTCTCAGCTATCTTCAGCCAGTTCCTGTCCTTCTCGATTCCGCTCATCATCATCGGCTTGGTCACTCCGGCTATTGCTGATCTCGGACGCGGCGCGGGCAAGTGGCTCGGCATTACCGCTGCGCTGGCCTACACCTCGACTCTTTTCGCAGGCTTCCTGACCTACCTAGTCACAGCAACCGTCTTCCCGAAGCTCCTTTCGAACGGTCTTGCTGATGTTACCGAGCCTGGCTCGGCACTCGAATCGTTCTTCACCATCGAAATGCCTGCAGCTGTCCCGGTTATGACCGCGCTGTTGCTCTCCTTCGTGGTCGGCATCGGACTTGCAATGATCCCGCGTGGCGTTATGCGTAAGGGCTTCATTGAATTCCGCGCCATCATCACCAAGCTCATCGAGCGCATCATCATCCCGCTGTTGCCCCTGCACATCTTTGGTATCTTCTTGAACCTCACCTACACCGGTGAGGCGTGGGACATTATGCGCACCCTGGTCCGCGTTGTTGTCGTCGTCCTCCTGCTTGAGATCGTCATCCTGCTCACGCAGTACATCGTTGCTGGCGCAATCGGCAAGAAGAACCCGATCACGTCGCTACTCACCATGATGCCCGCCTACCTGACGGCACTCGGCACCTCGTCGTCCGCGGCGACTATCCCGGTCACTCTGCGTCAGGCAAAGAAGAACGGCATCTCCGACGCCGTTGCATCCTTCACCATTCCGCTCTGCGCAACGATCCACCTAGCAGGCTCGACCTCGAAGATTTTCGCATTCGCGTTCGCCATCGTCATCACCCAGGGCATCGATGTCAGTCCCGTACAGTGGGTTGGCTTCATCTTCATGCTCGGCATCACGATGATCGCAGCCCCCGGCGTTCCCGGCGGTGCAATCATGGCAGCAACCGGTCTACTCTCGTCAATGCTTGGCTTCGACGATGCCCAGGTTGCCCTCATGATCGCCACCTACATCGCCCTCGACTCCTTCGGCACCGCAACCAATGTGACCGGTGACGGCGCAATCGCGATCATCGTTGACCGGATGGCCGGTGGCAAGATCGGCGCAGAAGGCGATCCGGAGAACGCTCGCGAGCTCTCCTTCGATGGTATGGCTTACCTTGACCGCGTCTCGGTCGAAGGCGTTGTCAGCGCCGAAGAACTCGCTGCATTTGCTGCTGCGAACCCGTCGGCTAGTAACTGACGGATTGGCTCGCGCGCGTACCCATCATTATTCGTCATCAACCGAATAGACGCTGATTCTTCAACGCACGAGCTCACATGCCCCCTAAGAGTGGTGACCCGCAATGAGACATACGGGTCACCACTCTTTTATGTCCGAAAACTGTTCTGGCAAGCCTGAATACTCGATTGCTCTACCCATCACTTCCCGCTTCGCCGTAAACTGGACGAGGCTGGTAACACTTTCAGACCGTGAACAGGAATGGAGCTTCACGCAATGGCTACTCCGCAACCGCTCAAAGCCCCCGCTGACTTCAAGATCGGCGTTCTCACATCAGGCGGTGACGCGCAGGGAATGAATGCGGCCGTCCGCGCCGTCGTGAGAACTGCGCTTGCCGTGGGCGCCCAACCCTATGCGGTCATGGAAGGCTGGTCTGGTGCCGTTAAAGGTGGAGATGCGATCAAGAAGCTCTGCTGGTCGGATGTCTCATCAATCCTTGCCGAGGGGGGCACGGTCATCGGTACGGCCCGGTGTCCAGAATTCCGCGATTACGAGGGTCGGCATGCGGCCGCGAAGAATCTGGTCGAACACGGTATTGACCACCTTGTCGTTATTGGTGGCGACGGCTCCCTCTCTGGCACGGATGAATTCCGAGGCGAATGGTCGCAACACATTCGCGAACTCGTTGATGAAGGCGTGCTCAGTGAAGAAAAAGCAGCAAAGCATCCGGCTCTGATGGTTGTTGGTCTTGTCGGCTCGATCGACAATGACATGGTGGGCACCGACATGACAATCGGTGCGGATACCGCACTCCATCGCATTTTGGACGCGATGGACCAGCTGACATCCACGGCAGCATCTCACCAGCGCACCTTCGTTGTCGAGGTCATGGGTCGCCATTGTGGCTACCTACCCCTGATGGCAGCGGTTGCCGGTGGCGCCGACTACGTGTTTACCCCCGAAGATCCGGTTGGACCGGGCTGGGAAGAAGACCTCGCTGAACACCTGCGTTTGGGTCGTGAAGCAGGACGACGCGAATCCATCGTGTTGGTCGCCGAAGGTGCAACCGACCGCGAGGGCAATGTACTGACCACTCAACACATTGCCAATGTGATTACTGAGCGCACGGGTGAAGACGCGCGCGTGACGATCCTTGGCCACGTCCAGCGTGGTGGCTCGCCGTCAGCCTATGACCGCTGGATGTCATCGTTGCTTGGCTACGCCGCTGTTCAGGAAATGCTTTCAGCAACGCCGGAAGACATCCCGAATGTTCTGGGGGTCCGCCACAATCGCGTGACCCGTATTCCGCTGATGAAGGCGGTGCACGATACTCGCGCGGTCAAACACCTGATTGCGGCCGGTGACTTTGAATCTGCCCAAGCTTCGCGCGGTGTTTCTTTCACGACGATGGTCGAAATTAACACGATCCTTTCGACTCCGCCTCAGCTGACGCCCGAACCTACTGAAAAGCCTCGTCGAATCGGTATCCTGCACGCTGGTGGTCTTGCACCCGGCATGAACACGGCAGCGCGCGCGGCAGTCCGCTTGGGTATCGCCCGCGGTTGGACGATGCTGGGAATCGAAGGCTCGTGGAAGGGGTTGGCCGATAACGCGGTCAAGGAACTGACCTGGGCTGACGTTGAAGGCTGGGCGTTCAAGGGTGGCGCGGAACTCGGCACGAGGCGCGATGTCCCCGAAGTTGAGCAGTTCTACGCGCTGGGACGCGCTATTGAACGTAACGAATTGGACGCGCTGATTGTTATTGGTGGCCTGAACGCCTACCTTGCTGTCCACTCGATGATCTCCGAGCGTGATCGCTACCCGGCGTTCCGTATCCCGATCGTTCTGGTTCCCGCCTCCATCGACAACAACCTGCCCGGTTCGGAACTTTCGATCGGTGCCGATACCGCGATCAACAATGCCACCTGGGCGCTTGACCGCATCAAGGAATCCGCCGCAGCAACCAAGCGTTGTTTCGTCGCCGAAATCATGGGACGTCGTTGCGGATACCTGACGCTGATGGCGTCACTGTCATCCGGTGCTGAGTACATCTATCTTAACGAAGATGATGTGACTCTGAATGAGATCGCTGATGACACGAAGCGCATGGTTGATTCCTTCGCTGAAGGGCGTCGCCTGTTCCTGGTCCTCGTCAACGAGGCAGTGTCGAAGTACTACGACCGCGAATTCCTTGCGTCCGTGTACGAGGCAGAATCTGACGGCAAATACGACGTGCGTCATTCCGCGCTCGGCCACCTGCAACAGGGTGGTTCGCCCAGCCCGTTCGACCGACTGCTGGCAACGCGCCTTGCTCACCGCGCGCTTGACCATATTAACAATCAGTTCAATCGTGGCGAATCCGAGGGCGTGTACATCGGTCAGGTGCGCAACCACATCGAAGCTCGCTTGGTGAAGAACATGTTTGAGGATCTGGATATCCGTAATCGTCGTCCGTTCGATCAGTGGTGGCAAGAGCTCAGCCCGGTTCAGCGCATCGTTTCGATGAAGGACTCGGGTAAGCCCGCTGTCGAGATTTCCATCGCAGATCCCGAGTAAGTCATCGCCGAATCATCGGATTCGAATAAAACTGATATTTTTCATTCAAGAAGTGCGAACTCATCGCAGATCCATTGATACAGGAGAATTCATGACTGACAATCCGGTCGTTGACCCCACAATGACTCCCGCGTGGGAAGCACTGGACGGACGTGCCGACGCTTTTGATCCGGACCTTCGCGCTTGGTTCGCAGCTGATCCGAACCGTGCAACTCGCTGGACGATTGACGGTGCCGACCTGCACGTTGATTTCTCGAAGAACCTGATTGACGAAGGCGTGCTTGCTGATCTGCTGGCGCTGGCTGAGCAGACTGGCGTCTACGACCTGCGCGACCGCATGTTCGCCGGTGAGCACATCAATGTCACCGAAGACCGCGCTGTTCTGCACACCGCGTTGCGCCGCCCGGCAACCGACGAGCTGACCGTCGACGGCCAGGATGCGATCGCGGACGTTCACGAGGTTCTGAACAAGGTCTACGACTTCGCAGAGCGCGTTCGCTCCGGTGAGTGGACCGGTATTACCAGCAAGCCGGTTGAAACGGTTGTCAACGTTGGTATCGGTGGCTCGGACCTTGGTCCGGTCATGGCCTACGAGGCCCTGAAGCCCTTTGTTCAGGAGGGTCTTGAATGCCGTTTCATCTCGAACATTGATCCGACCGACGCGGGGGAGACCACGAAGGATCTCGATCCGGAAACCACTCTGGTTATTGTTGCGTCGAAGACGTTTACGACGCTTGAAACGATCACGAACGCCAAGGTTGTGCGCGACTGGTTCCTCGGCGCCCTGCGCGACCGTGGCATCGTCACCGACGAAGCAACCGAGAAGGACGCCATCGCCAAGCACTTCGTCGCCGTGTCCACCGCTCTGGACAAGGTCGCTGAGTTCGGCATCGACCCGAACAATGCTTTCGGCTTCTGGTCCTGGGTTGGCGGCCGCTACTCCGTGGATTCCGCTGTCGGCACCTCGCTGGCAATCGCGATCGGCCCGGATGGCTTCGCTGAATTCCTTGAGGGCTTCAATGCGATGGATGTCCACTTCGCCACCGCGAAGCCGGAAGAAAACCTGCCTGTCCTCATGGGCATGCTGAACGTCTGGTACTCGAACTTCCTCGGTGCCGACACACACGCTGTCCTGCCGTACTCGCAGTACCTGCACCGCTTCCCGGCCTACCTTCAACAGCTGACCATGGAGTCGAACGGCAAGTCCGTCCGGCGCGATGGTGCTCCCGTCACCTACGAGACCGGCGAGGTCTTCTGGGGCGAACCAGGCACCAACGGCCAGCATGCCTTCTACCAGCTGATTCACCAGGGCACCCGCATGGTTCCTGCCGACTTCATTGCCTTCGCTAACCCGGCGTGGCCTCTGAAGGATGGCGAGGCCGACATGCACGAGCTGTTCCTGTCGAACTTCCTGGCTCAGACGAAGGCTCTGGCATTTGGCAAGACCTCGGACGAGGTTCGCGCTGAGGGCACCCCGGAGGCCATCGTTTCGGCTCGAGTCTTCACCGGTAATCGCCCGACCACGTCGATCATGGCACCGGCCCTGACCCCGCGTGTTCTTGGCGAACTGATTGCTCTCTACGAGCACATCACCTTCGTCCAGGGCGCCGTCTGGGGCATCGATTCCTTCGACCAGTGGGGCGTAGAGCTAGGCAAGGTCCTGGCCAAACAGATCCTGCCGGCCATCGAAGGTGACTCGGCTGCATTCGACGCGCAGGATGCTTCCACGAAGGCTCTCATCGAGTACTACCGCGCGAACCGCAAGTGAGCCTTCTCAGCTAAGCGTTGCGCCAGCTTGACGGCGGTGCGCGGCAAGTGTAGCGACACGGTTCCGGCCTCGTTGATTTCATTATCGACGAGGCCGGAACTTTATTGTCGCTCTCTCCCCTCATTGCCGGGAGCGAGTGGGGAGCAACTATCCCCAGGCGCTCACGGAAATGTGGGGCGCATCTTTTGAGGCGGAAGCGTCCGATTTCTTCGACTTCTTCTTGTCGGATTTCTTGGATTTCTTGGGCTTTGACTCGCCTTCATTCTTATCTTGGGATCCCGTGTCACCTGACTTTTCGTGGGCATGAGACGACAGAACCTCAGGGGTGAGCGAAGCCGAAAGACGATCTTTCGCACCATCGACATCGAAGTCGGCTTTCGGCCATGTGGGGTTAATGCCTTCGAGCGTACGGACAAGGATCTCTTGGACCGCCAAACGTGCATACCACTTGCGGTCGCCAGGAATGACATACCACGGAGCAATGCGCGTCGAGGTCCGGCGAATCACTTCGGAATAGGCGTCTTGGTAGGCACTCCAGTTGTCGCGAGTATCGAGGTCACCCGTGGAGAACTTCCAGTGCTTATCTGGGCGCTCCAAGCGCTCCATCAGACGTTCCCCCTGTTCTTCATAGGAGACGACCAAGCAGACTTTAATGACCTTCATCCCGGCTCGAACGGCTTCTAATTCCATCTCGTAGATATCGTGATAGCGACGGTTCAGCTCATCCTCATCAGCGGCGAAGACAGATTCTTGGTTGGCGTAACGCGCGGAGGTGGGAACCAGAAGATCCTCATAGTGCGAGCGGTCAAAAACACCGATGTATCCCGGGCGGGGGAGGTGTGGGCGGACACGCCAAAGGAAATCGTGGGCACGCTCTTCTTCCGTGGGTGCTTTGAAGGCTTTCAGAGCAACACCCTGCGGATCCACCTGCCCGATGACGTGGCGAACGATTCCGCCCTTACCAGCCGTGTCCAAACCCTGAAGGATCAACAGAACTGAATCTGACGCACCTTCCTTCGACGCGGCATACAGGCGTTCTTGGAGTTCAGAAAAATCTACCGCCCGCTTCTCCATCGCTTTCAACGCCTTCTTTTTGCTTGCGCCCCAACCGGGCGTGGCGTCACGAATGAAGGAAAACAGGTCGAACGCATCAGAGGCAACCAGCAGATCGCGCGGATCACCCGTCCAATACTTCGATGGCCCAAACAAGTAGCTCATGGTGTCTTCAGGTGACTCCTGACCTGTGTTTTCTTTCGATCCCATGATGACCTCCAACGCGTGACCTCGACACCACCTAGAAAATGCAAGGCTCGAAAACGAATGTACGTACGTGCAACTCTAATCATGGTCTAGATCACGTGCTTGCGTGTATGAAAAGTAGGACTGCTAGCCCTGTTTTCCCACGCCGAAAGCGTTTAGGCTTGGAACGTCAGTATGTGGCGAAACCGCCACCAGGCGACGGCGAACACCGCCGACGCACACAAACTAAGAAGGAGTGCCGAATCATGGCAGAACCTCGCATCGTTACCGTCACCGGCGCCGCCGGCAACATTGGCTACGCCCTGCTTTTCCGTATTGCCTCCGGCCAACTGTTCGGTCCCGATGTCCCCGTCAAGCTCAACCTTCTTGAGATCCCCCAGGGAGTGAAGGCCGCTGAGGGCACCGCAATGGAGCTCGACGACTGTGCATTCCCGACCCTTGCCGGCGTTGAAATCTTCGACGATGCCACCAAGGCATTCGAAGGCGCCAACGTTGCCTACCTCGTTGGCGCAATGCCGCGTCGCCAGGGCATGGAGCGCGCAGACCTGCTGGAAGCCAACGCAGGCATCTTCGGCCCGCAGGGCAAGGCCATCAACGATGGTGCAGCAGACGACATTCGCGTCCTTGTCGTTGGCAACCCGGCCAACACCAACGCCACCATTGCTCAGAACGCTGCTCCGGACGTTCCGGCCTCTCGCTTCACCGCAATGATGCGCCTTGACCACAACCGTGCAGTTGCTCAGCTGGCCCATAAGACCGGCGCCACAGTTGCCGACGTCAAGGATGTTGTCGTGTGGGGCAACCACTCCGCAGATCAGTACCCGGACGTTTCCTACGCGACCGTTGCTGGCAAGAAGGCTGCTGACCTGGTTGACGAAGCATGGCTCTCTGAGACCTACCGTCCGGTTGTCGCAAAGCGTGGCGCTGCCATCATCGAAGCCCGTGGCGCATCCTCGGCAGCATCGGCCGCGAACGCAGCAATCGATCACATGTACTCTTGGATCCACGGCACCCCCGAGGGTGAATGGGTCACTGCAGGCGTCATGTCCGACGGCACCCACTACGATGTCCCGGCAGGTCTCTGCTTCGGCTTCCCGGTCACCTCTGACGGTGGCGAGTGGCAGATCGTCGACGGTCTGGAGATCTCCGAGGCAACTCGCGCAGGTATCGATCACAACATCAAGGCTCTGCAGGAAGAGTACGACGCAGTGAAGGCTCTCGGTTTCATCAAGTGAACTGAGCATCAACGCGATTCGTTGAAACGCTGATCCTGTCTGATTGACAGGGGAAGGAAGTGGCCACGGGCTAAGCCCGTGGCCACTTTTATTTTCTCTGACCGCGTGCCCCCCCGATTCGCTACTACGCGTCTATCTACAAGAATGAACGAAACAAGCTTGTGACCAGCGTCAATGCACTCACAGCCCCAAGTTCAGCTGTCGTGGGTGTAATTCGTGAAAAACCCGCAAATGCGCACCGAGTATCGCGCCTAACAATTGTGCATCCCGGTGGGCATCGCCCTTGCGTGCATTTCGCCCGTGGCCTTCGTGAAATGCGAAATATTACTTGCACATCCTAAGAAACACTCTGAAAAGAACGAGCGTTTTGTTGAGCAAGGAGGCCATCACATGGGTCTGCGCATTGTCATTGCTGGTGTCGCTGCGTAGTGGCATTGCTCATTCGTTGATCGTTTGTGAAGACGTTGCTCAAGCGCTTCTCGATCGCGGCGAGGAACTGGATTCTCAGGACTGACCAAGGGCATTATGGTCGTGAATACTGGGCGATGGGTAAACCCGCTAATCTGTACCCATGAGTGAATCGACCGTAGAAAACACGAAGCTTGTCATCACGCTGTCCTGCCCGGATCAGCCGGGTATTGTCCACGCGGTGACGGGTGTGATTGGCAGTGTGAACGGCAATGTTATTCAGTCCCAGCAGTTCGGGGATCCGGATTCTGGCCTGTTTTTCATGCGTATTGAGGTTGATTCGCCGGTTGGTCGAGGTCCCGTCGAAGAAGGTCTGGCGAAGGTTGCGAAGACTTTTGATGCGACCTGGCATATTGATGCCCTCGGTCGCCGCCTGCGTACGGTCATCATGGTGTCGCGCGAGGGCCACTGCCTGACTGACTTGCTCTACCGTCAGCGTAGTCAGGGCCTGCCGATCGAAGTTGTCGCGGTCGTGGGTAACCACCCGGATCTTGCTCCCGTTGCCCAGTTCTACGGCGTTCCCTTCCTGAACATTCCGGTGACGAAGGAAACGAAGGCTGACGCTGAGCGCGAGTTGCTCAACCTGATCCGCTCGGAAAAGGTGGAGCTGGTCGTTCTGGCACGCTACATGCAGATTCTGTCTGAGAAAATCTGCGAAGAAATGCGGGGGCGCGTCATCAATATTCACCACTCGTTCCTCCCCTCTTTCAAGGGCGCTCGCCCGTACGCGCAGGCGCATGATCGTGGCGTGAAGCTCATCGGTGCCACCGCGCACTACGTGACCGCCGACCTGGACGAGGGCCCGATCATCGAGCAGGACGTCACGCGCGTAACGCACGCCGACTCCACGCCGGACATGGTGGCGCTTGGCCAGGACGTGGAACGTCGCGTTTTGGCTCAGGCAGTCCGCTGGCACGCCGAACGTCGCGTCCTTATGGACGGCACGCGAACCGTGGTGTTCTCCCGCTAGTTTTCGTCTATTCCCCAGGCGGATGCGTTACACAACCACTGCTGAGAAATTGATTCACGAGGCCGAGACCACTTCTCGCTGGTGAGCCTGAGCGAGGCTTTCGGCTTTCGCCACATCCGCCCCATAGCAGGCGGGGAGTGCCTAGATGGAGGCGGCCTCGTACGTGGGAAGGCAGTGCGCGAACTCGTCGCTTCGCGATAGGGTGGAGCAGTCGTGACTGGCGAACAGGTGGGAAACCACCGGGGAGCGATGAACAGGCACCCTAGCCGCCCGCCTGGGCTAAGGCGCCGACCGAGAAATCGGCAGTTCAAGGAGCAGGAGAACCCAATGGATTCCCTTAATGACATGACCCTTGCCCAGCTGGATCCCGAGATTCAGGCTGTGCTCGACGCTGAGCTGGCACGTCAGCGGATGACCCTCGAAATGATTGCGTCGGAGAACTTCGTCCCGCGCGCAGTCCTAGAAGCGCAGGGATCCGTGCTGACGAACAAGTACGCGGAAGGCTACCCGGGTCGTCGCTACTACGGTGGCTGTGAAGCTGTTGACGTCGCAGAAAACCTTGCGATTGAGCGTGCAAAACAGGTCTTCAAGGGCGCCGACTTCGTCAATGTTCAGCCACACGCCGGCGCACAGGCAAACGCCGCAGCCCTGATGGCGATGGCAAACGTGGGCGACACGATTCTTGGCCTGTCCCTCGCCCACGGCGGTCACCTGACCCACGGCATGAAGATCAACTTCTCCGGCAAAAACTACAACGCGGTGGCCTACGAGGTCGACCGTGAAACCATGCGTATCGAGGCTGAGCAGGTGCGCGAAGCTGCTCTGCGTGAGCGCCCCAAGGTCATCATCGCCGGCTGGTCCGCCTACCCGCGTCATCTGGACTTCGCGGCATTCCGCGAGATCGCTGACGAGGTCGGCGCAGCACTCTGGGTTGATATGGCACACTTCGCCGGCCTTGTCGCAGCAGACCTGCACCCCAGTCCACTCCCGCACGCTGACATTGTCACGACTACCGTCCACAAGACGATCGGTGGCCCCCGTTCGGGCATGATTCTGTCATCACGTGGCGAGCAGTGGGGCAAGAAGATTAACTCCGCAGTCTTCCCCGGCCAGCAGGGCGGTCCGCTCATGCACGCGATCGCCGCAAAGGCAATCGCCATGAAGGTCGCGCAGACCGAAGAATTCAAGGATCGCCAGCGTCGCACCCTCGAAGGTGCTCAGCTACTGGCTGATCGTCTCAATGCTGACGATGCGAAAGCAGCCGGCATCAAGCTGGTCACCGGTGGTACCGACGTTCACCTGGTCCTCGTTGACCTTGTCGAATCGAAGCTGGACGGCCGCGACGCAGAGGATCTTCTGCACGAGGTCGGCATTACCGTCAACCGCAACGCAGTTCCCTTCGATCCGCGTCCCCCGATGCGCACTTCCGGTCTGCGTATCGGCACGCCGGCTCTAGCAACCCGTGGCTTCGACGCCAAGGACTTCGCTGAGGTCGCCGACATCATCGGCACCACGCTGGTTCAGGGGGCATCTGGCGCATCGGTTGACGTTGACGGCCTGCGCGCGCGCGTGAAGGCTCTGACCGACGCTCGTCCGCTCTACGTTGGACTTGGCGAATGAGGACCGGCTGGGAAGGACCCGCTCAGGTCCTCGACGGTGCGGGTACAGCTGCCACAATCAAGGCGGAACTTGCCCAGCGCGTGAAGAATCTCCGTGCTCGTGGCGTTGTGCCCGGCCTTGGCACGATCCTCGTCGGTGAAGATCCCGGTTCGGTGTCCTACGTTGCGGGTAAACATCGCGACTGCGCTGAAGTGGGTATCGAATCCATCCGCGTTGAACTGCCGGAAACGGCTTCGCAGGCTGAAATTGAAGCAGCGATTGACCAGTTGAATGCTGACCCGGCATGCACGGGCTACATCGTTCAGTTGCCACTGCCGAAGGGTATCGACCAGAACGCGATCCTAGAACGCATCGATCCTGCGAAGGACGCAGATGGCCTGCACCCGATGAACCTTGGTCGCTTGGTTCTTCGTGGCTCTGGGCCGATCGATACTCCGCTTCCATGCACCCCTCGCGCCGTCATCGAACTGATGGAACGACACGGCATTGACCTTCGTGGCAAGGATGTGTGCGTTGTTGGTCGCGGTGTCACTGTTGGCCGTTCAATTGGTTTGCTACTGATCCGCAAGGAAATCAATGCAACCGTCACCGTCTGTCACACCGGTACGAAGGACCTTGCTGCTCACGTGCGTCAGGCGGACGTTGTCGTGGCCGCGACGGGTAGTGCTGGACTGATCACCAAAGACATGGTGAAGCCGGGCGCAGTTGTGCTTGATGTTGGTGTATCCCGCGTTGAAGGGGAAGACGGCAAGGCTCGCCTGCACGGCGACGTTGCAGACGGTGTTGACGAAGTCGCATCGTGGCTGTCCCCGAACCCGAAGGGCGTGGGTCCCATGACCCGCGCGCTCCTGGTGACGAACGTTGTCGAGGCAGCAGAGCGCCTCGCGTAACTGTTTTGGTGGTGGGGTGGAGCCTGGGCGTTGAGGCCCACCCCAGTGCCACATATGTTGGAGTTGAAAGTATTGAGTTCACTGAATCCGTCAGTCACATCTGAAGTTGGCGCGCTGAAGACAGTCCTCGTTCACCGTCCCGGTAATGAAATGTCGCGTATTACGCCAACGAACATGGAAGAACTCCTCTTCGATGACGTGATCTGGTTGGAGCGCGCCCAAGAAGAACACGATGTGATGACCTCAAAGATGCGTCATCGTGGCATCGAAGTTCTTGATTTTTCGACTCTTTTGACCGAAGCCCTCGAAGTTCCCGGCGGTCGTGATGAGGCCCTAGAACTCGTTTTCACCGATAAAACGGTTGGTCCTGCAGCCTTGGATTCACTCCGCGCTTTTGCAACCGGACTGGATTCGTCTCGCCTTGCCGAGATCTTGATTGCCGGCATGACGAAGCGTGAGCTTTTAGAACAGATCGATGAACCGAAGTCGGCCTGGATCTCCGGAATGGACTTGGATGACTTCATTCTTGCCCCCTTGCCGAACCACCTGTTCACCCGCGACACCTCATCGTGGATCGGCGGGGGAGTTGCGGTTTTGTCTATGCGGAAACCGGCTCGTCGTCGCGAAACGATCAACCAAGAGATCGTCTACCGGTTGCACCCGCGTTTCGCTGATCTGAACATCCCCTTCTGGAAGCACGGGACTCTTGACGGCCAGGCCACAATCGAGGGTGGCGACATCATTAACGCCGGAAACGGCACACTGATTATCGGCGCCTCAGAACGTACGACTGCTCAGGGAATTGAACGTCTTGCTCGCAGGCTTTTTGCCGGCGAAGTAGCGTCCACCGTGATTGTCCTGCAGATCGAAAAGAAGCGTGCTCAGATGCACCTCGACACGATTTTCACGATGCTCGATGAAGCAACATTTACTGCCTATGCCGGGTTGGGGAAGGTTCGTACTCAGGTGATTCGTCCCGGTGTTGCTGGCGAATTGGATATCACCGTTCACGAAGCTGATGAGATGTATGACGTCATCGCTGCCGGATTGGGATTCGATTCCATCCGCGTGCTGACGGTCCCCACGGATTCCTTGACCGCCGAACGCGAACAGTGGAATGACGGTTCGAATCTCCTTGCCCTAGAGCCCGGTGTCGTCATGTCATATGAACGAAATACGGTGTCGAACGACTACTTCTCGGATCAGGGTTTCGAGGTCATTACGATCCCCGGCAATGAACTTGGTCGCGGACGTGGCGGGGCGCACTGCATGACTTGCCCGATTGTGCGCGATACTTTACCCGCACGCGTTTAACGTTTGATGCCTCTAACGTTCAACGTTCCTACTTTCAGACCTACACAATCTCAAAAGGAGCATCCATGCCTCACGCTCTTCATGGTCGTCCGTTCCTCCGCGAAATCGACTTCACTCCTGCCGAATGGCTGTCTTTGATTGATCTGGCAGCTGAACTCAAAGCCGCGAAGAAGAATGGTACCGAGGTCCAGCACCTCAAGGGGCGCAATATTGCGTTGATCTTCGAGAAGACATCGACGCGCACGCGTTGCTCCTTCGAGGTGGCAGCTTTCGATCAGGGTGCGCACACCACCTACCTCGATCCTTCCGGTTCGCAGATGGGACACAAGGAGTCGACTGCTGATACTGCTCGCGTTCTGGGTCGCATGTTTGACGGTATCGAATACCGCGGTGATGAGCAGGAAAAGGTTGAGGTTCTTTCGGAGCTCTCCGGTGTTCCGGTGTGGAATGGTCTGACCGATGACTGGCATCCGACTCAGATGCTCTGCGATTCGCTGACCATGCGTGAACACGCCGGTAAGCCTCTGAATCAGGTGTCCTACGCCTACGTTGGTGATGCTCGTTTCAACATGGGTCGTTCCCTGCTGGTCAACGGTGCATTGATCGGTGCTGATGTCCGCATTGTTGCGCCGCGCGAACTTATGCCGGATGAAGAATGCATCGCTCACGCACGCCGTATTGCCGAAGAAACCGGTGCGAAGGTGACGGTGACCGACAACGTTGATGAAGGTGTTGCGGGTGTTGACTTCGTCCACACTGACATTTGGGTGTCGATGGGCGAGCCGAAGGATGTCTGGAATGAACGCATCGAGATGCTACGTGACTACCAGGTGAATGCTTCGCTGATGGAAAAGGCTGGCCCACAGGCAAAGTTCATGCACTGCCTGCCGGCGTATCACGATCGTAAGACCGTGATCGGCAAGCAGCTGTTTGAAGCCACCGGTATGGATGGCATCGAAGTGACCGACGAGGTCTTCGAAGGCCCCGCTTCGATCGTCTTCGATCAGGCAGAAAACCGTATGCACACGATCAAGGCGGTCATGGTTGCCACGCTGGGCGACTGACACGCTGGTGAATTCAACGCACAAGGGATAAGCGTGAAGATTACAAGCATTAACCTGAACGGGATCCGTGCAGCGGTAAAACGTGGTTTCCTTGACTGGATTACGGTCGAAGACCCGGATGTTCTGCTGATGCAGGAAGTACGCGCCGATACTCAGATCACCGAAGACATCTTGGGGCAAGAGTGGGTGCTTGCCACCGAGCCGTGTCGCATCAAAGGTCGCGCGGGTGTTGCGATTGCAGTGCGACGAGGCCGTGCAACCCTCGATGATGTTCGCGCAGGGTTGGGGGACGCGGACACTGACGTTGACTCTGGGCGTTGGATTGAAGCCGTTGTCACCGCGGACTCTCAGAGTGTTCGTGTTGTGTCCGCATACTTCCATTCGGGTGAAAAGGATACGCCGAAGCAGGAAGCGAAGATGGCTCATCTGCCTCGCATTGGCGAGCGCATGGCTGAGATTCTTGCGTCGGGTGAAAAGGCTGTCGTCTGCGGTGACTACAACGTTGTTCGCTCACGTCAGGACATAAAGAACTGGACGCCGAATCACAATAAACGTGCGGGTGTCTTGGACGAAGAAATCGTATTCTTAAACGATTGGGTGGATGCCGGCTGGCATGACGTTGTTCGTGACCTAGCCGGTGACGTGCAGGGGCCGTACACGTGGTGGTCGTGGCGAGGCAAAGCCTTCGATAACGACACGGGCTGGCGCATCGACTATCACTATGCGACTCCGACCCTGGCATCGACCGCGACTGCATTCGCGATCGGGCGCGCTCAGGCTTACGACCAGCGATTCTCTGATCATGCACCACTCACCGTGACCTACCGGGTCTAACCGCTAGGGCTGTCGCGGAGCCTGCGAAAAGGAATCTTCTGGATTTCTTTTCAATTCGGGCATGAAACAAGCGAAGTGGGGGAACGCCATCTGGTGTTCCCCCACAGTCGTATTCAGCCTGCCCGGCCTCGTGAACTAACGGCAGTTACTTGATCGTCTGCCACTCCAAGTCGCGGCTTGCCGAATACAACGGGTCGGGGCGAACTTCCCCGGAAATCGGGTGGTGTGGCCAGAGCAGTGTTCGCGGATCCGAGCAGGTGATGTAGTTCGGGCGCTCTGTGAAATGGACTTCGTTAGCCTCTGCGGGCTTGCCGGGTGCCGGCGGGTTTGCTGTCCACGCGCATGCCATCAGGAAAGCTCGCATCTGTAGGTTGATCCAGAGGATCAGTGTGATGACGGAAGCGCCCGCCGCAAGGAGTGGACTCGACGAAGCGCTGACAGCAGACATGCCAAGAATTCGTAGCACGATTGATGCGACTGAGATGATTGCCAGTCCCCAGATCAGGTCTTTGCGCGGAGGATGAACGCGCGCGACAACCCAGATGAGAAGCCAGGTGACCAGCGCATAGACGACGAAAGCGACCGCGTAGGAAGCAATTTTCAGCACGGCGGTGGCAACGGGTCCGGAAGACAACCCGATCGCGCCTAGGATCCACTGGCCACCAAGATCAACGACAATGCCAAGGCCGGCGCCCAGAATGATGGAGAGGGCAAGGCCGAGTGCCCCCAGCGCATTACGCAGAATCTGCATCAACGGATTATCGGGGACCGTGGGGATCGCGAACATTTTGCGAATCGAATTCGCGAGCTGTCCAATCACGCCAATGGCACTCCACGCCATAATCGCAAGAGCGATGATGCCGGTGAGCGACACGGCTCCGGTCATCACGAAATCATCGGGGCTGACCATTCCGTTCGGGTTGTCATCTGTTTGGATCAGGGATGGGATGGCCTGCGCAATCGCATCGAAGAATGCGGTGCGGAGTTCCTGATTGTCGCCGATGATCGACAGGAAAACAGTGACAAGAACGGTCAAAGCGGCGGTCAATGACAGGAGTGCGGTCAGGGCCATGCCTGAAGAAATCAGGTTGCCGGAGACCTGGTTGTAGCGTGCGAGCATGCGCGCCAGGCGCGTATGTGCCCACCAGGCGCCAAGTTGGGCGACCTTATTGCCCAGGGTCGGGGCGCGGAGCGCGTCAGCTAGACGCGGTGGCTCGGCAGGTGCGGAAGTGGGGGTGGCACCCTTGTGTGTTTGAGGGGACGAGGCCGCCTGTTCTTTCGTCATGTATTCACCGTAACGGTGGCGGATGAGTGGACACAACGAACGTGACGGATCCCCTTAGTGAGGGGGAGTTGAAGAGATTAGAGTGTGGCTGCTTCGAAGTCGAATAGGGCCATGGTGGAGTACATACCTCGTTCATCGACTTTGTCGAGGCGGAATCCGGGGACAATCCACGAGGCTTCGAAGGTGTTGCCGATATCTTCAGCCAAGTCAAGCACAGGATCCTCAAGACCCTGTGCCAAGGTGACGTGCGGGTGGTAGGGGAAATGTTGCTCGATGTCCAGTGGCCCAGTGCGGACTTCGTCGGCGAGGCTTTCACATTCGCGCGCACCATGATCCACATTGAGGAAGGCAACCGGTGAAATCGGACGGAACGAGCCACTGCCTTTGAGGGTCACGCGGAAAGGGCGGTGGTGTTTTGCCACTTCACGCAGGTGACGAATGACTTCGGGACGCTCGCCCGAGGGGAATGGCGTCGGCGGAAGGATCGTAATGTGCGCCGGCACCATCGACCCTTGAAGATCTCCGAGGTTCAAGCGAAGTTCTGTCAGCTGTGTGACCCACGGCTCCGGGATTGCAACAACGACACCAAGCCAGTCTTGGCCGGGGGAACGCTGAGGAAGAAACATTACAATGCCTAGGGTAGATGGTGAACAAGCGGAGTAGCTGCTGACAAGCCTACGTGAGCAACGCATATGCCCGCTAACCTACTTCGGTCCGCGTGGTGTGCAACGCCTTATACGTCATTGTGTGGACGCTAATGGCAGAATCGACGTATGACGTCTTCATCCACGTGGCTTGTTGTTGGCCTTGGTAATCCGGGGGAGCAGTATGCTGCGACCCGTCACAATGTCGGTCAATTGACCGAAGATGTGTTGCTCCAACGTACAGGTGCATCGTGGTCATCTCATCGAAGTGGCACCCACGTAGCGGATGTGCGTCTTGGGATTCTTCCCGGTGGTGTGCCCGGCCCGAAAGTTGTGCTCGCAAAGTCGGATTCCTATATGAACACCTCGGGTGGCCCGGTTGGCCGACTGATGAAGTTCCTTGGAATTGATACCGATCATCTTCTAGTCATTCACGATGATCTGGATCTTCCTGCGCATGAGCTTCGCTTGAAAAAGGGCGGTGGCGAAGGCGGCCACAACGGGTTGAAGTCCATTTCTCAGGTCCTTGGAACGAAGGACTATCATCGCCTGCGTATTGGTATCGGTCGCCCGCCGGGCAGGCAGGCCCCCGCAGACTTTGTCCTTGCTCGTCTGAGCGCCAAAGACCGCCCCGAATGGGACGTGACCTTTGAAAATGCTGCCGATGTTGTCGAATCCATCGTGACAAACGGTTTTGCTCCGACTCAGATGGCTCTGCACTCAGCGAACTCAGGGAAGTAAAGAGTGAACCTTACCGGTTTAAAAGGCATTATTGCCTCAGATTCTGCACTCGATCAGGCGTGCGGTTCGATCTCGTCGGCAAGGAACGGTGTTTTCGTTGTTCCCGCTGGCGCGCGTCCTGTCGTTCTTGCCACTCTGAGCGAATACGGACAGGCACAGCCACTGATTGCCCTGACTGCGACAGGGCGGGAAGCTGAACGTTTGACTGCTGCCCTGAGGTCGTGGACGGACAGTGTTGAAATGTTCCCTTCCTGGGAAACGCTTCCGCATGAGCGTCTTTCACCTCAGGTCGACACGATGGCCCGTCGTATCGCTGTGCTCCGCAGGCTGGTTCATCCCGTTGCAGGCGATCCGCATGCGGGTCCACTTTCGGTTCTTGTTGTCCCGATTCGCGCGTTCCTCCAGCCAATTATTCGAGGTGTGGCTGACATTGAAGTCGTGCGCGTCAAAGTCGGGGATCGTGTTGACCTGACGGATCTTGTCGACCGACTGACCGAACTGGGATACCAGCGCACCGACATGGTCGAATCTCGCGGACAAGTCAGCGTTCGCGGTGGAATCCTTGACGTTTTCCCGCCTCAGGAAGCGCATCCACTACGCATCGAGCTGTGGGGGGACGAAGTCGATGAGATTCGTGCCTTCTCTCTTCAAGACCAGCGAACCTTAGGGGAAGCACCGGACGGCCTCTGGGCAACCGCATGCCGTGAACTCCTGCTCAATAGGGCAGTGCGAGCTCGTGCACGCGAACTGGTCACCGAGCTTCCAGGCGCTACCGAAATGCTGGCACTCGCTTCCGAGGGAATCGCGGCACCCGGAATCGAATCCTTGGCACCGGTTCTCGCCTCCGGCATGGATCGTCTGCTTGATCTTCTGCCCGCAGACAGCCCGATTATCGCCTGCGATCCGGAGAGGATCGCTGCCCGCGCCCAAGACCTGATCGCAACGACCGAAGAATTCTTAGCAGCCGCCTGGTCCACCGCCGCCGGTGGAGGGCAAGTGCCCATTCAAGCAGGCGAGGCCTCGTTCCTTCACTACGAGGACATCTGGAAGTCGGATGATCGTGCCTGGTGGGAATTGACTACGCTACCCCCACCCGAACTTGCCGACGCGCTTGGCGAGGACACTTCCGACGCGCTCGCGGAAGAGACAAAGGCAGTGGTTGCATCCCCAACTCTGATGAGCATGGGAGCACGTGACGTACGCTCGTACAGGGGCGATTTTGTGTCGGCAAGCACAGATTTGAAGCAGCTTGCGTCGCAGGGCTGGCGGATTGTCATCACAACCGAAGGCCCCGGTCCTGCACGCCGAATCCGCACAATTATGGCTGAAGCAGGAGTTCGGGCAACTCTGCGTGATGATATTGAGACTCCTGTCGAAGCCGGTTCGGTTGCCGTTACGACCGCGCAAGCTGGACAGGGTTTTGTCCTGCCGGATGAGCGGTTCGTTATCCTCACAGAGTCGGATCTGACGGGGCGTACGGGTTCTACAACCCGGGACATGCGACGGATGCCCTCGCGTCGCAAGAAGGGTGTCGACCCGCTGTCACTGCACCCGGGTGACTACATCGTCCATGAGCAACACGGTATCGGCCGATTCATTGAGATGGTCTCGCGCACCGTGGGACATGGCTCCGCATCTGTCACCCGTGACTATCTGGTTTTGGAGTATGCGCCTTCGAAGAGAGGCCAGCGTGGAGATCAGCTGTTTATTCCGACCGATGCCCTTGGGCAGATTTCCAAGTACACGGGTTCGGATCAGCCGACGCTGACGAAGATGGGTGGGGCTGATTGGGCGAAGCGGAAAGCGAAGGCGAAGAAAGCAGTCAACGAGATCGCCAAGGAGCTTATTCGCCTCTACGCTGCTCGCCAAGCAACCAAAGGACACGCGTTCGGCCCCGATACTCCGTGGCAACGCGAACTTGAGGATGCATTCCCATATGTGGAAACCCCCGATCAGCTGGTGACGATTGATGAAGTGAAAGCTGATATGGAGAAGCCGATCCCCATGGATCGCCTGCTAACGGGCGATGTCGGATACGGCAAGACCGAAATCGCTGTTCGCGCTGCGTTTAAAGCAATTCAAGATGGCAAGCAGGTTGCAGTGCTTGTTCCGACAACCCTGCTTGTACAACAGCATGTTGAAACTTTCACCGAACGCTACGCGGGCTTCCCCGTGACCATTGCGTCCCTCTCGCGTTTTTCAACGCCGAAGGAAACGCAAGAGGTGAAAGAGGGGCTTGCCTCGGGGCGCGTTGACCTTGTGATTGGCACTCATTCCTTGCTGACGGGAACGGTGGTGTTCAAGAACCTCGGCCTTGTCGTGATTGACGAGGAACAGCGTTTCGGCGTTGAGCATAAAGAGACGCTGAAGGCGCTGCGCACCGACGTGGATGTGCTGTCGATGTCGGCCACGCCGATCCCAAGAACGCTGGAAATGGCAGTGTCAGGTATTCGCGAGATGTCGATTCTGCAGACTCCACCAGAAGAACGCCAGCCGGTTTTGACTTTTGTCGGGGCGTACACGGATGCGCAGGTCAGCGCGGCAATTCGCCGTGAGTTGCTACGCGACGGACAGGTGTTCTTCGTCCACAATCGCGTGGATTCAATTTCGAAGGTCGCAGCCCACATTCAGGAACTCGTTCCCGAGGCGCGCGTGAGGATCGCTCACGGAAAGCTCAGCGAACACCAGCTAGAGGATGTGATCGTCGACTTCTGGAATCACGAGTTCGACGTTCTGGTGTGTACCACCATTGTGGAAACCGGCTTGGATATTTCCAATGCGAATACGCTGATCGTGGATCGCGCCGATGTGTTCGGCTTGTCCCAATTGCACCAGTTGCGTGGTCGAGTGGGGCGAGGCCGCGAGCGTGCGTATGCGTATTTCTTCTATCCGGCGGACAAGACTCTGACGGAAACCGCGCATGAGCGCCTGAAGACTATCGCTGCGAACACCGACCTGGGTGCAGGGCTTGCTGTCGCACAAAAGGATCTAGAGATCCGAGGTGCCGGCAACCTGCTGGGCGGGGCTCAATCCGGTCATGTTGAAGGGGTTGGCTTCGACCTGTATGTGAGGATGGTTGCCGATGCGGTCGCAGCCTATCGTGGCGAGGCTCCTGAAGAGAAGAGCGACCTGCGGATGGATCTGAGCGTTGATGCCCACATTCCTGAGGACTATGTGCCCGGTGAGCGTCTGCGCCTGGAGGTATACGGCAAGATCGCGTCGATCACGTCGTCCGAGCGAGCAGCCGATGTGCGCGAGGAACTGATTGACCGATACGGGCCGTTGCCCCGCAATGTGGAATTGCTGTTCGATGTTGCTCGCCTTCGCACTATCGTGCGCGCAACCGGCATTGAAGAGATCGTGACCCAAGGCAAGTACCTGCGTGTTGGTCCGGTAGACCTGCGCGAGTCTCAGGTTCTTCGCTTGAAGCGTTTACACCCGGGTGCGGTCATTAAAGCTGCTGTTCGACAGGTCATGGTTCCCCTTCCCATGACTAGTCGAATTGGCGGAGAACCGCTCACGGATGAAGCGTTGCTGGATTGGGTTGAAACTTTGGTAACGAAGATTCTTGTCCCTTTTAACGCCTGATTTCATCATCACGGCGCTTTCAGCACTTTTAAAGGAACGTGTCATAAAATAATCGTGGCCAACATGGGCCATACGGCAGGGAGGACCTACGTGTTCAGCGTAAAGAAAGCAGCAATGGTTGCTGTAGCAAGCATTTCCATCCTGGGACTCGGAGCATGCTCGGCACACCCGGGCACCGCAGTTTCAGTGAACGGCGTCAACTACTCCGAAGCTGATGTTTCAGACGCCCTTTCCCAGTACGCTGAGTTGACCGGCCAGCCGATGGGTCGCGCAACCCTTGTTGCCATGCTTCCCGATGCTTTGAAGTTCACGCAGCTGGCTAATGAGAACCAGATTTCTGCAACCGATGAGCAGGTGAATGAGTTCGTTGCGTCGCTTGTTGACCAGGGACGTATTCATGCTCCATCCGGTGACCTCAGCCCCGTTCTGACCGAGATTCTTCGCTACTCGGTGATCAAAGCTCAGCTGGACCAGATGGGCCAGGATGCGCTTGCCCCCCTCGCTGAGGACTACAAGGAAATCGCTGCTACGCAGCAGGTTGACATCAACCCTCGTTACGGCACGATTGAAGAAGATGGCAGCCTCAAGTCACCGATCTTCGGTGACGTTGTGGATGCTTCCGTTTTCACGGCTGACCAGACCGGTGGCGGAGCTGGCTCTGGCGAGTGATCGTGTGATCCATTCCTCCTTGGTTCCGTCAAAGATCAGGACCAAAGGCGGCTGAACGGATCATCGCACCCCACAAGGCGTGAATGCTTGTTCAGATTTGCGTCTGCAACTAGGCCGAACGGCCGCAAACGTACTACCGTTATGACTGACAACAGTCCACGAAATTGATCGATTGGAGAATGACGTGGCAAGGATTGAGGCTATTGGAGCTCGCGAGATTCTGGACTCGCGCGGTAACCCGACCGTTGAGGTTGAGGTCCTGCTCGAAGACGGAACGCTTGCACGTGCATCCGTGCCTTCAGGCGCTTCCACCGGCGCATTTGAAGCAGTTGAGCGTCGCGACGGCGACAAGGGCCGTTACCTGGGCAAGGGCGTTCAGGACGCCGTTGACGCAGTGAACGACATCATCGCCCCCGAACTGATTGACGAGGACGCTGCAGATCAGCGCGCCATCGACCAGATCATGCTGGACCTCGACGGCACCCCGAACAAGGGCAAGCTTGGTGCAAACGCCATCCTCGGTGTTTCCCTCGCCGTTGCACACGCAGCAGCTGAGTCCGCTGGTCTGTCGCTCTACCAGTACCTCGGTGGCCCGAACGCTCACGTTCTGCCCGTCCCGATGATGAACATCCTCAACGGTGGTTCGCACGCCGACACCAACGTTGACATCCAGGAATTCATGATCGCTCCGATCGGTGCACCGACCTTCCGCGAAGCCCTCCGTTGGGGCGCAGAGGTCTACCACACCCTCAAGGGCGTCATCAAGGAACGCGGTCTGTCCACCGGCCTCGGCGACGAAGGCGGTTTCGCACCGAACCTCGAGTCCAACGCTGCAGCACTCGACCTGATCATCGAAGCAATCGAAAAGGCCGGCTTCAAGCCCGGCGAAGACGTTGCTCTCGCCCTCGACGTTGCTTCCTCTGAGTTCTTCAAAGACGGCCTGTACCAGTTCGAAGGCGAAGGCCGCACGACCGAGTACATGGTTGAGTACTACGAGAACCTCATCTCGAAGTACCCGCTGGTTTCCATCGAAGACCCGCTGTCGGAAGACGAATGGGATGCATGGAAGTCCCTCACCGACAAGATCGGCGATCGCGTCCAGCTCGTTGGCGATGACTTCTTCGTTACCAACCCGGAGCGTCTGCGCAAGGGCATCGAGCTCGGCGCCGCCAACGCCCTCCTGGTTAAGGTCAACCAGATCGGTTCGCTCACCGAAACCCTCGATGCGGTTGAGGAAGCACACCGTAACGGCTACCGTTCGATGACCTCGCACCGTTCCGGCGAGACCGAAGACGTCACCATTGCTGACCTCGCAGTTGCCACCAACTCCGGTCAGATCAAGACTGGCGCACCGGCTCGTTCCGAGCGCGTTGCCAAGTACAACCAGCTCCTGCGCATCGAAGAAGAACTCGGCGATGCAGCTGTTTACGCTGGCCGTTCCTCCTTCCCGCGCCTCGGTCGCTGAACTGAGCGTAGCTAGGAAAAACGCTTCGTCGACGATGCGCTCACGCACTGAGGCGACGTGTGGGCCCCGAACCGTCGGTTCGGGGCCCACTGCTGTATCAAGCCAATGAAGCTTAAAAGTTGGAGCACATCACAGGTGCACGCTTCGGCTCGCCGTTAGGCTGACGCGCGCCGAAGCCCGAAGTGGGGCACCATTAGAAGCATGCCTCGTAATCCACGCAGTGAGCGCCCCCAAGCGCCCCGACGACCAGACCCCAATCGTGGTCTATTGCGTGGAACCGCGCCCAAAAAGGATCAGAAGGCTTCAGAAAAATCATCCTTGTTCAAGCGCTCCAAGAAGTCTGATAGCGCAAAGGGGCAGGCAGATACGCAAGCGCCACGCTCTCCCGCAGAACGCCTAGAGCGAGCACGGGAGATTCGTAGCGCTCATAGGGCGAATGCCGCTGCTTCAACTCATCAGCTCCGTCCTGCACGTGTTCCGCTCAGTCGTGAAGAACGCCGTCGAGCTAAAGCTCGCGAGCGTCGTCAAGAGAAGAAAGCTCGCCAAGAACGCCGTCTTGCTGAAGGAAAGACGTTCCTTGTGGGCGGTCTGGAGCTTTCGACGCGTTTGCTCTCCGTTGTTGTTCTTGTCGGTGTGCTTGGGGCATTGCTCGTCCCCAATTTGTACGCGTGGTGGAAACAGGAGCAGGAGCTTCGTGACATCACCGCGAAGGTAGAACAGGCGAAGCAACAGAATACTCAGATGCGTGAGCAGCTCGACTTGTGGAGCGACCCGGAGTTTATCGCCTCGCAGGCTCGTGAACGACTCGGGTACGTGAAGCCGGGTGAGGTGCAGTACGCGGTGGTTGATCCTGGCGAGGAGTATTTGGACAAAGCGCAGATCAACGCTGCGTCGCCTGAAGGCCCAGCACGGCCGTGGATTCAAGTTGTCGGTAAACTGATTCAAGAAGCTGACGAAGCTGAAGTGGGTCAGTCGAAGGCTGTACCATCGCAGCCTGGCGATCAGTCAGCGCCCAGTGGCGCCCAAAGCGCTCAATCTCAATAGTCGCGCGTCGCGACCAAATCGTAAGGAGCACGTTATCGTGACCGAAGTGGGGAAAGACCCGTCGATTGCTACCGAAGCAGATCTGGATGTTTTGCGTGAGCAGTTGGATCGTGTGCCTCGCGGTGTTGTTGGTATTGGTGCACGTTGCGTGTGTGGTCGTCCGACTGTCGTGAAGACGGCTCCGCGTCTTGAAGACGGTAGTCCGTTCCCGACGACGTTCTATCTGACCAGCCCTCCGATCGTGAAGGCGTGTTCAACGCTCGAGGCTGAGCATGTCATGGAAGATTTCAATGACCTGCTGGCCAATGATGAAGAGGTTGCCACTCAGTACCAGGCAGCTCATCGTGACTATATTGAACGTCGTCTCGAATTGGGGGATGTTCCTGAAATCTCGGGTGTTTCCGCTGGTGGTATGCCGGCGCGTGTCAAGTGTCTTCATGCTCTGGTTGGTCATGCCCTAGCAGCGGGTCCCGGTGTGAATCCGATTGGTGATCGCGCGTTAGCGATGATGGAAGAACGAGGGATGTGGAGCGCTCAGCGCTGCTCCTGCTAGCCGGTGGTTGGCCACGGTTGTTGCCTGGCAATGACGGTGTCGTTGATGAGGTGACGGCGTAACTCGGGAGTGTGCCCCAAAAAGGAATGTGTATTTAATGAATCGTGTCGCTGGTATTGATTGTGGAACGAACTCCATCAGGTTGCTTGTTGCCGATGTAGAGCGTGATGAAAACGGTGTGCGCCTGACTGATTTGACTCGTCAGATGCGTATTGTTCGCTTGGGGCAGGGAGTAGATAAAACGGGTCGTTTCGATCCGGCTGCGATTGATCGCACGATTGATGCCGTTGTTGAGTATGAGCGCATGATCTCCCGCCTGGGTGCTTCGAAGGTGCGGTTTGTGGCGACGTCTGCGTCGCGGGATGCGTCCAATCGCGATGAATTTATCGATGCTGTTCGTTCGATTCTCGGCATCGATCCGGAGGTTGTTGAAGGAACGCTCGAGGCCGCCCTGTCTTTCTCGGGCGCAGTCTCTGGCCTAGGGGCGGGCGTCGAAAGCCCGATGCTTGTCGTCGATATCGGTGGTGGCTCGACCGAACTGGTCTTGGGTGATACTGAGGTTCGTCAGGCAATTTCTGTCGATATGGGTGCAGTGCGCGTGACAGAAAAATTCTTTGCTGACTGTGATCAAGAAGCAGGAATTCCCCTTGCGGATCAAGAGCGTGCAATCGAGTGGATTGATGAACAGCTCGATAGGGCGCAAAAAGTTGTTGACCTTGAGCGTGTGAAGACATTGGTGGGTGTTGCTGGCACTGTCACAACGTTGACCGCTCAGGCTTTGGGGCTTGCGACATATCAGCCGGAACTCATTCACGGTGCGTCGTTGAGTCTTGATCAGATTGATCAAGCGGTGCGTTTCATGGTGGATCAGCCTTCGAAGGTGAAGGCCGCTCTTGGGTTTATGCCTGAGGGGCGTGAAGATGTGATTGCGGCGGGCGCGCTGATTTGGAGCCGTATCGTCAAGCGTGTTGCTACTCGCACAACTGAGCAGGGGACCGTCGTTGACCATGTTGTGACGTCCGAGCATGACATCCTTGATGGCATTGCCATGTCGCTTGCCTAGGATCAGAGGAATTGCCTGAGATAGGCGGGGAGTGAAAAGTACCCCCAGTCGGACTCGAACCGACAACACACCGATTTTAAGTCGGTTGCCTCTGCCAATTGGGCCATGGGGGCCGCGCATGTGCGCGCCTCATTCTAACCTAAAGAACGCACTGCCTGGGCATGAGGATCTGTCGGCCATGCGCGCTTGTTCACCGCTTTCTTAAGCCTTCTCCGTCTGGCGAGGGATGAGTGTTTTCAGGAAAGACACAGGTTTTGTGGCGGTTTTGTGCGGTTTCTTCTAGGGAAAGTCCGTGGAAGTCGTGGGACAATAGAGGTAGACACGTAAGACCTAGGAGGCCAGAAGTTGTCTAACCCAGTTTTTGACAAGCTTGAAACTCAGTGGGCGAAGGAATCGCACTACACGCCGGCGGGATACCCCACAATGCCCGGATACGCTCCGTCATCACAGGTGGGCACCGGTAACGCTGCGGATCAGCGTTACCCATATTCGACGGCGAACCCGTATTCCACCCAAGCTGGGTCGGCCTCGTCGATGGACTACGGGCGCTACACGCAGTCTCAGATGGAGTCGATGTACCAAGCACCGGCCGCGGATGCTGTTGATCGTGGGGTCATGACCTACGACGACGTCATTATGAAGACCGGAATTTCCCTGGGTGTCCTGCTGGTTGCCGCTACGGCAACGTGGATGCTGTCTGCCGTGAACCCGTCGATGGCGATTGTGCTGTCCGGTATTGGCGTGCTTGTTGGCTTCATTCTGGCGATGGTGAATTCGTTCTCTAAGACCATTCGTCCCGCTTTGATCCTCGCCTATGCGGCTTTCGAGGGTTTGGCTCTTGGCGCAATTTCTGCCGTCTTCGAATTGATGTACCCCGGAATCGTCGTTCAAGCACTCGTTGCGACGGCCGGCGTCTTCGGTGTGACCCTTGCGCTCTTTGCTTCCGGTAAGGTCCGTAATTCGTCGAAGCTGATGAAGTTCACGCTGATTGCACTGATCGGCATCCTCGTTTACCGACTCTTGTCATGGGTTTTGACCTTGACGGGTCTCCTTTCCTCCGGTGGCTTCGACTCGATTACCGTGATGGGTATTCCGCTGGGCATTGTCGTTGGTCTGCTGGCTGTCTTCGTTGGAGCAGCCTGTCTGATCGGCGATTTTGACCAAGCGCGAATCGGTGTAGAGCAGGGTGTTCCTGCAAAGTATGCGTGGATGTGTGCTTTCGGTATTCTGGTCACCGTCGTGTGGATGTACCTAGAGATTCTGCGCCTCATCGCAGCATTCAGGGACAACTGACTCTTCCTCTCCGATTCCAACGCAAGGAATCGAATTCTTACCGCGCATCACGAATCTTGAAAGAATCCTCATGGAAAACATCACTGTTACCGGCGACTTTGCCCGTAAGCCCCAGCTCACCTTCGAAAATGCTCCCTCCGACGAACTTCTTGTCGAGGTTCTGACAGAAGGTGACGGCGACGTCGTTGAAGCCGGAGACACCATCCACTGCCACTACCTTGGCCAGGTATTCGGTGGCGATATCTTCGACAACTCCTACGATCGCGGGGCAGCCCTGAGTTTCCAGATCGGCGTTGGTATGGTCATCCGCGGATGGGACGAGGGCCTGCTGGGCCACCGCGTTGGTTCGCGCGTTCTGCTCTCCATTCCGCCGGAATACGGCTATGGCGCACGTGGCGTGCCACAGGCAGGTATCGGTGGCGGTGACACGCTGGTGTTCGTCACCGACATCATGGGCGTTGCCTGAGTCTAGAGATAACGAACCGCGCCCGTAGCAAGCACAATGCTTTGTTGCGGGCGCGGCCTCGTATATATGCGCACAAGCCGAACGGAAAACATTGGGTGTTGAAGCGCTAGGTGACTAGATGATCGGGCAGGGGATCCCTGTTCGTGCGTGGCATTCGTATCCGTTGGGATTCTTAAACAGGTACTTTTGGTGATAGCCCTCTGCGTACCAGAATTGACCGGCTTTAGATGCGGGGGCGATCTCAGTTGCGATTTGGCCGAAGCCAGCTTCGCTGATCTTTTCTTGATACGCATCCCGGGCAGCAAGAGCCGTTGCCAACTGTCCATCCGTCGAAGTCCAGATTGCACCGCGATACTGGGTCCCACGGTCGTTACCCTGGCGGTTCACTTGAGTTGGATCGTGAATCTCAAAGAAGAGGGAAATGAGCTGAGCCACACTGGTCTTTTCGGTTGAATAGACAACGCGCACGGTTTCAGCGTGACCGGTCAGCCCGCTACAGACGTCTTCGTAGGAGGGGTTTTCCAGCGTGCCACCCATGTAGCCCGTTGCGGTTGCAACGACCCCAGGAGTATTCCAGAAGACTTTGTCGACTCCCCAGAAACACCCCGCTGCAAAATAGATGACTTCTTCGTTCTTGCCGGGCTCAGTGTGAATGGGAGCATTGAGAGCTGCAGGGGCAATGAAACTGCCACCGCTGAAAAGATCAGTCAGGTTTGTCATGGCTTAATCCAAACACTGAATACGCCAAGGCGCGACAGGAGGAGGAAATAGGCTGCAAAGGGATTTGTACACGGTCTCAGGTAGTCTTGAAACAGTTCAACAGTGAAAGGGGTCGCGATGTTTGATCGCAGTGGACGAAACAAAGCGCGTCTTGGCGCGTTTGTTGCTCGGCTCGTGTCAGAAGCGGAGCACAAGAATGGCGTCGGCGCAGAAGAGTCCACGATGGAGTTTCACCGCGGGGATACGCTTGAAAGTGAACGCGATGCAGCAAGGTCTGTTCCTTGGCCTCTTCGCTTATCTGCCGCGCTGTCATGGCGTCTGATTGTCGTTGCGATCGCAGCGGCGGGTATTACGTGGGCTGCCTCCAAGATCTGGACGCTGATTATTTCTGTCGCGATCGCTTTGCTTCTTGCTGTCTTGCTTGAACCGCTTGTGCGTTGGCTGTCGGTAAAGGCAAAGCTCCCGAGGACGCTAGCAGCAGCTCTGGGTCTGCTATTTCTGGTTGCGCTTGTCGCAGGTTCTCTGTCGCAGGCGGGCACAGAAATTACCATGCAGTTGCCTGATCTGATGACGAAGGCTAGCGGTGGTCTTGATACGTTCCGTGACTGGCTGGCTAAGTTGCCATGGAAGATCGACATGACGGTCTTCGACAATGTTGTCACCAGCGCGATGACTCAGATTACCAACTATGTGCAGCAGAACGTGCAGCAGATTTTCAGTCAGGCCTACTCGGTCACATCCTCGGTGGTGTCGTTGGTTTCCGGCTTCCTGATTATGCTGTTCTGCCTGTTCTTCTTCCTTAAAGAGGGGCGCACAATCTGGCTGTGGATCGTTCGACTGTTCCCAGCTCCGGCACGTACTCCTCTGCACGAATCTGCGATTCGTGGCTGGGTGACGCTCGGTTCGTACGTTCGCACCCAGATTGAAGTTGCTGCTATCGACGCGGTGGGTATCGGTTTGGGAGCCTTCTTCTTGGGGCTCCCCATGGTTCTTCCGATCATTGTGGTCGTATTCTTTGCGTCCTTCGTTCCGATTGTTGGCGCATTGGTGTCCGGTGCCATCGCTGTTCTGGTTGCTTTGGTCGATCAGGGGATTACAGCTGGCGTCATCATGCTGGTTATCATCTTGGTTGTTCAGCAGATCGAATCGAATCTTCTTCAGCCTCTGTTGATGTCTCACGCTGTTTCTCTTCACCCGATGGCCGTGTTGCTTGTCGTGGCAGGCGCTGGTTCGCTGGGTGGTATTCCTGGCGCTGTTTTCGGTGTTCCGATTGCGGCGTTCTTGAATGCCACGTTCCTCTACCTGCATGGATATGACTCCATGCCAGAGCTGGCAGCAAAGCAGGATCGTCCCGGCGGTCCTCCCGGAATGCTCGATGAAATGGTCGCAGCATCGTACTCGTCGAAGACGCGAGTCAGCGAGGCCCCCGCTCAATCTTCGTCCCAGGACGCGACGTCTCAGGTCGTGGCTGACGGATCGGTTGCGTCCACTTCTAGCCACGAGACCCCCGGTTCAGAGGAAAAACCGGATATGGACGACACTGAAAGTGCGCAGAGCATGGAAAGCCCAGGGGAGGCTAGATAGCGTTTAAGACAGTTAAACATGTGTGGCGGGGTCAGTAGGGAAAAAACAACCAACCCCCCCCC
>ERZ1034992.30-NODE-30-length-102536-cov-116.713488_pt1 | contig 102536 bp, 116 predicted proteins | sample MGYA00520695_ERZ1034992 | MGnify/ENA primary metagenome ERZ1034992 (study PRJEB33766, sample SAMN09781778) | gut metagenome | biome: gut microbiome | host: Homo sapiens | place: Madagascar | study: EMG produced TPA metagenomics assembly of the PRJNA485056 data...
GCCTGGTGGCTCCACCACTGAGGGCGGCGGCGCTCTCGCTTGTGAATCGAAGTTGCAAGGAAAGTTTGCTGGATGCGATTGCTCTAATTATCAATTATTTAGGTGTTCCTTTCGGGATGGCTTTTACAGGTTGGCTTTTCAGTTAAGCCTTTGATTATTAACTATTTATAGGGGCGAAAGAATAATTCAGATACAACAAAATAGATTATATACCTCTCTTTTTTTACAAAAAAATACAAAAGAAAACGCTGCAAACAGATAAAACTATACTCTTTTGAACAGAAATAAACGTATATAATAATTATTTTTCAGAAAAACTTGCAAAATACAAATATATGTATTAACTTTGCAGCCAAATCAATACAAATATAAACATGAGAACGAAAATTGACATTCGTCGCGCCATAAAAGAGCGCGGTTACACCATTACGTCTTTCTGTCAGAAGTTCGACCTAAAGACGCAGAACATCATTCAGAATTACATCAAAGGCAACCCTACAATAAAACGTTTGGAAGACCTTTGTGAGAAACTGGATTGCGACATCACTGATTTGTTCTATCCAATAGGCGATTCGAGCGATGCACAGCCTACTATCAACACCACCGCCTTCTGTCCTCATTGTGGTGCAAAGGTTCGTGTCGGTGTGATGCTCCTGCCCGAAGAATAAAAAATCCCACGGCAAGCCGTGTGCCTGCCGTGGGAAATGTTAAGCCTTCTTGCACTTAACGGCCTTTAAGACTCCAGCTCGCCGCCAGGCTTCTGACCGCCGCCGCCCTCAGTGGTGGAGCCACCAGGCTTCACACCGCCCGTGAGGTCGTTGCCGGCGAGCATTACCTTGAGGTCGTCGGTGACGAGGGAGCGCATGAAGCTGTAGGGGTTGCCAATCTTGTGCTGCGCCTTGTACGCCTTCATCACGGCGAGGTAAGCCTCGCTGCCCTTCGCCGACGTTGCCGACGGGCGGTTCTGCTTCCACCAAGACGAGGCAAACTGCGCCTTCTTCTTGAAGGCATCCCTTGCCGTCTGCTGTTTCTCACTGTTCGGCTGCGAGCATCCATGATAGCCAGCCGAATACATCTTACCCGTGCGTTTGTTGACACCAATATAAGTAGTGTCCTTCTTGCACAGTTTGCCACTGATTGAACTAATCAAATGGCTGGGTGTAATTTTTGCCATAGTTGCAATAGAATTACGTGAAACATTGCCCCTAAAAGGGGGCGTTAATTAACTCAGAGCAAGTACTACGAAAGTACTACGAGAGTACTATGAAAGTACTACGACGTTGCTCATAGTGTAAAGGTACAAAAAACGTGCGTGAAACATCGGACATAAAAAATAATTACTAACTAAAATAACAGATTTATTATGAAGAAAATTTTCAGTTTTTTGCTCATGTTAGCCATGATGCTTGCCATGGGCGCGAGTGTAGCGAGTTGTAGCAGCAGCAGCGACGATGAAGGTGGGGAGAATAATCCTCCAAAAGAAGAGTATGTCGCAAAAGAAAGCAAGTTTTGCGATGCCTTGAGAAAATTCAAGGTATCAGGGTTTGACTACTATCAATACCAATATGTCAGTAAATTCTCGCTGCATAGCGAGGCTCGCAGTGGAAGAGATGCCACCGACAGATGGGAGATTGGAATGTATATAGCAAACGACCCAGGTTTGGATAAGTGGGACGGCACATACCAGTTAGACCAACTTTGGGGTACGCTCTACGGCTTTGAAAATGGGTACGAGGTGACAAAAGCATATTTAGGTACAGCAGATACTCTCCCAGTGAAAGGAGCATGGATAAAATTCACCTACTTGCACAAAAACGACAAATACGGCAATAAAATATACACCATAGAGTTGCATATCGACGAAATGAAGGAGAAAAACGGAGACTACGCACGCGACATCAACATCACATACACGGGTTCGATTAGCGGCGGCATGATAGAATATTAAAGATATATGGTAGAAAGTTTGCACATTTCGCAAACTTTGCTTACCTTTGCAGTGCTATAATGTGACTCGAAGTTTCAAATAGAGAGTCATAATCTAAAATTAAAAGTATGGATCCCTGCCATTCGTGAGAATAGCAGGGATTGTTTTATATGTTTTTTCTTGAAACGACCAAATTTTTTCGTTTCCAATTATTTCCTAAGAAATAAAAGGAAATAAATGGAAACGAGTTCTGCCGCAATCAACAGAGCACGACAATATGATTCATCTTCAAGATATAAGCAAAGATGAAATAGTTGATGATGCTTCCCAGGATGATGACGATGGTGTATCGCACAATGTCCTCCCACTCGAACTTTGCCAAATGATAGTGTTTGTATTGATATACCTCTCTACATATCATTACAGGCAAAGAAAGCGGACCTACAAATATACTGACAAGAAGCCAACAGGCGAGACCGATGAGGTCGCGCTTGTTGAGGGTGATGAGGTTTCGGAGAAATGTCTTCATACGCAGAGCCAATAGGTGAAATATACGTCAATGAAGCCCGCCATCTCTGCCCAATACCAGGGTTTGTAGTATGAAGCCCTGCGGTCGAAGATGTAGAGGCAGAGAAGGTACTCTGCCAGTACGATGAGTGTCATCATCCAGCATACGGACAGACTCCAACCTACACATCCTATGGCGGCTACGATGGCTCCTCCCTTATGGACAGGAAGGGCGTCGGCATCGAGATAGTTGGGTGCCGCACCGACAAACATCAGTCCTGCGCAACCTATGAAGGCGAGGCACTGAATGCCCTTGCCCGTGTCGAGCATACATACCATCATGGTGATGGACGTGAAGAACATAATAAAGGTGAAGAGAAGTCCATAGTTGTGCTTCGTCTTGTTGCCTATCACCTCGCTGCCCGTACAGTTCTGCAGCTGATAGTAAATGTCGCTTATCATGTCGGGTGCTCCGAAGCGCATAAACGACAGCAAAAGAAATCCTCCCAAGAGGAGAAACGAAATAATACTTAATATACACATAATCTTTTTATTTTAATTGGTTTGGAAAATACCGACCATTTTATTGAGGTCAATAATATGGTTATCATTTTCCCGGCATCAGGAAAATGATATTACACACGCATTTCAAGCATCTTCGGGTAGCCTGCCTTGTAGTCGTAGGCTTCCACCTCCTTGATAGTCTTCAGATCGCTCACTGCCGCCTTGTGGCTTGCCGTGACATTGAAGCACTCAAGGGCATACATTTCGAGGGCAGAGAGCAACTGGATGGCCTTGTCGCAGTCTACCACCAGTTTCAGTCCTCCAAGCCACAGGGTTGTCGTCTTCTGTCCTGCCGCCTTGGCAATGGTGGTGGAGTTCATCAGTCCCACACGAGTTTCCTTGTCGAGCCACACCTTGTTGCCGTTGAGCAGAAAGCCGTTCACATCGCTACTGGTGTCATAGGCAATGATGGCTCCCAGCTTTGCCTTCTTCGCCTTCTCCAAGGTCGCCTTGCATTGCTCTTGCCACTCCTCGCTCACCAGATCGTACTCCTTCTCGCCAAGGTTCATCAGATAGGCAGCACGGGTCTTGCATTGGTTGCGCCATGCAGTCAATGTCTCAAACTCATCCTCCGCATCCATCGTATTGTTGAGAAGGTTCTGCACGATGGCTTCCACTTTGTCTTCGGAATATCGGCTGCGTATAAGGGCATTTACGACAGAGGCGTAATCCCATACGGCTACGGGCAGCGTGACCATATCATCGCTCCCCATACCGACCTTCACACTCACTACAAATCGTCCGCAGTCATAGCCTATGGTGATGTCCTGCGTCTCGTTTACTAAATTTTCATTCATAACTATTCATTATTGATAATTGATGTTTTACACTAAAATTTTTCTTCAGCCTTACACTGTCAAATCTTCCCCTGACAGAAAAGCAATCAAAGAACAGAGGACATTCGACTTTGATGACTCGCCGCTTGACGGAATATTCGTTCTTTCCTGCTATGAACCCGAAATAGCTGTTCACACTCGCCAAATAGTGTTCCAGTTCGTAGGCATCATTCACGTTGCAGGTGTCAATACGTGTCAGAAACTTCTGCAAATCACGCAGCACGTTGATCAGTCCGCCTACCGTGCGATTGGAAAGATACACCCTGTTCATCTTGATAACCGCTCCTACGAAATACACGCCCTTCGTCACGTCCTGTATGTACTGCTTGTCGTGGTGCATCTTCAAGTTGAGTTTCTCGTGAAGAAAAGCATCTGCCTTATCACGCAACATCAGTACATCCTGCTTCCTACGACATACCAGGGTGAAATCGTCCACGAAGCGTTCATATCTCGCACCTGTCGCCCTGCACAGACTTACCATATACTCGTCGAAGAACGACATGTAGAAGTTGGCCAATAGCTGTGATGTGATATTGCCGATGGGCATACCTCGGAAGCTTTCTGCAAAGAAGAGTGACTTGTGCCGGGGCAACTTCTTCCACAACTCCTCGTCACCTCGCCTGACGCAGTTGGTCTGTGGGCGGTGACGGATGGTTACCGTCAGGAGATAGACCAACAGCTCAAGGTCGTCGCCATGATAGTACTTTCTCACGAAAGCCACGGCATACTGCTCCAAGATACGTATGTCGATGCTCATAAAGAAAGACTGTATGTCGAACCTGCCGACCCAAGCCTCTTGGGAGTAGTTCTCGCTTACTTCGAGAATATCCCTTCTGAGTGCCATCACTGCCTTCTGCGTCCCTCGATTCTTACGACAGTTCCATGACACGTCGCCCTGTGCAATAAACCTCGCCTCGAACAGGGGTTCTATGCGAATACATATCCAGTGCTGCACGATCCTGTCCCTGAAGGCTGCTGCGAATATCTCGCGCAGTTTCGGGAAGGTAACGATGAAGCAGGTACTCGTACTCGGCACATACTGTCTCGCCTCGCACTCCTCCATCAGTCTGAGCAGGTCGGTATCGCATATTCTATAACATACACACTGCTCGCTTGTCATCTTGTTGGAGATACATTGAATGTAAGCTTCAATCCATCCTCGCTTCCTCTCTTCACTTAATGCGACCGCCGCCCTCACCTGATTAGCGTTGTACTTGTTGTTGTTGTTGAACTGCCCGCTCACAGGATTCAGATTCCAAGAATTGAACTCAGAATACTCTGAAGACAGCATTATGCGCACTACCTTATTCTTAACAAGCGGATTGCCGAGGGGCCTTCCACTTGTGGCGCATCCATTCAATAAAGAGGAAACATCAGTCATATATAATCGTAATCATATTTACCGAACATCAACCTCGCTTTCGACGGCTTGCAACAACGCCACCGTCTCGTCTGGTCAACTGCGACTTGTACCAGGCTCCTGTCTCTCTTGCCAGGACATCAAAGTCCTTCAGAAATCCAGGATATTGCCCATTGCTGATAATCCTGCCAAACAGCGGTATCTTTGCCTGTTTGGCCTCTCCGCTGGCGGTTACCATGCCCGACTTCTCCTTCCTGCTATACTCGTGGAGTTCTCTTACGAGCGTTTTCACGATTGTCAAGGAATGGATAAGGGCTGCAATGTATGCAATTCTTTGGTTAATGTCTATCGCACGAAGCGCATACTCGCACACGACAAGTGCATCCACTACCTCGTTGATACATCTTGACATGGCTGTCTGCAGACCCATGGCGTTCTTCGGAACACGTTCCGAGACTGCCATGAGCGCACCCAAAAGGTTCTCTAACTTGCGATAAATTGAGGATTGTCTTGCTTTCATGCAATGTTTTATTTACTTTGTTTAAATAGTTCGCTCGTCAAAGATGACGAAGCTCACAGTGTGATGTTTTTTGTTAGTTTAATGACAGGGTAGAGCCTTGCGGCTCTCCCCCCTGTCGATAAATGCTTTTCTGCTTGCGTTTCCTGTTGATGGTGCGGCGAAAGGCCGCACCAAGGGAAGGATTCAAGCCTACAGCCTGAATGCGACCGCCGCCCTCACCTGAACAGCGACGCACTTGCCGTCGTAGTAGAACTGCCCGCTCACAGGATACAGAGCCCAAGAATGGAACTCAGAATACTCTGAAGACAGCCAGTACCAGGTGCTCTGGAACTTAGTAAAACGCAGGTCTGCCCATGGTTTCGCAAAGATGGCATTAGGTGCGCTTGCATCATCATAACCTTTCCTTGCATACCAAGAGCAGCGTGCCATCTCGCCCGATGACATCAGGAACCAATGACCCTCAGAGAACTGCTCTGCTAACGTTTCAGTATCATTATCAAGCGTAGGCACATAGGCATTGCAATAACTGGCAGCAGGGTAGTAATACTGTTGGTACTTCTGCGCATTGTTATGCGATGCTTGTACGCTCTTGATACATTCCGAAAGACTTTGTGCCAAAGTTTTTTCTGACGTCGCCTTCGGGATAGGCAGATTCACATTGGTGTCCTTCAAGATGTAATCTCTGTGAGCGATAATCTTGAGGGTGTTGAGCTGACCACGAGCAACCATATCGCCCTCTTTCAATCCTACTCGGTCAAAGTACTCTCCCAGGATGGTATGACCCACATTGATATTATACATACTCTGCGTGATTTTCTCAAAGCCGATGTCGCTGATCGTATTAAGGGCACTATATTCTTTAAATCCGTCGTTGGCTGTGTTACTCTCGTCACGCATATTGGCATCGGTCACATTCAATCCGATAGTGTACTCCTGCAGCAATGGCAGATTATAGACATTATAGGTAGAATTACTGCCTAATTTGATGCCATTCATACCATTGTTCGCATCTGTCGAGTTATAGAGTCCCCATACTCTCGATCCATAGTCCTTTAAGGCTACCGCAATCGCCCATTTGCGTTCCTTTGGCTCGATGTAGAAGATGACACCGATAGGGGTAGAATCAGACAGGCTTTGGTCATTGCCGTATGTTCCATCGGCAAAGATATAGTCACCCAACTGCGCCTGATAAGCATAGAAATACACGTCGGTCATCGCCTCCAAGGTCTTACCGCTCGACAGTTGCAGGGTGACCGTCACTGTCGCCTTGTCGTCATTCTCACGGCTACCCGCCTCAGTTACGGTGATGATGCCCGTCTTCGGGTCGATAGTGGCAAGGGGACTTTCCGTCATCTTCCATGACACATACACGATGTCGTTACCGTCAACAGGCATGGTCGCGAGCTTTAGCGTGTAAGTACCCTCAGATGGGAAATATCTGTTACCCTTCAAAGAAGCGCTCTTTATCTCTACCTTGTTGTAGGATACATAGAGCGCATTGTTCTCGTCGTCGATATTACCCCACATACCTACCATGCGCATCTTCAGTGTGGCGCTGACCGCAACGCTTTCAGAAAGGGTGATACGACCCGTCAGTTTCGTCTGTCTGTCGAGAAGCCACGACAACGTTTCGGCTGACACATCTTCCCAGTTGACACCAAGAACGGTGAGCGAGGAGAGGTTCTTGCTCTGCGCTTTCAGATTGTTCACGATGTCGAGTGCCGCAATCTTAGGACAGGTGTCCTGATTGATATACACCTTCTGCAGCTTTTCGTAGCCCTCAAGGGAGAGAGCCGTCAGTCCGCGCTGTCCGTCAAGATGCAGGGTAGTGAGGGTGGATGGCAACTTCATGGTGGTAAGGAACTCCTGCTGCGGCAGGGTGATACCCGTCAAGGAGGTGCCTCTTGCGTCAACCGACTCCAAACGCACGTTGGCAGTCACATCCATGCTGCCCGAAACCGTACTCAGATTGTGAATATCCAGTATGCGGAGCGATGTCATGGAGCCTACGAGCAATGAGGTAGCCTTCAAGTGGATTTCACTCTTGTTGTCCGTACCGGCAATGAGATTGCGGATGCGACTACCATTGAAGGCAAAGGTCTCGTTGGCAGGCTTGTCGTACCATGTGCCGATGTCACTCATATAGTTCACGCCACAAACGATGTTCTGCGTGTTGCTGTCGGTGACACCTGTAGCCGTTACCGACTCTCCCGCCTTCACTCTCTTGCCGTCAAGGATAGTACTCTGACCGATGGTGATGACAGGGTATATCCACATAGCTGCCGTGAGGTTAAACTTCACCTCCATCTGCTCGGTGGAACGATAGTTGATGTTTCCACCGGAAGGACTTGCAGGGTCAAACTCGCCATACTTGGCATAGCTGCTCATGTAGATGGTTCTGTCCTTGCACCACTGGCGCTCACCTTCCTCTTGCGAACCAAGCGACTGGGTGATAGGGTCGGTATCATTGTTGTAGTTGCCGTTCACCATCTGATAGTGGGCATATTCATAACCGATACGTGCGAACTCATTGTAAGCCACGGCAGGGAAATACTGGCAGGTGGACATGAAGTACTTCTCCCAGCAGCCCTGTACCGTGCCGTCACCCAAACGAGCCATGGCACTTAGTATCTCATTCATAGTAGAACGAAGGTCGGAAGAAAAACATTCCTCCAACAAATTGTAAAGCGCATTATCCTCTCCGTTCCAGTAATTCTTGCCTAACGAAGTGTCGAAATCATGTTCCTCCACCCAGTAAGGCTTTGTCAACTTACCTTGGTTGTCGAAAGGCAGGATAGAGTCGAGGTCATCCTGGAAGGCACGGATGAGTGACGTGGAACTGAACACCCACAGATAGGTATTCTTCGCTCGGTTGTCACAGGCTGCAAACAACTTCATCATGCACATAAAGAACAGAATATCCTTCTTGTGTAAGTATGTTGTAATCTTCTCTGCGAACTCCTGTCGGCGTGCGTTGATAAAGTCGGTGTTCACCTTGTCCCACTCAAGGTAGGTCTCGTGATTGGTGAAATCGGCGCTGATGTAGTTGGCTGTCTGTGTCTTCACATTCAGAGTGGCATACACGCCAGCTTCCGACTTCGTGGTACCACCAGCCACCCAAGTCTTGCTTATCTCGTCATAGCGATACATATCATATCGCTCGGAACCCGTTTTGGCCTTAGTTACCCAGTAGCAATAGCTAATATCCAAGCCTTTCGCCTCCTTCAGTTGGGTGTAGGTACCATTAAACGGTTTCAACCTGTTGGTACGGGAATACACGAAGTTGAATGCCTCGATGAAGCGAGAGATGGTATTCTGATTGCCCAAATCATAGTCCCATGAGGTAGTGCCGGCATAGACATAGCCTTCCTCTTCCGCATCGTAGTTCACATCGCCAGGAATCCATGGCACCTGATGCTTGGTAAGGCGAGGGTTGTTGTCGGAACCCTCGATCATCAACATATCTGGAGTCTTGGTCTTGTCGTAGCCGAAGGTAGGTTTGTCGGCCTTACCCGAACCGAAAGTACCCAGTCCAATGAATACAGGTTCGCTGTCGCTCTCGGTCTGCTGGAACACAAGGAATGGGTCCTCGTACACAGCCACACGGCAATTCTCCTTACCCTCGATGCTGGTAATCTCGTTCTTGCCTACCACCTCCTTGTAGAGGTCATTGTAGAGCTTGGTGGCACCCATCTTGTGCGACTGAGGCGATGAAGCCCAGTTGCGCTTATCTACCAGTTTCTTGGCGAAGGGCAGTCCGTCGGCATTCTGATAGCATTGTCCGTGGTCCACCTGGTTCTCGTCCACCCACTTAGAGTCTTCGCGCTTGAAGTCACTCTGTATGTTCCAAGTCCAGTACTTCTTTGAGGTAGAACCCTGTCCCTTTGAGGTCATGTTATAGAGTGTTCCGCTGTGTGCCTTGTCATTGATTTTGTGAATAACGATGTTGCCAACAACAGACGCAGGCGACTTGAGCGAAGGCACTGCGAATTTATACAGCAGGGTGTTGTATTTGGTGTATGCCTTGGAGTAAGAAATCAGTCCGCTCTCGCCCAAGATGTCATTCTTCTCCTTAAAAGCCTTCTTCTCCTCGATGGTAGAGAAAGAGGACAGGCGGTTCTGACGGATGTCTGTTGCCGAAAGCGACTTCTTGTAGATGCGGAGTCCGTAGATGTCGATGTCGGCACCCTGGGGGGCGATGACGATACCACCCGTCTTCTTCACACCTCCAACAGCTTGCCAGAAGGAGTCGTTGTCAGAATAGACAAACTCACGACTAATGATACCATTGATGAATACACGCACATAGTTCACACCCTGGTTGTAGAGGTTGGGCACGATGTTAATGGCTACATGGGTACGTGTCTCCTTCGAGTAAGTCCAATTCTGCGAACCGTCCACACGCTTCTCCATGGTCATCATGCAGCTCTCTTGTGCCTTCAACCAGAAACCTACCAGGTATTCATCGATGGTGGAGGGCGTGCCCATCTGGAAGAGGATTCCGTCCTCGTTGGTCACGTTGCGGGTAGCGAAGTCCACCTCAATGGTCAGTCCCTGCAGCGGTGTGTCATCGGAATAAGCATCATAGTTGATGTTCACCTTTGAGCCATCCAATACTCGCAGACAACGGGCATTGGTGTTGGCATCCACTATCCATCCGTCACTGATGAAAGAGAAGCCTTCAAAAGTAGACTTCACCTGCTGTCCGTTGACAGCATTGATAATAACACCAGGAACACTCTCGCTGTTGTTGCGCTTCTTGGGGTTGAGAAAAAAGTCGGCTCCCGATGTCGGTGCAAAATTCTCGCTGTTGTCCACCACTACACGCAAGGGGTCGCGCAGTACCAGCTTGTCGGAAGTGAACGACATGGAGGCTGGGAAGTTGGTATTGTCATCGGTCTCCACCTCAAGGTCGAAGAGGAGCGATTTGATGACTCCGTTAGGCACGTTCTGTACCAACTCGGAGTAGATGATGTTCTCAGTTTCGAGATTGGTGAGTACGAAGCTGATGTCAGTGTCATCGGCATTAGGATTATACATCGCATAATCGAAAGCCTGCACACTGCTCCAGTTTTGGAACACGCCAACGCTGTTGAGTACAAGAAGTGGGGTGGTATTGCCCGGCAGCGTACACATGATAGTCTGCGACACCGACTCCGTCTTTACCGTGTCGCCCGATGTAATCCATGCCTCGATGGTGTAAAGACCATGCGCATTAGGATGGTCGATATAGGCATTGTAGGGGGTCTCGGTATAGGTTGTCGTACCAAGGTTATACTCGTAGGTCCTCACATACTTGCCGTTGGCAGAGGTCACCTTCAGGTTCAGCAGCTTGTTGATAGTACCCGTGATGTTGAGTAGTACAGCGATGGTAGGTGCCATGGCCTTATACTCGAAAGGTGTCTGCCACTTGGTCTGAAACGTAATCTGAATATTCGTCAGGGTGACGGTGATATTCACATAAGGGGTTTTCTTCTCTGAGGTAATACCTGTAGCAATCATACGCACCGACTGGGTACCATCCACACAATAAGGCGAGAGGTCGACAGTGGTGTAGGCTGTCGCATTCTCGGTGGATTGTGAGGAGATAGCGATGCTACCGGCTATCTTCCATTCGGAAGCACCCTGCATACGGGTTTCTATCTGGAGAGTCGCCTCTTCATTGGTGTCACTCTTCGACCCGTCGGATGGATCATAGAGCTGTGAGGTGAAACGTATCTTCGCTATGAGGTCCGACTTCTTGGTGGCAGTTATCGTCTTGTCGCCCACGTTGGCGAGCTTCACGATATACGAAGCCTCCGACGAACCGCCACCGCTGCCCATAGGTATCTCCACACTCGACAGCAGCAGGTCGCCCTTGTTATCCTTGTCTTTCAACCATGTGGCGTAAGTCTCCGCACTTGCAAAGAGTCCTACGGTAGACAGGTTGGCGGCAGTATCTACCCGAACGAGTGCAATGTAGGATGCCTTCTCCGTTTGTATCTTCTTGCAAAGGTTCTCGTTCTTGGAGAGCTGTTCCTTCAAGAACTCCTCCACACGACTTCTTTTATAACCCTCCCACGACGTACCTATATCAGGTATCTTGGTATCAATTCCTTGTGCCATATTTGTTATCCTTTTTAAAAATGATTAATTACCATACTTCGTTCCCTCTCCATACACCTCGACCAGTCCATACGTCGCTCAAAGCCTGCCATACGCGGACGGTGCCGTGATAAACGGCGGATATAACCTTATTGCCAAGGTATATCGCCGATGTCTCTTTTCCATTTTTGTAAATCATACGTGTTATTCTTCGTTAGTGTAATAGAATGTGTCAGGGTCTTTCACATCCAAGGCTTCATATTCGGCTTGGGTGAGGCATACTATCTTGGGAACGTTCAGACCGTTTACCTTTGTCTCTATCTCGCCAACCGTCTGTGTAAGTCCGTCGATAGACTTCTTGTTGGAATCGGCTGCCGTCTTTGCTTGCTTTGCCTGCCCTGCCGCTTTGGCTGCTGCATCAAGGGCATTCTTTGCCTCTATGCCTGCGTCACTTGCAGTCTTCTTGATACTTTCGATGACAGAAGACAGGTTGAGCGAGTGCTTCACCCATGCCGTACCGTCCCAGTAGAGGAAGGCAACATCGGTTTCTGTGATTTCTATGCCTCCAAAATGGGTGTACGTTCCCACCTCAATAGGCAGATAGAATACCTTGACCGTAGGAGTGCCGGGATTAGTGATGGTGCTTGCAATGCCTCCATACACCGCTCCTTTCTTCAGCTCGGTAACATCGTTCTTTACCTCATTCAATGCCTCCTTGGTGGCAAGCGAATCGAGATTGATAGACAGGTCTATCTTGTAGGTCTCTGAGGTCTGCGTCCATGTTCCACCAGTGGTACAGCGATAAACGGTGTAAGTCTCGCCAGTGCCTACGTATGCCATCATGCCTTTCTCAGGATTGGGATAAGCGAGTTTCAGCGCGGCTACAGAATCGTAGAATCCGCAGTTCATACTCTTTCCACTTTCCTCAAGTTCCATGAGTTTCGTCAACACCAAGCCGAAGTTCGTATCTATCACCTTGGCTATCTCTCCGAATTTTCCCGTCGTCGGGGTCTTATTGAATTGTTCCATATTGAATTATTGTTAGTTGTTAGTGTTTTCATCAGCAGAGGGGATATAGTTGCCAATCCTTGAAATGTTGTAAATTTTAAAGCCAAATTTTACGTTATCGCTGAGTTTGTGGTTATAATCGTAAACGGTAAACTTAATTTCTTTTTTGTCTGAATCAACCGTGTAGTTTATAAATCCATTTACGACATTAGGCTCGATTACCATATCGGGAGGTTGGATATTATCATATTTGACAACGTGAACACCAGTACTTACATAAAGTATTCGGGCAAAAGAATCTGAATACCAAAAACCATATCCTCTTGAATAATTAAAGAACTCATAGACGTTTTTAGACGCGTCGTATTTAGTTTGAACTAAAGCTATCAATTTCGGCTGAACAGACCGGCTATACATCAGGTCGGTATTCTGCAAGACTATCCATCTAATTTGATCTGCTACCTTGATACACTTTAAATTCATGGTCTGACCTTGAAACAATATAGGATATTTAATCTCGAATTGTATATCAAAATTAATGTTGTAACTGCTAAGATAACTCGCGTTTTTTACACCTAAGTAACCATAAGTACACAATATATTTACCTCGGCTCCAAGATATTTTTCATCTTCGGGGAGCTCAATCAAAACATCTCTTTTTTCCTCTTTTAATTCGACTTGAACATTAAAACCACTTGCTTCCAAGTTTAACCTGAAGTACAATGCAATCCAATCCAATCCATACTCGCCATACTTCATCTTATTAGAGTCGTTGATGACGGTGTACGGTGTATAGATATTTCCGCTGACGGACACATTTTGGAAATAACCTCCTGTGGATTTTACATTTTCCACGACAGCTTCCTTGGCTTTCAGGTTGCCCTGCTCGTCAATCTCGAAATTGCCGTTGGGTGACTTGACAGACTTCATGACACCGCCTTCGGCATAGATGATACCACGAAGGATGATGTCGTTAAGAATGGCACGACCTCCGTGAGTGACAACAAATTTAGCCATGTTGGAGATCTCCTCCTCGGTAGGCTGGTAGGTGGGGTCATTTTTGTACTTCTGAATGGTATAGATGGCTTGCACAAGGCTGCCGCCTCCCCAGAGGAAGGGCGAATTGTCGTCGTTGTAATAGCCGCTCATACCACCCGTCTCTTTAATCATCTTCTTGTTACGGTAGTTGCCTACACGAAACTGCTGCGACATGACCAAGCCGCCATCAATGGTAGTGGAGCCTTCGGCGATGGCATCGGTGAGGAACTTGAGGTTCTTGAACTCTGCCAAGGACTTGTCGTTGTCAGAATAAGCCGGCGACCATGCGGGAGCCAATGTGCCGTAAGAGAGCATGATTTCGCTAATGGTGCAACTGGTGCCTTTTATCTTGAAGAGGGAAGAGGCTACTTCTGCAGGAGTAGAGAAATGCAACTCGTAGCGTCGACTCTCTGTGTCCATTGTCTGTGTGAGTGCTACGCCACACACCTCGATATAGGCTGTCGTACCCTTTCCACGGAAAGAAAGGGTATATTCGCTATTGGCAAAGAGAGATACTGTCAACTGCTGGGTGATGCTGCCATCGGAAAGCAATACGGCCTTGCCGCTGGTGGTATCAGCATCATCCACCACCTTGGCCTTAGAGAGCGTCCAATACTTCAACTTATCAGAATACACCTCGCTGTCGTCGGTCATTTCCAAATCGTCGGACACCTCGATGTCCTCATAGTCACCACAGAAGGCGGTATTCCGCAACAGGTTACCGCTCTTGATGTTCAAGTCACGCAGGTCGGCCTTGCTCGCTATCTCCTCGCCATCCTTGGTAGAGTCGGAGTCGAAATGTACCGTACCTTTAATAGTCACCGTCTTGGTGTTGCTGTCGTACTTCATATAGCCATTGCCTTCCTTGTCGCCCACATAGCTGTCGCCGTAGGTGTTGGTGTGGAAGGTGCCCTTGGCAGCATCATATCCCTCATCCTTCACTACACAATCCGTGAGGGTGAAGTCATGAATGCCCTGGTAGTATTTCTGGCTTGGCGCGTCTGTTGATGTGGCAGAGAGGATGATGGCAGACTGGCGATTAGGGCGGCTCTCGCCCTGATAACCCAACTGCACGATATTATCACCTACGGCAGGCTCGCTGTTCTCTGTTGAGGTGTCGTAGGTCTTATTAGAGAGGATGATATAGTCTGTGCCAACCGCTGTGACCAATCGCCAGTAGTACTTGGTCCTGACGTGTTCGGACGTTCCTGCATCAATGCCCCATTGCTGACAGCGGGCTTGGTCGTAGGGCATAAACTCCTGATAGAGTTTCTTCTGCCCGTCGGTGCCTTCGGTCTCAAAGTAGCACTTATAAGCTGCCACCTCGGTGCTGGTATCGTCTTGAGGAATGACACTTCCGCTTGCGTCGAGTCTTTCCACCTTGCTTACCTGCATGGCAGCAGGCGTGATGGCCAACTCGCCACCGATATAGCGCAACTCACGGATAGTGATCTCACGGAAGTCAGCAGCACGACGGATGGTGATATAGTCGGCTTCCATGTACGACACGCCCTTATCATCCACTCTGACGACAGCGCCCGATGTATCGGTCTTATAGTCACCAAAGGTAGTAGAGGTGCCATTATCGCCCAACTGAGTGTTGCCCTTTACAGAGAGAGAGAACAGGGTAGCGATGCCATCCTTTGTGATGCGCCACAGCTCTTCTGCTCCGAAGACGATGCCCTTGAGAAAGGAGATAATGCCGTTAGCCGTATCATCATTCTCTTTGGATAAAAAATGGCGTACACCAAACTGCCCAAGGAACTCAGGAGTAACCACTTTGTCGGCTGACGTGTCATCGGTATTTTCTGCCGCTACGCCAGAGATGGTATGTCCGTTCAAGATAAGGGTGGCGATAGTGGCTGTCGCTGCCGTGAGCTTCGTGAATACTGCCACAGAGATGGTCTTCAGAAACTTGATGGTGTCGTGTACGGACTCATATCTCCACCACTGACCCTCGCCGCCGGAAGCTATCGCTTCGTCGGTGGCAAGAGAACCGTATTCCACAGTGTGAGTCCACTCACGATACTTTTCTATGATGTCCTGATAGTTCTCATCCTTACCTACATTTTTTGTCAGGACCTCAGAGATTTCTCCTTGCAGAAACACATAGTAATAGTCCTCGTTTCCAACCTGCTTGTCTGGGGATACAATAGACTTACCGTAGATGTCAATGCGCTCGCTGGGGAACACCACCATTGCCGTACCGTTGACGCCATTGCTGACGCGCGGAATGGCTATGTAAACATACTTGGTCTTAGCATCAGGAAAGAGAGAGGGATAAGCCACTAACGGCCAACGCTGATAGTTGTGCCCGGCATCGTAGCCCAGACCCTTAATGTCCTGCATATAGCATAGAATAGAAGCACCACTCGCCACGCTACACTGGATGTAGTTAGGCTCACCCATTGCGTTGAGTTGGATATAGAGCGCACTGCTCGAAATCCAATAATTCGTAATTTTTACTTCTGTTGCCATGATGATTTTTGATTATTTATTTTTCGATGTAGCAAAGTTACCGAAAACACGTTTCTTGATAGGGACAAAGCATGGCGGGGGAGGGTGACACATAGATACAAAAAAACGAAGGACACAGCCCTAAAAAGCCGTTATCCTTCGCCAAACAAACTAAGAAAAAAGTATTCTATCAGAGTAGAAGCGAACCATTAATATCGATCACTACTTTAAACGACAAAGCATACATATTGGTGTTGGTGTCATCCTGGATAGTGGTCTCGTCTTCCAAAGTGATGGTGCATGGAATCCAAATGCCGTGCGATAGAATCCATGCGTGTTCGCTCATGGCAAACTCGTGCAGATACCAGTCGAGCCAATTCTCGTCGAGCGGGTCAGTAGTGAGATTCCAAGTTTCCTGATCATTCTGTTTCTTGACCGACGCACGAGAGAAGGAGTTGAACGTCTCCTGCTTTGCCACAATATACGATTCTGTTGTAAGCGCCATCTTACGGCTGTTGGCTTTCGGCAGACTGACACTCTCAAGTACACCAAACAGATTGATGAAGCGTATGGTATTACGGTTGCTCGCCTCTGTAGCAGGAAGCGCATAGAGTTGGTGGGTACCGATGGTCTGTAGTCCTTCCTGCGTAATCTCCTTAGAGACAGACGTGGGAGGAACCAGGGTCGGACTGTTACTGAGCAGTTGTTCAGTCTCATAGGGTGGAGTATAGATAAAGGTGTCGCCCACAACAATGGGTTGCGGCAAAGTGTTAGGCTTTCGGGTAAACGAAATGACTCCCTTACTGAGTCCCGACTGAAGGCGCACCATATCAGAGAAAGCACCCGCTATGCAGCGAAGGTTCGTGTTGCCGGTTTCGTCGGGCTCTTGAGGATAAAACACCTCGCCTACATTGGAATATATCTCACCATTGTTATCCATATATTCATCGTAGGCATGGACGTACCAGCTCACGAAAGGATAGGTTGTCGGCTCGGGAGTATATTTATAGGAGTCGAGTGCCGCACGCAGAGCTGACGATACATCAAGCGATACATCAGTGCCCTCTTTGGTGACGGGTTCATTGAGTTTTATGACATCATAGCTGCCGTCATTGTCGAACACGACCTCTACGACGACACGATGAAAAGAAGGCGTATTCTCAAAAGCTGACGGAGAGATGGTAAAAGTAATCGGGTTGCCAGCAAGGATTGAACCAGATGTAAGTAAAATTTTCTGTGCCATATCTATAGATAAAACAGGAGATGAATGTATGTGCTGAGATTTTTCTTGGGGCTACGAAAGTCGCTAAGACATTTTTTTCTCTACGATAGCTGTCACATCAGACACGAGTTGTAAGTCTTTTGCCTCTTCGGGCGAAATTTTGATATGGAACATGGTTTCGGTCTGAAGAACGAGGTCGAGAAAGTCGATAGACTCAAGAGCGAGATCATCACGCAGGTTAGAGCTGTCGGTCACTTCTGCTGTCGATGCCCAAGGTGTGCGCAGGCCTTCAACTATATTGAACACCCGCTGGCGAATATCTTCTTTGTTCATAATGATTGGAATTTAGAAATGATGAATGACGAGTTGGTGCCTCCGAAGCCAAAGGCATTACAAAGAATATGGTGTGATAAGTACTCGCGTGACTGCATGACGAGATTGAGCTTAGGAAAAGCATTCTCGGCTGTGGTAGCCGCACCGAAGATAGTGTCTGTGTTGAGCATCATGGCGGCTTGAACGGCCTGCGATACACCAGCCATCCAGCACTCGTGACCCGTCATACCCTTGGTGGCTACGATATAAGGGCTCTCGGGGAACACCTTTCCGATGGCTTCTGCCTCTGCAGCATCGCCCTGCTCCGTACCTGTGGCATGGGCGAGGAGTACATCTATCATTCCGGCATCGAGTCCAGCCGACTCTATGGCCTTAATCATTGCCACCTCTTCCTGATAAGCATCCGGGGTACAGATGCTGGTGCCGTTAGTGGAAAAGCCGTAGCCTGAAAGTTCTGCCACGGGCGAGACTTCATAATCCTCAAAACGCAAGCTGTCGGAAGGCTCAAGAATGACACAGGCTGCACCACCCGAAGGAGCAAGACCATTGCGGGCTTTGCCGAAAGGCTGCACCTTGTCGGGCGAGAAAACGCCCATGGCATCAAACGACAGCATGGAGAAGGGACCAGTCTCCTGTGCTCCAACGACAATCACCATGTCGGTTTGGCGCGCATCAAGAAGCATCTTGGCAAGACCGATGGCATGACCTCCTCCGGCACAAGCCCCGCTGACGGTAAGCGAGAGTCCTTTCAGTCCGTAGATAGAGGCGAGGCTCATGCTGACGGTGGAATTGAGTGTGCGGAACACTGCACCTGCCCCTAAACGTCGGGTGTCGCGCTGTGTAATGGCAGTGGTCATTGCCTGATAGTTGTCTCCCGCCGTAGAGTCGTTGCTGACGATGACCGATACATTGTGAGACTGCAAGAACTCGGGAAGAATATTGGCTTCCACCAGAGCCTCGTTGACGGCAGATAAGGAATATAGGGTCGGTTCGGAAAGACATTGCCGTTGACCCCTGGTGAGTTTTGAAAACTTCCAAGGGTTCGGATCATTTATCTTTCCGCACAGGTCGGACTGATAACCTTTCTCGCTGCGCGCGGGGTCGTGGTGCAGACCGCACTCTCCATACGCCAGCTTCTGTGCGACGGAAAAGGTATCGTTGCCAAGACTGGAAACAATACCTGTGCCTGTGATTAATATTTTTCTATCCATGATTATGTTTGTTTGATTAAAGAATACTCTTACAAGGCATAGACGGTCAGTTCTACCTCTCCAATGCCTTCCTTGGCCGTGATAGTTGTATTCACCTTGTCGATAAGACATTTCACACCTCCGATGTTCCACCACGTCTTCCAGTGGTTAGGTATGTCGGCTATCTGTGCGACAGAAGCCGAACAGCGGATGATGTACTTCTTGCGGTTAAGCAGGAAATAGGCGTAGGGCAGAATGAAGGTATCGAAAAGACCGCGTGAGCGTATCTTGGTTATCACATTGCCGTTAGTGTCCACCTCGTCGGGGGCGCAGAGTGAAACATCCTTATATTCAGGCTTACTGAGCCATGACGGCTCTTTGAAAGCACGTATCTTGAGCGAGAAACGTTCACCTTTGCCTCTGCCTTCCTGAATACCATTATAGTCGAAGACATTGCCCATCATGTCAATAGAGTCGCAAGCAAGAGCATATTCGCCTGCTGCCGTGCGCCACTTGGAAGTACCGAAGTGGTCGTAGTTATAGTCATAGGGCTCTGTAGTTGCATTCGTACCGCCGCCTCGCATCATGGCCAAGGCAAAGCCCCATCGTGAATCGTCTTGAAGAGGCGAGTTGCCGTCTTCGGTGTTTGACGGGTCGTAACTTTCGACGAGTTTCAGAGACTGCTGCATGTAGAAATCGCAGAAAGGCGAGGAGATGGTCTGGTTGATGATTTGCTCGACAAACTCATGCTCCATGTCCTCATCGACATAGGCGCAGAGGATAGGCTGTCCTTCCTTGATAACGACACCATAGGTTGTTGTCTTTGAATCGTCATAGTACTTTGCCGTATGAGAGCCGTAAGCAGCCTCTATCTCCTTGAAATAGTTGACATCGTTGAACGGCACAGGGGTGAAGTCGATGGTGATGTCGTGGATGAAGTCTTCATTCTCCTCGCTGCAATCGCCATACTCCACACCCTTGTACTGGCCTACCTCGAAAAGCACAGGCTTGAGGTCGGCTGTAGTAGTGGCGTCGCCATTCACCTTCACGCGATAGGCATTGCCAGTCTTCGGGTCGATGTAGCATCTTTTATCGCCAGAAATTAAATTATGAAAGAAGTCAACGTAATCTCGATCGTAAACCGTTTCGTTGTCTCCACTTCCCGGTTCGGGATAGTCGATATAGTCGTAGTCGGTAGCATAGCCCATATTTTTATTCTTGAGGCTGTCCTTGACGTTCAGCTGCTGATCCTTGGCATCGCTCTCTTCGGAGTATCGCATACGTACACCCGTTATCTTCTCGCTGACGGGAATGATAGAATGAACGTCTGCGCGAAACGTGCGTGCTGGCTGTCCACTCTCGCGAAGCACGTCACGGATGAGGTAGGCCGTGACTTTCTTTTGCTCATAGTCGTAGGAAAACTTGATGCCGAAGGCGCTCTCCAAGGATGAGATAATCGTGCTGACACTCTCATCGGGGAAGTTGTCGCTGTTGGCCACCATATAGAGCACGTTGGCCTGCACGTTGAACTTAGAGATTTGCGCCTCGATGCTGATACCTGTCACCTTTCCGCCCTCTTTTGTCGTCTCTCCCACCTGTATGTGTTCGGAAGTTCCTTCGTTAGTGGTAAGGGTGAGCTCGTTGACCGTCTTGTCCTCTGCCTTTACGATGTTGATTTTTCCACCACAACCGCGCGACTCCAACCAGGAGTTGATATGATCTTGCTTCTTGAAATATCCTTCCTTAATCTCGTCTTCCTTCTTTTTCTTGGCGATGACTTCGGGGTCGTCCTTCTTGTAGTATGTTCCGTGATGTGGATGCTCTTTGGTGTCGTAGGCGCAAACGGTGGTGAAGAAACAGAGGTGCTTCATATCCTCTATCTGCATCAGTGCCGACTTGTCGAAGGTGACACCCAGGTGAGCAAACAGGCAGTCGAGAAAATAAAGTACATAGAAACAGATGCCCGACTGCGGACGGCGTGCGTCCAACACCCAATAGGGATAAAGATCCTCGTTGGTCCACTTGCAGTCCTTCGTGCTGATAACGTCGCTCGATGTGGTGCCATCGTCAGCAAGTCCGTGGTGCTTGTAGCAGATACGGGCGTTGCAATAAGCTGCCGGACGGCCTGCGCCATCTGTCTCGCCATAGGCTGCCGACGTGTTGATATAGTCGCCATTCTTGGCGATGGCGGGCTCGTTGACTGTATTTCCGTTGGGGTAGGCTCGTGACGACTTTCTCTTAGCGTCGGCCTTCATGTGTAAAGGATAAAGGATATTGGTGGTGTACTCCTGGCACGATGCAGGATAGGAGAAGCCAAGAGCCTGCGGTTCGAGCACTTTACTTACACTTACGTGCTCGGCATGAATGGTTCGGGTGACAGTCTCATCATCCTTATGCTTTCCTCCCTCCACAAACACACTGACATTTACAACAGGGTCGCTCTCGATGTCTACCCTTACGTTGCCTATCTTCTCGCCGATGATCAGTTCATCCTTGATGGGGATGTCACGACAGTTGAGCGAACCGATGAGGTCGCTGAAACTCTGTCTGCCTGCATTAATACTCATAGAGAGCGAGTCTTTTATCTCTTCAGCATCCTGCATGACGAGCGTACCGTTGCGGAAGGGCAGTCCGTCGGCATGAATGCGCGTAGGCAAATGCTCCATATTGACAGCACGAAACGATGCCCGCACGTCATCGATGTTCTTTACCAGCCATCGGTTGCCGTCGAGCGGAATGGAAAACGGATAGGCGAACATCTCGTTATCATTGAACACAGGGTTCTGGTCCTCTATATCGATAGAGAAATCATCGGGCAGCGACACAGGTCGGTCGTTGATAAGTATGGTGAGATGTGAGTTCATTGTTTCTTGATATTTACTTGAGCGTTGTCATATATAGAGATAAACTGACGGGTGAAGGAGTTGACGACGGCATTACCGAAAGCGTAGACAGCTCTGTGGCCATGGTCGGTGAGTGTGCCTGCCGTAATGTTGACCACCGACATGTCATAACACTCGGCAGAGACATTGGTGGTCAGTCGGGACTGGTTGCGTGCAACGGCGTGACCTTCCTTGACGGTGGCACGTGAGAAGTCGCGCAACTCTACATGGCAGTCGGGATTCATAACCAGGGCAGAGGCGATGTTGTGCAGCACGACACGGGCGTTGCCCAGGATATAGGCCGTGTGGGCATGATAGAGGTGGATGGTCTCTGTGCTGTCGCCGATGAGCACGTTGCCCGTAGGCGAGTCCTCATTATAGAAAATGCCGGCAGCATTGATCTCGCTCTTATAGTCAGGATAGAAGTCACGAAAAGCTGCCATGACCTGTTGTGGCACTTCGGTTATCATGCCGTGCCAATATTTGTGCCAGGCAGCGCACATCTGCTGTATGCTCTCCGTGCCACGGAAGGCAAGTTGCGACTCCTGGCAGTTGCCGCTCTGGGCAAGGATGGCGATACACAATGCCTTAAACTTTTCGGACTTCTCCATATCCTGACTCTTCTCTATTATCGAATTTCCAGTCATTTCTGACTAAAATAAGCACTAAACACAAAACGACATCTTAGACTTCCGCTTCGGCGATGGTCTTGGTAAGGATGGCCTCGTAGCCGGTGAGTTCGTCTTCGGTTACGATGTCGGCATACTCCTGGCGCAAACGGTCGATACGCTCCTTCAGTCCCTTAACCCTTGCCTTGGTGCTGGGCTTGTCCTTGCGGATAATATACTTGATGATGGCATCAGCTTCGGCCTTGTGCTTGGCTGCCTTGTCGCGTGCGGCTTTCACCTCGGGGCGGTCGGCAGCGATTTTCTCTGCTATGCTGACGGCAAAGCGAGGATCACGCCCTTGCGCTTTCTCATAGAAGGGCTTGAGCTGAGTACGCAGCTCCTGTGGCGACAAACTGAAAGTCTTTTCAACGTAAGCGATGTATTCAGGGTCGCCATTGCGCTGATTCAATCGGAGATACACTTCGCCCATTTCACGGTCCACTGCCATGTAAATATCGGGCAGGATTTGGCTCTCTATCTCTGTGGCGCGGGTGGCGAGCAGCGCTATCTCGGCTTCAGTGTAGAGGATGCCCTTGTTCTGCTGTTTCGACTTCTCGTTGGCTTCTGCCATCGTCTTGGCTTGTTCGGCCTTGCTTGCCATCTCGTTGCGGAGGTCACGCACGGTATTGACGCGCTGTTGAAGGGCAGGACTGAGGAAGGGACGTATCTGTGCGAGGTTGGGCATGGTGGCGGCGATGCTCTCGCCGTTGGGGTTGGCCACAATGCCGCCGTAGGTGAGTGGCTGTACGGCCACGTTGGGCTTTATCTCGGGAAAGAGCGACTGGCGGGCTTCGTCGAGGGCTTTCTGCTTCTGCTGTTCGTTGTATCGTTCCTGCTCCTCCTTGGTGGGTCGGCCCACGTGGCGCTTGGCTTCGGTGGTGGCGGGTATGGGAATAATCTGCAGACTGGTGATCAACTGGCGCACACGGCGGTGGTAGTCACGAAAACGATGTGAGTCGCGCACGAAAGCCTGTGCGCTGGGCACGCTTTCGAGCAGTGTCAGTCCCTGCTCGAAGGCTTCTTTCTGTTCGGCTGTCAACATTCGGGTGTTGAGTGCCGGCGTGAGTATCTGGATGATTTGCTCTTTGTTCATATTGTTGTGTCTTTTATTGTTGTCGGGGTTTTTAGAACATGAGTGGTGTGACGAATATCTTGCCGCCCTCCTGGTTGTTCTCGTAGCCGCCGGATTTGTCTGCAGCGGATGATGAGGGAGCGGTGGAGGAAGTGGTGGAGGAGGACGCATTGCCATCGGCGGCTTCCAGAGCCTGCTTCTCGGCCTTGAGGAGGCGATAGACGGAATCGCGGAGCGAGACGGACTCGTTGTGCGCCAACAGACGGGTAGCCTTGTCGAAGGCGATGACGGTGGTTCGCTCCACGAGGTAGGCGGTCATCAGGCGGCGCACCTTGCGGAGGAGCTTGTCGCGGTCATCGGCGTGCTGAAGACGGGTGATAAGCTCGTCGCCGAACACGTCGGCTATGTATTCGTCCTGCACGTAACGGAGGTCGGGCAACAGACGGATGAACTTGTCGCGGTTGTCGTAAACGTCGAGGTACTGCTGCAGGATGCTGCACGTGGGGATGAGGAGGTCGTGGTGCAGATAGTAGTACTTGCTCTCCTGCCACAACAGCACTATCTCCTCGATAGCTGCGAGGCGCTCGGTACTTTCGTCCTGTGGTATGTCGGATTTTCCGTCGTCAGGTACTTCTGTACTTTCGCCCTTTGGTACTTCAGTACTTGCGCTGCCGTCTTTCGGGGCGGCTGTTTCGGCTGGCGTGTTGATGCTGACGGCCCAGTTTTCGAGAAGTATGAGGAGATTGTTGAGCGACACCATGGCCTCTTTTTTATATCCCGCCACTCCCTTGTCGAGAAGTTTCTCTGTGGCTGGGTCATAGTCGGTAGAGGAGGCGATGTTGACGCCTGCGCCGTTGACCGAAAGGATTTGCTGGTAGGCGTATCGTGCCATAGCATCGTTGACCACCATACGCTGTGCGAGGACGAGGAGGACGCTCCATGGCTTCATGACATAGGTGCCGTCGGTCATCTGCTGATAGAAGCCGTCGCCGCCCAGGGTGGTGTAGTATTCGCAGAGCCGTGTGTAGAGCGGCTTGCCCAACTTATCCTGCAGGAAGTCCTTCTCGCTGTTGTCGAGCACGCCCTGCAGGTTGGCTATCTCGTCCACGGCATTGCTGGGCAGGATGAGCCGGAGTTCTTGATTGGTGGAAAGTATCATGATGTGTTGTGCTGTTATGTGCTGGGTGAAAAAAGATGTTGTTGCCAGGCGAAAGTCAGGGGAGGGGAGGGCTACTCCTGTCCCTGCTTCGTTACTCCTGTCTTCGAGTTGTCGAGGGTGGTAAGCACCTCACGGTCTATCTGCCATTCGAGGTGTGGGTCCCATTCATTGATTTCGTCGGTTACCTCCAAGGTGCGGAGCATGAGCTGCTGCAATGGGGCAAACTGTATCTGCTTGACGAGGAAACGCTCGCGGAGGTCAGTGCCGCCCGATGAGGTTGCGTCGCCTGGGGTGTTGCCGATGAGCTTGGAGTCGAGACCCATGGCGAAGAAGATGATGCTTGTGATTTCCTGCAGCTCGGTCTTCTCGGCTTGCGCTTGCGAGTTGGCCTTGCTCTCTATCTCCACAATCTCCCACGCCTTGTGCTCCTTGCCGTCGGTGCCGTTGAACACGGCAGAGATGAGCGCCTGACCTGCATTGTCGGGATTGGAGAGCCACGTGTTGATGTCGCTGAACACCTCCTGCTGAAGCTGCGCCATGGTCTTGGTCTTCTTGTCGCCCTGCTGGGTGTAGAGGTTCTTGAGATATTCCTGGTGAATGTAGATGACGCGACCGATGATGTTGGAGTTGCGCTTACGGGTGAGTCGGTCGTCGACGATGGTGAAGGCATACTCGTAGATGCTTCCGGCAAAGATGCTGTGCCAAAGGGCATCGGCATAGTAGGGACCGCCGTAGTCGCGTGGCGACATGATGAAACGGGTGGGGCGGTCCTTGCGGCTTACCCGCTGCTGACGGGCACGGCGCACGGCGGCCTGGAGGTCTTTCACTGCCGACACGGTGGGAAGATAGGGCACGGCGGCGATGCTCTTGTCGAGGTCGGCGAACTGAGCGGTGCGGTCTTGCGTGGGGTCGAGCCACTGGTTTGACAAGTAGGCATAGTTGATGCGATAGTTGGTGTCCTGTCGCTCCAGTCGGGTGGTGAAGATGCTGCGGTGTTTCAGTCCTACGACCTTGGGGGTCCACTGGCTTGTGGGTACCGGCTTGCCTTCGTCGGAGAGTTGTCGCTGGTTGAGTTGCAACTCGACGAAGCACTGCGACATGAGCGCCATGTCGCCCGCCATGTTGAGGAAGGTCTGCATCAGGTCGTTGTCCTTCATGAATTTCTGCACCTCGCGGTTGGTCTGTTCCCACTTGGCGAGGGCATCCTTCAGGGCTTTCATCTCGTCGCTGTCCTTGGGCTGGCCTTCGATCTGCTGACTGACGGAATGCAGTGGGTCGTCGACTGTTCCGTTCTGTTGTTGTGCCTGACGTTCTGCTGCCTCCTGTGCCTTGAGGTCGGCTATCTGTCCGCGGAGCAGTGTGCCAGCCGATGCGTAGGGGATGTATTTCTCGGTGATGTTGCCGCCTACGTACTGGGTGTAGTGGTACTTGGGCGAGGGTCCGTGGCCTACGAGTATCTTCTTGATGAAGTCGACACCGGCTGCGGTGAAGGGCGACATTCGTGAGAGAATCCAGACGAGGTTGGGCAGTCGGTTGCCCACGCCCCATTCCATGTAGCCCAGTCCGGGTGTTCCCACGCCGTTGGGCTTGGCCTTGTTCTCGCCGCCGCTGGAGGCGAAGATGGTGGAAATCTGTCGTCGTGCTCCCGATGAGGTGGACGAGCTGCCCTGCGCTGTCATGCCGGCTGTCTCGAAGAGCATGGAGCGGACGTAATCGTTCCACGAGAATACTTGAGCGCCGCTGTTGGGATTGATGAAAGCTGCGGGTGCCACGGCCACATATCCATCGCGCTTCAGTTCCTCACTACGATCTTGGAACTGCTGTAAGTTGGTAACTCTGTTCTTGTTGCGTGACATATTCTGTTATCCTTTTTAGAGGGGTTAATATATGTTGTTGTTGCTTTTTTCGACTACAAAAGTAGGGAGAATTATTTTAGTGGTACGGACATGAGTCAGAACAGCGAGAGTTGCACGGCTCGGTTGCCTCTTTCGGCGTACCGCGTCTGAGCGAAAAAACTGCGGTCCCGTCGGTTCTCCCTTCCCTTTTCCGCCCACTTCATAGAATTGGAAAGTTCGAGAGTGTTGGTAGTCTTCGGGAATGGAGCCGTGCGAGCCGCAGTTAATCTAACAATATGTTTCACGTTTTTGCATTATGGCCTATATCAAGATGTATTCGGGGTGTCGTGTTGCGTCCGCCTACATATCGTAGTCGTACTATCGTTTGATATTCCACATGTGCTCTGCCGGACCAACGAGCACGTCTATGTTTGCGCCCTGCTTCAGAGCCACCGTTTCCACCCATTTAAGCTGAATAAACTGCTGCGGGCTAAGATTCATCTCGCTCATATACGCCTTATCTGCCACAGCCTTTTGGCGCTCGGCCTTCTCGCGAGCCACCTGAACCTCATACTCACGTTCCTGTGTCTGCTTGGCCTGTACCATCTTTGCCGTTCGGTTCATTTCGGCAAGCTGCTCCTTGTTGGGTGTTGCCTTGCCGATGATAACGTCCTTGATGATGACGGGCATCGGCTTGTGCTTGGAGAGGGTAGCCACGTAATCCTGCATCTGCTTCAGAATCTTCTTGTCGATGGTGCTCAATACCTGACGGTTGGACATCAAATCGAACGGACTGTACTATGATATATGGTCTCTGACAAGATTACAGAAGTAGTTGTAGAGGTTGGTGTCAAACCAGTCGCGTCCATAATTCTGCAACAGCACGGGCGACTTGCCTTGCTCCACCTGAGTGACTATGACAGAATGGAAGTCGAGCGGCGTGTTATCGTCGGAGAAGATGTCGTCAAGAACAACCTCGTGACGTACAGGCACTATCTTGAATGTTTCGGCATGAGTACTCAGGGCACACCATGTCAGACCACTCTGCACCGGGTCGTTGTCAACACCTCCGTGTCCGAAGAACCATGGTTTCTTTACCAACACGGTTTCCTCGTCGGCATCGGGCGACACAAAACGGCACGAGGATAACATCACTACTGCGACAAGCGCAAAAAAAATTGAAAATAATTTTTTCATAATTGTTTTTTGTTTATATTGATTCATTAAAATCCTTATATATGACTATCGTACATTGCACCCGCTGCCTTTACGACTCAATCTCGGGAGGGTTGCCACCAGGCTTCTGCTCGCCGCCACCCGTGGTGCCGGAATCGCCTGTGCCAGGAGCTGCGGGAGCATCCGTTGCAGCAGCATCGCCCACTCGCTTGAACGAGCCGTGCTGTGCGAAGGCGGCGTTGAACTTCTTGGAGAAGTCGATGGCAACACCTGCGGTGAGGTCCTTTGTGGTGAGGTCGGCGGCGGTAATCTCTCGGTTCACGTCAACGTCCTCGCCTGCTGCCTTACGTGCTTCGAGCTTCGCCTTGAGCTGGCTCTGAGTGAGCGAACCGCTGACGGTAGGACGTACCGTCATGCCCTCGGCAGACACCTGTACCTTGGTGCCCAGTGCCAACAGAAGCGGCAGCTTTTTCTCCAACTGCGTCATCACGGCCATTACGTCCGCTGCGCCTACTGTAGAGTCCTGCGCCATGTAGTCGCAAAACTCAGGAAATGACATCTGCTGCAAGTCAACGATCTGTGCGCTTGCCAGCTTCTCCTGTGTGAGGTGGTTCACACGAACTGCAATTCTTGTTTTAATTGCCATAGGTTATTTTTTGTTTGGGCGTTAATACTTTCCTCTCTATTTTTACCCGATTCTACAAAGAGGCTTTTTGCAATGTGCTAACACTTTTCATCAAATGTGCTAACACTTTTCGTCAAATGTGCTAACACATTGCTTTTTTTCGACTACAAATGTAGGGAGAAAATTTTGAGCGGTGTGGACATAAATTCAGAACAGCGTGAGCTGTGCTTGCTCCAACTTGATGCGCTTGCAAGCCTTGTCGTAATACTCCTTGTTGAGCTCGAAGCCGATGAAGTTGCGCTTCTCTTTTATACAAGCAATGGCGGTGGTGCCGCTGCCCATGCAGTTGTCTAATATGGTGTCGCCCTCGTTGGAGTAGGTACGGATGAGGTACTGGATGAGAGCGACAGGTTTTTGGGTGGGGTGGAAGCTGTTGTGAATATCCCTCTGAAATAAGACAATATCGGTTGGATATTTTTCGTCGGTTATAATATCCTTCACTTTGCCATAATTTCCGTAACATCTGTTGGTTTGCTCTTTCTCTTGCTTTCCTCTGCTGTGATTGCGTTCATGTGGAAGACATTTGCGCATTTGTGGATGATAGGTTGGCTGTCCGTCGTAGAAAACGGAAATAATCTCCGTTTGCTTTAGAGGCATCTTCTTTGTGTTCAAAAAGCCGGTTGTACGGCATTTATCCCACGTGATATTATAGCGCCACAACTTTTCATTGCTCATCATCAGTTTTGCCGTGAACATACCCTGTCCGAACAATATTATAGCCGCATTGGGCTTACTGATACGAAGATATTGCTCCCATAAAGAATCAAGTGGAATAATACTATCCCATCCTCCTCCTTCGCTCTGCTTATTGAGGACACCATACGGCAAATCGCACACAATGCAATCCACGCTTCCGTCGGGAATCCTTTTCATTCCTTCGAGGCAGTCTTCATTATATATCTTGTTCAGCTCTATCATTGTCTTTTTACTTTTTCCTTATCTTTTCCATTTCCTCATTCTCCACCGTCAGGCGTTCCAGGTGCTCCAGAACGAGGGAATAGCTTTGGTTGTTCACCTGGTCCTCCGTCAGACCGGCATACTTCTGCATGGTGGCGGTGGTGGCAGTGTATATCTCCAAGGGCGTGGAGGGCTTCTGCGACTTGATGGGCTGCACCTTGAACACATGGCGGTAACGATGAGCGAGGGTGTGCATCACGCCCGTCCACCAGAAGAGTATCACCTGCCATGCCGTTTCGGGGAAGTCGCGGAAATAGGGCTGGTTCGTCTCCCACTGGTTCAACTCATAGTGGAAGTCGTGTTTCACCATGCCCGTGTTGCTGTCCACATAGTCGGTCGTGCCGTTGAAGATGGTGGCGAGAAACATCGTCCGGGCAGAACTCACGTTCTCCATCTGCCGCTGCATCTGCTCGTCGGTGAAAGTGCCGCGCTGCTGCATCTTCAAGAGGCTGTTGCTCAGTCGGGTGTAGGTCTGCATCATGTCGGAGGCGAAGCGATACTGCGCCCACGAAAATCCGTCGAGGTCGTTGGCAGGTCCGCTGAACACCTTCTTGCGTCGCCACCACGCACGGCGTCGCCGGATGACAGGGTAGGGGAAGCGGGTGAGGAAAGCACCGTTCTCATTGTCTATCCAGTCGAGCAAGCCTGCTCCCTGAGCGATGTACTCTGCCGACTTTCGGGCGTCGGTCTTTGCCTTGGGCGTCAGCCAGTAGTTGATCTGCCACAGATACAGCGGAAAGGTGTCGTTGTCCTCGTCGTCCTGCATACGGCAGAGGTAATACTGCTCGCTGATGTCGAGGCGAGTGTCGGGCAGCGCCACTATCTCCAAACCCGACAGGGCGAAGAAGATCGCCACCTTCACGTTGCGCATGTCGAAGGGGTGGTATCTGTCCTGCCGCTCCACCTGCTCGCGTATCACGTCGGCTATCAGCTCCAACTGTTCCGTAGTGCAGAGGTTCCAGTGTCGGGGAAGATGTAAGTCTATTTTTTTTGGATTGTTCATTTTTATAGAATCCTAAGTTTTTATCCCAAAAATGCCAAAATTGGACGATTTTAGTACAGAAAAAATCTAAAATTGTACGATTTTATCCAAAAAACGACAAAATTAGACTGTTTTCGTACAGAAAAAATCCAAAATTGGACTATTTTATCCCAAAAACGACAAAATTGGACTATTTTTAATCCAGAAAAATCCAAAAATGGAGGGGAAAGTTATCAAAAACTACCAGGTGATTTCTCTCCCCCGGTTATCGACGAGCGAGCCGTATCGGATGCCGTCGAGCCGACGAAGCCATCCGGCGAGGAACCGCCTCTGTGACGGTTTGTTCTTCGCCAACCGCTCGTAGTACAACTTGCGGCGAGCCTTGAGGCGCGAGAAGAAAGCTTCGGGGTTCTGTCGGTTCAGGGCGGCCATGGTGTTCTTTCCCATGATGCCGTCGGCTTTCACACCCAGTAAGGCTTGTGTGATGGTGACGGCGGGCGTACCGCTGATCCACAGCCAGTCCACAAGGAGGTTGGCGATGCTCTGGTCATTAATCTCGTCGGCACGGCAGCGACGCCAGTAGCATCGGCGCAGGATTTCCGTAGCATCAGCATCTGAGATAAGTCGGAGGTCGCGCACGTCGATCCGTCCATCGCCGTTCTTGTCGTACCCCTGCTGTCGCCATGTGCCGATGGTCACACCCTTGTTGGTAGCACCGCCACGGTCTTTCGGGTCGTTCACGAAACCGCCCTCAAACGAGAGAATGAATTTAGCTAAAGGTTCAATCTTTACCATAGTTTATCGTTTTCTTGTTCTGTTGTTTATAAATGTAGGGCAAAGATACGAAAACGCCATCCGTCGTGCGGGACAAAAACATCCCAGCTACTTCGCATGACAGACTGCGCACCGGGTTGACGCAGCCGGAAACAATGGAAGCCGCAATGCTGCACTCTTCGTGGAGCAAAGCGGCTTCTGAAACGAAATGTTATCCCGAAAAGGCAAGACTACCATTTTGCTGACGCCAGCAAAATGATATTCGGCTCTTTTTACCTTTTTACTTTTTTGTCTTAGAAATCAGCAAGAAAGCTCTTTTTACCTTTTTACTTTTTTACCTTTTTACTTTTCAAACATGGCTCATGTATTCCCATACTTTCGTACAGTCGAGTACATCTGTGTCCTTCCAGTCGGCATCACAGAAGTAGAACAAGTATGCGGCCTTGATAATCTCCTCTTCGCTCATCTCGGCGCAGAGGTCAGCATACATGGCATTGAAGGCTACATACTTGTCCCAACAATTCACCTTGCTTGGGAAGTCGAAGTCCTTGGTGGCTTGCTCAATCTCCGATTTAGTCCAGTGAGCGCCCCTGCCCATAGGCACACCCTCATCGTCCAACTTGCTGTAGAGAAGTCGGTCGACATCATGATGGGCAAACATCTCGCTGTAGTGGCGGTCGTAGAGCACGGCATGTTGGTGACGGATTATCTTCCAGTAAAGTTCAGGATCCTCATTCTCCACCTTCATCAGGTCGCACGACAACTGCTCCAAGGCAGCATTGAGTTTTTTGTCTGTCATCTGTCCGTCAACACGGGCCTGGTTGATTAATTGATTGTACTTCATGATTTTCATTTACTTTTTAAATAACTAATGGTCTAACAATTGGGACAAGCACCACGGAAATGTGGAATGACGGGAAGCGCTTTCGCCTGTCCCGAATCGGGAAGAAAGAAAGAAACTTGCTCCAACTTTTTTTCTTTCTTATTTTCTTTTAGGTCGTCACTCGATGGTTCGGTCAGAGCCTCGGGCATGACCTTCACTTTCTTTTCTTTCATAATCGTATAGTCTTGTGAATAATCTTTGCAGCACAAGCAGCAAGAGCAAAAGCCAGTTGGAACAATAAGCTGCAAGAATGGACAACAGCGCAGCCCCGACGGGAGAACAACGCATACACACAAGTACGGCAAGCACACTCCAGAACGTAAGGCACTGAGGGCATGATGCCACCTTGCTCAACACCTGGGCTACGGCTTCTGCCAATCCCAGATGCTGAATGAGCGTCGCGGCCGTCAGGACTGCGAGGGTTACTAACAGATACTCCGTCATCATCGTCAGAGTTTAAGCGGTCGCGGTGATGGTGAGGGTTAGAGGCGCATCGCACACAAAGGTCTTACTGCAGCTGCAACAAGCCACACGGGCTATGCCGTTCTGAATCGCACCTACCGAAGCAGACACGGACGCAATGGCTGTGGCACTGAACACGGGAATGGTGAAGTCCTGGCTCACCACCTGGGAGCGGGTACAGCACGTTCCGCAGTTGCAGGGCACGTAGTTGATGACACCCTCGGCGTGCATCACCACGAGATACTGCGAAGTGCCTACCTTGACAATATTCTTCACCGAAAACTGGGGCACGAACACGGGTGTCTCGTCCACACAGGCAGGTGTGCAGAGCTGCTGCGTGATGTTCACATCGTAATAAGGGGCAGTGGCTGTCGCACCTACTGCCAGAGTAGCCGTAATGACGGCTGGAATGGTTCTTTTGTTCATAGTCTTTTTCTTTTTTAATAAAGCGACGCATCTTGGCCGCCGCATTTTTTCTTACGTTAATGTTTTACCTGATAGCCTGTCGAAGACTCCACAGGTAGGTTCTTCTGCAGAAGGTCTGCCAGCTCGTCGAGGTCATCTTCGTCGAAGGTGATCATGCCCTCAAGGATAGAGAGCGACCCCTTGAAGCGCAACTGGTCCACCACGTCGTGAGCCATCTGCGGAATGCTCTCGTCGGGAATGTTGCCGAAGTACTTGCATAGCATCGGCGTGACGAGCGCATTCACTATGGGCTGAATCATGGGCTCCATGTCGGCCTGCAGCGAGTAGTTGCCGCTCACCAGTCCCATGCTGCCGATGGTGGCTTGCAACGACTGGAGCATGGGCAGACGCATCAGGTTGCTGGCAGCAATCTGCGAAATGGCTGGCCGTGCCCACTCGGACACGACCGCCGCCAAAATCTGAGAATTGGTGTAATTCATATCTCACGCCGATTACTGGTTACAGCCACAACCACAACCGCAGCCAGTCTGGCATACGTTGCTGGAAGGGATAAACACCTTGGTGACACTCGCAAGAGATGCCACCTGCGACTTCAGCACGTCGATGTTGGCATTGGCAGCAGCATTGTATGCCATCTGCTGTGCGTTGATCGCCTGCTGTGCGTCCTTGTTGGCATCCACCTTGTCTTCCACACGGCGCAACTTCGTGTCGAGATACTGAGTTACCTCTACCAACTTCTTGTCGGTGTAGTTCTCGCTCTTCTGGATGGCGAGTTCGGTCTTCAGAGTGCTGTTCTCCTGAATGAGGTTGGTCTCACTCTTGGTCACAAAACGCGCATCGGGGTCGGAAGGGTTGGCAGTAGCCGGACCGCCGTTTCTCGTCATGCCCAACAGCGAAGCACCACCGCCCAAAAGGCTGGTAGCCAATCCCGCAATACCAAGGCCAAGGGCTGTGTTGCCTAAGCCTTTGCTGGCAACATCATAGTTGCCGTCATTAGTTTTTACTTGCATAATGATTGATATTAATAAAATTCTTCCAATATCGGAATCATCTGCAAAAGTAAAGGGAAACAGACAAAAAGAAAAGGGAAGTCTATGAAGTGTTCTTACAGAAAAACCAGGAAACAGAAATGCTTATGAAAACATAAACAGGCACAATATATAAAGGTATAATAACAATATCTTTTTATCGCATGGCTTCCTCAAGAGTTCTAATATAAGGTATGGACTCGTTGCGCACAATATCAAGAAAAAGTTGTGCCGACCGCTTCATCGGCACGTCCTTCATCCAGTGGACATTGCTCATCAGGTCGTGCTCAAGCCCCACGATGGGACGGACGGTAAGGGTAGGGTGGTTCTTTAGGTACAATTTAGGCATGAAAGTGACACAATGGGATTCTTCCACGATGGCAAGGTCCTCGTTGGGGTCGCTCACAATACATTTTACATTCAGTTTCATAAAATCGTATTTCAGATATTTCTGAAAGGTATTGAACACCCTTTCGCCTACATCGGGCATAATCACGTTGTGCCTTAACAAATCCTCGTATGACACCTTTTCCAGTCGGGACAAAGGATGGGTGTCCCGCATCATCGCATAGATACGGAAAGGAATACAGGGCTCAGACTCGATGCCCTCATTCTTGTAGGCAGTGTTCAGAGTAAAGGCGAGGTCGAGGGAGTGGCTTCTCAACAGGTGGTTCAGACTCGTCGCCTTGGTAAACTCGGCGTTGATTCTTACATTCGGGTATCGTTCCATGAAGATAAGTGCCGCCATCCGAATATAAGGTGCGATAAAAGAGCCTACACCTATCCTCAGCTCGCCCACAAGGCAGTTGTTGAGCGCGTTGATTTGTTCCTTGCAGTCGTCCGTCTGCTTCAGTATCTCCTTGGCGCGAGGCAAAAGCGCCTCGCCACTCTCAGTGAGCATAATGCTGTGCGAGGTGCGGATAAGCAACTTGCACCTCAGTTCATCCTCAAGAGCCTTGATGTGTTGACTGATGGCGGACTGAGTGACACAACAGCGCGTGGCTGCAATACTGAACGATAAAGTTTCGGCTACATATACAAATGAGCGCAAATGACGAAGTTCCATAATAGTTAAATGTTAATAGACCAATAATAAATTCATGCCGCAAATTTACACAAAATATTTAAAGATAACAGAAACCTCGCATTAAAAATGCTAATATTATAATAACAAAAAACTCGGTATCATAGACTTATTAGTCAAGATACCGAGTCTTTGAATTTATAGATTTTAAATTGTAAATGTTTTGTCTTACAATTTAGAGCGATCAATCATCATCAATCAATGTACTGGCGGCGTTTGTCGGAGTTGTACTTGCGTCTGTCGGCTTCACACTTGCAGTGCTCGTCCTTGCTGCAGTCGTTCTCGCAGCCGCTTTCTTTGCTGCTGATGTTCCTTGATCGGCGGAATCAGTCTCGCTCTTATCAGTTCCGCCCGTTATCCCCCCACTGCCTTGGAAGCAAGGAGTGAATCCCAGCCATCCGTAGTAGGATCGGTCACGTAGAGGTTAGGATAAAGTACACCGTTCAGTTTTGCCTCAAAGGTGGTTTTACGCTCGTCGCCACTCTTGGCACCAGTGTCGGTTTTGATGCCGCCATTGTCGAACTTCACCTTGATGTTAGGATCGTACATGATCTGCGTTCTGTCGCCACCCTTACCTGTTACGATGATGAAAACATCCTGGTTGTTGATAGCGCGGGCCAACTTGCCGCCTGTCTCACTCACAGAGTCGAGAGCAAAGTTAGTTGTAAGATCGAAGCCACCTCTGTAACCAGCCGAAGAACCCTGGATCTGCTGTGTGTCATCGCTGGCTTCAACCTTGTAAAGTCCCTTACCGCTCTTGAAGGTAGGAGTAGAATAAGTGCTGCCGGTGAGAGTCAGTGGCGCAGCCAAATCACTCTTCAGACCGATATACACATTATTGCCCATACCTGCGATATTCTCCAAGCACTCGTTTTCGTTCAGTACATCCAAGAGCTCAGGACATGTTGCTTTTTCTGCCATAGTCGTATCTTGTTTTAATGGTTTAATAAGAAAAGGCGACGACCGACATTTTCCGTCAGGTCAGCCGACCGCCGCCCGTGATTTTATTATTATGAGCAGTCGTGCCGATGATTACTCACTTGCCTTGAAGAAAGCAGTAAGACCCATACTCATACCAGTAGCGGTGATGGTGATGGACTTCTCCTTGCTGCCGTTGCTCCAGTGAGAGAACTTATCCTTTGTACCTTCCTTTGCCTCAAGAGTCAGGATCTGGTTAGGAGTGGTTTCTACGGCCTTGTCGTACTTAGTACCGTTGACGGTTACTGAAGCGTCGGTAATCTCCTTGCCTTCAGTTTCTGCGATAGTCACTACAAGGTTAGAGTTGGTATAGTCGCCAGATACAAAGTCAGTGCAGCGCAGCTCACCATCCGTAACAGCCAAAGCCCATGAGAATGGATTTTCGATACCGTAGCCCTGAATACTCTGACACTGGAACTGCAGGTCACGTGTATCGTTGTCAGAGCCGAGGCGTACATCGACGAAAGTCTGATTACCCTCTGAATCAACAGCGAACACGAGGTTGCCGGCAACAGAGAAGATGATACGGTCGCCTTCACCCATACCGTCTACAGGAGCGATAGTTACCTTTGGCAACTCAGGAATCTTGTAGTTACCGTCTGCTACTACTTCGAGTTTGTGAGTACCGTATGACTGGAGAGCATAAGCATCAGCGATGTTGATAGCGGTCTCTGTAGTCATGTAAGCGAAAATCTGCTGACGACGAAGACGTGGATCAAGCTTCATGTAAGCATCACGGAAGTTCTTGTAAGCAGAACTATCAGTAGCAGATGTAGGAGCTGAGATGGCTTCACAATGAATGAGGTTATGGTTAGCTTCACTGATCAAGCCGTCCTCAATGTCATGGTTGATACAGGTGATCCAGCCATCAGCCAAGCCCATAGCCTTCTCCTCGTCAGTAGCGCCCTCGTGATCGTTGTCGATGTCACCCCACCAGGCGTTATTGTAGATGTCATCAGCATGGGTTCTGATTACAGCCTCGACAGCAACAGTAGAAAAAGGATAAGCACCCTGCGCGTTTGTACCATGGATAGTTTCGCAATATCTGTCGATATTATCATAACCATGGAACCAGACGAGTTTGGCAGTAAGTACACGCTCTTTCAGGAAGCCCACCTCGCTGTTCATCTTAGGATTGACATCCTTTCGGCGAGTGGTGCCACCTTTACGCAAGAAGATGTTAGTTGTACGCTGATACTGGATGCCACTGATAACTTTTACTCCAAGACGCTGCATATCTTCAGGAGCTGCATACTGTGGTCCCATCACGACGCTTTTAAAAACTTGGTTAGCTACCTGCTGAAGGGCATCAATACCAATAAAGTTTTTAGGTGTATTCATAATACTTTACTTTTTAAAAATGTGAATGAAAGTTTGAAAAAATAGAAATGATGTTAGAGAAGACCATTATCACGTTTATACTTCTCGATAGCCTTCTTTGAGCCAACAGGATCTGAAGGGTTCCAAGTTGGGTAGCCTGTATGGGCTTCTGTTACCTTTGCGCCTTCTCCGTTGTTGCCTGGTGCAGTGCCTGCCGCAGGCTCCTTGCCAGCCTCTTCGGTAAGGGCGGCTATCTGGGCATCCTTATCGGCAATAGTCTGCTCGGCTGTAGCGAGAGATTCCTTTGCGCCTTTCAGCTCCTCTTCGACCTTGGCTTTGTCAGTTGTAAGGGCAGCTATCTCCTCGTCCTTCTTGGCGAGAGTTGCAGCCGTTTCATCAGAAAGAGTCTTAGCTGCGTCGTGTTCTGCCTGAAGAGCATCAAACTTAGCCTGAAGGTCGGCGAGCTTTTGCTCTGCTGTAGTGGCTTTCTGCTTTGCATCGGCCACAGCCTGCTCGTTGGTATTCAACTTGGTTTCGAGAGAGTCGAGCAATGGAGCATTCATGAATGTGCCTTCTGCATTGACTTCAATCTCGCCTTCCTTGATACCACAAGCAGCGCTAATCAATGGGTAATTTTTCATATCAATATGAGTTTGGTTTAAATTGTTGTTGTTATCCTTTTCTGAAGATGGAGCGGTTGTTGGCTCTTGTGCTGAACTGGCTACTGTAGCTGGGGTAGAGGCGTTCTTAGGCTCTTTTTCTGTGCCTTCGGTATCAGTACCTTGGTCATCAGTGGTGATTTCTCTCTTGATAGGCTTTGCTGTACCATTGTAGAGATCGAAGCAACGGTGGATGCAATCAAGGAAAGTAGATTGACCATCCACCAAAATACCCTTTGCCTCTTCTGCTGTGAATATCTTTCCATGCAGATGTTCCTTTTTAGCTTTCGGACAAGCCTTCTTTACATCTCTGCGGAACTCTACGCCCAGTTCGGCCAACTCTGCCACGAACTTCTCCGTATTGCCGTCGTTGGCAATATCACGGAACTCGCGATTCTTATCATAAGACTCCGGGTCGTAAATCTCGTGATAAGTCTCGTTAGTAAACTTGTTGGTACTGCCGTCGGCCTCAGTATAAAAAGCACCCATCACACCGATGCAGCCTACACCGTCCTTGGGGTGCATGTAATATCGCTCATCGCAGAGAGAAGCGAGATACATACCGGCAGAATAGCAGTCACCATCGATGAAACACAGAACTGGCTGACCAAGTGAACGTGCATAATTGATGGCCTGTTCATAATCATTCTTAGCCCATGCTGTACCGCCAGGTGTGTCAACGATAAAGATATGACCACGACACAAAGGATGATTGGCTGCATTAATCATCATGTTACGATGATCGACGGAACCATACGAGCAGCCGCCGCCATTACGGGTGATAGGACCATCAACTGTAAGGACAGAGACAAAAGGAAAATTTTGTGCATTCTCATCTTTGAGAGCCCACTGACTTCTCACCTGATTACCATCCTCTGAAATCTGATATTCCTCGGGATAGTAGACGCATCCGTTCTCGTCTATAGCAGTGACAAAACCGCAAGTCTTCTGAGGCTTCTCGAAAGCAGCATGAGTGTTCAGGTTCTGCTCTAAGGCCTTACGTATTCCGTGTACGAACTCGGGGTTGATCATCCACTCCTTGTTGGTCATAATTTCAAAAAGACCTTTCATACGGGTTTAAAAATTAAGATTGTAAATGTATGTTATCCTGTAAACAATTCTTTTTACCAAAGAATGTACTATGTCAAATGTTTCTGTTTGCAAAGGTAATAGATTGAAGGTAGGCAAAAAGGACAAAAAAACGCCGCTATCCTCACGGACAACGACGTTGATAACAAAATATTATTTCTGATATTTAACGAATATATCTTAAAATTTATTCCAACTGAATAGGAATAAAATCGGACATTGCTTTGCAAGTGGCTGTTACGGTTCTCGACTCCGAACCGTTTGTAACAGTCGACGATGTGGCAAGTCGAAAAGTATGAGCAAGCGTATAACAGAGCCAAAACGATTCGTCTCGCCTACGAAGTACTATATAATAGTCCTTACCCTTCATCTGTTTAGACGCTTCGCGTACATTTTTACCACCAGTCACAACATTTACACTCACCTCAAAGGTATAAACTGTCCCGTTTCCACCTTGCGATGGAGTTTCTTTGGCTGTAATACTGCTTGCCAATACCGTATGTTCTCCTTCCGACATGGCGATATGCAGCGCTGGCTCAGAAAAGTTGCAGTTGTTTATCTGCATAATCTGAGCGACAAAAGGCGGAACAGGTATAGAGGAATGTTCCCCATCATGAAAGTAAACGTCGGTTACGCCATCAAGAAACGTTTCCCTACAATTATCTGGTACAAACATATATATCGAATATTACATTTAAATTTTTAACTTATTTTGCTTTTCTTATTAACACATTTTTAAAGGTTGTATTTTACAGCCATTGTATCTCGTCAATGTGCATACTGCTTTCTTTAGCGTCGCCATACTGCATATCGAAACACGAAAACGACTTATAATTGGCGTGTTCAGTACTCAACCAGCGGTTGACGATGCGGCGAAGATTATCCTTCTCTTCGGTAGTCGGCTCTATGCCATATCTCATTAAGTATCGTTCCAGCGCAGCAGCCCTGGAACGGGCTATCAGCCGGCCTTTTGACGTGCAATAATCGAAAGTAGACAACGACCACTCTACAATGCTTCGCTTGAAGTCATTGTTGATGGATGTAAGCAGGCGACGCACACCATTGGTATCAATCGTCCAGGAAGGAGTAACCGACTTTACTACGTCTACCATTTCCACCTCATTCGGAAGTTTAATGCAAAGATAATCTTCATTAATGGTTTTAGCGTAATCAAGTTTACCATTCAAGTACTGAACTTCGCCATAAGAAAGATATTGGTGAACATCTCTCTTGATGACAATACTACCACCTAAAGGGTGTCTTCCCTGCATCATGTTTCGCCACTGCTGTTGCGAAAAACAGGTCATGTTGATTTGCTTACAATTAGCCACAGCCGGGGTCAGTGAATTGCGCAAAATGAAATGCTCCGGCATATAACTGTTAAAGACCAGAGGATCACACTTTGACAATACGTGGTTAGGGTCTCGATTCCTGATAAACTGGCACCGACTCAACGGAAGCCGAAGATAGATATTTGGCATTTTTAAAAATGTTTACTTTTTACATTCAAATTGGCAAGAGGGGCTTTTTACCTTTTTACCTTTTTACTTTTTTTACCTTTACTTCTATGATAGTACAACAGAATAATATCTGTTACGCTAAAACAATAGTTGACAGGATCTTTATCCGCTGTGACCATACATCCCGCCTCTTTCATCACCTTGTCGAGCCTTTCTGTCTGACTGGGCGATAAAGCTTTGACAAGCGATAAAGCATCTATATACGTTCCTCCACTTTCCGTATGCTTGATAAATTCCTTATCAAAATGGGTTTCATTGTAAAAAAACAGGTTAAGGGCTTCTACCATCTGCTCTGCAGAGTAGACTGGAAGCTGGGGTGTCAGTTTACGAAGCCTTTTACTATAGGTGGTCAGACGTTTGCTGAGGTAGTCGTCGATGCTGTCAGAATAGTCAAAATAAAGCTGCGCTTTGGGAGTGTTGTCATTTTCACCGACAACAGACTTATAAAAGCCGCGAAGTTGCTGTATCATTTTAAGAACACCGTCAAACTGATGGAACTCAGTAGTATTACCGAAGACTGCATACATATTCGACCTGACATCCTTCACGACACATTCCAGCATGTCAGAAAGAAACGCTACCTTATCAAGGTTGAGTGACAATGTATCTACTTTCTCTTGCATACCATCCTGAGAATAATCTACAAAATATCTCAGTAGAGTACCAAAGGAGAAAAAGTCGAAGGTAACGTTAGAACGAACATTCGCCAACACAACGGAGGAATACATCGTATAAGCAAGCTCTAAATCGCGCTTCTGTATCTGCTTCACCAAATTTTGAATCTCTGAAGAACCTTGCTTCAACCTACTTGCCACCTTCGCGAGGTTATTGCGTTTCGTCATCAACTCATTAAAGTCAGGATCACGAAAGAGTAGGTCAAGCGACTCGGTATATTTCTCCAAAGGTACGTCTTTGAAGTTAATGTAATAAATGGTAGGCTGCGCATAGATGGCATCTATGCGCTTTGCCTCTTGTTGCTTTTTGCTTTTGCCCATATTAAAATCTACTATTTATCATAACGTCCATTAACGCCCAAACGAAGACGCATCTTTAGCCATGATATATATATATGTTTATATTGATGATTAAATGTCAAACTCATCACAATACTGGCGCATACGCTCGATGATGATGTTGCGTATTTTCTCGCCAATCATCTTTGCATTGGGATGCGGCGTGCCCGTCTTGCCATGGAAGCGAAGGTCAAGAATATGGCTCCAGTCGGAAAGCGTGTATGTATATGCCACAACGGTATAGGTGTCGAGAGGCAGAACACCTCGTGCGTCCTGCGGCTTCAAGCCGGACTTCAAAAGTCGGTTGTAGCCCCACTCACACACTCGACATACAAGGCCATACACAAAGCGCTGCCAACGACTGCCTTCTGCGTGCCAATGCGGACGTGCTATCTGCACGCCTCCCTTCTTCTCTAAATTGCAATAGCGTGTACTCTGTTCGGCGATGCTGTTGGGCGACGTGCGGTTGAGCTCACGCGATGTACTTATCTGCGTGGTTACTACCATCGTCATGCGGATAATAGAGAATGCCTCCTCACACTCGTACTTCAGTGCCTTCTCGATAAACTCGTCTTCGCTGACACCATACTGACTAAGCGCATTCATCATGTCCTCGTGCTCAAGCGCAAACTGAGTATTGGTACTGAACCATACCTTATGATTCTTGGTGGCATAGTTGATGTAAGGCGATGCCTCCAGATATGCCCAGATGTGGTTAGGAAGACCCCTTTCGTTGGGCATAAAGAAATAGACTGTGCCGTGGCGAAGCATCGAGCGATGTCCGCTTTCCCAGAAGCCTTTGCAGCGTTCCTCGTCACGCTTCTGGATGAAAGTTTTCACTTCCTCTTCGGTCATTCCTTCTTCGGGCTGCTTGCCCTTTGCCTTGTAGCATATTCTGCCCACTCTTGCTATATGTTGTGCAAGAGTAGTCTGCTGCCACCATTCTACTTGTGGTTCGATGAATTTCATTATGAATGAATTTTAATTTGTTATTTAAAAAATAGTGCATTCTCATATTTCCCGAAGTTTACACAAAACTCGTCGCTTCACCTTGTCGCACAAACTTTCGAGCGAGCCGTTATTAAAGATTACTGCATCGTAGAAGAACAAGGACAGAAGATTGCGCTGTTGATCGCGGTCTAAGCGTTCCTGCGACACCCCTCGGCGCAGTCGAGTTGCTTCCCATGCCGTCACACAAATCTTGAATAGCTCGATGTCGGGGAATTTCTCACACAAGGCTTTCAGTCCGTCCTCGTCAATCACGTAAATAGCCCTGTCCGTCACCTGGTCGATGGTGGTCCAATACTCATAGCCGCCATACTGGGTGTATGCCAACATCTTATCGTGCGGTACGTCGCACTTCTCTACAAAATAATGCTGCCAACCGTCAATCTCGCCTTCGCGCTTCGGACGTGTGGTATAAGAACATATCACTTTATAGCCGCCCAAGTCGGACAGCATCTGAGCCACAGTGTCCTTTCCTGCGCCACTCGGACCAGTAATTGTTATCAGTTTCATATATTTTTTGTTTGAATTTTAACATTTGAGCAATCAGTAAACGATCAGTAAACAATCAGTAGACATGAAGTAAATACGCATAGGCTTCACTTTTTGCGAAAATCAGGGCTTTTTTGCCATTTTTTGAGTTTTCGATTTAACACTTGTGAAAAAATGTTTTTTGTGATTACGACCCTTTAGCCATAGATTTCCTGCATATCCTCCCTCGAAAGTGTTACCTTGGCTCTTTTGCAAAACATGAAAAAAGTATTTGCTCTTACTCTGTCGTATTTTCCGAATGATTTCCAAGGAGCCACAAAGTCTGATTCACGGTGTCCGTGGTTGGCATCAAAGGGACGGAAACGAGAAACTCGCTTCCACATATCATAGCCTTCATTCGGATCGATACTGTATAAAGACATTCCGCATTTAACCCAGTCATCATAGTTTTCCATAATGTCAACAGCATTCTGCTCTACCTTGCGTACAAGAACACGAGCTTTGCGCAAGATGATGTCGGGTGTATCATTCTCCCAATCACCAGTATAACCCGACCTCTGACCTGACGACGTATTTTCGTAATGCGTAGCGACTTTAGTTACAGGAATTAGCGATGGCAACACAGCCATATCTTCCAGTCCCTTATACGGCACCACATTTTCATTGATATATATATGTTCGGGATCATCCCATGAGGCGAAGCGCACACGTCCGATGTTGCTGCAAGCCTTGTCGAGCATGATGCCAATAGCGGCATATTCTTTGAGCAGAGCTTTGAACTGGTCTTTGTGTCTTTCGGGATAGGCCAGACGAACCAGACCGAAATAACCAGTACCAGAGCAAGACCGCATCATTAATCCTATCTCAGGACGAAAACGGGCAAGCTTAAATATACTTTCAAAATCAGTTATCTGAAGATTGTCCTGCAGATCAATGTCGATGGCGAGCCAGCCCGTGTGCTGTTTCAGGTGGCTCTCTCGTCGGCTAACCATGACACGCTGCCCTGGATGGGTCAGACTGTCATCCTCATAGAGGGCGAACAAGCCGCTAAGAGTTGCTCCAGGCAAATGCTTCTTGGTATCGATGTACTCGGGCATCTTCTTTGCCTTGCTGCCAAATTCCTGACGCATAGCACGAAGGCGCTGAACATACGGCTTCCATCTGTCCGTAAGACAGAACTCGCGGATAGTCATCTGCTGAATGCACTCACCCGTCTCGCGGTCTACGAAACGACCATAAGCATCTTGGGCAGACTCATAAATAGAGCAAACTTCGTCAAACATATCTTAGTTATTATACTTAGTACTTTCGTTGCAAAATTAAGAAATAAAATCAAGATAACAAAATACCTGGGATGTTTTCCTGAATATTTAAGATATATTAAAAGAAATTTAATCGAAATATCTCAGTTGTTTCACGTAATAACAGGTATTTTTGAGTTACGAGAAGGAGAATAAAATAAAATGAGACCAAAATGAAGACTCTGGTCTCATTTCTGTATCAAAAAGTCCCATTTTTCAAAAATGAGCCAAAAAGCAAAAGTCCACTCATCATATTTTTCTCCATTTTAGTCCCATGATTGTCCCACGATTATCACCCTGTTGCCCACTTTTTTCTTGCTGTTACTTGCTTAATAATTAGCTTTTTATATTATTTTGGTCTCAAAATGATTATTTTTTTTATAAACTAATATGCGCATAAGAAATAAAATATTTATCTAAAAGATATAAAATACAGCAAAATTGGCTCAATTCCGTCTTATGCTTTGCCCCATCTCAATCTTGTAAGTAACTTATTGTCTGATGTTTACGGCAAAGCCGTTAATGCTACTAACTTCTAAATTGGGGTTAGGGGCTTTTGATTTTAGGAGAATAAAAAAATTACCCAAAATTCTGATATAGTATGCTTAGGATTCATGAAAAATGCGACCAAGACCCCGAAATGCGACCAAAAATGCGAATAAAGTCCCAATAAATGAGTCAGTTATACCACTACCCTACCCTGTCACATTCATTTTTACGAAATGCGACCAGATTATTCGGATTTCGTACAGAGTATCTTTTGATGGTCGTTCATACCTCACAACGAAAGAAAAAGACCGCCACGTTTCACAACGGAGCGGTCTCATCAGAAAATACTAACTAATAAATAAGATAAAGAAAATAAAATTCGTAAATTTAGCCCTTGCCTTTCATAAACTGATTGGCCTTCGTCATACTGTCGTACAGATTACCACGACCATACATATCTATCTTGGCGTAGATAGGCTCATTCAGTCGATCGAGGAGGGTTCTGACGGCTTGCATGAGAGCGGCTTGGCTGGCTGTATTGTTGGCGATTACATTGTTGGCCGCTGGCGCGCCCAACAGAAGATTACCATTTTCTGCTGTAAAGCCCCCTGCTGCGTCCCCCATTGCGCTCGCAAGCTCGCCGACATTACCATTGTCAAATGCGCGTCTTGCTGCACGTCTGCCTGAATAGTTGCTGTCGTAGTTGACGAGAGCCTTGAGGAGTGCCGGATTGTTCATCATCATGGCGTGTGTCGTCTCACGACCGATTACTATCTCGGGTCCATTCTCTGCTACAAGAGAAGGCTGGCCATTGATGGTAGTAGCCCTTGGAGTAGTAATCATTTGCACGCCAGTTTTTTGCCTGCCGTCATCCTCTGTTGCCCAATAAATATCACCATTGTCGGCTACAAATGGCTTCAGGTCTTGCACGTTACCGCTGTCATACGTAAGCATACCTGAAACGAGCTTCGTGTTTTTAGATACAGAAGAAGATTTCTTACTGCTGCTGCTGAAAGCCGAATTAAGTGCCCACTGAAGCAAGCCCATCAGAGTAGCCATCACTCCTGCTGCAGCAATAGGGCCAGCAATAGGACCTAAGAACTCAAAACACTTCGCCATTGCTCCCGCGATAGAGAATGTCACCTCTTGGTTGGTGCGGGCCGCGTCCGAGTTTGCCACATCCTGATTGTTCTGTTCTTTAGCTGCAAGATTGGTGGTCATAGCCGTCTGGGTCATATCAAGAATGGCATTCTGCGCTATCTCCGTACTCTTACTTTGCTCTTTATTGCCGGCATCGGTGATGTCAGTTATATTCTTGACACTTTGATGGGTTTCTTTCTCTCTATCCTTAGCTCCCTTTTTAACCTCTTTACTGAGTTCTTTCTGATGCTTCTTTTCTTTCTTGAGCTGCTTGGCTTTTTCCTTGTCGTCTCCAGTTTTCTTTGAAGAACCGCCAAGAGTGAATTGGGTATTCATCAAGTCACCCACAAGGCTGCCTCCGATACCGGCTACGGCATCGGACAGAGTAGTACCGCCTGTGATAGCACCAGCAGCGGCTGTTCCCGCTTGAGAGGCGGTATCAATACCGTAAGTCTCCTTGTTATAATCATGGATAGTACCGTTTGGATGACGTTTCTTCCATGCAGCAGGAGGCTCAGTATTTGCAAGATTGTTGCCGTTGGCATCAATATACTGACCTCCTACGATACGTACCCACATCGGGTTTTCAGCCGTGCCCAGGTTGCGCCAATCCATATCAATGGTAGCGTTGGCGTTAGCATTGGCTCTCGCTGCATCAATGCCAGGCTGTGCGTTTTTCTTGCCTTGTTTTGCTCCGGCATCATTGATGGCTTTCCACATTTGGGTGTTCACGTCATTAAGCGCCATATTAGCCCACGACTCAATCATAGACTTCAGGGCATTCTTGATACTTTCCTGTGCGCTTGACACGTCAGACTCCATCTGGGCGAAAGCCTTTCCTACCTCTGAACCGAAGGTCTCAATAGGCTGCACGAGCTGCTGCATCTGCGAAAGGCGGTTCTTCATCGCCGTTGCCATCTGATTGGCATAGGCAAGCTCTGCCTCCTGACGAGCCTTGTCTGCTTCATCGATGAGCTGCTTATTACGAGAGTTCTTCAGACAGAAGGCATAATAATCTTCTGCCATCTGCATCTTCATCTTCAGTAACTCCACCTCTGGGTCGGCGGTAAGGTCGGAAAGACCGAGGTTGGAGAGAAAGTTAGTGCGCTTGCCGAAGAGAGAACTTTCCTGCTGCATTTTACGCAAGGATTCCTGACTGGCAAGATTACGCTTGTTGGTTTTCCACATCTGCTCGGCAACCTTCTTTGCTTGATCGTAAGTTTTCTTCTGAGCCTCGGTATATTCATCGGAATACTGAATGAGTTTGTTGTAGAATACCTGCCAGTCTTCCGCATTATTACCCAGCACACTCTGAATACGGGCACCCAGCCCATCAGTGTCATTGCCAAAGAGCATCTGCATCAGCAATCCTCTATCCTCTTTATCGTTGACATCGACGAAATAAAGGCTGGCGATTTGTTTTCTTGCCTGCTCGAACATAGCAATGATGTTTGCCTTGCGTCTGTCAAAGGTACTTTTGTCCAGCGATTCCGCATGAGTTGGATTAGCATAACCCATCTGATTGAAATCATCATACATATTCTGCTGCACGGCTCCCGTATAGTTGTTCTCCTGGGCTATCTTTCGGCGGGCTTCTGCCTGTCGAGCCTCCAGCTTCACAACATCCTGCTGGTTCTTGGTAGCCTTGGCAAAGATTTCTGCAGTGATGGAGTTCATCGGACGGTTCAGGCTTTTACCCAACTGTGCCATCTTGGTGCGTAGGGCTTCGATGTTATTCTTTGTGATGGAAGTGAGGAGATTTTGGGAAAGATTGACTCCAGTCTCGTCTGTCTTCTCGACAAGATCTTCGTCCATCGTCTTCTTGAAATCCTCCCAAGTGTTAGCCTGACCAGCGATGGCAAGGCGCACCTGTGATAAGGCTTCATCCATACGCTTTTTTAAAGGCTCTACAAACAAGTCCTGCTCCGTCTTATCCATTCCAAGGCTTACTGCCTGAGACAGTTTCTCGTTGATTTGACGCTCATAGAAGTTGCGAACATTATCCATAATGGCATTCGCCTCGTCCTGCTTCTGCTTCAATTCCTCACGCCAAGAACGTTGCTTGTCACGCAGCTCCTGCTTCTCGGCACGGATAGCATTATTATCGGGAGCGTCGTTTTCGAGTGTGCCAGGTGTTTCTTCGGGGTACGGGGTATAACCTTCGGGGAACCATTTATGATAATTATCCTCAATCTCATCTTCTTTCTTTCTTCTTCTTCCCGTAGCATTAGCGTACCAACGAGATGCGGACAGAAGATCTCTGAGCTTGAAAGACATATCCTCACCACTCGAAGAACGTGCAGGGATATGTCTGCCATCATACCCTTGTCGATACACAAATCCTCTTCTGTCGATACGCCAATCCTCGCCCTTGATTAAGCCAGATTTACTTACCTGCATTTTTTTAGCCAAGTACCAAAAAATGGCATTTCCGTTTGCTCCCTTGCTCACCCATCTGTCGATGTCACTGAAAGAAACACCAAGTTTATCAATACCCAGTTTTCGTACCTGAGCCAGCAAAGCATTTGCAGCCGAATCTCTATCCGCATCGAGTTTCGGTAGAGCTTGCTGCTTTGCTTTCTCCATCATACGATAATAAGTAGCTCTCTGGGCCTCTTGCGCCAGCTCGGAATAATGGTCGCGCAAATCTTTTACGCTTTTAATTTCGATGCCGAGGTTGGTGATGTAAGAACGAAAATCCTTATTAAATCTCGATATGAGCCCTTGACGATCCTTTTGCGAAAGGTTCGACTCGTTCAACATCCGCTTGTAGTTGCTGAGTTTCTTGTTAAGTTCGGCAGTCTCCACGGCTGCTTGACCGAGCGTGTCTTTCCATGCGTTTGCTTGACGCTTGGCATCTTCGGCTGCTTTTGCTGCCTCGTTTGCTTGATTTACGAAAGAAGATATTATACCGACAACCGTCAAAACCGCACTTGCCAAAGCCACATAAGGATTAACCTTACAAGCTGTATTCAAAGCATTCTGCGCAGTGACAGCGCCCCAAATAGCTCTTGACAAATCAACAAAGAAAGTAATCGTCTTCCATACGCCCAAAGCCATAAGATAGTTGATAATCGCCGGCAAGAATCTTGCAAGTATCTTTACGGAAATAATGACGAGAGAAAGAGCGGCGTTGAGGGAGCCTTGGAATATAGGACTCTGCGTCATCATCAAGGACATATCATACCATGCCTGGGCCATACTTTTCACACTATCCACTCCTTCTGGATTGACAAACGCCTTTTCCCAAAGGTTGTTGGCTCGGTCGAGAATACCGATGGCCGACTGCTGCTGCATCGAGTATTCCTTGCCTACTGCAGTGGCTTCACGGAACGCCTCTTCCGACTCGTAGAGATGATCCTTCAATATATCCACGTTTTTAGCCATCGTCACCATAGCAGTAACAAGACGCTGACCTTCAGAACCAAGAGGTTTGAATATTTCGCCCAGGGCATTCATATTGCCCTTCTGTTTCATTTTCTCGAATACAAGAACCATTGCGTCCATGGCATGCCCCGTCGCATAAAGATTCATGATTGTCTCGTCGGGGATGCCGAGTTCCTTGGCAATAAGGTTATGATTCTTCTGCAATGCCACAATAAATTTACCAAAGGCCGTAGAAGCCACCTCGGGCATAAGCATCATGGAAGAACTTGCCGAACCGAGGGCAAGCAACTGGTCGGTGGTGATACCCGCGGTGCGAGCAACACCAGTCAGTCGTTTGGCAAACTCCACAATGTCGTTAGATGTAGATGTACTTGTCGTAGAAAGTTTGAACATAGCAGAACCCGTAGCAAGCATCGCCTTTTCGATACCCATTTTCGGGATAAGTCCCATAACTTCCACCATCTTAGAAAGAGCCGGGAGGGCTTCCTTGCCCATCTCCTCGCCGATTGCTACATTGATTTTATCGGCGGCACGGACGAATGAAGCCATACCTTCCACGCCATACTTTGACATGCCCAACTTGGAACCTTCAAATGCGAGCCGTGCCAGCCCTTCCACGCTTGTTCTGGTGTCAATTTTAGACAACTCGGTAGAGAGTTGGTTTACCTGTTCCATCGTCAAGCCAGAAACTTTGCGGATGTCGGTCAACGAACCTGAATACTCCAAGTTCTTCTTGATAGCACCCGTCACAAGTTCTTTCGCCTTATTGAACATCGAGAACAATCCAACGTAAGCCGTAAGGTTTTTCATGGCGGTGTTCCATGCTCCACCCTGCTTGTGTACCGAGCCGGTAAGTTTGTCTATCTGACCTTGCAAGGCTTCCACTCTCTTTCGGATAAGAGGCAGACGCTTGTCATCAATAGTCAATTTTCCCATTTCCGATTTTGCAGCACCAAGAGCACGCTTCAACTCATTCAACGACGTCGAACTGAGATTCTTGATAGCGTGCTGCATACGCTGATAGTTTGTGATATTCTGCGTTACAGCCGAGTTATACGAAACCAGTTCTTTCTTCAGTTTGTTAAACTCGCGCTGGCCCTGCCTGGTTGTCACGTCGAGCGCAGCCATCTTCTGTTTTATACCGTCAATGCGCTGCTGAAGCTCCTCCATCACCTTTTTGGCGACGGCCGCATTGGCAGTAATGACGATTTGAGTTTTCTTTGCTGTAGCCATATTTAGTGTGTTTGTGTTGTGTTGTTACATTATCTTTATCGGACTTGCCTCCTCGAAGGTGTTTATCAGTTTCACCTCACCCTCATAGCCGTAGAAATCCACCAGATAGTTGGCGATGCGCTGTTGAAGATGGCGAAGCTCCATCATGATGGCAGGACGTTGCGACTTGCCCGACTTGCGGTCCCACTTGCTGACGTATCGCGTCTGGAAGCGAGCCTTCTTGCCCGACTCTACATCCTCGTATGTCGTTCCTTGACCGACACCCATATCCACAAAGCGCAGATAGTCGTTGAACTGGAAAGCCATCGTCACCTTGCCTCCTTCTCCGGCTTCAATGATTCTTCCGGCAAACGATTTTGCGCCCTCGCCAGTTGAGTACCACTGTCCCATCTCCTTGCGTTTCTGATTGACGACAGCATATCCGTTATACACCTCCTTGGGGTAGATGCACTGTGTCATGGTGTTCACCTCAAGCTGATTGATGGTCTGCTGAAAGAAGCGAGCCGCTACCCTATTGAAGGGGAACATCGGATTTTTGATTGGTTTGCCCATATCGCATATATTATTAAAAGGTTAGGGTTCTTCCGGCACGATATACTTGCCGTTGCTGCCACACGCGAAGTTGTAAAGCGGTTGCAGGCTCTTCCAGTCCATGCCCACCACGAGCCATTGTCCGGCGTAGATGTCGCCCACCATGCCGAAGGAGATGCTGCTGGTGTCGATGCTTTGCAGCTCTGCCATCACCACGGCATCATCGGCAAAACTGCGCTTTGTGACGGGACAGCGGCCTGTGCGCTTCACTTCGATAAGCCAGGCTATGAGGTCCTTGCAGTAGTCGGTGAGGTCGTTGGCCGTGCGCTCTATCTTGTTGCCGTCGTAACGGCCAAGGGTCTGCGGCGTGTCCTTTACCTTGGCGAGAAACCACACCTGGTGAGAGACAGATGCCTTCTTTGCGTCAACGAGTTCGCCAGTAGTCAGTACGCTGTATAGCATACACGGAGAGTGAACTACGTTGGCGTTTCGGGAAAAGATGTTCTCAAGGTCGATGTAGCGGATGCGGAAGAAACTCTGGTCTTCGAGGCGCTTGCTCTCGGGGTTGTGGGAAAAGGGCTTGTAGATGGAAGCCCAATGCTCAAGGATATTGCTTATTGTTGCCATTCTCTTTTTACTTTATTAGGGTTGATGGGCGGCGATGCCCATGCTACTATTCGGGGTCGGGGGATTTTTCTTTACTCATATCTTCCTCATCCCGCATGAGTTCCTTCAACTTGATATTGAAGTGGCGCTCGGTCTTGTCGGCTACTATCTTCTGCATCACTCGCGCCCACCCTGCTCCGTTGCAGGTGCTTTCGTTCTCAAGGATGCTGACAAACTGGACTCCGCAGTAAAGGGCGGCGAGATAATTGGCGAGATGGAGCGGATTCATGTAGTCGAGTACGATGGTGTCGATGGCGGTGGCGAGAAAGATGGCGAGGATGAGGACGGAGAAGTCCTGCACCATCTTGGTCATCTTCTTGGATTTCAGCTTGCCGTCCATCTGGCATTTAGGATTCTTCTTGATAGCCTCACGATACCGGCTGTAGATACGGCGGTTGAGCCGCCATGCCGTGTAGCAATCCAGTAGAAGGGCAAAGAAGCATACTCCGATGTAGTTGAGTGAGGGTTCGATGTAACACCACAGCAGACCTATTGCGGCTGCTATGAATCGGGTAATGTTGGGTAAGATCGTTTGCATTGTTGTGTTTGATTTTTAATGTGTGATGTAAATGTGAAGTGTTATCCTGTTTTGATTAAGATACGATGCAAAGGTAGCGAAAGGAGAAAAAACGGGTGGGACATATTTTTTTTCGCATACGGACAGGCAGAGAGGTATGTCCCAATCGTTTTTGGATGATTTCGTAACTTTGCCGACGTAACAAACAACATAAACAAGATGAGTCAGATAACACAAGGCACATTGGCACGCATCGACAAATGGTTGGCGCAAGGCATCAGTATCGAGACGATGTTCCCGAACCTGGAGCAGCGCTATCGTATGCAGATATGTGCGGAATATTACAAAAGGTGGGTGCAGAACAAGGATATTGACCCTCGTACCACCTGTCGCAACATTGCCCGACGTGACTACGAGTTGTTCATCAACCAGGCCGCGCAGGGCAACAAGGAGGCTGTGGCGATGATTCAGGCTCTTGGCATCACGGTGGACGATGAGGGTAATGTGAAAAATCGCACCATCACGGAGCTCAACAACGACGTGGCGGTGTGCAATCATATTATCCGCTTCTTCACCACCGACGAGAGTCCGCGCCACAAGGCCATGTACCTCAATTCGGCAGAATGGTTGATACGCACGGGCAAGCAGCAGAACAACGACCGTGCCGTGGATAAGGGTATGCAGGCCTTGGCCAACATATACGGCAACTTCATCGAGGAGAAGGACGCTACGGACGAGATGCCGGACATGAGTCGCATTGCCATCACGCAGGACGTGAGCATCGTGAAGCGCGACCGCATCAACTACACCGAGGAGGAAAAGCTGCGTCTGGCCCGCAAGTATGGTCTTACGGCAAAGGATATGCGGGATATAGCCGAAGAGGAATCCCTGCAGGCTGTAGGCAAGGAGAATGAGCCGGACTACTTCGAGTACATGGAGAAGAAGGACGAGGAGGACGATCCGCTCGGACAGGGGAACAGCGGAATGAGCAAAATGACGGATGCCGAAACGACGGATGAGTGAAAACGAAACAGAAGTATCTGTTTGATGCAAACATAAGTATCTGTTTGATATAAACAATGGGCATCGTTTGAAAAACAACTTGCCGACACTTTTCATCAAATGTGCCGACACATTAAAACGAAAGTGTTAGCACTTTTCATCAAAAGTGTTAGCCCTTTGCATCGAAAGCGTTAGCACATTGGAAAACGGAGAGCCGGTTGATTTCATCAAAAGAGTCGAACCTCGGAAAAAATATAGTGCATAAATGCGCTATAAAAACACTATAAAAAGACTATAAAAAATATGTTAAACGAACAGTTACAGAAAAAAGTAAGCCAGTCGATAAAACTCCTGCAGAGTGTGCAGAAGCGATACGACGGCGAGATAGAGATAGCCTACTCGGGCGGTAAGGACTCCGACGTGATTCTTCAACTGGCGAAAGAGTCCGGCATCAAGTATCGGGCCATATACAAGAATACGACCATCGACCCGCCAGGCACGTTGGGGCACGTCAGGGAGATGGGAGTGGAGATACTGCGGGCCAAGACCTCCTTCTTTCATCTCGTGGCGCAGAAAGGATTTCCATCTCGCTTTACTCGTTTCTGTTGTGAAAAACTGAAGGAATATAAGGTGCTCAACAAAAGTATTATCGGCGTGCGCAAAGCTGAGAGCAGAAAAAGAAGCGAAAGATACGACGAGCCAACAGAGTGCCGATACTACGGAGCGAAGAAAGAGGAAAATCACGTAGAACAGATTTATCCTATTCTGGAATGGACCGATGAGGACGTGCGAGACTTCATCATAGACAGAAAGTTGAAACTCGCACCCATTTATTACAATTCGGGGGGCAAATCGACGTGTCGAAACTTCTCGGCTGCATGTGCTGCCCTCTCGCATCAAGGCGCAAGCGCATTATCGAGTTTCAGAAATATCCCAAGATAGCAAAGGCGTATCTCCGTGCGGGGCAACGATTTATGGAAACGCATCCTGACAGCAAGGCGTGCCAGAGGTACGACAACGTTTACGAATGGTTCACTCGCGACGTGTTTTACAGCTCCAATGCAGATTGGAACAAGGTAAGCACAGGGCTGTTCGGTAAGCCGGACTTCAAGAAGTTCTTGGAGGATAAGTTCGGTATTGACTTGACATTATAAACAACACAATTATGATAACAATAAAAATCAAGACATGGAAGGACTGGAAGAAGGACTTCATCGATTGGGTAAAGGAGCCAGGGCGCAAGACGTGCAAGGAGTATGTGGACTATATGGAGGCTTTACAAAAACAGACTCTCTACCAAATAATAGAGGACACTTGTGATAAATACAACAATATGCGTGAGGATCAAATCAAAGACATCACAGAAGCAGTAGAAAAATGCGTGGCTGCTTGTGCTGAAGAAACACGCAAGTTAATCGATGAATGTCAGCCCGCAAAATTCTTCTAAGACTGGAACTTTCATTATAAGCAACAAAAACTCTACACAACATGAATAACAACATAAAAAGAAAGGACTGGGTAGGCGGCTCGGCTGCTGTATTCAAGACGTTGGGCGCAAGCAACCATACGAATGCGGATAGACAGCGGGAGGATTACTATGCCACTGAGCCAAAGGCGACGGAATGGCTGTGCAAACTGGAGAGGTTTGAGGGAAGGATATTGGAGCCTTCGTGTGGCGAGGGGCACATGAGCAGAGTGCTGGAGGCAGCAGGATATGAGGTGGTGAGCCGCGACCTTGTGGATAGAGGCTACGGCGAGGTGGCTGACTTCCTCGCTATTGATAATTTGGCGTGGGACGGAAACATCGTTACCAATCCTCCATACAAATATGCGCAGCAGTTTGTGGAGAAGGCTCTGAGCATCATCCCCGAAGGAAAGAAGGTGGCGATGTTCCTGAAGCTGACTTTCCTCGAAGGCAAGGGTCGACGCGCTCTCTTCCGTTCTACCCCACCCATTCGTGTTTGGGTAAGCTCGTCAAGACTGAAATGCGCTATGAATGGCGACTTCGACGAGTACGGCAGCAGCGCTGCGGCTTACGCCTGGTTCGTGTGGGAGAAAGGATATAAGGGCGAGACAACTGTGAAATGGTTTAACTGACGGAAAATAGAACAACTAACAACAACACATAAAAACAACACATGAGTAACAACCGACACAAATACTTCAACAAGGTGCCGCCGTTCAAGCCGGACCCCGAACACTACACTCGCAAGCAGCGCTCGTGGAAGGCGAAGGAGGCCTACGAGACGGAGGATGATGCTTGGGAATATCTCAATCAGAACCCGAAGCTACAGGCGCAGGGCATGACGGTGTACCGATGCAGGACGTGCCAGAAATGGCATGTGGGGCATAAGACGCACAGCGAATAAGAAACACAACACAAAATCAGGATAACAACAATGCAGCAAGCACATAACATTTACTTAACCAAATTCCAGCAGCAGTCGCTATACATGGGAGCCAAGGACGAGCGAGTGATTGCTGCCCGCCGTGTGGGTAAGACCGACGGACTTGTGGCTCCTTACGTCTGGACGGCAAGCAACTCCATGCCTGGTATGCTCGGCGCATGGGTGGCTGTGTCGCGTCAGCAGGGCTTCGGCAAGACCATACCAAGTACGATGGCGGCCATGGAGCGTATGTTCGGCTTTACGCAGGGCATACACTTCGGTTGGGGACGCCCACCGAAACACGCCCGCGAGAGTATCTTTAAACCTAAGAACTACGACAACTACATTTGGTTTGCCAATGGTTCCGGTTGGGTGCTTATCTCGCTCTCGCAGACCGCCTCTGCCAACTCTTACACGTTCTCGGCCATGGTAGGCGACGAGGCGAGGTTCTTTCCCTATAAGAAAGTGACCGACGAGTTGATGCCGGCTCTTTCAGGACAGACGCATCCCTTGGGCGACATCAACTTCTCCGACCACAACCCGATGTATAAAAGTACACGCTTCCTATCGGATGCCTCGCTCACTGCCAAAGGGTCGTGGTTGGAGAAAGAGGAGGAGAAACTGGACTTGACGGTGGAGACGGGACCATACAAGGGCCATACCTACCGATGGGTGCAGGAGCAGTTGGAGGATTACGCCAACAAGGTGATACGCTACAACGACCTGCTGTATAACGCCAAGAAGACCAGTCACTCGGTGCGTGTGGTACCGAAGGAGTTGCGCACGATGATCCGTGCCGTGGCTCTGAAGATGATGAAGCATGAAGGGCAGTTCCGCATTATGCCCAACCATGGGCAACACGTCACAAAGGGTATGGTGGAGATGGCCGTGAACTATAAGCTCATTTCGCAGGACGATGCCGAACTGATTTACGATTACGAATACCTTATCACGCCGGAAGAGGATTTCGAGATGCAGATGTTCCAGCGCTCAAAGAAATTCTCCGAAAACTATCTGCGTGAGCTGCGCCGTGTGGCTTTCTGTGTGCGCCGTGCGTCATCGCTCGACAATGTGGACATTCTGGGTGAAGACTATATCCGTCAGATGAAGCGAGATCTTCCACCCTACACTTTCGCCGTTTCAATTCTGAATGTAAAGATTCAAAAAAGTAATGACGGCTTTTACTCCAACCTCGACATCGATCATGTTCACGGATATATCCCCGACGAGATAGACCCCTTATCGTCTGCAAAATTCACTACGCAAAAGGTGTCGGGCATCATCGGTGGAAAGAAAGTCACGAGCGAGAGTTATCAACCCGACTTCAAGGAGTTGGGCGAGCGCAACGACTGCCGCCAGGACTCCGACTGCATCAACTCCCTTCCTTTATATATAGCCCTCGACTATAATGCCAATATTAATACGTTGGTGGTCGGGCAGATGTATGAGCGTGACGGCATGGAATGTCTGAACGTCATCAAGAGTTTCTATGTGAAGAACGAGCGCAAGCTACGTGATGTGATAGCCGATTTCTCCGACTATTACGCACCGAAGCGAGCCATCAACCGTGACGTGACGTATTTCTATGATGCCACGGCAAAGCAGGGAGCGTCGTATGCTTCGTCGGACGAGCGATTCTATATGACCGTGATTGAAGAGTTGGAGAAGCGAGGTTGGAACATGACAGCCATAGATATGGGCGCTCCTGAAAAGCACGAGGTGAAGCACAAGATTATCAACGACGGCTTGGCGCACCTCTCCTACCCTGCCATCCGCATCAACCAGCCGAACAACCCCGACCTTATCATTGCCATGCAGCTCTGCGAGGTGCAGATTTCGTACAAGGGATTCCACAAAGACAAAAGCCAAGAGAAGAAGCCCGAGAGCGAGGACACGCTGCCCTTGCAGCAACGTACCGACTTCACGGATGCCTTCGATACGCTGTACTTAGGTTGCAAGTTCTTCCGAGTCGGTGGCGGTTGGTTTGTGCTGCCGAGTGGCAGATAGGGGGGTTGAGTTTTGAATAAAAGGCGAAGGGCAGGCGTTATCACAACGGCTGCCCTTCTTTTTGAATAAACAATTCAGGATATTTTGATGTAATATAATTAGATATTACTTATTTCTTTGTTTACCATGACGATATTTGTGCGTCTTAAAAAGAGGACGAGTAAGTCTTGCAGAGACTGAGTAATAAGACGGAATATTGCATATCTCTGTCCTAAAATCCACCGTATAGCCTACCTTTCTTATATAACCGTTGATGTGCTTCACATCCTCCATCGTGAGGGTCGCCATTTTGTATGTCCCTCGTAGATGCAAAGACGCATACCTGCCGATAAGATTAAAGAAACCCATCGAATAGTCGCTATATGGCATCGGCAAAGTATCGTCTGCCACATAGAGGGTCTCAACGTTGTTCGACTCGTGTATCAAAAAAGCATAACACATGACCATCTTTCCTTTCTCACAGGGACTTTTCAAAATGGCAATAATATACGTCCCAGGATGTTCGGAATCTAAAAACTTGTAATATATGCCGTTAGCAGCATCATAACGGTCGCGGTCTCCAGGGGCAGCACTCCCCATACTAAACTCTATATTCTTGTTCCTCTCAGCACCACTGCCATTTGCGGACAACTGGCTTATGCGCTGTTCCAGCTCTTTAATGCTCTTAGCGTGCTCGTCGAGCGTGTCTATCACAGACCCCATATTGTCCATCAATGCCTGCAATAGTTTTTCTTTTAATTGTTTACACATATCTTTTTATGTTTTAAAATTTTCTCTTTTTCTTCCTTCAGCATTACAAATTACTTTGTGGATTGGGATGTTATCATTACAAGAACACTGGCAGTCTGCGCCACACGCCACCATTCGGCTGAAACTCCTCCTGCCATTCCCGATATTCCACTTCAAACTTTGCACCATAAAAAGCCAAACCTTTGAGATGAAGGCTCTCGATGAATTTCTCCTGCTCCTCACGAGTCATAAAGTCATTAGGCATGAGGATGATGCGGTTGCTACGGACATGGATGAAGAACTCTGGCGCAAAATCTCGCTTCGTCAGCATCTTTTTAATCGCCGCATAGTCGCACTTGTTTTTAGGCGAAAAGTTTATGCCATCCACATAGGTAAAGAGTTGATCGTAGTGGACCATTACTTCCTCGTTGAGAAACATCCATCTACCAGAAGTGTAGATATAGAGCTGCTTAATGTTAGGATAATCATGGCGCAGGTGTGAGCATATATCTATGATACCAGTCACATAGAATGGGTCTCCACCGGTAAGCATAACGGTATGTGCAGCCTTCAGCTCCTCTACGGTAGCCACTGGCACCGTATCGAGGTCGTACTGATTATTGCAGCACACGGGACAAGAGTTACCACACCATCTGTTAATCATCAAGTGTATGGCTCCCTTGTCGGCTCCTGGCTCGTCTGTATATTTACGTTTTGCTGTCATTAACTTTTTCATATCTATATGTATTAGTTTTATTACTTCTAACAATATATAAGGCTTTTGCCCTTACAGGGCGCATTACCAATTGCCATTACACCCAGGGCGATGCCATGGGCTAAGAGCTTCTGCCCCCTTCAGGGCGTGCTGATTATATGACCTTTGCCTTCAGGGTGTGGTGACTCTGGATCTGCCCGATGGGTTGTCAGATACTTCTTGGCTGTCCTGCTGTTCCTTTACCGCACTGGTCGCAGGCTGCTCATAGAACTCGAATTTACGTATGTTTGAACACCAACAGATTCCGGCGGCGTGCAGCGCATTGTCTATTATGATTTCAGTCGCAAGGTCGGCTGGAATGATAGACAGAGGGACACCATCTTGGCAGAGGTGGTCGAGATAGATACACGGACCAAAGTATATGCCGTCATTAAAACCAACAAAGGTCATGCTGTACTCAAAACCTCCAATATCTTTGTTTTTCTTCACCATGGAATACAGGTGGACGGTTCTGTTCTCTACATCGTAGCAGTTGAAAATGGCTGCATAAGAAGCCAGTCCGCAGCCAGGCTTTGCGTAGGTAAGCTCTACGTACTGACCAGTATTGAATGGCGGAAGGAGTTCAAAACCTTTACAACTGGAGAAAAGACGACCCGTGAATTTTTCGATTTTACGGTAAAACTCTCGGGTGTCTTCTTCGTTGAGTCTGCAGTAACTATTGACGGAAATCTTACACTTTTCGCCATCCGAGGTCTTGGGGCATTCCTTTATACTCTGGATGTCTGAATAACTGTCCTCAAAAACTTCCACCAGCGGGATAAAAGTGTTATAATCATCATTGTTTACCTTATCGACAATAAAGAATGGGCCGTCGTATTCGTAAGGACGTCTCACTACCGTGCCCTTGCGCCACGTCAGCACGTCCCATTTCGCTTTACTTGGATTAGGATGTATCACACAGTCGGAACCTAAAAGGTCTGAGATTTCGATGTTTCCTACTTTGAGTTTCAGGCAGCCCTCCTTATTGAACGTAAGGTAGGCGGTCTTGGGGTCGGCTTTTTTATCGGCGATGGCACAGAAAATCTCGTCATCCGTCACGTCTATCAACGTCATCCAACCGCACAGGTCGCACCACAATTGCATTCCTACCCTGCCGTATTGAAACAGAACCTCCTTCACGTTTTCCAAATTTCTCTGGCTCATAATATATACATTTAACAAATTGATTAAACATTCTGTTCTCTTTACTGGTCGCTGTCCGAACATGAAAAACAGTCCACGAGTTTTAGTCCTATTTCATCACTCATCGGCAGGAAAGCTGATATTTGCCTCTGCCATTCTGTTCTTGCAGATCACACCAAGGCCTTCAATGACACCCAAGTATGAGCTACATTCCTGACAGAACTTAAAGCCTACAACAGGACGGTCTTGTTCATAACCGCAGGACGATTCTTTTTTCATGTAGAGTTTTTTGTCCTCCACAAAGTAGTGAAATTCTTTTGCAATCCTCTTCAGCTTCACATTCTCCAATTCCAGTTCATTGCAATGGTCGCGCATCTGCTGCATCTCTTCCTGCGTCTGCTTCGACGGCGCTTCCACTTGTGGCGCATCCTTACTGCTCAACTGGTGAACTACGTCGTTGTAGTCGGCCGTGAGTTGATGCACGCACTGCTCAAGTTCTCCGTTCTTTCTTTCCAGTTCGTCGCAATGGTCGCGCATCTTCATCATCTCGCCAAGCGTCTGCTTTGACGAGTCTTCATCCTTGCGCTTCTCCAGTCCGTGCTGTTGGCGCACGGCATCGTTGTAGTCATCCGTGAGCTGATGCACGCGCTGCGTCATCTCAATGTTCTCTGCCTTCAAGTCGGCTACGATATAGGAAAGAGCCAACATGCGTTTGTTTTCTTCTGTTGTCATTGTCTCTTGGGTTTTATGTTTGTTACTCATATTCATATACTATATGCGGTGTGGTATTGCCCAGTCCGTCGCGAGGGTCGGCAATACCTCTCCCGACCATTGTCGTCACAGCATTGGCTATCAGCTTGCGCGGTCGGTACTTTACGAGGCCCTTGCCGTCCTTGCCGGAACGTACCCATCCGATGTAATACTTGTCAATCATATTCTATCAATACAATGGTGTGCTGTCCGTGCTCGTCGTAGAGTCCTGCCCATCCGTCGTAGCGTGCGGACAGTGCGGTGGAGTACCCCGACGTGGGCAGAGATAGGATGTGCGTTGCACGAAAGGGATTTGTTTAATCATACGTTATAAATACCATGTTGTCTTTGCCAACTGAGGTGAGAGTGTTAGTTGTACCTCCAACGTTTATCTCCATTCGCTGACAGAAGCGTCCGTTGGAGGGATGCTTGCGGTCGGACGGATTGTCGGGGTCACGGCCTCGGAAGGCTGCTATGCGAAAGTGTAGCATAGGAGGTTGTCTTTTGTTACTGTTGTTATCGAATTGCTCCACGGCCATGGGCTGGAGCGGTGATACTTGTCGCCGTATTTACACCCTCCGCGGTCGCCATGCTAACGACGAAAGGCTTTGGCTTCCTCGGTGCGGTAGTGGACGAGGACGGAACGGTTAATCATACGTTATCAATATCTTTGGTTTATCCACGTTGCCAATCTTTTCAATCATATTCTACTATTAAACAGCAATGCGGTATGGCGAGCGCAAACAAGAAATCTCGCACACCGGCTTTGAAATAGTGGGAGGTGATTGCAGGTGCAATCGTACCCCCCATTTTGAATAGCATGAAGCGGTTTATTTTTCATCCTTCTTCCTCTCCATATTCTCTTTGAACTCCTCATAAAATCCATAATGAATTTTATCCATCCATCCAGAATCTTTCTTAAACTCCTCGTACATCCTCGTAACACTTAGCCTTCTTATGTGTTTTTCACACTCCGTTACGCTTTTGCTCCAGTATTCGCCCCAATACTTCATTTCCATGTGAAGCAAAGTTTTGAGGAACATTGCCGCCTCGTGTGTCGGTGGCAAGTCGAACTGCACGAACAAGGCATTATCCTTGTCGTTTGCTTTAAGGAACTTAATCACGGCATCGTCCTTGAGGAAATAGCGGTCGGACACTTCCTCTTCGAGCACATCCTCCAGTCGGGTAAGCAGCTCGAATGGTTCGGAAAACTGATAGTCAAAGGCTACGTCACGGCGCATGGAAAGGCAGAACACTCGGTCGCGGTTCTGCGGCACACCGTAGTTCTTGGCGTTAAGGCGAGCCCAACGTGAGACGTAGCCGAGCGAGGATAGCTTGTCGAGCCACTTCTGAAAGTCGGGCATGAACTTCTGACTAACCAATGCCGCCACGTTCTCCTGCGAGATATTTGGGGCGCAGCACCTCCACGGCATCTGCCACACGCCAAAGCAGTGCGCTTCGGGTGTCGCTGCCCTCCTGCAGTCCCATCTGCTTGCCAGCCTGACTGATGTCCTGGCATGGCGAGGAATAGGTGAAGAGGTCCACTTCGCGACCATGGAGCGAGCTTTTTACCTCGTGCCAGTCTATTTTGGTGATGTCTCCCAAGGCGCAGTCGGCAAACTGAGGGAAGACAAGGTTGTGCATCTGACAGGCGTATTTGTCGATGTCGCTCCATCCTATACATGTCCATCGGAAGTCGGGATGATACTCGCGGAGCACATCGGCTGCCATAAGCTGCGAGTCGTAGCCGGAGAACGTGGTAAGGAATATCTTCTCCTCGTTCTTGTTGACTGCGGTGGGCGGCAGGGCGGGTAATGTGTCTTCGAGGTCGTCGAAGAGCGAGAGTTGCTTTTGCTTACGAGGTTTGGGCGTAGGATAGAAAAGTTGCTCGTAGATGTGGGCCAACACGTCCACCACGATGCTGTTTCCGGCTTGCTTGTACTGTTGTGAGGCAGATATGGCCATGTCTTCGGGTTTGCCCTTGCCCTTCCAGTCGGGCAGTCGTTCGGCTGCCTGGGCATTGCTGCTCTGCATGGTGCCGATTACGTTGTCGCGAACGCCCATCAGACGGAAACACTCCTTGGGTGTGAGCTTGCGGATGGCATAACTCTTGATGGTGCGGTCGGTGAAATTGAGTTTTGTAATCATATTGTTGCTGTTATTATTCGTATTCTATTAAAATTCCTGGAGCATGATTATCTGCCTTGACGCATCTATTTATTCCTTCTAACGGAGGTCTTTTATAGTCAGGCGAAACATTCCAATAAATGCTCGATATTGCATGAGCGTGATAGTCTATTGTGATGTTATTCATATTCTTCAATCAAAAATACATTTTGCTGCCACGAGTTGATTGTTACGGTCGGGCAAACGTCTGTACCTAATCGACCTCCATCGTTATTGCCACGAGGATATTGGTAGAAAGTCAAGATTAATCATATTCTTCAATCAAAAGAACGCTTCAGATTGCAAGTCGCCAATATAACAATAACGCTGCACTTCGTATTCGCTGATAAACATTCGCCAATTCTGTTCGTCATGATCGAAATGTTCATGTACGAAGCATGTACCACCGAGTCGCCAACAGAGAAGCGATCCTATGCAATGCGGTTGTTCTCTGGCTGGATGCCATAACTGAACGATATTACGATATTCGGCTCTTTTATCCGTTTCTACATCGTCAGACAAGGAATCCTTAAAGCTCACGCCTTTTTTGTCGGAATCGACAAAAACGCAATTATCCGTAGTCTGACTTTCCAACAAGTCGGTAGCATCCCTTGACATGAGTATCACGTCGGGCAGTCTGTATTCTCTTTTCATAAATCTTATTAGTTAAATGTTCTATAAGCCTATTCAGCTACTCTTTTTACTGTATTCAAATTATACAAGGACAAATCTAAAACGTGTTTGAACTCATACGATACGACATTTTCATAATGCGTTACTTCACCATCGGTCATTATTACGTTGATATAATCTTTATTTACAGACGAAACAACCTGCTTGACATCCGAGGCTCTGTGCAAATCGCATCCACCACCTTTGGTAAACACACACAAGAAATACCCATCACAATTCTGATAGTCTATTTCTCTATCATTTTTTATCTCTGTCTTTAGCTTTCGCTCTGTCCACCAAATGTAAGCCATAAACAAAATTGTTACGACAAACGTAAACAACATTGATGCGAGCCAGAGCCGCCAATCATTCGTTATAATCATAATTTATTTCTCATTTTATTTATAATTCAACAAACACGCAGATTCCGCCACTTGCAGCGGTCAGTGCGTTTACGAGTTTACCCCCACCGACTGTGCGGCTGCGCCTTAGAGCTGAAGACGGATAACTGAGGTCGGCTGCTCCTGGGCATGGGCAGTCGGTGTAGCCAAGTTCGGTGGCTTGACGTATGCGAAGAAACGTTGCGCCGTCTCGGTCCACCAACTGAAGGAACGGTCGGTCGGTGGTGGAGTAGATTCGGTAGAGCGATCCGTCGGGATAGCGGCCATACAGCTTGCCGTCCTTGCGGATAGTACCGCGCTTGTAGTGAGGAACAATCATATTCAATCATATTCAATCATTATACAGTGTGGGCATTTGTGGTCGGTGGCTCGAAGAGCGGGCGAGAAGTTTTCCCCCATCCTCGCCATTCAAGCCGATGGCTAATGGGATGCACCGAAATCTTAATGTCAGTCATATCAAACGAACCATTCGGGTTCCAAATTAGAAATATAGCAATAACGCTTTATGTTGTTAGTGCTGATGAATAAATGCCAATTTTCATCGTCATGGCTGTAATGGTTGTGTACGAAAAATTTTCCGTCTTGACACCAACAGAGAAGTTGACCTATGCAATGAGGCTTTTCTGTGGCAGGGACCACAACGAAACGATGTTGCGATACTCGGCTGTAATGTCCATCGTTACACCTTCCGAAGGTTCGTCCTTGAAACTTACACTTTGTCCGTCAGATTCAACGCAGATGCAAACATCCTGGGTTGAGTTTGACATAAAAGTGGATGCTTTATCCGACATTAACAGCACGTCGGGCAGTCGTTTTTCTCTTTTCATAATTATTTGAGTTTTATAATGTTAATCATTCGTCCGCTTCCACCACTTTCAACCCATGTCTTGCTGCTTCCGTTTCTGTCCTTCCTTGCAAACTATCTTGCCTCTGCCCTTCAGTCGGAGACAGAAATATTCACAATTCCAACATGCGCAGCTATCCACTCTTACTGTTTCGGGATTATCTTTGCAGAACGGGTCCCCAATCTCCACCATATCGTGAGGACATTCGGTGTTCTTGACGAAAGTGAATCCTTTTTCCTCAAGCAAGTCGATAAGTTTGCTGCACTCTTGCTTTAAGTTCACGTTCTCGCTTCGCATTTTGACAAGCGCTTTTCTGAGGTTGTCGGTCTCACGCCCTTGCGCCATGTTAGCGTTGCAGACGTTGGAGTAAGCTTTATGCAATTTCTCGAAATTAGCCGTCTTCATGTCCAGTTCCACTAACACATCCTTATGCTTTTCTTCCAGATTGTGGAGTTTTTTTACTACCCTGTTATTGTCTCTGGCAAGACGATGAATTTTGAGTTCCATCGCCACATTTTCGACTTCCAATTCTCCCAAACGTCTTGCATAGGCAACAAGATTTCTAAATTTCTGATGTTTCATTGTCTCTATTGTTTTATCCCACGTAAAACTTTTCTTTTTCCTGCAAGGCCCTCCTCAAGTTGTCTGTTAAAATTTATCCAGTCCTGCAACTGCTCATCATATTCAATATCACCAAGTGTATATATCAAACCGTAGGTATCGCATACTGGATGAGATAACGGTAAGGGTGCTTTTGGCTCACTATAACATATAATGGTAGTTCCATCGTTGTATTGTGCAGTTTTTTGCTCTCCGTATTTCAGCAAGAAGATCAAGCCCTTCTGCATCTCGTATTTCAGTTCAGACATAGAGAACCTTCGTCCTAAATATCCGTTCACAACATAACCTCCTGCATAATACTGGTAGGAAGCTCCATCGAGTTGATGGCGATAGAGGGTAAGTTTAGCTCGTGATAAGAGAGATTTAAGTACTCTGCGAGTTGCGAATTTTCCCATAACTTTATCATTTATTTTTAAGGTTCAACTTCTCCTGCCATTCTGGGTCGTGGATGCAGCCGACCAACTCACAGTCCTCAAGTTTCTGTTGCGTGATTTCGTCAGAGATGCCGTCAGAAATGCCACGCACAGCGGATTTCGGGTTTTTGACACAGGTGAGCAGAAACATCGCCTCTTCATCACTCCACTCTATAATGCCGAAGTAATTATCACGCGCATCATCCTCCATGCAACTGAAGGGGTATTCGTCCGAGCGAAGAATATCGCCCTCATAAATCTCCCTACCGCTCTTGTCGAGGAAGCCGGTGAACTGGCAGACGGTATCAGGGGCAACTTTGTAGGGGATGTTTCTATTCAACATACATTCCTTTTGTCTATCCTCGATAATGTAGGTGTTACCATTCTCCTTGTAGAAGAATCCACAAATCCATTCTTGATTATCAAGGCGTTTAGCCTTAAACTTAATTGTTCTCACTATTCCCTATATTTTCGTTAATACTCATATCGTTTTATCTCTTTCTTCGCTTCGCCTTGCGTCGTTCTTGCAGATTGTGCCGCACAAGTGGCGTAATGGTAAACGATGGCGACCCATCTGACATGATAAAACGGACAATCCTCTTTATATTGCCTTCAAGAAAATCGTCTATAGTATCCACTACAGCGCTGAGAATCTCGATTTGCGATTTCTTCTCACCAGTCTGCTGCTCATACAAATAACGGATATATTCCGAATTAATGGTCACAATGTATTGTCTTCCTTTATGTATCTTCATTGTCCTCTATATTTTTGTGAATACAGTTATTTGAATTTTATGATAAAGAACTCGGTATCGAGCCATTTGTCGGGACACATACCTTTCTTAGGCTTACCGATGCTGATACTGTCAATCTCCTTTTCTACCTTTGGACTATCGTCATAGTAGCCGTTCTTGAAGAGAACGTGAGTGAATGGTACGAACTTCATTGTACCATTATTCAGTTTCTCCTTGATGGTATCGATGTCTATAAGCATCTCAAAAGTCTTACCGATATGAAGCTTATCGTACTTATCGAAATCTTTGCATTCCTCATCCTTGATAAGGAGAAGGCGACTCATCCAAAAGTCTTTAATTATCCGATACTCCTCGGTCTTTTCGCCAGTCACAATCATGTCGAACCATTGCTTGCTAACTGTGAGGGTAAGAACCTTTTCTGTTTTCATACGCTACTCTTCTTTATCTTTTGGCTTTTCAATCAAGAATCCGATGCTGGCATGAATGTTACCAAGCTTATACCACTTTTGGCTGATAGTCATTACGTAACTGCTGAAGGCTTTATCTTCAATTTCCAATTCAAATTCCTCATCGGTATCAGGCTCGCCGTGTCTTACGTAACCTTTACCAGGAGTATAGATTAGACGATGATAACCACCATTCTGACAGAGATACAGACCGCTATTCTCATAATCCGAACTCCAAAATTCCGGCTTATTTATATAGCAGAGCATCACATCACCATCGTAGATAGGGATATGTGATTTCTTGCCTTCGTTCTCGCCTACATACTCCCTGGCATCAACATAATCTACCTGTCGGGCGGTAGTCATCAATACATAGCCATTTTTTATCATTTCGGCTATCTCAACAAACGAAGCCTGACATAGCAGATCAAACTCCTTCTGGATACATTCATCACCTTTTTTAAATATGGCAAGGATTTTTGATTTCCCATACTCACCAGAGGCAGAGGTATCTTTGATAAGACTATTCAGCATCTGTAATTTGCGAGCTTCCTGCGCCATACTTATCATAGTGTGAAAATAGTCGTCTGATTTATCGTTGATACACCAATACTGCCCGGAAGCCACCTTGCGCAAATAGCCGTACATATCCATCGCCTCACGCTCCGAAATGTCATGCTGCATACATACAAACTTGTATTGGTCAGGATAAACTTTTTCTACCAAATTGCAGAATGCCTGCATATTTTTGATGGTGCTTACATATTCTTCTGTTTTCATACGCTACATTTTCTTTAAGTTCTTTTTATTACTTTATGAACGCCATCCAAATAGTTTGATTCTTAGACGTAGTGCGATGCCCGAATATCGGCTTATAATCAGTAATCGCATTGAGTATGTCGTGAACCTTTATCTGATTTTCGTTCCACTTGAATATTAGCGTTCCGTTCGTTTTTAGTACTCTCATACCTTCGTGGATTGAGTCGTTGATAAATGCTTGCCAATTTTCGGGCAGCTTACCATATTTCTTACATAGCCAGGAGTGCTCCCCCACTTTTAACAGATGAGGAGGGTCGAAAACTACCATGTCGAATGTTTCGTCTTCAAATGGCAAATTAGTGCAATCGGCAATTATATCCGGCGCTATATCCAATTTCCTTCCATCACACAAAGTTTCATGAACTTCTCTTATATCTGCGAAGAGTACATGAGGGTCTTGCTTGTCGAAATAAAACATGCGTGACCCACAACACATATCTAATATTCTTTTCTTCATACGCTATTCTTCTTGAAGTTCTACAGACTCATCGTTCCAAGATAATTCTCTTCCAATGAGCTTCTTGATGCTGCCACTACAAAGAGAAATCTCAACAAAGGTATCTTTCCAACCATGATAGTTATCTTCATCCGTCACTCTAATTGGCTTGGGCATGGAAATAAATTCTTGTCCTTGTTTAGATACTGCTACCCATGCCATAACTATTCCTCCACTTTAATACCGAAAGGATTACCATCAACAAAGGTGTAAACATCAAACAAGCGCTCAAATAAAACAGAGCCGCAACTAAACATAACCCCATCGTTATGTATATAGTTTATTTCAGTTCGCACATTTCGTTCTTTTTCCTTCACCCACCCAAATGGCTGGTGCTTTAGCATTTCCTGCCAGCACTCTTCTGCGTTTGCAAATGGGCGATACTTGAACTCCGACTTAATGCGGTATTCAAGATCTCTCATAAAAAGCAAATCTGCTACATTAGTCCAATCATTCGGAAGACCTAAACCTTTTATAGAATCTGGTTTATTTCTACACTCAATTACCTTTCCTTCAGCAAAAGCCTGCAGGAAAGGATGAAATTCTTTTGCTTCATTTCTATCCATAATTAATCTTTTAGTTACTAAAGCTCGTCAAACTCTTTCCGAAATCTCTGTTCTGTTTCTGATATGAGTTGCGAGAATTTAGCGTTGAACTCTTCGTCGCATTGGAGCAAAACATAAAGACACTCTCCCAGAGTTGCCTTACCAGCAGTTTCTGGACTTGTTAGCCTTACCGCTTTTGGAATTAAAATATTAGCTAAAAGATTAGCACGTTCTAATTGTTCTTTATTCATTGTTATTCTTTTTATGCCCGAGAGCGATTAGTTACTCAATACCGTATGCCTCTGGCAACTTCTTGATAATATCACCGCCATAAGCATCTTGCGTTAATTTGACGAACTCACGAACAGATGTCTTACCATCAAGGGATAACCCTTTGTTTGACATAAAAGCTTCTCTGCCCATACGACAGGAACCGGTAAGCACGTGGTGATAGACGAACAAATCCATGTTGTCATACTTAACATCGTACTCAGGAAACTGCTTCTTGAAAGCTTCGATTCGTTCCTCTTCGGTGCTGTCGTCGTACAGCTTTTCCTGAAGAGACATGAAAGCATCTTTTAGAGTGTCGCCATGAGCAAACTGATTGTTCTCTTTGACAATATAGCAAGGTTCAAATTGTAGGTCGTTTTTAACGATGAAGCCTTACGCTATATTATTACGTACAGATGTAATAATTGTAGGTATGTCGTCAATGATACAGACTATGTTCCCGTTTATCTCTTTAACGCCAAGATCATCGCCAGAGCCATAGCCATAGCCATAGGACGAGCCAAAGCCACAGCCACAGCCACAGCCAATATTAGCATCAGGACCAGCAACATCCCAAACAACACCATCAGTACCATTTTTATCATAATTTAAGATGCCATAGCCATCGCCATAGCCACCAACACCAAAACCATAACCAGCACCATAACCAGCACCATCGCCAGTACTAATAGCCGAAAACGCCCTTATCTTGTCTTCTAACATTTCCATACTTCAACATCCTCAATAGATTTGATCGCCTTATCCGTGCAAGGGATAATCTCAATAGCATCAAGAATTGTGATACTGTCTACTGATACCGTAAACTTACATTTTGAAGGATTAGCTGTTCCGTCCTTGGCAAGCTGAGACAAAGAAGCTGCTCCATCCCAATACCAGATGCGACGAGCATCCTTCAAAGTTACCTCTCTACCTTTGTGTTCTACAAGTTCTCCAAACTCCACTCCGCTTCTGTCGCCGCGGATAATTACTTTCTTTCCGATATTTGTTTCCATTATTTGAAATATTTTTTGATTAATTTATTTTTTGTTGTTTTGACTGAAGACGTAAACAGGGAGGGCGTTGGGATGAGGAAGATACCATCCAGGCTTGTTAATTTCGCAACGAGTGAAAATTTCTGTACCTTCTCCTGTTGTATAGACCAATAAATAACCGTAATCAGCAGGCACCTGCCAACACTGCAATGTTATCGTCCAATATAGCTGAACCTCCCAAGGCTTCTCGTTAGGGGAAGACACGGGACTCCGACAGACGTAGGGGATAATACTTCGGAAAGGAATCACGTCACTTGCCAACTTGCGCGTCCAGAAAACTGAATTTTCGCACGTTGCCTCAAGATGGAAACCTAAAGGGTCACAGTAATAAACACGGCGGTGGTGAGCCAGAGATATACTGTTATCAGAAGACATGTCTAATTTTTGAGTGATTAAATCTCTTTTATCTGCTATCCACATGTCACAGCCAAGTCCTGATGGCACTCCTTCTGCAGCGGTGTCCACGTCCACTTGAAGTCTCCTCCATGCTGAGTTCAGTTGTTCTTCATCATCAATGCCTCCTATTTTCATTGCGCTGTCAATGAAGTCGGAAGGTAGGTCGAAAGCTTCCATCTCGTTATAAAATTTAGATTTCATATCACTCCGCCTGATCCTTGTTCAGTTCCTCATACTCCTTCTCTTTCTGCTCCAACAGCTCCTCAAGCGACAAAGTGGTATTGACGAGTGGGGCAGTGATATAATTGTATGGCAGACAGAAGCTGTAACCTTCGTTGTCGGTAGTGCGGAAAGGATAATGGTCCTCACGGTCGTCATGCCATGCGAAGATGGCAGCACGCCATTCGGAGTTTCGGAAGTCGCGGACAAGCACTTTCTCGAAAGGATCAAACTTGTATGTCTGCATAGCATTCATAAAACCTCTAAGTTCTATCAGATAACGCTCGTGAAGTCGACGTTCCAGTTCTTTCTTCGTCTCGTCAAGCTCATTTTTTACATATTCCCCGGCAAAATCGCCGTTTTGATTATCGTCACTCTTGTTCAGGAAACGAGACAGACGGGAAACAGCAAACTTGATAATATCCATCCCGAAGATGATGACAAACAACACATAGAATATTGCCACGCAGCATGAACGGTATATCGGCTTTTCCACGTCGGGGAAAAGCTTCACTACGAACATTTCGAGTAAAACTACGGCGGTCAAAATCGCTGCAAATACTATCAGAGCTGTTACTAAACTGGCACTGATGGTTTTAAATATTTTCTTCATTTGATGTTTATTGATGTTTTTATTATTCTTTTTATATTAGTTGACATTTTCTCTTTTTCAGTCTTCCTCTGGGAAGAGTGACGGATTAGCCAGCTTCCGCTTCGCCTCCATCGCAGCCATCTCCTTGATGCGTTCCGACCGCAGGCGAAACTCCTCGGCCTTGAGTGCTTTCTTCAGTTCGGCGCGATTGACTCGGTTGTTGGCCTGTACGACACGGATGAAACGCTCCCTGCCCAACTTCTTGTAAGATGGAATAAACTCGCTGTCTATCAGGTCGGCTGGCTCCTTGGGCGGTATATAAGTCCAGTTTCGGCTGCCCTCCTTGTTGACAACATAAAAGGTATGTTGCTTGCCATCGTCGCCTTTCACGACGATACCGCCCGTATGTCGGGCGATGCTGAAGCAGGAAGTCATCCAACTCTCCTTGGTCATTAATATACTTTTCATGCCGAAAACTCCTCACATTTTTCTATCCGTTGATACTGCACATACTTCTTATGGCGCAGACAATAGATACCTCCAATGCAAGGGTCAGACAAACGAGGCAAAACAATAAAGTCTGCGATAAGTTGTAATGGTTTTTGTTTACCATATTGTAATATCACGGATATGTTATTATTTATTTCGTTGTAAATTTAAGAAATAAAGTCGTAATCACAAAATATCTCGGGTATTTTGTTGTACTTTTCGGTGATATTTAAGATATTTTTAACAATAATCCGTTGATAATTGTTTTGTAAGTGGTTTTAGTACGGGGCGTAATAGCCATCAGCAGCACGCCCTAAAGGGCGTGTAGGGAAGAACAACTTTATCACTACCCTTCTCGGTAGAAGTCGTCATTATCGCTAAACCGCGACTTGCTTGTGTCCTTCTTCTCGTCATCACCTGGCTCGGGCTTGCCGAACAGTGTGAGCAAACAGGCAATGACGAAAGTACACAACATATAGATAAAAAACAGGTACACGATGAAATTCAACATACGCGTCCTAATCTTCGTCGCTGCCGTGGCTGCTCACGAGCGACGACTTGACATCATCATACATAGCCATTTCCAACTTCTCTCCGTCGTAATGACCAACAGCCAAGAGCTGTCCGTTCTCCTCGGTGGCAGAGTCGGCGGTGGTAGCAGACGCACGGATGATGAGAATGTCGAACTCACGTATCAGATTAGGCAGTTGCTCTAAGGGTATCTGCTCCATGGAGCTGCGAGCATGTTGTCGGATGCGCAATACATCAGCATCCGTCAGGGGCGCTCCCCTCTCCTCCTGGGCTTTACGGGCGGCTGCAACCTCTATCTCGATGCGCTTCTGCTCGTAAGCCTCGCTGATTAACTTAAAGTTCTGCCAGTCACATACTTTTTTCAGGAAGCCTTCAAACAGGGCAGCGCCCAGTCCTAACTCCACCATGGCCAACGATTCCTCGATGAGAAGCATACGGTTCTTGACTTGCCAGAAAATGAGATTGCGCCGACTAAATTCGTCGATAATGGCAAAGGAGGCAGCCACGTTGCGAAGCTCACGCTGCCGTGCTTTCTTGCTTATGCTTTTTCCCTTACTTTTTTTTCTGAATGGATTTTTCATATCTAATATTTTTAAAACGTTTTAAATAAGAACCCTTCTATTCTCACGAACCGAAGGGCGAAAGTATGAAATTCTTAAAAAACAACGATGCACAGACAAGCTGCGCTTTTTTTTGATCTTTGTTCTCCAGCCCTTTCTCACGAGAGAGCTGGAGGAAATGTAACATTATAATTTCTTAAAAACCTAATACGGACCATTTCGCTAAATGGTACTAAGAACATTATATAAAAATTATATAGAAATGAATATAATAAGATAATTTCATTGATAAGGCGAGAAAATTAGTGGGTGATAAACCTCGTGCCGTCAATCTCAAGCACCAGGATGTCGTTCACTACCCTCACCTCGCCACTATCGACAAACTGCACCTTGCGCTGATGACGATTTACGTCAACAGACAGGCATACGCAGTTGCCTTCATCGACATGGCCTGTCTTGGTGAGAAACTTGATGTAGAACGGCACACGCTCCACCTTTCTCGCTGTCTGCGGATGTACGTAGCCTGTCACTACACGCCCGCTGCGTGGGTCTATCCATCGCCACTTCTCCGTGTAGCGACGTATCTCCGTATATGATTGTCGAGGTGTCTTATTCATATTCCTTCATTATATATTGCCAAAATTGTGATGGTCGTGCGAGCTGTCCTCGCCCTCCTTATTCTTATAGGGTGGGAAGTCAGCCCGCAGAAAAGCCGCCAACTCTGCCTCGTTCACATCTCTTTTGTCCTTGTGCACGCGCTGTCGGTGTCGCAACACGTCGGGGAAGAGAATGTTCCTGATAGGATTGCCCCAGTCGAGATCGTTGATGCTAAGACTGTAGTCGGGATAAAACATGAGTGTATAGCCCGACAGCCTTCCACTGGGTCGTTCCGTCATGTGTCCCTGCAGGATCAGCGCACGGGCATTATTATACAATACCATGTGCGCCGCTACCGACGACACATCGCCGCTGGATGTATAAAGTATCTTGTCCTTATAGTCCTTCAGATACTTATCCATCATGTCGTCTATGTTGCGCCCGGTCGAAAGGATGAGATGGGAAATCCAGTCTCGCTCAAAGCACTGCGCCAAGAATGCCAGCATCTCGTTGGAGACCACCGGCATCGCCAGTACAAGGACGTGCCGACTGATCATCTCATAACTGATGGCTCGATAGAACTTCTCTGCCGTCACGTCGCCGTGGGTATAGAAAGAAAGCATCCTGCGTGGAGCCTCCTTCATTGCCTTCGGCAACATCTTGTTCACACAGCAGGGAGGGATAAATAACAATGTGTCGTCCATTTCTTCTTTTTCTAAAAGGGGTTATTCTTCAAGCAGTATAGGCATCAACAGCGTCAACGTTGTCGGTGCTGGAGTGTTGGCTGTAAGTACTCCAGCACGGCTGGGGTCGGCGAGCTGAATGCGGATGGTATCGTCAGGAATGGCCGTTACGGTATCAAGCAGGTTATGGTAGTTGAAACCTATCGTGAATCCGTCGTCGCATCTGCTGTCCGTTATCAGCACCTGGTCTTCCGCTTTCTTGCTGAAGTCAATATCACTTGCGCAGACATTCAGGAACATTCCGTCCTTCTTCAATGCCACGATATTGGAGCTTGCACTACTGAAGAGCGCCACACGTTTGACGACAGAGATAAATTCCTTCTTGTCCACGACCACGTAGTAAGGGTTGTTGGTAGGGATGACAGACTTATAGTTGGGGTATTTGCCCTCCACTGCCTTACACAGGTACTCTATATCGTTGCCTGAGAAGAGGATAGCCTTTCCGTCGGTCTGGATGTCTATCTGTTCGCTGTCATCAAAGACAGACAATGTGCGGAAGAATGAGGAGTGGACCAATATCTGTGTAGGTTCTCCACTGCGATAGAAATTGCTACCGCCAGTCTCGGGGTTGTTGCTGTGAGTCACCTTGAAAAGAATGCGTCCGTCGGTAGCGACAAAGACCACTTCGCTGCGGTCCTCTGCTATATCGATGCACAGGGTGCTCAAGACAGGACGGAGGTCGTCGTTGAAAACAAACTTGCCTGCCTTTGAAATGACTGACTTAAAGACAGACGAAGGCAGAGAGATGTGGGTCTTCTCCTGATTGAGCTCTCTCGCTTCTGGGAAGTCGTCGCCGGCAAAGAAGGGCAAAGAGATGTTGCCCGACTTCACGTTGTCGCCGTTATGAGTGCAATACTCAATATTCATCATGTGGCTTCCGTCTTCCGACAAGTCCATGGTTAGCACACACTCGGGAGGCAGAGTACCTAACAGGTTTGTGATGCTGACGATAGGCAATACGACGGGCTTAGAGAAACTGCCCTCCACGATGTCGAGAGGCGCGGGGATGGTGAGCTGTGTATCGTCAGAGCCTGTGACGAAGAAGAATTTACCGTCCTTCTTACTCTGTCGCAGAAGGACATCGGCAAGAAGGGCGACGGAAGGCTTGCTCTCTATGCCCTTTGCTGCCTTCTGCAGGGCTTGGCGAAGCAGAAGCACTGATGGAGTCTGTAATTTCATATACTGAATGTTTTATATTTTTACTAAGGAAAGAGTGAGGAGTCCGCTCTGCAATTCTGAAGGGGAAAGCATCCTTCGCAGAAACAGAGTCGGACTACCTCGTCAAACAACTAAAGATTAGAAAATGAATATTCTCTTTTAGAATGGCAGGTCGTCGGGATTCATATCCGCATCTGGTACAAACGGATCGGAAGAGCCGTCGGCTGGTGGTACGTAAGTATTGGCGCCGTTGACTGCCGAATAAGCCTGTGTAGGATAAGGCTGGCTGTTACCTGTCGACTGTGGCTGGTATAATTGTGCGATACGCTTGTTCATCCTGGCACGGATAGCCTTGAAGAGATGAGTGTTCTCATCATTGAAATTTTCATTCACGATGTTTGGATCTTTCTCTTTGTTGGCCTCTTTCACCTGCTCTACCAGTTTGGGGAAGTTTTTAGCGATAGCCTTGATGTAGTCTACAGAGAAAGACAGTTGCATCTCGTGTGTAGGGACACTCACGTTGCTGTCGCCTCGCTCCTGAGCAGACTGGCGCACCTTATTCTTATACTGCTCGTTGAAAGGCCAAATGTTCACTCTCAACTTAGCCATTTGTCTGTTCGCGTCATTCTTCGACACTTCAACTCTAATCTCGTTGAGGTCACAAGGAATACAAACATAGGGTCTTTGCGGATTTTTCGCATCGATACCTACAAGCACCTGTGTGCCATTCAACGATAACAAATCAATATTACCATTATAGCTTGCCATAATTTATTGTTTTTATGTTGTTAAAAAATTAATATCCTTTCCAATCCTGTCAGAATGGTAAACCATTGTCTTCCATCTTGGGTACCTGTTCCGCCAGGTTACTGCCATTGTTGGCGTTCTGATTGCCTGTCCTTCTGCCCTGTCGACGGGAAACAAAAGTCTTCCATCGTTCTTCCTCCTCAGTGGTGAGTGTGATGATGTTGCCATCGTCATCACGGTAAGGCAGGGGATCAGGACCTTCGACGTACTCTTTTGCCATCCTCTTCAGGTCATCATAATTGTCGGGTATATGGTCTTTACCTGAACGGAAGAAGAAATATACGTGCTTGCTGGTTTCCACCTTACGGATGTATTTCGGCTCTACGGTATCGTCGTTCTCCCACTCCTTGCCGACAAAGTATTCCTTCGTTACCCAAGCTCGGAGTTTAAAGCACCCATGCCGTTTGTTGTCCTCACTCACCAAAAGGTGTTCGGGGTTCACAATGATATTCATGTTCTTGCAGTACTTGCGTATCTTCTTCTTGAAGGTGGCACGGCTATATTCCTTGCTCTTACCTTCGGAAGCATCCGCCCAATCGCGCATGAACTCATTAAACATCTCATCGGTACAGATAGGCGCAGCATACACCTCCTGCCGGGCAAAGAACCATTCAAAGTACTTCACGGAGTTCTCGGTCAGCTCTCTTACCATCAGTCGGCGCTGTACGTTCTTCTGCGGTGCGATGACAAACTCATGATATTTCATGATAAACTGCACGGACAAGGCGCAGATATATATCGCCTGGTTGCGGTCGTATTCATTCAACTGGTCGGGGTCGATAACAAGATTTTTCATGACCTCCTGTGGCGATCTGGCCAACTGATGCTGCATGTGGTTCGCACGACAGAAGCGGTCGGATAAAGACACCAAAGGGAAACGTCCGATTGTCGACGAGTCATCATCACTCAACTGCGAATTGCTGGTAATCACGTTGACAGGTGAGTCCTCCAACTTGAGCGTCACAGGGTCGCCAAACTTTCGTTCTATCTTCGCTCCTGCCGTAACCTTGTTATAGAAGTATTTCATAGGGAATGAAGCAGGCTTATCTTCCCAGTGTATCAACCTATACTTACCTGGATATTTTTCGAGGTCGGAAAGGCTGAACTGGGCATTATTGATAGAAGTAAAATCCTTCATGTCGACACGCAGGACATTGATAGCCGAAGCAACAAACGTGTTGACCAATAGCGATTTTCCTGAACCGCCACTCGCCTCTTTCTCGTCTTCCACCTGATCTTCCAAGAGGTAAGGACAAACACTCTGCATGTCCTTCCAGGAGCGATAGCAGATACGGCCAATGCAGGAAATCATGTTGGCGAAATGGGAATTGATGGTAGCCACAGCGGTGGCATCCAATTCTTTCTTGTTGCGTATGGCATCCTGCTCCAGTCGCCATAATGTATTGGAACAGCCACGTATGACTCGCAATACAGGCCACAGCTCTTTCTCCTGCTTACCATGCCAGTCAACTTGCCACCTGAAGGTCTGCGCCCATTCGCTTAACTCAACGCGCATCTGCGTAATTTCTTCGTTGCTGAAGACAGGCGATCCGTCCTCGTTGCGCATGACCGCCTTTTGGTCAATAGCACCTTTGCGGTCGAGATATTCCTGGCTCTCACTGATGGTGAAAGGCGCATGAAACACCCTCATCGTGAAGTCGTAAGGCTTCTTTGCCAAAGCTGGGATGAAGAAGTTGATATGGTCGTAACTGACAGGCGTGATAGCCTCCGGCGTGATTTTCAATGCCACGTTGCGGAAGAAGAAATATTCCATCCGCTCATTGAAAGACTCGTTGAAGTCAATGACCATCGACTGCAAACCTCCAGCCGACTTCTCTGAGAAGTTTTTGTCGATAAGGTTGGCTGCATCCGACATCATGCGCTGCTCCTCATCGTTATATCGCCAACTCTGTTCGATAAACTCAAGGAGTTTTGTCTTCACTGCTTGGATAATGCTCTTCGAGTCGATATACTCCACGAAGCATCGGTCAAGGTGTATGAATTGTCCTACGAGGTCGGTACTCTTTGGATCTATCATTCGATAATAGCCCAACGAGGTCATAAACAGCCACACCTTAGTAGGACTTACCTTGCAGGTCGGTGGCTTGGGCTTACCGCTTCTGGGGTCACGGGGATATTCTATCTCAAAAGGGTCGGTATTGTTGGCACCGCGCAATTTAGAATAAAGAGGCAAACGAATGTCATGATCGAAACGGAAATTATCTGCATCGGTCATGCGAAACGTCAACATATAATCGCGTACACTACGAGGTGAGCAGCCATAGAGCCACTGCCATCGCTGGTTATACCTCACCCTGAAGGCATCAGGCAGCATCGCATAGCAAAGATCACTATACTTGGTAGCGATAGCACCGCAGTCGCGCTGACTGCTGATGTCGTTGGGGTAGAGCATGATGATTTTTTCGGCAAAACGCTTCATCTTCTGGTACTGCACAGCATTGAAGTCCAGTTTTTCCTGTCGCCACTGACCGCGGTCGATATACCAGAAGTTTCTTCTTCCTACTGAGAATGCTACGTGATACCAGCATTTCTGCTGAAAATGAGTGTCGCCATCTTTATCCTTGCGAAGAGAACGCATGGCATAATAGATGCTGATTGCATCCTCGGGAGTCCGGCAGAAAATGATGTTCTGCGCCTTGACGGCGGCAGCGGGGATTTCTTCGTCTTCCTGGTGGAAAGTACCTTTGGGCGTACCATCCTTCAATTCATTCTCCACCCATATCTTTTTGCTTTCGGTATAGACTTCATCGGGCTGCCACTTACTGATGGCAGCATGGACGCCCGTCGTGTTGGAGTCACGATGGTCCATGGCGTAAGTGAACACCTTGTCTCCCATCAGCCACCGGCTTACTTTTTTGACGGAGTGCTCTTCGGTAGTGGAAAAGACGATGGGGGGCTGCTGCATGGCAGGACGGAAAAGGCAACCGCAAGAGCCCTGCGGCGCAATCACATCAGTAGCAAAACAGACAAAGAGGGGATTCCATGGCGTGCCATAAATAACCTCGCTTACCTGCTTGCCATCTCTTACGGCATTAGGTAATGTCACTTGGTCAACCGCATAGATACGGAAGTCGTCATTCAACATCTTCGTGTTGAAATCCCGACCGAAACCGAAAGAAGGCAAGCCTTTTACCATTGTCACCTCGCAGCCCAAAGCAGCCAGTTCCTGTGGATTAAAATCAACCTTTGGGATAAAAGAAAAAGTGTCAATATTCTGCACGGCAATGGTACGATAGTCCATCTTGGAGAAAAGCATAGGATATTTCGCCCTCACGTTCTCAGCATCGCCGTACACTCTTACCACAAGATCGTGGCAAAGACGGAGCAGACTGGCTCCGTGCATAGGCAGATTGCGCATGGCAGCATATAGTTCCAGGGCTCCATATCCATGTTTGCCGGTCTTGGTACACATCCACCTCACGGCACCATGCTCTGCCTGTCTGTCATCATCCACCCCTACACCATTATAGAGACCACCTCGCTCGTCCTTATAAATAATAAGGTGCGGTGTCTGTTTCGCTTTGCTTCCGGCATCGTCATTAGCTGCCTCCTTCTGGCAGAAGGGACAGAAACAAGCTGTCTGTCCCTCGATACACTGGTTCTCGGCAGGCTTCACGAGAAAAGTCATGTCGAGATTGGCAAGCTGGTTGATGATAGGATGAAATAACATATCTCGTTGTTAGTATATATTAGTTAAAAGAAAGAAAAACCGACCGAAGCGGACAGGCAAAACTTTTAGAGACAACCATCGTCTTGGCTCATACACGAAGGCAAATGAATCAAAGATACTTTCTATCTTCAAGAATCCACTGTACTCCGCATATTTCCGAGGTCGTAGTGTACTTTCGTACTCTACTCCAGAGCTTTCGACAATGGTATATGAGCGAAGCCGCGGACATTTCTGTTACCGCTATCCGCTTCCATGGCTGAGGTCGGTCTTTCGTTTCTTTTCATATTTTTTCTTCTTAAAAGGAAAGGCAACAGCGATGCGCCAAACTTCAGAGTTGAACAACACTTTTTGATGCAGGTTTTCATGACTATTCTCTCAGGCTTACCTACCTCGTTTTGTGCTGCCGTATGATTATCAGAGAGGTATTGCTACACTCTCCATTGCTGCGCCTTCCCCGTGAGTGGGACTCGCTCTAAGAACAAATCCCTATATATATGGAACACAATATGGCAAAAACGTGTTTAGGGCTTTTATAAATTCAAGAACGTTTCCAGCCGATAGTGCCGGACGGTGCAGTTGCATATCGCCTGGCACTTATAGACAAGCAAGCGAGTGAACTCTGTAAGCGAGATAAACTGCTCGTCGAGTCCTATTATCTGCACTTCCGTTCTCCAGTAGCACTTTCTGTTCTTCCATCGGCAGGAATGACTCTCCATGATGCGCAAGTCTTTCACTCTGCCCGCCATCAGGGGATAGAAGTATTGACATACATCTTTCAGGAGCTCAAACGGCGCATAGAACAATAAGGTGGGTATTTCGTCATCCAATCCTCTCTTCGTCTCTGTGTAGGCGAGACGATGCAGGAAGTTGTGTTTGGAATGGCGTCCGGCCTTGGATATGTTCTTGCGGTTGGGAACGTATGGCATCCACAGATAATCCTTGCGTATGATTTTTGCCACGGCTACATTTCTGTTTGCAAACGACAAGAACTGAACGCATCGTGTACCATTCCCATCATCTTCCATGTGGAAAGAATGCTGCGCTTACAATCATATATGGGAGAATGGGTCGCCCCGTTGTTCAGTCCGTAGATAACGAAATCGGTCTCTCTTTCGTCCGTAAGCGCATAAGCTTTATCTGTTGTAAACTCTTCTCCGTCGGGGATGAAACAACGAGCCATCTCCAAATAGTAAGTACGATGGTCACGAAAATTGGTGTGCTTAATGCCGAAGCGAAGCCCCATCTTGTGACAGATGTTGCGCAGAATCGCCACGTCAAAGTCGGTGCCCTGCGCCCAGAGATAAATCTCGTCTTCGTCAAGTTTCGTGCGGATGTCCTCCATCCAGTCCATGAGATCCTTTACAACCACGTCGATGGGCTGACAGGGGCAATCCGCGCTGTCGTTGTCAAGAAGGGCTGCCTTTGCTTTGTCATTCTGACGAGCCCACCAGTCTGCCGTACTCTGGTCGAAGGTAAAGCCGTTCAGAAACTCGCTTCTCAAGTCTACATGTTCGGTAAACTCAGGAAAACTCAATCTATCGTCATTCTCGCCGAAGAATGGACTTCTGTCACCATTCCGATTCCATGCCACTGCCGCAATACTCATTACTGCAGCAGTGGGGGCAAGCGAACACGTTTCAAGATCTACTGTAATATCAATCATTTGCAATTAAAACTCTATATATTATAATAAAGGTATAAGAAATCTTCTTACTTACTCATATACTCCCTCAGTAAAGAGGTGATGCCCTCCTGCTCCCAAGGTTTCCAATCATCGGAACTGAATCGCTTGATGGTAACACCCATGCACATGCCTTTGTCTTGCATAAATCGGAAGAAACGAGTGCAAAGTCCTTTCTCTTTTTTCAGACAGGCATAGAACACACCAGGCTCGTCGCTACAAGCCATGTCATAGAGAGATTTTCCTTCTCCGTCATTGTCAGTATCAGGCGCAGTCTCGTGGCTCTTCAGTACTTCAGCTATTTCGGGGATAGCCAGGAACTGGCGTTTACACTCCCTTGTTCCCATAATCTCCCAAAGAGAAAAACCCTTCTGAAAGAACCGCAGATAGAAGGTTGGACTGGTAAATCCTTTCTCAAGTAAGAAGCTCGATAAATGCTTCTTTTCATCGGGCGTCATGTCTTTTACATCCAACGCAGTACTTGGGATAGAGATTTTTTCTATATTTTCCTTTGTCATTTGAAATCTTTTGATTAAATTTGTTGCAAATTTAAGAATTAAAACCGAAACTATAATATATCTCGGGTATTTTCTTTCTTTAATTTGCAAGATTTAACTTATCCGAGGTGTTTTGAGATAAATAACGGCGAATAGCCGAGGTGTAATATTATAATTTTAACAATTATGAAATACGAGTACAATTATTCCTTCCTTGAGAGATGGATGTCAGCCAACGAAAAGGTAGATGGCAAGCAGATATTACAGGCTATTGGGTCTACCAGTAACCAGAGTTTAAGACTGTATCTGGACAGAAAATGTCCTATGCCTGTCATCAGCATTCTTCGCTTTTGCAACACGTTCCATGTACCTATCTCAGCTTTCATTGTCGACAAAGAAAAATATCTTGGATATGCCGAAGATTCTAAAGGTATAGAGACAGAAAGTGAGGTCATCCCACTCGACAGCGACGCTTTTGAGCCTGTTGAAGGCTATATCAAGAACGGCGAGAAGCGGACACACGGCAGTCGTTCTCTTCGTAACCCGATAGACGTAGAACAGCAAACATCTATCGTTCCCGGCATCATCTTCAAGAAGAATATCAGTTGTGAGCCATCGGGTTGCGCGACAATCACAGACCATAGAGCGGATGCTGAAGTGGTAGAGTCGAAGACTCCTGACGAAAACACTCCCATCACTGATGTTACAGAAGCAAACTACAGCAGAAACTTGGTTGACCGTCTTTTAGGAATCATCGATGAGCAACAGAAACTGATGAATGACCAACGAAAAGAGATTGCTGCACTCACCAAGCAGCTACTTGAGGTAAGAGGAAACGGCAATGCGATGGTACGAAATACGATGATGGGCATAGCCGCAGACGACATTCATCATGAGTGAGTGACATTTCACCCACAGGTATGAACAAAGAAGCAGCCATCTATCCTCACGGACGGATGGCTGCATTGTAACTTAAAAAATCCGTAAACTTAAAAATAAAGAAATAACCGTCCCCTACGCTTAGGGGAAAATAATCTATTAACCTATGAATAATCTTGTTCGTTAATGAAAGCCATACGACGACGGAAAAACTCTTTCTCGCCCGTAAGAATACAATCGGGCGACGTACTCTCGTATGGAATATCTGTGTACCAGAATCCGTGATGCAAAAAGAGAGGCGGCGTAGTGTCGCCAAAGCTGAACGGAACGGGTACCTCGTTTCCTTCCTTGTCCTTTGCCGTAACAGGCTTAAAGGCAAAGATGTCAATTAGCTTTGTCTCGCTTACAACGGGGAGCGCCTGCATCTCCTTCTCTAAGTCACTGCCTTTGATGGGAGTAAAGTAGGGCGTGCTCTGATAGCCTTCTGGTCTTGGTACTCTTACGTTTTCCCAGCCTTCCTTACTGACAGTATTTTTAAACTCGACAAAGAGAATGCCACCAGCATAGCCATCGCACGTTTCGTAGTAAGCATCAGCATGAACACTTTCTGCCCACGCACGAGCCTTTTCCTGGGCTTCCTTACATTCGTCGATAAACTCCTGCAGCTTCTTGCCTACCTCGCTATCGGCTGCAAACTTGTAATAATAATGGGGTCTTTTTTTACTACTCATAACTTCTATATTTTATTATTTAACGAAAAAATTTATCTTCTTCTTCTCCAGTTCTGCGCATTCGGCAATAGATCACCGGCTCACCGCTTTCGTCGTTTTTCATACTGAAACCACGAAGTGCCAACTCCTGAAGATAAAGGACAAGAGGATCGCCATAAGGGCATACCACTGCCTTGAAGTAGGTCCTCAACTTCGAGTCGTTAAACACATCGCAGTCCTCCGTCCAAGCGCCCAGGGGCTTATAGGTCCGACAGAACGCCTCTATCTTGGATTCAATCACGAAATCATCAAGCGTAACCACCGCCTGATCGTTATTGTCCATAAAATCGTCTTTCTTCTTTCTGCCCATAACTCACTTATCTTTTACTATAAAGCCATGAACCTACAAATCCAATAGCCAAAATCATTGCTAAAAATTTAACTACACACCATACCGGCATAGCCTTTATATCCTTCGTGTTTGTCTCCTTCTGTACGGATGTACTGTCCTTCTTTGCCCAGTGGGTGCCAACATTCATCTTGTTGCTCAACACCAGGCTGTCTATTGTGAGCTGCATCCGCGAGATGATTTCTTCCTGATGCTTCAGCCGTGCCTCGTATGTGGCATTGCGCTCATAGTCGCCCTTACGGTGTATGGTTCGGTCGGTGGTGGTGGTTTTGTTGCCCTGGGCATCCGTGCTCTCGGTCACTCGCTCAGTGATGGTCTCCTCGTTACTTCCCTTGTCGGTCATGGAGCCAGTAGTGAACTGTTCGGTGGTGGCAGCACTGATCGTACTGTCCATAGAAGTTTCCGATTTCACCACGCTGTCCTTAACGATGGCTACGACACTATCGCGCCGTTGCTCACTACTCCACTTCTCCACCTTACGGGAGGCAGTGCAGCTCGCAAACATGATTACAGCCAGAAGCCATAACATTGCTGATTTGATTTTTTCCATAATTCGTCTTGTTGATTTACGCCTACAAAGTTAGAAAAAGCCGCTGACATCAACAGGACATACGAAAACACCGCCTACCCTATGGAATGGGTAAGCGGTGTGAATGTTTATTGTTTTACAATCTTATAGTTAAGGGATATTTTCTTTCCGAATGTCTTAACGGCGCATTGCTGTGCATGGGTCAAAACGGCAACGTCCGCAAAATGTTCTTCTATCACTTCTACTTGAGCCTTGTTCTCCACGCCCAGACATACTACACCATCATCAAACGACAAGTACCTAACCTTGCTCAAGTCGGAAGCAAGCTGCTTGTCAATCAAGCGCAAATACATCTGCCATTCTTTTTCACCTGGTTTCACCTCTTCGGCTTCGGCAAAGGCAAACGTCATCTGCCGTGGTTCCGGCTTTGCGCTATGCTGTTTGATCCATTGTTCCATAATGTAGAACACGAAGTCCTCCATCGTGCCGCTCCATCTATGTGGCTGCTCCACTGCCTTCGGCACGCCATTATAGGCATACGCCTTGAAATCGTTCCAAAGATCTTCGGGAACATCGGCAACAAACGCCTTGAGCCGTTCTCTGTCGAGCGTAGGATATAGCGACATCAACTTGGCGCATAAACGCTTTTCCGACGAACCGCGATGCAGCTCCAATTCTCGCGCCACACCCAAAGGCGTGCGCTTAATATGAAACTTTATTTTTTCGGGATTGCCTCGTTTCACACTGCCTCTATAAATCGGCTCATAACCTTTCTTGTCGGGGTCGGTGCACGAGAGCATGATCTCAATTTTGTTTTCCTCGCACAGCCGTTCCATGTCGCCACGCGCCACATCCAACACCTGTTTACGGAACTGAGAAAACTTTTGATATTTCTCAGTAGTCACCACCTTTGCAGGTTGCGTATCATCGCTTTTCTCAACGTCTACCTTAAACATTCCCAACGCTTCTTTCAACTCGCGATAATCTATAGCAGGGTGCATCTGTCCTTTGCTCGCATACTTCATCAACAGGAGATAAAGACGTGACGTGTAAGCCGAATTGCAGAAGTAGGCTATACGTTCAAGATGATTGAAATATCCGTCTGCCATGTCAAACACGGCTTTTGCCACCTCGATGTTTATCGTCACCTCGATATATCCGTCACGGCGAAACTTGCGCACTTCCTGTCCGTCCTCGTCAATCTTAGTTTCACCGTCTCCCGAATAGTTGAAATCTTCGCCTTCCCGTGACGTGAAGTTCTTCGGAATAAATATCTTACTGAAGATAGGCATGTAGTCCTCACCTTTTCTAAGTCCTGTCTCTGGATCGAAACGAGGCAGATGAAACTCAATTTTCTTCATTTGGTTTATCACCTTCACCGACTCGTCATAATGACTGCTTTCTATACCGAAGTCAGCCAGACGCAAACGTATCGGTCCCATCTTCAACAGGTCTTCTTTCGTAATGCCTCCATTTGGACGTTCCTTATTTAAATAGCGGTGCTCATTCAAGAACTTGGCAAAATGATCTTGCAACCGTCCACTAACCAACAACATCACATCCTGTTGTATGAGGGAATAGCTTTTAGCGTATGATGTATAGTTGACAGGCGTGTTTATCCAGCGCAGTTCGTTCAAGGCTATTTGAAGTTTGCCTTCTTTATCTTCTTTTTTCGATTTCTTTGCCATACCTACGTTTTTATTTACTTAAACCTACTTTTTTATGTACCAAAACCTACGTTTTTGTTTACCAACTCCTACGTTTTTGTTTACTTTGTATGCTCTAACTCGTTGATTTTCAACCCCTCCCTATCTCCTTAATATAATATAATATAAACTATTATTTTATTCCTTTTGAAAAACGATAAGTCTATATCTTATGTTATATTATATTAAGAGGTTTTGGACGCATTGATTATCAGTTAGTTATCTACGGCGAGGTAAACAAAAACGTAGGAGTTGGTAAACAAATCCGTAGGTTTAAGTAAACAAATCCGTAGGTATTGGTAAACAAATCCGTAGGTGTTACAAACCAAAAACAGCACACTTTTGTAGTGACTTCGTAAACCTTGAGGTAAAAAACATTATGAGCCATTTTACCTTAGCCTTGAGAATATCTGTCGATAAACTCTATCACTCCCTGGGCAGCCAGTTCCTGAAGCGTCTTTCCAGTACATTCCTTCAGACGTGCTAAACGGAAATAATAATCCATGGGGATTGTTACCTTTACACTTTTCTCAGTCTTTAAAGGTTGCATGGATAATGGCTGTTGCGCTTCGCCTGCCGGCTGCTGGATGCCAGTGGAAGTTGTGGTGGTAGCGCTGCCGCTCCCAGTACCCGTTGAAGGCATAGAAGATGCCGACTGTTGCGAGACCTGTCCTTGCTCGTATATTCCTTCTATTTTATCCATTGCGTCTGATTCATTCAAACCGAATCTTCTTACATTTTGTCTTGCCATAATATTCTATTGATTAAAAGTCCTCAATTATTTGTATGAAATATAACATGAGCTGCCTACTGAGGCATACTCTCTAAGATTTCTTTCGTAAATCGCTCATAGTCCTGCCCTACCCTGCAGTAAGGTGCATAAGTAAAAATGTCGGTACCCATCGCCTGTGCTTCCACCATCTTGGTATCTCTGCGGGTATATGAATCGAACACGTAGTCATCGAACTTCTCGCTCAGATATTCCTTGAACTGACGCGTCGCCTTGGTCTGGTCATTACTCATCACCTCCAACAGTCCACGAATATCCAGGTCCTCATTCAGGTCTTCCCTGGTCTCTATCACGGCATTGGTGATTTCAGCAATACCCTTTGTGGCCAACACTTCCAACTGGACGGGGATAACGACACTCGATGCCGCCGCCAGCGCATTATAGGTAAGCAGCGACATGGCTGGAGGGCAGTCTATCAATACGTAGTCGAAGGCATCCAGGATGCTGCTTACGCCCTCGTCTGCGAGTTCTGCGCCCTGCATCTCCTGTAAGGGCTTCAGCAGAATTTTGCGCAAGGCCTTGCGAGGCACCGCCATCTGGTTAAGGAAGGGCTCGATGCTGACCATCTTCTGTGAGGCCGGAGCGAGGTAGATACCTTCCTGCATCTTATATACGGGCAGGGAGGTCTGGTTGATAAGAGCATCGTAGGTGGTAGGCTTATTGTCGCTGTTCACCTGGTCCCAACCGAAAAGAAAAGACAGACTGACCTGTGGGTCGAGGTCTACGAGTAAGATACGTGGCTTTCGCTCCTTTCCGTCTGCACCCTTTCCGAAGTACCCTTTACCGAAGCGACGCAGCCCTGTTGCTAAACTCTGTACCGTTGTGGTCTTGCCTACTCCACCTTTATGATTCACGAAGGCGAGTATTTCTTTCAATCTTGTTTCTGCCATAATCTTTTATTTTAAATGAATAATCTATTCGATAATGCTATAATGTGTAACTAAATACACCGAAGTACATAAGTACATTAGTACTAAAGTACGAACCTACGTATCTACGTACCTACATACGTACCTATGATTTTTCATACGTGCAAAGATACAACTAAAAAATATAACTACCAACTATTTTCCGTTTTATATTTTAAATATTAAGTATTTTTATAGGTTCGTATCTATGAACGAATGAAAATATGAACGTAGATACGTATCAGCATACGAACCCACGTACCAACATATTAACCAACATATCAACATACGAATGTGCATACCTACGTGCGAATAAACGTATGAACCTACGAACCTATATAAATACGAACATACGTACCTACGTGCACACGAAAGTACGTAGATACAAAGATGTAAAGATATGAAAGTGCGAATGTGTAAAAATAGAAAAGTACAAAAGTACTAAGGTGCTAATGTACTAAAGTACTTTTATACTTTTGTCCTTATCCTCTTATCCTGTAAAGAGAGAGTTATATGTTAATATCATTACCTTCCTGTTGCCATTCATCTTTGATGGAAAGTGAGAGGGAGGCGCGGTGATTGTAAAATGAACCTGTAATAGTCGTTATCTTGTTGCGCTCCAGGCGGACGTTAGGTACCGTGATAGTTGCATAGGGCGTGGGGTTGTTCTTGCGGTTCATCGTGAAGGTGATGTCGGCTGAGTAGCCATCTTCCGGGCAAAGCACGAAGTAGGCGATGGTGGTGCCTACAGTACCGGCCAGAGAGGAAACATCAGAGCTACGCTGATTTTTCACATAGTCCATAACATCCAAGGTCTGCCAGTTGATAGTGCGGTATTCGTTGAATATGGCATCGATGGTGCTGCAATCGTCTGGGAACACGTCGGTGCTGTTGATCACCATCTTCGCCACCAATCGCTCCAAGACAATAACAGCAGGGTCGTTGTGACCTACGGCAACCGTTATGTCCTTCACTGCGCCGAAGCTGTCTGAAGTTTTGTCGCTCGTCCAGACGACGGGCTCCGTGGTGGATGATACAGGCGTCAGCAGGTTGTCAGTAAGTGCAAAGGGTGTGCTTGATGCGTCGAGGAGAGTAGGGGAGGTGCTTCGGGTTGCTATCACCTTGAGGGTATGCTCGCCATAGTCGAGCGTCAGGTCTGGCTCGGCGAAGTCCGCTGCCGTGCTCGTCTGATGGAGCACCTGAAGCAACTTGCCTGTCGCCTTGTCGTAGTCTATTATGTAAAGGTCCGTGAGTTGCTTGCCGTTGGCGGTAAGAGAAGCACGCGTAGCTGCATCGAGCATTGGAGCTGCGGCAGCCTTAGCAGAGGCAGAGGGCTGTGAGGCACTAACGAAACGCAACTTAACGTGAGCCTTACCAGCAGGCTGTTCCTGTTGCTGCTCGTCCTGAAGGTGAAAACTCTCGCATGATGTCATCGTGGGCATCAGCAGAGCTGCAGCCATGGCCATGGTGCAACAAACAAATAGTTTCTTTTTCATAATCTTTTAGTTTTTAGTTAATAAAAGAATTCAGTAGACGAAACGGATTTTACCCTACAAGCGACCTTACCAGATTTTCGCCTTTCTCCGTCAACTTATACACATCCTCGCCGAACATTCTCTGATACCACGTCTCAAGATACCCTGCTTCTACGAGTTCCTCCAGTTCCGGACTCTTTGGCTTTTCGTCTACACGTCGATAAGCCGCAAATCCTTTCTTCTGAATGTGCTTCAATGTTTCAATCTGACTCTTTGAAAATTTCTCTGTTTCTGCCATAATTCTATAAATATTAAAAATATTGATTATTTTCCATTTACAATCTCGTTATACTCCTTTTCGGATATAACTCCCTTTTCCTTCTGCTCATAGAAAAAGCGTCTCGCAAATAATCCCATCACGTGCCTCAGACTCTCACATGCCAGTCGAAGATTCTCGCCTTCGAGTGCATCCTGGGTGAAGTTCTTCCCGTCCTTCTGGCAACAGACGTCTGCTGTCACAGTCTTACCGTCGGTTTCAACCGAAATAACAATATCAAATAGTTTCTTTTTCATTTTCTTTTTGTATTAATGTTTATTGTTTGAAAGCTCCTGCCAACAATGGCAAGAAGAAAACAGCAGCACCGATCATGGAGAAGAGGACAACACCCGTTGATACGATAGCCAAGGCTGCGAACATATAGGTCAACGCCTTTTTTATGCCACAAGAAGACATCTCCTGCTGTGCAGATACCGATTCTTCATTTTCTCGCAGTGTCGGCTCACCTACCTGGGGATAATTACGCTTGCGCTTCGGCTTCGGCTGGGGTATAGGTTCCGGCTGAGGTGCAGGTTCCGGCTCTGCATCCTGCTCCTGACTCTGATGAATCTCAGGCTCTATAACGCAAGGCTCCTCCACCTTACCATCAACGCAAACAATCACATCGCCGTGCAAGCTAACCTCAATCTTGCATCCAGGTGTAAGATCCTTCTGAAGGAACGTGCGCTCGCTGCCACAGTTAGCATGGGCGAAAAGGTGTCCGTTCATTTCCACCTCGTCAAAGTCGGCAACATACGTCACCTTGCCAGTCTTTTCGCCTACCGTGGTATGATGGCCGCGATAGGTGGTTACGGCCTTGAATACGGGACGGAACTTAAATGCGCAGTTATACTTTGCGTCATGGTCTGTCTGTCCGATGCGGTCGTAATAGTCGTAGTTGTCAAACTTGAATACAAGTCCGTCGGTAGGATAGGGCAGCTTCTCGCGCTCCACCTCGGCAGCACACACGATGTTCTCGATGTCCTGCTCCAGCTCGGCATCCGTATTCTCAAGATTGAGAGCCGACACGAAGCCCGAAGTCTTGAAACCGTTACGCTCAAGGGCTTGCATCGCCGACATGTGTCTTATCACGCCGTCCATAATAAGACGGAAAGGATGAAACTCCAGGCGCTTGCACTCGTCAGCCACAGCCACCTTCTTAGCCATGATGCCATTGCTCGTAGAACGAGGTGATTTGCCAGCCTTGCTATAACGGGCAAACTCCTCAAGCGAAATGATTACCTCACCTCTCACCTCTACTCGGTCGTACTGGCTCCATACGTCCACCTGGGCAGGAACACCCTGCACATGCTTGATATGGTCCAGGCAGTCGTTGCCAAACAACTCCTTGCCGTGTCCGTATGTGGCTTCTGCCAATACTCCCTGACGATATACTAAGCTCACGGTCTCGCCGTCAAACTTCCACTCTACAGCCACCTCCGTGCCCTTGCTGCCGATATTGGCAGCTCTCTGCTGCGCTCTCAGATATTTCACCACCGCCTTGGCATCATGCAGCTTCTTCATCGACAGGCAAGCCGTGCGACGTGCCACCGTGCGCTTTCCGTTGCCGTTCTCGCTGTAGCACTGCTGAGTGGGTGAGTCGGGCAATACCTCGTCGGGATGCTGCTCTTCGTACTCCTGCAGGGCAAAGTACATCGCGTCGTATTCCTCGTCGCTGATGGTCGGGCGGTTCAGCCCGAAATATCTATAGTCGTGCATCTTCACCACGTCCACCAGCGCACGATAATCGTTAAAATACTCTATTTTTTCCATCATGCTATAATCTAAATTAAAAGTATGTTGTTGCTATTTTTTTTATTCGTTTCCCTGCTGCACTGCCATAATCGTGCGCATGGTGTCTGTGATATACTGGCCGCCTCCGTGCTGGAGAATCCACTCGTGCACATCATCGGCTACGATATATTTTCGTGTCCTGCCCTCCATTGCAGGGCGACCTGATCTTGAATTTTCAGTCTTGATTATTTCCATATTTCCCTCGTTTTATTTCTCGTCTATAATATCATCATCTGCGGTCTCAGACTCTTTCAGATCCGTTGGCAACCATGCAGGCCACCAGGTCACATCCAAAGCCCATTGGAACATGTCTGTGTCTTCCGTGCGATAGTTCCAGAAGACGTGCAGGATTTTGAACACCTCCCAAGCTTCTGCGTCCGTCAGTTCCGACAACACGCCTTTCAGGCTTTCCTCCTCGGCTTCCGTCAGATCCACGCTCTTCTCGAACTCTGCCCAATCGCACACCTCGGCGTACAACATAAAAGCCGCGTGTTCTGCGTCCTTGTCCGACAGCAGAAGGCTGTTGGTAGCTGCTGCCATCGCCAGCCAGAATTTTTCGTTGCTCAACTTCCAGATAGCAGAGCGACGAGAGCGCCAGTCGCTAAGAGCCACCTCCACGTGTTTCTCCGCCATCCAGTCGCCTATCTCGCGCATGATACGTGCCATTCTCGGAGCGTCACCATAAGTGAACTCAGCAATCAGCTTCACCTCCTGACTCTCATTAAACAAACCTTCGCGAAACTCAATCGCAATTCCGTTCTCATTGTCTGTCACTGTCCACATCAGATCCTTGCCCGATGTCAACGTAAATCTTTCTTTTGCCATATTCTTTCGTTTTTTACTTTTTGTTTTGAAATCAGCAAGAAGGCTCTTTTTACCTTTTTACTTTTTTACCTTTAAAATTACCTTTCAATCATTCTCAGCTCCGCACCAAGTGCTCCTGCAATCTTATTGAGTACGTCGATATTGACGGCATACTTGCCGGCTTCCACGCTGCGAATGTTTGAGATAGAGATGCCCGCAATCTTGGCGAGCTGCTCTTGCTCCCAGCCCTGTGCGGTGCGCATCGCGCGGATGCTCTCGCCCATGGCCTTACGTTTATCGTAAATGATTTGGTCTTTTTCCATATTGTCTGTATTTTTTGTGATCATCCACAGCCTCCATAAAGGAGGCGCAAGGCTTAATGATTAAGTGCATACTCGATGGCCTGCTCTGCATAATATTCAACACCGAACTGCTTGGCGTACTTACGGAGGTCTGCTATTGAGATAGATGTAGCCTTATGGCCTATGGCTTCCTCGTACTTGTGCTTGAACTTCTGAGTACCAGGGCGACAGTTGCCAGCATTCAGCGAGTCGGCAAAGGTGATCTTCAGGCTGCCGTTCTGTTTCTCTTCCTCGCGTCTCTCGGCTCTCTTGCGCTTGCTCAATATGCGAGCCAGCTTCATGGCTCGGTGCTCCTCGTTGATGCGGACAGCCTCACGCAGACTCTTAGCCTCGATGTGCTCACCTCTTACAAGGTAGCCCGTATGCTTAGTGATGTCGGCTATAGAGCGTCCCTGCTCTATCCATTCCACTTTCATTCCTTGGCGATTAAACTCGCCCTTATAGAAGGTAATGAGTCCTCCTACTACACACACTCTGAAACCCTTTTTGATGTTCAGGGTAAAGGAACGTCGGATCATTGCGAATTTGCATCTCCGAGAATAGCCATCGAAATCTCGTTCCTCGTCGCAGACAATACTATTCTCATCAGCAATATGACCACAGAAACTCCATATATGTTCGCCCGTGCGTAAATTCGACATGATAAATCCAAAAACAGAAACATAACCATCAATGCACGAGTTAACACGATCCTGTTCTGCCACATACGCCTTGCGAGCCTTTTCCTCGGCTTTTACTCTCGCCTTCAACTCTTTCTCCTGTTCCTTCTTCAGCTGCTTCTGATACTTAAGCCACACTTTCACGCCTTCTTCAAGCGAAAGTCCTTTAATGTCTATATCCTTGCATCTGCGCAGAACGCCACGTATATACGACTGATATTCCTTTACTTCCTTTTCAACAACTCCATGAGCGTCCTCACGTGTAGCGTAATCAGCGCGACCAGTATAATAAAATGTTTTTACTATATGATATACACCACGCACTTTCTTATCGCGAAGGTCAAGCATCTTACAACACGTCTTGCCCAAGGCGCGACGTATCATTTCCGCCGTCACCTCATAAGGAAATTGACTTGCAACGATACTACCTCTAAGGCTACAGAAGTCGCGAATAAGCGCAACATACATATCGCCGCCATTATCTTCGAGTCTACGATAATCATAAAGACTCTTTTCTCCATAAAATCCGAACACGTCCTTTTTAAAGGTTTTTTGCAATAACTTATCGTTAGAGAGACCTGCCGAAAAAGAGCAAACGTCGAATACTGCTTCGTCAGAGAACATTTCTATAAGTCTCCAGATGTCCTCAACGTCTGTAATGTTTCCAACACGGCCAGCGCCATAAGACTTAACGAATGCGATAGATGCCTTCTTGTCGCCAAACTTCTCGATGAACTGCTGTTTGTAGTAAGTCTTCATAATTTAATTGCCGCTTATAGGTTGCCGCCCTGTTCTAATGTGATTAATATTGTTTTCTTTATTTTTCTGATGCAAAGATAGTGATAATTTTTGTAACTACCAAAATAAAAAGGACTTTTATTCAGAATAAAATGCACTTTTATTATTTTCTTTACATTTTCCGTCATATTTCACAGATTTCGCGGGCTTTTTCCTCTGTTTTTCGTATCTTCCGGCTCACGTTGTCACTCCTTCGGGTGTCGAGCCCTCACATGCCAGCCGTGGGGAGTGGTGCGCTGCTCGCTATCCTCACGGACTGCCAGCAGCCTAACACAAAAATACTCAGATGATGATTATGATAGCTCCCGCCGAAGGGGTCGATCCTTCGCAAGGCCGTGCCGGGCACGGGATGAGGGGGGATAACAAGAGGTGGCGGCATTATCTTGTAATTGCCACTTTTAATCCTCTCATACCTCTCCACCCTTTTAGGCTAAGTTCCATTTCTTCCACGCCTCTTCCGTGTTCTTTGTGATCGTCTCGTTCCATAGCTTCTCCAGGTTGTAGAAAATCTTCTGAAATGCTTTGGGAGTAGTCTTCGGGGCAATCTTCTTGCCAAAATATGGGTATCCCCATCTTCTTTCGTCGTACTCCCAAATACACCGTATCATTCCTGTTTCCGTAGGAGTGCATCCGAGGAACGCCCCCATTGTTCTGCCTGTCTTTTCCCTAAGCCACTTCGGATATGGAACATAGATGGTCCACGCATCCACGGAGTCACGGAACTCCTTTCTTGTGTCGTGATAAAGTCTTAATTTCATAATTTTCTGATTTTCGTAGGTTCTATAATATGTTCGTCTTATACCACACCGCCGCCTGAGCCATCGTGTCCTTCAGCTCCTCGATGATCTGCTTGTAGTTGTTCTGAGTGATGGCAATGTGCCGTTCTGGGTGCTTCCCGTCGTGGTCGCCGCTTGCCAGGTGGATGATGCAGAATGTGCGGTCGGTATCGTGATGGGCTACCATGCCTCGCTCCTTGAGAGCTGCCACCGTGCGGTCGAAGTCTGCCGGAGTGGTGGGTATCACCTGCAACACGCTCCAGGGGCGTTCCTGAGCCGTGAGGAGGATGTTCCCTTCCTGCTCACTAAGCAGGAAGGAATGAATTGTTTTAGATGTTTTCATACAATTAAGCAACTTTTTCGATGTCCTTCATATATGATGTTATACTAATATCTTCACATATTCGACCGTACACTTCGTATTCAAGACTTTCAGTTTCACCTTTCGCTATATATTCTGCCTTAACAATATAATAGAGCATACAAAAGAGATAGGCAGGTTGGAAAGTCTCGTTGTCATCGAACAAGCGGCGTGGCCACTGGTCGATGTCGTTGGATAGATTGGAAAAGAAGCCATCATAGTTTGTATGGTTCTTCTTTATCCACTTAGCCAACTGATTGCGGTGTTTTTTTATCTTGGCTATAATAGCATCCTCCGCAGCCTGTGTCAAGCGAATTTTTACGCGACAAGAATCATTTTCGTAATTGTAGTATCGTGGACTGTGAACCTCTACGAACTCCAGTTCTATATCGTTGCTAATAAACTCCTGCATCCACAATTCCCACACCTCCGTATATGCTTGGCAGATGTCGTTCTGGTACTGCTTATAGTCGAAAGTAAAGTCAACATCCTCCTTCAGACCTTCTTCCTCACACTCATAATATATTGTGTCGTTAGGACTCCAGATGGAGTCGTAAAAGCCTACGAAACTCTGCAATATACCTATAGTCTCATTTACAAAAATCTTTTCCATAATTCTAATATTTTAGTCGTCTATAATAGAGATTCGAGACAACTCATTGTCCACGTGAATCTCGTACCCTTTATAATTGATGCTATAGCCTATACGGCCATAGCTGCAGAACAGCGGTTCACAAATCATACGAAAACCGTACCAGGCGAAGCGCCATGGATCTTGATTATATCCATCAAGCCATTTTTCGCAATCGCCAGAACGTTTCAATATAGCATTGATAAGGCGTTTTAGTTCTGCGGGTATATCTTTTGGTACTCTCATAATTGTAATATTTTTATTTGTCTATAATAGGGCAAAACGCCCCGTGATACCTTATTTCCGATTTTCCGCTAATATTTTTCTCACGCTATAATAAGGCGTATTAAACGGATATTTCACTTCGTTGATGACGTACACCACGGTCGGCTCATTCATGCGCAATGTATCTCGACACTCCACACGGCCATACATGCCGTGTGCCATGAGATTCAGGGCGCACATCTTGCAAGCAATAGGATCGCTGTCTTGTGCCACATACTCGAAGCGACGGCCAGCCGAATGGTCCAGTTTGCTCTTATCCATGTAGTGAGCCAGGAGCAAACGTCCGCTACCTGCTGCGCAGTCGTTCACCTTGCCATGATTCCCGGCTCCCAAGGCACTAATCCGTGCCATAAGGTCCGAAATACTCTGAGGCGTGAAGAACTGCCCCGTTTTCGATGCTTTGCCACGGCTCAAATACATTTCTTCATACAGGATGCCGAACACGTCCAGCCACTCGCCACGATTCATCGCTGTTGCCACATCGCCCAGCCACTGGAGGGCGAGAACGGCAAACTCAGGATTCTGCTCTGTGCAACTCACAATGTGCTGGCTATATTCAACAGTGCCAGCCTTAAAAGCGTCAATGCTGAAGAACTCTATAAGGTAGTCGCAAAAGTCGCTCAGAGCCAGTTCCTGCGGTCTGCTATGCTTGTCGGCCTGTTCGGTCAATACGTCGATATACTTCTTTTTATCCATGATTTTCTCAAAATTTGATGTGTTCTATAATAAGGCTGCCCTACTGCCAGGTGCAGCCCCGTGAATGATGATTTAATAGCTTTTCCAGAAAATAGAAAGAACGTTATACTGACTCAATGCGTGAGTTTTTGCAAACTCGCAGATAGTGCGATCGTAGCCTTCCATCTCCTTCATGATCGCCTCCGCTTTTCGTGCCAGGCGCAGATAGGCTGCATACTTCTTTTTGGATGCCTTCAGATTCTCAATAACCGCCAAACGCTCATTTTTATACTGTTCTATAACAGCAACCGCCTTTTCGGCTTCCAGGCGTTCACCAGTATTCCACTGCCACTGTAAAAGCCGATATGATGTTTTTTTCCCGTGGCTCCAGTCCGCACATATAATCACGTATGGTCGATACTCTTCAGAACAGTTACGGCTGTAACTTTCAAGCTCGAAGCTATATTGAGTGAACGAGCTATAGAGACCTGTTGCCTCCTTCACGGCATCATGGAAACGTTTGTTTAGTACCTTGCCATCAAACTTTCGGCACACCTGAATAAGTCCGTCCAGGGCCTTGATTTCAAGTTTTCGGCGCTCTATCAATGCGTCCGCGTGCTTGCAATACGCCTTCACTTCGTTGGCCTTCTTGTCGGCTTCATGTTTTTTTGCAGCCGCCATAAAGTCCGCCTCCGTACCGATACTGTAGGACTCCTCTTTCCATCCATTCTCACGGCGAAACTGGTGATACAAATCTATATACCTCTGCGCATCCTCCTTTGTGGCAAAGTGGCACACGCCATCCAGGCTTTCAGACTTCCACAGCCACACCTCGCCATCGTTGCAAATAAGATTTTTCGCTTCAACAAATATCTGATACATAATATTCTCAATTTTTTATATGTTCTATAATAGGGCTGCCCTGCTGCCAGATGCAGCCCCGTGAATGATGATTAGTAAGACAATACGGCTATACGGTAGTATTCCGTTTCTCCTTCCTCCGGAATGTTGGCAATACACAGATCGCCTGTAGGTGCCTCGTAAATATACGAGCTGCCTATAATATCGTACACCGTAAACTCGCCCCACTGCTGGCTGTGTTCGCCGCTATTGGCTATACATGTGATGCCGTTGTGATAGCCTCCAGCCGGTGCAGGAAAATCCCCGGCTACCATCCTGTCCTGAAGGAAGCGCGACGAGCGGCGGGCTGCCTCCTTGCTGTGCTGTTTGAGTACCTGAGCCATGAGGCGCTTTGCCTCGTTCCATCGCGCCTCATTAAACATGTCTCGACGCTGTGGGAAATACTTTTCATCGTTGCTAACGTTGTATAATACTATCTGAGCCATAATCTATAAATATTTAAAGTTTGTGATGTTTTTATCTGCCTATAATAAGGCGTTATTAATACTCGATGCAGAGCAATATTGCCACTACAGCTGCAATGATGTTGTAGCCGACAAACTGCCAGCCGGTACACTTGATTGGGTCGCCATCCTGGCCATAAAAACTGTGCTTGGTTTTGAGCCACTGGCAGACCGTTTTTAAGGTCGCCAGGGCGTTTTCTGCCGTGCGACTGGCGAGTAACACGATAACGGCAAATAAAGCCATCAGAAGGGCACGTGTGCCCGTTGTGCTTGATATTGTGATATTCTGTGCCATGATGATATATTGTTTAAGCGGTTTTCTTATTCTGTTCTTCTACTTCTTGCCAGAGACGTTTACCCGCTGTGCTGTAGCCGGCTTCACCATTGAAGGCCTGCCAGGCGCAGAACATCTCCTCGTCACAATATCTCGAAAAGGCAAGCTCGGCATCGTTTTTCAGAACGTCTATAATAGACTCTATTTTTCGGATGATGTGTGCAGCGTGAATCTTGCTGAGTCCTTTGTTGTCGTACCAGTCGTCGCGAATCACGTCGTCGGCTGTCAAGTCGTTGTAATCATAATCACACGTCTCGTAGTAATAGTCTACCTTTCTGCAGGTCTTGATATTTACAAACCAATCAAAATTGGCTGCCTCGTAATAGCCAGACGTGCAGCCGGCTTGAATGGTAATGTCGAGGGTATTGTCGCCGCACATGATAGATACGGTTTTCTCTGAAAATAGAGTCGTGGAGTAGCTGCGATCCCCGTCACACTCCTCTATATCGTGCCATCCCTTTGTCTCCAAATCTGAGGCTACATTCTTTTTGTCTTCATCATGATGTATTTCAGTGCTCAGCTCGTCATATTCGTCTAAAAGCTCTTGATCGAGTCCGTTCTCGTCTATATCCTCCTGTGTGTAATAAACAGGCATACCGAAAACAAAATAGCGTGAGGCGTTCTTTAACGCAAAATTAGGTGTACTCATAATCTTTAAGTATTTTAAATATTAGTGATTTTATATATGGTTTATAATAGAGAAGAAAAAAAACTCCATGATTATTTATTCTTAATCTATATCGATGGTCCAGTTACTACCATATCCTTTATATAAGTGAATTTGGTAGTCTTTTAATCCTTTGCTTTTTGCCAAATTTTCGGCTATCTTATACACTTCGTCCCACTGTGCGTTATATCCTTCAGACTCTGCAATAACAGATTTGTAAATGATAGATGGTGCATACATAATAATGTTGCCGAATTGCTGTTGCCGCCAGATCTAAATTGTTATTTGTTTCTTATTTTCGTTTGCAAAATTACTATATACATTTGAAATAGACAAATATTTAAATTAAAAAGTTATCAAATACATTTATTTTTAACGTTTATACACAATTATATGTATTTGTAATAGGTATTATTTACATTTGTTTACAATTCCCTGATCTCTGTGATATGCTATAAAGTCTATAACGAGCTGCCAGGAGTGGGGGCACCGCTGCAAAATCTCTAAAATCTGTGATATACTATAATATGTATAACGTAACAAAGTGGGCACCATTGAGGCGCACCAGGAACGGCGCAACGGGTGCACCGGCTGCAACACTCCACACCTGGCAGCATCGAGACACCAGGAACGGCGCAAAAAGGGCACCGGCTGCAACACTCCACGCCTGGAAACATCGAGGCACCAGACGAAAAAAAACGGGCTGCAAACCTGCAGCCCGTTCCGCGAACGGTTAAAACATTCGATACAATTCATAATACATGTTATATGTATTATTTTGGTTCAAGAACTCAAGGAAGGCCGCGGCGCGTTTTTTAGTTAAAACTTTGTAGTTATGCAAAGTTAAAAACGCCTTCTTTGCGGCCGCCTTAATATTCTCGAGTACGTCAATAATAACGTTTTTTATTGCGCTTTGAAATTGGTAACTTTCCCATGTTCTGTTATAATAACGTATCTTTGCCCGGCCAACTTTAAACGTGTCGTTTTTATATAAAGTAACTTCGTGTCCCCAACTGTTTCGAGTGTTCCAAGACTCACACACAAGCGTAAATTTTACGCCGTTAATTTCTTTGTTATAAATCATAATATTAAAGTATTTTTGTTATTGTTAGATATTTATTTACTTTCACAGAATGCGCGAGTCCAAAAGCTGCAGACCTCGAAAGACGAGCGGCGACCATTGCAGAAAGCGGGAAAAAGACGCTCAACCACTGCAAGGGCATTTGTTTCGATATTCATTGCCACCTCTAACGCAGGGCCTAAAATACAAAAGAAGCAGATAACGAAACGCGCGGCGAAGTCGGTAATACCAAGTACACTAATTAATGAAGTAAGGAGATAGACACAAACGAACAGAGCGGAAACAGTTAGGACGATCACAACGAGGAGTGAGAGAAGGAAGGCGGCACGCTTGGCGGCCTTTACTGAATTATTTACAAAATTTGTCTTCATAATCTATATATTTTTTTAAGTTGTTAGATGAAGGACCGGCGGCGCCGGTCCCTGGTTATTTCTATTTTTGCAAACTTGCTATAAAAGCATCTACAGAATCGAAATCATTTTTATTTAAATGATCGTGCAAAAAATTCACTCTAAACTTTTCATAACTCGTTATACAATCTTTTCTAACTTTGCCGTTTAAAAAGACACGTTCACCACACGCACCACCACGGGGCGAAACGTTCATAGAGCCACACGCAACACCAAGGCGCTTTAAAATACGCATAACATCCTCCGTTTCGATATGTTTCGTATCTTTGTCGCTATAACCGGTTGTCGCTATACCATTACAAGCAATATTGCATACACATTTATAAACGCGTGAATTTTTACGGATTCCATAATTAAGTGGATTCTTTATAAAGCTATGTAATTTATCTATTTGTCTCATAATTATAATTATTAAAAAATTGTTTGATGTAAGGACCGGCGCCGCCGGTCCTGGTTCTTGTTTAAAGTTTTATTTCTTTCATGTTCGCCAGATCAAAAATAGCTATCTGGTTGTTATAACGTCCAAGATCTTTTGCGGTTTGCAAATCGTCTACGATTACGGTTGCGTCAAAATAAAATTGATTATTGTCGCTATTGTACCAGCCGCCGAAAGCGTTAATATTTGGATGTTCTGCAACATATTTAACAACGTTTGCAAGACCTTCCAAGCCGAAAGAGTTTTGAGTATCTGCAACGGCTACAGCGTAACCGCTTGTCACCGGCTGCAAGTTGGCAGCGTCCACGGTAAAGCCTTCTTTGTTAGCCATTGCGATCGCTGCAAGTGCGATCAAAATTTTTGTTTGTTGCTTATTCATTTTTAAAATGCGGAATTAAAAACGGTTGCCCCCCGATTTAAATTGTTATTTGTTTCTTATTTACATTTGCAAAAGTACTACATATAATTGTAATAAACAAATTTTTCGATCAAAAAAGTTATCAAATACATTTATTTTAACCTCCTTAAACAAATATATATGATTTGTTTACATTTATTTGCAAATAGATATAATTGCATACCTTATTATATATAGGGTCGTTGCGGTTCTGGTGGCTGGTGGTGCTGGTGGTGCCTCCCTGGTTCCAGTGGTGGAGGTGCCTCCCTGGTGGCTGGTGTCCTCGT
>ERZ1034992.31-NODE-31-length-100975-cov-33.389467_pt1 | contig 100975 bp, 80 predicted proteins | sample MGYA00520695_ERZ1034992 | MGnify/ENA primary metagenome ERZ1034992 (study PRJEB33766, sample SAMN09781778) | gut metagenome | biome: gut microbiome | host: Homo sapiens | place: Madagascar | study: EMG produced TPA metagenomics assembly of the PRJNA485056 data...
CTTCTGAATATTTATTGGTTTTTGCTTATGGTGATGGCGGCGGTAAGTCTTGTCAACCTGCTGGCGATTTCCACGGACAGCATGAAAGCCGCCGCAATCGTGAACGTCGTCCTACTTTTTGCGATTCCCCTGACCTTCGTTTTGGGATATATCGATTTCAGAAATTTTGCGCCGATGAGCGTCAAAAAAGAAATTGCGTACGACGCGACGGCGGTCATCGCGCTTTTTATCTCGCTCATTCACTTCAACGTCCGGAACTACACGTTCATGCAGGACTACACCGACGAAAACACTTATATCATATGGGTGTCGGTGTTTGCGGCGTTGTACCTTGCAATCGCTTTCATTTGCCTGCTTCTGACGTTTCTGAACTTCCACAGCAGAAAAAAACAAACGAAATATTACTACGCGACGGCGATTTCGTCGATTGTCAGCTGCGTGTTCCTGACCGCGTTCAACTACAACACGACGGTTACGATATTCTGGGCGCCGCTGAAACTTATGGGGATTCAGGACGGCTTCGTCGTTGACCTGGGGATAACCGTCCTTGCCCTTCGCGTTATCGTGGAATACGGCATTTTCATTTTCCACGCCGTGCGCGAAAAGCAAAAAGGCGGGCTCCCCGAGGGTGAAGAAACCGAATACAAAAAATGCGTCTTTATTCCGTCGGTTATCGCCGTCGTCTTTATGCTTGTCAACGTGATTGTCCTTCCGATAATCAGCGGTATGCAAAACTTTTATCCCGATAAAAAGCAAGGACTTTTCATCGCGTACGAAATTGTCGAAAGCATTTCCGTCGCCTCCCTGCTTGCGTCGGGCATCGCAATCTGCTGCTTCAAGAAAAAGAGCGAAAAGTACGGCGAAATTTATTTAAGGCAAGGGCTTGCAAGCATAATATTCGCGCTCGTTTACGCGATTATGGACTTTATCCCCGTGGGCACGCTTATCGGCGGAAACATTATAAAGGCGCAAATCGCGTCCGACGTTTTCCATTCGTCGATAAAAATCGGCGGGCTTGCCATTTACACCTTATACGTCGCACTGCGTAAGCCCCTGAACGAAACACTGAAAAAACTTGACGAAGAATACGCCGAAAAACATTCTACCGAAAATTACAGCATTTGATTTTTGCGGACGGGCAACCGTCCGTTTTTTCACGGCAATAATAATAAACCCCTTGAAAAAGGCGCAAAAAAAGGCACGCTGAACAGCGTGCCCTTTGCATTGTTGAAGATTATTGTTTCTTCTGATCGTCAAGATACGTGCCTTGTGCGTAATATGCAACCGTAAAGAGCTGTGCCGAAAGTTCGTTGCCGAATTCGGGCGCGCCTTCGATGGACAGATATCCTTTTTGCATATAAGGAATCATCTCGACCTTGCTCATGAGAATTTCAAGAGCGTGTTTGGGAGAGTCGAAGCGCATGCACACGAAAGGTTTGCAACGTTTGCATTCGCCGCGTCCCGAAACGGTCTGACCGTCCTTAACGCGGAGCCAGCCTTGGAGTTTTTCGTGACCGGTAACCGCAAATGCGTACACACGGTCGGGGCTGCCTTCCGTAAAGTGCTTGACGTCGGGATGTTCAACCCTGTTAAGTTGGCTGACGCCGACGGTAAGAAGGTTGATGTAAAGCAAGACCAAAAGTTCCTGATCTTCGGGTTTTTCGGGAACGTCGGTGGCTTGCAGAAGTCCCGCCATTCTGAGAAGAGTCATAAGGATGTTCACGAAAGTGGGAAGGTGTGCGAGCGCGCCCTTGATTTTGGGAAGCGGCATACCTTTTCCGGTGAAGAACAGAATGAACTTCTCGGGGGTTGAAAATTCCAATTCGATATCAGGATGGGGGTGGGTTTCACCGGTGTGAGTTTCCCACTTGCCGTCCTTGACAACGAAGTGCGTTGAAAGTTTTCCGGTCTTCTTGAATTCCGGCGACAAAACGCTGATCTGGAAAACGAAGTTTTTGCCCTTGAATTTCTTTACGAATTTCGGATCGTTTTCCGCAACGGTTTTTGCCAAAGGAATCGCGGCGAAGAAGAAAATTCTCAATGCATACTTATCGCCTTGAGTCATTGCCATAATACTATACCTCGTCTACCCAGTTTGCGCCCTGCGGAGCAAGTTTGACGGCTGCGCCGGCTTTTGCGGATTCCGCTTTGACGGCAGAGCCTTTGACGCCTTCTTTTTCGAAGTCCTGATTGATGACTTCAAGAGCGTTTTTCACGATGCCTTCCGCATCGATTTCGTGCATAGCCATAAGGTCTTCGTGGAGACCGATTTTGCTGAACTTGTCTTGGAGACCGAGTTTTCTGAACGCGCAAGCCTTACCTGCTTCGATGACGACTTCCGCAACCGCGCTGCCGAGACCGCCGATAACGGTGTGGTCTTCCGCGGTGATGATACGACGAGTGTCGTTGACCGCAGCAAGGATTGCTTCCTTATCGATAGGTTTAATGGTGTGCATGTTCAGCACGCGAGCGTTGATGTCGTGGTCGTATTTAAGGATCTTCGCAGCCTGAACAGCCTGATATACGCAACTGCCGCACGCGATGATGGTGATGTCGTTACCTTCGTTAAGGAGAACGGCTTTGCCGACTTCGAAGTCGTAGTTGTCGTCCGCGTAAACGTTGGTGTCGAAACCACGGTTAATACGAATGTAGAAAGGACCTTCGGTGTTTGCAGCCGCTTCGACCGCTTTGCCCGTTTCGATACCGTCTGCGGGGCAGATAAGCGTCATGTTGACAAGCGAACGGATAACCGCGAAGTCTTCGATTGCGTGGTGGGTGGAGCCCGCCTGTCCGAACGACGTACCGCCGTGCGTGCCGATGATTTTCACGTTGACGTTCTGATAGCAGATGTCGGTGTGAATCTGGTCAAGCGCGCGGAGCGACGCGAAGACGGAGAAGGAAGACGCGAAAGGAATGAATCCGCATTTCGCAAGACCTGCCGCCATGCCGTACATGTTCTGTTCCGCAATACCGACGTTAATGGTTCTTTCGGGGAATTTCGCCGCGAAGTCGCCGATTTTCGTCGAGCCTTTAAGGTCGGCGGTAAGAGCGACGATTTTGGGGTTTTGTTCGCCGAGTTTTACAAGAGTTTTGCCGTAAATTTCGGCAGTTGCCATTGATGTGCTTTCAAGCGCAGTATATACTAATCCGCCAGCCATAATTAAATGCCCTCCTTTTCAGCCACAGCGATTCTGGATTTCTTGTATTCGTCCAGATCGTGCAAGCAGGTTTCATACATTTCGTCGTTGATGGCGCCGTAGTGCCATTTGAAGTTACCGGACGTAAGTTTCATACCTACACCCTTGATAGAGTCGGAGATGATGCAAACGGGTTTGCCGTTCGGTGCTTTCTTTGCGTATTCGATAGCGTCGCAAATTTCGTCGAAACGATGTCCGTTGATGACTTTGGTGTCGAAACCGAAAGCGGTCATTTTGTCCGCAAGGGGTTCAAGCGCCATAACGTCTTCGGTGTTGCCGTCGATACTGAAATGGTTGCGGTCGATGATAACGACGCAGTTCGTGAGTTTGAAGTGCGAGATTGCCATGAACGCTTCCCAGCAGGAACCTTCGTCAAGTTCGCCGTCGCCGGTCATAACGTACGTGGTGTAGTTTTGTTTGTTAAGACGTGCCGCATAAGCCATGCCGAGAGCAAGCGAGGGACCGTGTCCCAACGAACCGGTGGACGCGTCAAGACCTTTGACCTTATTGCTGTCAAGGTGCATTCCGAGACGGCTGCCGGTAAGGTTGAAGGTTTTGAGTTCTTCTTTGTCGACAAGACCGAGGTCGGCGAACATACCCGCAAGGAAAATGCCGATGTGTCCTTTGGACACGATGCATCTGTCGCGGTTAGGATCGTCGGGGTTCTTCGGATCGAAATTCATATACTTGTAATAAAGAGCAGTGAGGACGTCGGCTGCGCTCATGCTGCCGCCGATATGCCCGCTGGAACAATGCGTGGTGTAAAGACAAAGTTTGCGCAGTTCGTCAGCCTTTTCTTCAAGCCTTATCCACTCTTGTTTAGTTAAAGCCATAATTGATTCCTCCTAAAATTATTTAATGAGTTGTGCCTGGGGATAGCGTTCACGCACTACTTTGTACGCTTCGTCCGCAACTTCCCAAGTGTATTGGATGTCCTCATTGCTGAGTGCATAGTTGATGAAGTGGTTGTGGTGGCTGGTGAAGAATACGCCGCGTTTTACGCACTCGCATACCCAGTCCTGATGGATAACGCGCGAAGGAAGGTCGTTCGCAAGGCGCAGATAGAACATACCCGGTTCGCCTGTGACGCGGAGGTCGAATCCGTTGTCTTTTGCGATTTCTTTAAGGCCGTCGGTAAGTTTCTTGCCTTTCTTTGCGTTTTCTTCGGTAGCGTTCAACGCTTTTGCCTTGCGAAGAGTTGCGATACCCGCCGCAAACGGTACTGCCGAAAGCCAGTAGCTGCCGGTGTACGCGATGTCGGACGTCGCGTTGAGAAGTTTCTTGTTGCCGCAGAGGCACGATACGTTGTATCCGTTTGCGATTGCCTTGCAGAAGCAGGACAAGTCGGATTTAATGCCGTAATGGTAATCGGAACCGTTGATGTCGATACGGAAGCCCGCGCGTACGTCGTCGATAATAAGAACTACGCCGTATTTGTCGCAGATTTCGCGAATCTTCTGCCAGTATCCGGGGGCGGGCAGTTCGTTATCCGCAAAGTTACCGTGTTGATAAGGTTGCGAAATGAAGCCTGCGATTTGTCCTTCGTACTGTTGGCAGAGAGCCTCGAATTGTTCGGGGTGGTTCCACTCGATATAAAGGTTGTTGCAAACGTCTTCTTCGATGATGCCCGAATAGCCGAGTTTTTGCGTCCAGGGAGATACGCCGTGGTACCAGCCTTTCGTCAAAACCATTTTCTTGCGTCCGGTATAAGCACGCGCGATCATCATCGCAAACTGCGTGACGTCGTTACCGTTCTTTGCGAAGAATGCCCAGTCAGCCATATTGATGGTCTTGCAAACTTCTTCCGCAAATTCGACGGTGATATCGCTGATAAGCGTGGTGCAGTCGCCCTTCTTTCTCTGAGCGGCGGCGGCAGCGTCGACGTCGGGATCGTTATAGCCCAGATAGTTGGGGCCGTAACCGCACATATAGTCGATGATTCTGTTGCCGTCGATATCGTATATGTACGCGCCTTGCGCGTGATCCATATATAAAGGATACGACGATACGGGAACCATACAGCCCTCGGAAGGTCCGAGATGTCCGTAAATACCCGCGGGGATACAATTCAGAGCCCTTTTGAAAGTGGCCTGGCTTTTGGTAACGTCAATTATCTTTTTGGGTTCGTAAACGAGATTCATAATTTCCTCCTATCCGAGATATGCGCTGACGAGGTTGAGCATCTTTGCCATTTGTTCCAGCATATCGAGACGGCCTCTTACCTGGAAGTCGCCGCTGCCCATACCGCCGAAACTCGACGCGTCGCCGTTCAGCAAGTCGTGCGCGAATTCCATATTCGCAAAAAACATTTGTGCCGACCAGTCGTCGATTGCGCCCTTTGCTCCGTAAAGCTTGTGGTCTTTGACGGTGATGTTGAGTTGCGGACCGCCGGGGATACCCGCAGCGATCTTGCCGTCGCACATACGCTTTGCACAAAGTTTACCGACCTTATCGCTGTTTGCGACTTCGCAGAGTGCGAACAACGCGGTGTACAGCGTGAGCGTCGTGTTGATTTTGAAATATTCGGGATCTTTCAGAAGTTCCGCCTTCTTGTCCGCCGCCGGTTGCAGATAATACGAGAGCCTGTCGGCGAGTTTCGTGAATTGATTGAGAAGGAATCCTGCTTTGAATACGTTGTAGAAAATAGGTATGACCGTTTTGGGTTTACCGTTAGCGTCCTTGGGCGGATCGATAAGGTTGTTGAAATGCTCCGCCGAAGTGAAGAAGAGTTGCAGTCCGGCGTGTTTTTTACCGCGATTGAAAGTGCACTTGCCGTGATCGAAATCTATGGTTGCGCTTCCTACGTCGGGCACGTTGAACTGTACGGAAAGTTTGGTATCCTTGATGATGTCGGCGGACTCTTTGTCCATTGCACACAAATCTTCAAGGTTCCTTAAGACAGCAAACAGATTTATTTTTGCCTTGGTGATGTTGTCCATAGGATATCCCCCTTTTTATAGAATTTAGTAACTTAATCTTACCATAAAACCGCTCCGTTTTTCAATCCTTAATCGGATAAAAATATTATTTTTTACACTTGTCTTGTTTTGTATGGAAAAGAACGTGTGTTTTTAAGGCGATTTTTGACAAAACGGCGCGTTTGTATTTTCTTTTTTAATAAAATCGTATGCGCGTTTTTCCGTCTTTTGCCTTTTTCTTTTGCCGAGCGGCGGAAAACTGTTGCAAAGTGCGGCGATTTTTATTATACTTATTGTAATAAATCTTGGAGGATTTTTATGTCATTATTAAGCGCTGCTTTCTTTGTCGATGACTATATCAAATATTTATTGTGCAACCGCTTCCCCGGCAAAGGGCTTACGGAAGTGAAAGATATCGTCTATGACGAGGAACATCCCGACACGGGAAAACTCGATATTATTTACGACGAAAAACAACGCGGAAAACTTACGGAAGGAAAGTTCCCCGTGTTCTTTATGATTCACGGCGGCGGCTGGATCGAAGGCGACAAAAAAATGCGCCGCGGCTATTGCCAACATATGGCGCGCACGGGCGCTTTCACCGTCAATATCAGTTACGGTCTCGGTCCGAAATACCGCTTCCCCGACTACATGAAACAGGTCTACAAGGCTCTGCAATGGGTTGTCGCCAACGCCGACAAATACGGTCTTGACCTTGACAACTTCGTCATCTCCGGCGACAGCGCGGGCGGACACCTTTCCATGGTGACGATAAACTGCCAGAATCACCCCGAATATCGCGAACATCTGGGACTTCCCGACGTCGATATCAAAATCAAGGGCGCGATTCTCAACTGCCCCGCAATCGACTTCGAAGGCAAAATCATCAACCTGCCCGTTATCCGCACGATGACTTATCACTGCACCGGCATCAAACACTACAAAAAACTCAAATCGGAGTACGAATATTACAACGAATTGCAGGTATTTCTCGGCGTCGAGAAACCCTTCCCCCGTCTGTTCCTTAACAACGGCATTCAGGACGTTTTCACGAACGGCGGCAGCAAGAAACTGAGAAAAGCGTTGGAAGCAAAAGATATTCCTTACGAATACTTCTGCGCGTGGGAACCGCTCAACTCTTTCCACGACTACAACCTGAAAACGTGGATGCCCTCGGCGCGCATCGTCCTTAAAAAGGAAAAGGACTTCCTGTGGCGCGTATATCAGGATAAATAACGAAATTCCGCTTTGCGGCAAAAAACAAACCACCGACTTTTTTCGGTGGTTTTCTTTTGTGCTTTTCGTGTTTTCACGGGTTTTATTAAATGCGGGATTCGATATATTTTACGACGTCGCCGATGGTATGAAGGTTTTTCACGTCTTCTTCTTCGATGGTGATGCCCCATTCGTTTTCGGCGTCCATCAGAAATTCCACGATGTCCAGACTGTCCGCGCCGATGTCTTTGATAATATCGGAATCTTCGGTGATTTTGCTTTTGTCGATGCCGAGTTGTTTTTCAAGCATATCTTTAATTTTATCAAGTACCATTTCAAAGTCCTCCGTTTCGGAATATGTTTTATTTTACTAAATCTTTTTCGATAAGTCAATCGAGATCGACGAAAATAACGGGCTGTTCTTCCGCAACGACCGTGCCGACGTATCCCGCGAAAATGTTGAGCGGCGTTGCGATGACGCGCTTGCCCTCGTAAAACAAATCGCCCGACACGTCGTTTGACCTGACGCCCGAAAGCCCCTCGCTCGTGAGTTTGAGATAGGCTTCCTTTCTCGTCCATACCGCAAGAAAAGTTTCAAGGTCTTGGACTTCTTTCGCCTCGCCTTTCGTGAAAACGTTTTCGACGACTTTCTGATAAGCGCGGGGACGGAACTCCTCGATGTCGATTCCGACTTCCGTCTGCGCCATTGCGACGACGACAAGCGCGCCGCTGTGCGAAATCGAAAACCTTACGTCGGGATAATCCTTGAAATAAGGTTTGTCGTTGTGGTTTTTAAGCTCGGTAAGTTCGCCTTCGAGCTTGGTTTTTTTCATGGTTTCAAGATATTTCGTCAGGCATTCTTCCAGAAGTTCACGCCTGTCGTACTCACCGTATTTTGCAAAAATAATCATTTCTTTCTCCTTATATCAAAAATGCGGCACACTGCAAAAAGCGCAGTTTACCGCATAATTTTGGTTGTTTAACCTTGTTTTTGTTTTTCTTTCTTCTTGCGACGAACGTGGTCGGGACGATAAATAATGCTCCTTTTATCAACCGTTTTTATGAATATCGACGGCAGGAAGAAATTGTGCTTTTGCTTCAAAATTTTGTCGGCGGTTTTCATAATGCCCGCACCGTCTTCACGGGTGAGAGGCGCGGAAAGATGCGACGGCCAGAACACGTCGTATCCGTCGATTTTCAAAAGTTTTTCCTGCGTCTCGCGGTATTCCTCGATTGACGTCGCGTGCGCCAGAAACATCAGCATAAGCGGGTTGAAAGTGTCGCCCGAAAACATTATGCGGTCGCTCCTCGACAAGAAACACAAGCAGCCTTCCGTGTGTCCCGGCGTCTCAAAAACTTCAATCTTTTTGTCGCCCAAATCAAACGTGAACCCTTCGCAAATCGGGATAAGTTCCGGCTCCTTTTCGACCTTTTTCATGACCGCGTCCTTAAACTTTATGCACTTGAAAAACATAAGATAGCGCATAATGATTATGTAAAACTTGCGGTACGAAAGGGTTGCTTCCTTTACAATGTCTTTGTCGCGTCTGCCGACGTATATTTTGTCGAACTGCCCGCGGCCGCCGGCATGGTCGACGTGTCCGTGCGACAACACCATATCGTAAGGTTTCCCTTCGACAAGCCTTTCGATGACCGCCTTATAGTCGCCTACGCCCGTGCCGCAATCTATGCAAAGCGCGCGCTCGCTGCCCACGATCACGAACATTGTCGAAAGGTTGTATTCGTTGATTTTATAGATTTTCGGCGCGACTTCCTGCACGTCGTAATCTTTCAGTTGGGTTTTTAACGTTTTGTCGACGCTCATAATTTCACCTCGCGATATATTATATCAGTCTTTTTCTTAAAATACAAGGCTTAACGAATATCTTTTATACTTCGCCCGGCTGTTTCGGACGGTATTTGCCTTTTTCGTTGAGATAATAGACTTTCTTCCCGTCGCCCTCGTCATATTCGCCGAGTTCGTTTGTCCCTTCGCCTTCACCGATAATCGTAAGGCGGGTATTGTCAAAGTTGTCCACTATACACCTTTGGACTGCGTACTCCTCGCCGTCTTTTGCGGCTGTCGTAAGGTCGATTTCCGAAAACAACATTACGGTTTCCCCGTCCGCCGGCAAATCGGCTATATCGGGAACGATAATCATCTTTTCCGCCGTATCGGGAAGCGTGATTTTGCCGTTTTCGATTTTCTTGTCAGTCCTTTTTCCGTCAACGAACACGATGTAGTCGCTTTCGTTTGCAATTATCATTTTGTACGTTTTGAGTCCTACGCGTTCGATTGCGTCGCCGATTACGACGATTTCTTCCGACACTCCGTCTGAAAACCCTTCGGCTGTCGCGACGATTTTCACTTTGTTTTCGCCCTGTTGAAGATGCGCGGAAATATCCGCCGTTGTTTCGGTAACCGTCAGCACCTTTTCGCCGCCGACGTAAACGTCGTACGCCGTTGCGCCGAGTACTTTCGTCCAGCTTACAACGCTCCCGCTTGCAGTGGGTACGGGTGACGAGAGCGCGCCCGTCTTAACAAAAGTCGCCGTTCCTTCCGCCGACTCAGAATACCAGCCGTTTGCGTTTGCGACAACCGCAATCATGTAAGTTTTCACTTCCGCAACGTACGGCGAAACGTCAAAACTTTCTGCGGTTACGTTTTTGGAAATAATCCTGCCGTCGATTTTTATCGTGTAATCGACCGCGTTTTCAACCTTTGTCCAACTGACGATTGTCCCGTTTACGGTGACCGTCGGTGTTTCGAGCGTCAGGTAATTGCGGTAATATATCGTAGTTACGTCGGAATAATCGTAATTCCCGTTCGAAAGTGCCTGCACTTTCACCGCGTATTCGCCCGCGCCGTGCTTTAATACAAGTTCCGAAAGATCAAAACTCGTCCCCGTAAATCTTTCGACCTTTTCAATTTCGGTTTCCATAAAAGTTACGACGACCGAGTATTCGTTCGCGCCTTCCGACTTTGCCCAGGACACCGTTTTGTTTTCAACCAAAAGCTGCGGACTTTCAATGGTTTTACGACATTCGTACGTTGTGGTCGCCCACTCGCCCGCGTCATATCCTTTTCCGCCCGTCGCGCGTACTTTTATCAAATAATCCGCAGGAACGGACACTTTATCTGTCAAATCATATTTGTTATCAGTTGTTTTTAATATTTCGCCGTTCACGTCGATTTCATATCCGCTTGCGTACGAAACGCTGTCGAATGATAAAATCACCTTCCCGTCGACGCTTGTTATACCGACGTTTTTCGGGGTGCCGAGCCGCATCACGTTGTCGTAAGAAAGCGTTGAAAACTTGCTGTCGTAGGTCAAACGATTGTCGCCGTTTGCGCGCACTTTTATTTCGTAATTTATCGGCGAAGTCAGTACGTCGATAAGTTCGATTTCTGTTTTGGTCGCGGCTTTTAAGACGGACACGCCGTTTATCACGACGTCGTACGACGCCGCTCCGTCAACCGCGGAAAACGACAGTTTCTTGTCGGCGGACATCGTAAGATTTTCGGGCGCGTCAAGCGCGCGGCCGATAACGAGCGTGGTTTCGTAAAAGTCGGACGTGCGCGTTACGTCGGCGCAAATCGTCCTTATCTTTACCGAAAATTCGCTGCCGCTTTCGACGTTAATCAGCACCGTCGTTACGTCCTTTTCGACAACGGTCGTCTTTCCGTTTACAATGACTTCATACCCGTTGTTGTAGGGGACGTTTTCAAAGGTCAGATAATAGCTTCCGTCACGCACGGTGACGGAAAGATTTTTCGGCGGCATCGTTTTGCCGTCGTTTGCAAAAGCAACGTCGCTTGCGCCAAACTGCGCAAAGACGGCGACAAGCAGTATAAACACCACCGCCGCGATTACTTTTTTCATTTTTTATTCCTCCGCATTATATATAATTTCGACCGAACTCGGCTTATAGCCGTCAAGCATGGCCGTGATTTTGATTTTTGCCGTGGTTGTGCCCTTTTCCAGCACGTCGGATAACGCAAGCGACTTGTTTTCGTCAAGCTTGTCCGCGACGTTGACGCCGTTGATTTCGACAAGGTATTTCACGTCCTTTTCGTGGGAAACGGTCAGAACGCCGTTTTCGATTTTTGCAACGGGCGCGGAAAGCGTGCCTTTGAAGGTATATTCCGCCGCGAAGGACATATCGCTTTCGGGACGGTCGCCCGTCGCGCGGACGGAAAAAGTATACGTGCCGTTTTCTGTGAAAAGCGTATCGACGCGGACAAGTATGCTTTCGCCCGAAGCCTTCTTGTCCGGTGGCGTTTCAACCTTTTGCCCGTTCATAAAGATCTCGTAACCGCTTGCCGCAAGCACCTGTTGGAAAACAAAATAAACCTTGTCTTCTTCGATGAGCATACCGACGTTTTTCGGCGTATCGTACGGGCGGACGTAATTTATGTTTATTGCGCTTTCGTTCTCGCCGAAGCCGTCGCCCTTAACTTTTACAAGCACATTGTGCGCGCCGTCCGACACATTGTAATCCGCAAGGGAAAACGTTTTGTCGGAAGTAGTATTAAACAAAAATTCGCCGTCGATAAATATTTCGCACCTTTCGGCGTTTTCACCTTTGACAACTGAAATTCTTCTTCCGTCAAAAGATATTTCGGGCTTTGAAAGTCTTTTCAAAAACACCGCGTTTACTTTTGTGTTTTCGGATTCAATCGTATGTTTTAGGGTTTTATCGTAATGTTTCGTACCGTCAATCTCAAAATATGCAAAAACAAAGTTTTCGTCGTCGCTTGCGGAAACCGTGATTTCTTCGCCGAACGCCGCGCTTTCGGGCGCCGCGACCACGCACGCTTCGTCTGTCTTTTCAATTGTTATCGGATACTTCTTTTTTGAAAACTTAACGACGAAAACGCGATCGTCCGTTACCTTGAACGAGTATTCGCTGTTTGATGACACAAGATTGTCTTTTTCGTAAATCCCGTCGATTTCAAAATGTTCTTTCGGGGTGACGGTAAGTTTTTTGGTTTCGCCGTACTCGTACTTTCCCGCGCCCGTGACCGTCCCGTAATTTTCGTCAAAGAAAGTAAGCACGTCGTACCGGCACTTCGTCCCGACGATTTCAATGCCGTCCACAGAAAAGCCTCCCACCGTGTAGGAATTGAAAGAATATCCTTCCTTTGAAAACGTGATTACGTCGCCGCTTTTAAGATGAGAAATGTTGAAACATCCGCTTGAATCAAGCGAATAATCGGTTTTAATGCCGTTGACAAGAATTGAAATCTCAAAAAAATCGGCGTCCGTTATTACGATACCGCCGACAGAAAAGTCGTTATTAGTCTGTGTCTTGGAACAAGCCGAAAACACAAGTATTGCCACCGCGAACAACGCGAGCAGCAAAATTTTATTTCTCCCCTTCATTTTCCCCTGCTTCTGACCGTTTTTTCTGTCCGTAAACTTTAATTAGTTTACCGCGGCAGCAAAAAGCCGTCAAGGTTTTTTGGGGTAAAAACGATAATTTGACATATTTTTTGTCTTTTTTTACGATATTTTGCTAATTTTCCAAAAATTTTCCCGACACTTGTCTAAAAAATGTTGTAAAATCAGCGCGCGTTTTTTCAGTTGGGTAGTGGCACTAACCAACTGAACCGATTAAACGCAGTTATAAGCGGTTTATTTTGAAATACGACAAAAAACAACCCTTCGGACGAACCGAAGGGTTATTCTTTTTCAACAATTATCTGATGTCTTCAAGCAGGTTTTTGCCGGGTTTGAAAGCAACGGTCTTCTTTGCGGAGATTTCGATTGCTTCGCCGGTTTTGGGGTTGACGCCCATTCTTGCGGCGGTTTCTTTTGCTTTGAACGTACCGAAGCCGACAAGGGCGACGTCGTTGTTGTCTTTCAACGCTTCCGCAATGACTTGAAGAGCGGCGTCGACGGCTTCTTTTGCTGCCGCCTGTGAGATGTTTGCTTTCGCGGCGACTGCGCCGACAAATTCGTTTTTATTCATAGTTATCCTCCGTTATTGGCTAATTGCCTGAAAACAGTATAACCGAAATTTCGCCCCCGTGTCAACAGAAACGGGAAAATTTGGTTATCGGGCGGGTTTTCGGGTTTTATACTTTTAATAATACCCAAGATAAAGCGTTCCGAAACGCATAATTTCGGGAATTATCATATTTGCAAGCGAATAATATATCGTTTTTCCGTCGCGGCGCGCCGTAACGACGCCCGTGGAGCGCAGAATTTTGAGCTGATGCGACACTGTCGTCTGATTCATATCGAGCATTTCCGACAAATCCCCGACGCACATTTCGGAAATGCAGATTGCCGAAAGGATTTTTATGCGGGTACTGTCCGACAAAACCGAAAACAAATCCGAAAGCTCGGTAAGGACGGCGTTGTCGGGCAGATAATATCTGACCTTGACTTGCGTTTTATTATCGATAAGCGGCATGGCTTCCCCCTTTGTTCACACCGATTATACATTAAAAGAAAACCGCGGTTTTGGGTAAATTTATCTCATTTTGTCGCATATTGTATATTTAAGAGATTTTCAAAAGGGGGAAAATATGTTTGACGACAACTGGATTTTGTACCTGTTCATAATAATGGTGCTGTTCGGCCGCGACGGCGAAATCGCGGGGACGGAACTTATCGTACTGTTCGCTTCGACGCTTGCCGTGCTTATCGGCGAAAACGGGAACGGCTGCGGACTGTTTAATAAGACAACTTCTTCGGTCTGACGATTTTATAAATCGTTTGACACCGCCGTTCGTTTATTTTACAATAGATAAAAAGAGGTAGCGTATGAAAGAAATTCAGGAAATCGCCGAAAGGCTGAAAGGTATCCGCGAAATGGAAGAAATTTCCACGGCGGAAATGGCGGAATGCGCGGGCATTTCGGAAAACGAATATATCAACTACGAATCGGGCAAAAAGGACTTCACCTTTACCCTGCTTTATAACTGCGCGAAAAAACTCGGCATCGACATCACGGAATTGCTGCTCGGAAAATCGCCGAACCTGTCGGAATACTCCATCGTGCGCGCGGGCTACGGAATGAAACTGAAACGTCGCGAAGGGTTTGAGTATCTGCACGTCGCGCAATATATGAAAAACCGCATTGCGGAGCCGTTTGTCGTTACCGCCCCGTATATCGAGGAAGAACAGGACAAGGAAATTCACCTTTCCAGCCATAAGGGACAGGAACTCGACTTTATCCTGGAAGGCAGCCTGAAATGCAACATAAACGGCAATATCGAAATTCTGCACGCAGGCGACTGCTTGTATTACGACAGCGGAAACCCGCACGGAATGATTGCGACGGGCGGCGGAAAATGCGTGTTCCTTGCAATCGTTATGACAAAATGAGCAAAAAAGATAAGGGGTGAAATATGAAAGGTACGGTTGCGATAATCGGCGCGAATCAAACGGGTTTGTTTGCCGCAAAGTTGTTTTCGGAACAAGGCTTTTCTGTTTTTGTATTTGAAAAAAACAGCCGTGAAAACGCGGCGTACGAATGGACGGACGATATTTCTCCGTCCGTTTTCAAAGAGGTCGGATTACCCTTCCCCCCAAACGATATTTTTACCCGCATGGGGAGTCTGACTTTCGTCCCGCCCGGGCGCAACCCCGTCTTCGTCCCTAAGAAGGAAGAAGAACCTGACATAAACGTGTCGCGGCGCGGACTTAACGAATGGCTTATTTCCCTTCTTTCGGAAGATGTCGAATTATATTTCGACGCGTGCGTCACGCGCGCGCTTACCGACGGCGACGTCGTTTACGGCGTGGAGTTCTCAAACGGCGAAACTTTTGAATGCGACCTTGTCGTCGACTGCGGCGGTGTGAACTCGTCCGTCAGACGTTCCTTACCGCAAGTTTTCCAAATCCAAAACGAAGTGAGCGCAAACGACAAATTTTTTGTGAAAAGAGAATTTTTCGCGCGTCCCGAAAACTGTCCGCGTCCCGAGCAACCCAAAAAAATATATCTTAAACACAAAAACGAAAACGGCATTTCCCGGTGCTTTTTGAAAAAGGTCGACGAAACCTCGGACGTCCTTGTCGGCAGAATCGGCAGTCTTTCGGACGAAACCTACGAAAACGCCATTGCCGACTTAAAAGAAGACAATCCCGTCATCGGCAACAAAGTTTCCGGCGGCGACGTAATTTTTGAAATCCCCGTGCGCCGTCCCCTTTCAAATCTTGTTGCAAACGGATACGTACTGCTCGGCGACAGCGCGTGCATGACAATCCCCGTGATCGGTAGCGGAATTGGAAGCGGACTGAAAGCCGCAAAAATGCTTGCCGACGCCGTGACGACCGCCGACAAAGAACCTTTTTCAAAGAAAAATCTTTATCGCTATCAGTTGAAATTTATGCGCGAAATCGGTGGTAAACACGCCGCAATCGAACTTGTCAAAAACAAGCTGTTTTCAAGTCGCGGCAACGAAATTGACGACCTTGTGAATTCGGGCGTTATGGAAGGGCTGGTGTCGGTCGTGTCGGGCGGAAGCGCAAAGCGACTTGTCAAAAGTTTCCTTGTTCTTCCGTTTAAGTATTTTTCGCTGTGGAAAACCCTTTTCGGCGTCTTAATAAAAGCGGCGTGCGTCGTATCTCACGCCACGAAAATGCCGCCGCGTTTTGACGAAAAGGAATTTGAAAAGTGGCGGGAAAAGTACGATAAGCCGTTTAATAAATAAAAATCGACGCGTAAACTTGCGTTTTATGCGGCACGGAGGAAATTATGAATAAAAACATCATCGTTGTCGGCGCAAACCAGACCGGGCTTGTTTTTGCCGCGTTTGCAAAAACCGCCGGCTTTGACGTCACCGTGTACGAGGCGAAAAAACAATGCGACGTCGCGTACGACTGGACCGACGATATGGTTGAAGAAACCTTTGAAGAAGTCGGCATGCCCCTTCCCCCGAAGGAGATTTACACGAGAAAAAGAAACTGGACGTTCGTGCCGCCCGAAAAAGGCGTGAACGTCCTTATGGATTTGCCCGACGACCAACTTGATATGGCGATATATCGTCGTCCGTTCAACGCGTGGCTTTTGTCGCGCGCAGAATGTGCCGGCGTAAAGGTGTTTTACGAAACCCCGGTAAAGCGCGCCATCGTCGAAAACAACGTCGTCCTCGGAGTGGAACTTGAAAACGGCGAAGTCGTGCCGGCAGGGCTTGTCGTCGATTGCGGCGGCGTAAATTCCGCCGTCAGAAAGAGCCTGCCCGAATCTTTGAAAATCACGAGAAATATCGACAAAAACGACACTTTCATCGTAAGGCGCACTTTCTTCAATCGCCCCGAAAACACGGCGCGCCCGAAGTACACGAACCGCGCGTACCTTAAACATATCAACGAGCGCGGCATATCCTGGTGCACGCTGTCCCATGACGAAAAACAAGCAGACGTCCTTATCGGCCGCGTCGGCGAAATGTCCGACAAAACCTACGAAAACGCCCTTGCCGATATCCGCCGCGACAACGAAATCGTGGGCGATAAAATCGTCACGGGCGGACAACTTCTGCAAATCCCCGTACGCCACCCTTTGTCGCGTTTCGTCGCAAACGGATACGCCCTGCTCGGCGACAGCGCGTGTATGACCATTCCTATGCTGGGAAGCGGCATGGCAAGCGGTATGAAAGCCGGTAAAATGCTTTCGGACGTCATCTCTTCCCCCATCGGCGAAAACCCGTTTTCAGTTGAAAATCTTTATCGCTATCAGGCAAGGTTTATGAAAGAAATCGGCGGAAAGCACGCCGCCGTCGATATGATGAAAAACTGGCTTCTGAACAGCAAAAAAGGCGACGTTGACTTTCTGCTCGGCAAAGGCGTGGTTTCAAGGAAAGTCCTGATCGAAGCGAGCGCGGGGCATATGATCGTCATGTCGCCCGCGGAAATGGCGCAAGCCGCCGTAAAGGGAATCAAAAAACTTCCCCTTCTTCTGAATCTTGCCTCTCTTTTGCAAAAGATGAAGAAAGAATGTAAGACCGCGTCGAATATGCCCAAATATTACGACGAAGCCGCCTTTTCGAAATGGGAAGAAAAATACGAAAAGCCTTTCAGAAAGTAATTTTCTGCAAAAAGAAAACCGCCGTGCATACGGCGGTTTTTGTTTGGTTCGTTACTGGTTTTCGTCGGGCTTTTCGTCCGTTTTCTTGTCTTCGGGTTTTTCCGACGTGTCCGTTTTATTTTGTTCGGCGGGCGCGGAGTTTTCGATTTTTTCAATCTTTTCCTTCAACTTTTCGTGAAGTTTTTTGATTTCGTCCGCAGCCGTTTTGTCGTCCGGTTTGATGTCCGCTTTGTCGTCGGTTTTTTCTTCCGTCTTTGACGCTTCCGCCGCTTTCCTTTTTTCCATGCTTTTTTCGTTGCTGAGTTTAATGATTTCTTCGGGCGTTTTGCCTTCAAACAGCATATCAACTTCGTTTTGGAAAATGGTTTCTTTCGCAAACAGCACCTTGACCATATTGTCCAGAAGATCTCTGTGTTCCGAAAGGATATTTCTTGCGGTGTCGTAGCACTCGTCAAGGATACTCTTCATTTCGGCGTCGACTTTCGCGGCGGTTTCGGGCGACATTGCCTGCTGATTGAAATCGCGTCCCAAAAACACTTCGTGTTCGGGATTGCCGAGATATATCGTGCCGAGCGGGCTCATACCCCATTCGGTAACCATCTTTCTTGCGATGGCGCTTGCGCGCTGAATATCGTTGCTTGCGCCCGTCGTGATGTCTTCGATGACGATTTCTTCGGCGACGCGTCCCGCAAGCATCATTGCGATTTCGTCCATCAACTTTCCGCGGGTAACGTGGTTGTCGTCGTTCACGGGACGGGTGATGGTATAGCCTGCCGCCTGTCCGCGCGGTATGATGGAAACCTCGTTGACTTCGTCGCAGTTTTTAAGGAGTTTCGCAACGATTGCGTGTCCGCTTTCGTGATACGCGGTGATGCGCTTGTCTCTTTCGCTGACGACGCGGCTCTTTTTCTGCGGGCCCGCGATGACCTTATTGATACCTTCGTTGATATCGCCCATCGTAATGACCTTTCTGTTGTCGCGCGCGCAAAGGATTGCCGCCTCGTTCAGAAGGTTTTCGATGTCCGCGCCGGTGAAGCCCGAAGTAAGACGGGCAAGCGTTTTGAAATCGATGTCGGGGGCAAGGGGTTTGTTCCTTGCGTGAACCTTGAATATTTCTTCCCTGCCGCGAACGTCGGGGACCTGTACGTAAATCTGACGGTCGAAACGGCCGGGGCGCAACAATGCGGGATCCAGAATGTCCGCGCGGTTGGTTGCCGCCATAACGATAATGCCGTCGTTCTTTTCAAAGCCGTCCATCTGGACAAGCAACTGGTTGAGCGTTTGTTCGCGCTCGTCGTGGCCGCCGCCCAAGCCCGTGCCACGCTGTCTGCCGACCGCGTCGATTTCGTCGATGAAAACGATACACGGCATATTGTGTTTTGCCTGGTCGAACAAGTCGCGTACACGAGACGCGCCGACGCCGACGAACATTTCGACAAAGTCACTGCCGCTTATGCTGAAAAACGGCACGTTCGCCTCGCCTGCGACCGCTTTTGCAAACAACGTCTTACCGGTGCCCGGAGGGCCTACGAGCAAAACGCCCTTGGGAATTCTCGCGCCGATATCGACGAACTTTTTGGGGTTTTTAAGGAATTCCACGATTTCTTGCAGTTCTTCCTTTTCTTCTTCCGCGCCGGCGACGTCCGAAAAACGCACCTTAACCGACTGGGTAACGCGGGCTTTGGTCTTTCCGAAGTTCATCGCCTGCTGGTTTTGTCCCTGGCTCTGACGGTAAATAATGTACATCACGATACCGAGAAGCACAACCGACAGTATGGGCAAAAGCAAGCTGTAAAGAAGCGAGCGGCGCGAGGGATTGTCGTACGAAACCTTGGGGGACGTCCAACCCGTGTTGCCCTGACAGTCTTCGATCATGTCGTAAACCTGCTGAACGTTTCTGTCGGGAATATAACAAAACGCGTCGTACTTATTCGGGAAATTCTTTTCGGCGATCTTGCTGTCGTTATATCTGACTTTCAGAACGTAGTCGCCGGTAATCTGAATGTTGGCGACTTTTCCCGCCTTTATGTCTTCGACAAGCGACGTGTAACTTATCTCGCCCGCGCCGTTGTCCGAGAGCATCGTCGCGACAAGCACGACAAGCACAAGACAAATCAGAAAAATTATTATTCCTTTTGTTCTTTTTTTCACTGTGTAATAGCCTCCGCTTCCGCAATAAAAACGTCTTATTATTTATCTTTATCACGAAGTTAGTACTATTATAACATAAACTCCCTAAAAATCAACTAAAATTAAAAACTCGGGTTTTGTTGATTTTTACGCGGAAAACAACGCTTTATATAACGCAATCGCAATTTTAACGCTCGTTTTTTGCACTTTATCCCACGATACCGCCATAAGAGTTTTCAGCGGATCGTCCGACGGTTTTTCGACCGCGCCGAGAACGCCGACGTCGCCCGCGGGATTTTCGATTCCCGTTATCGCCCTTTTGGGGTTGACTCCGCCCGAAACCACCGCGACGAAAGGCTTTTCCGCCTCCTTTGACAAGCACGCGTCCACCGCGATTACGGGGCTTTCGGGGTGCGCGCATTTTATGAGTTTCAGAAAGTCCTGCACGTTTCTTCCGTTGACGCTTTTTCCCGTCGCGCCGTATACGAAACATCTTGCGTTCAGCCTGTTTTTCAAAATATCGCCGACAATCGGACCGACGCTGTCGCCGGCGATTTTGTCGCTTCCTATGCACAAAATTACGGGGGTTCCTTGTTTCATTTTTCTCTCCTTTTTCATAAGTATTGACAGGGCTTACAAAAATAAGCGCGTTTTTTTATTAAATATTGTTTGATTTCTGTGATAATTTTGGTATAATATTTATAAATATCGAGAAATATCGTAAAAAAGAGGGATTATGGTATGTTGAATGCTTTATGTACAGCGAGCATGAACGTCTCGGATATCGTCATTCTGGCGGTTCTGGCGGTCGGCATCGTCGCGGGTATTATTGCAGGCTTTGCAAAATTGCTCAACGGCACGATCGGCGGCATCATCGCGTTTATCGCGGCGATATGCCTTGGCATATTCCTTGCGGGGTATCTTGCCGGTGTTTCCGCCTTCGTTGACCTTCAAGCAAAAATCAGCGACTTTTTCGTAAGCAAATTCGACGTGGCGGGCTACAAAGCAAAGGTCTCCGACGGGGAACTTTTCCTGAACGTCAGCGGCAGCGCGTGGACAAGCGTATCGACGCTGTTCGAAGGCTCGTCAAAACTCAAAATCGCACTGCTTGTACAAACCGTTTGCGTCAAACTTTTCAGCGGCGCGCTCACGGGCAGCGTTACCCTTGCGGCGTTTGCGGCAAACCTTATCGTGAAAGCCCTTTGCGCCATTATCGTTTTCGTCGCGTCGATTATCGTGCTTGAAATTCTGTTTTCGCTTCTTTCAAAACTTCTTTCAAAGATTGTCGAAAAACAAAAAGGCTTCCGCAGCGTCGACCGTATTATCGGGCTTGTGTTCTCGGCGGCATTCACCGTCGCGCTCGTTTTCGTCGCAATGTTCGTGATTGCGAAAATCGGCTCGGGCGCGCAGGTGGCAATCGACAATATCGAATCGGGCACCATTGCGAAATGGTTTTATGAAAACAACCCGTTCCTTCTTCTGTAAATAAGACAAAATTTAACAAAAAATTAAGCAAGGTTTTTTACCTTGCTTTTTTTATGTGTTTTGAGGTTTATTTTGCGGTTTTCAGATAAATCAGCAGGACGGTAATATCCGCGGGGCTCACTCCCGAAATCCTGGACGCCTGTCCGAGCGTCGCGGGGCGGATTTTTGAAAGTTTCTGCCGCGCCTCGATTCTCAGTCCGCTTAAAGCGTTGTAGTCGATATCTTCGGGCAAAATCTTTTCTTCCAAACGTCGCGCGTCCCTTATCGCGGCATCTTCCTTTTCAAGGTATCCTGCGTATTTTATCATGACTTCCGCCGAAAACAGCGCGCTTTTTGAAAACTCCGAAAATGCGTTTGTGACTTCCTTCAACACGTCAAAGGTGATGCCGGGGTGTTTCAACGCTTCTTTTACGGGCATCGTTTTTTCAACCTGCACCCCCTCGTATCTTTCAAATATTCCGCCGTTTTCCTTTTTGATTTTGACGGTTTCGGAAAGCCTGACGATACGCTCGATTTCTTCCCTTCTTTCCTGCATTTTTTTGAGCCTTTCTTCCGTCGCAAGCCCAAGGGCGTATCCTTTTTCGGTAAGGCGCAGGTCGGCGTTGTCCTGACGGAGCCTCAGACGATATTCCGCGCGCGCCGTCATCATACGATACGGCTCGTTCGTGCCTTTTGTGACAAGGTCGTCGATAAGCACTCCTATATACGCTTCGTCGCGGTTTAAGGTGAAAGGCGGTTTTTCGTCGACGTACAACGCGGCGTTTATGCCCGCCATAAGCCCTTGCGCCGCCGCTTCTTCGTATCCGCTGCTGCCGTTGATTTGCCCGGCGGAATAAAGCCCTTTTATCCTTTTTATCTGCAACGACGACGAAAGTTCCAGGGGGTTTATGCAGTCGTATTCTATCGCGTACGCGTATCTTATAAATCGCGCGTGCGTAAGCCCTTTTATCGAGTGGTACATTTCTTCCTGCACGTCTTTCGGCAAACTTGACGACATGCCCTGAATATACATTAAATCACTGTCGCGGCCTTCGGGCTCCACGAATATCTGGTGTCTGGTTTTGTCGGGGAAACGCATTACCTTGTCTTCAATCGACGGGCAGTATCTCGGGCCGATTCCGTGTATCGTGCCGTTGTAAAGCGGACTTCTTTTTATGTTTTTCCTGATTATTTCGTGAGTTTTTTCGTTGGTATAGGTGAGCCAGCACGGCATCTGAGAATAAAGATTTCCGTCGTTCATGAACGAAAACGTGCCGATATCGCTTTCGCCTTCCTGCACTTCCATTTCGTCGTAGTCGATGCTGTCTTTCGCAATGCGCGCGGGCGTTCCCGTTTTGAAACGGCGGATATCTATGCCGAGACTTAACAAGTTATCCGTAAGGTGCGTTGCGTTTTTGAACCCGACGGGGCCGCTGCTTTTTGTTTCCGTGCCTATTATCGTGCGCCCGTTTAAGTATACGCCCGTCGCGATAACAACCGCCCGTCCCTCGATTTCGCCGTTTTCAAGGGTGGTTATGCCGTGCGCCACGCCGTCTTTCACAAGAATTTCCGTCGTTTCGTCGTACAACACGTCAAGGTTTTTCTGATTTTCCAAAACGCGCAACATTACGTCGTGATACAACGCCTTGTCCGCCTGTCCGCGAAGACTGAATACGGCGGGACCTTTTCCGCGGTTGAGCATTTTTATCTGCAACAACGCCTCGTCCGCAGAAAGCCCCATTTGTCCGCCAAGCGCGTCCACTTCCCGCACGAGATGACCTTTCGCCGTGCCGCCGATTGCAGGATTGCACGGCATAAGCGCGACGCCCGCCTTTTCAAGCGTCGTAAGAAGGGTGCTTTTGCCCATGCGCGCCGCGGCAAGCGCGGCTTCGATGCCGGCGTGTCCCGCGCCGATTACAATTACGTCGTAAACCTTTTTCATTATTTACCCACGCAGAATTTATCGAATATGTCGTCGATGATTTTTTCGCTGACGGTTTCTCCCGTGATTTCGCCAAGCGCGGTGTAGCCTTCCGTCAGAACGGAAATTACGCAGTCGGTCGTAACGCCCGCTTTCAGAGCGTTAAGCCCTTCTTCGACCTTTTCTTTTGCCGTCGTTACCGACGACAGTTGTCTTTCGGACGTCAGCACTTCCGATTCCGACGTCTTTTCTTCATCGAAATACTTTGCGACGATTTTCAGAAGTTCGTCGATTCCGTCGCCCGTTTTCGCACTGACGAAAATCTTGTTTTCTTCGTTTTTCGCATTGTTTATAAGGTCGCTTTTGTTGTAAACTTCCACGACTTTTTTGCCTGAAAGGGCGTTTTCAAGCGCCTTGTTTTTAGACTTTCCTTGCGTTGCGTCCAGCACGTGAAGTACCAAACGAGCGTCTTTAACTATCGAAATCGAACGGTTAATGCCTTCTTTTTCAATTTCGTCGTTACTTTCCCTTATTCCCGCGGTGTCGCAAAGATTGATTTTTTTCCCGCTTAATTCAAAACTGTCCGAGATAAAGTCGCGCGTCGTTCCTTTTATCGACGAAACGATTGCGCGGTCGTACCCCAAAATCGCGTTCATCAGACTTGACTTGCCGACGTTCGTGTCGCCGACGAGAGCGACGTCCATTCCTTCTTTTATCATTTTGCCGTAGGCGCGGCTGTTTTGAAGCGCGGTAAGGGTTTTTACGATTTTTTCAAGTTCTTCTTCCGCCGACGGCAGTGTTTCGTCTTCCAGTTCCTCGGGATAATCCAGCACCGCGACAAGCCCCGTCAGGACGGTTTTCAGGTCGTTCTGAACGTCTTTCACCGCTTTGGACAACTTGCCGGTCATAAGGCGATATGCGGCTTTTACGGCGTCCGCGCTGTCGGCGTTTATCATATCTATGACGCCTTCCGCGTCGGACAAATCCATTTTCCCGTTCAGAAACGCGCGACGGGTGAATTCGCCCCGCTCCGCAAGGCGCGCGCCTTTCGACACGCACGCAGAAATCACGCCTTCCGCAATCCTTGTTCCGCCGTGCACGTGAAACTCCACGACGTCTTCGCCGGTGTAACTTTTCGGCGATTTGAAATAAACCATATAACCAAGGTCGGAAAAGTCTTTCGCGTTGATTTTTCCGAAGTACATAAAGTTCGGTTTAATTTCGCCATTTATCGCTTTCGTTTCAAAAACGGCGCGGGCAATCGGCAGCGGGTTTCCGCTGAGTCTGATTACCGCTATGCCGCCCTTTCCCGCGGGCGTTGACAATGCCACGATTGTGTCCATACTTCGATTTGATTTTCCTTTTTGCTTCCCGAAATATACCGGGTATTTTCCAAAAAAAATCCTGCCATAACGGCAGAATAATGGCGTCAGTCCGAACAACCTGTCGCAATCTCCCAAAACCCTTCCCTAAAACGGCAGAATTATGATGAGATTACGGGGTTCTTGGCGGGTTCGGAAAAATCCAGTGTACTAAACCGTACACGATTTTTCCGGTTCTGCCAAAACGCCGTAAGGTCGCAAAATTATGCCGTTTTAAAAGTGTTTTTTGGTATAACCAAACGACTTGAATTTCGGCGGTCCGTTCTTTTTCAGATTAAACTCCGTCGACGTCGGATCTTCAACGGGCTTTACGGGCGCGGATTCCTGACGAGAATCGTTGCGGTTGCCGCGGCGGTCGCGGCTGTCGTTTCGTCTGTTTCTGTCGTTACGTCTGCCGTCGTTGCGTCTTCCGTCGTTGCGTCTGCCGTTTCTTTCCTCGTATCCTTCGCGAACGCCGCCTTCTTTCGGGACAATGACGATATGACGATTCATATCTTCTCCCTCGGATTCGGTCGTGGCGTATTTGCTGTTTTGAAGCGCGGTGTGGATCACGCGGCGTTCAAACGGGTTCATCGGTTCAAGCTCGACCTTTCTGCCCGTGCGGTACGCCTTGTATGCAAGGCGGTTTGCAAGGGATTCCAGCGTTTCGATGCGTTTTTCGCGGTAGTTTTCGGCGTTGATCGACACGCGGATAAAGTTGTGTCCGCTTTCGTTGACAAGAATGAGCGCAAGATACTGTATCGCGTCAAGCACTTCGCCGCGGTATCCGATAATGACGCCGCTGTCACTTCCCGTGATATTGACGACGATTTCTTCGTCTTTGACTTCGCAGTCGGCATAGCATCTCAGATTCATTCTTTCAAACAAGCCGTTCAGAAAGTCGATGACAATGTCCGCGGGCGTTTCCTTTCTTTGGACGGTTACGACCGCCTTGCTGAAAAGACCGCCTTCCTGCAAAACTTCTATTTCGGCGTTTTCTCTTTCGATGCCGAGTTCTTTCAAGCCTTCCTCGATGGCTTTTTCGACCGAGGACGCTTTGACTTCGATTTTTTCCATAGGGACTCCTTATTATTTGAAGGTCGATTCAAGGCGTTTTTCTTCGTTTCGCTTGTCGTTGACCTTTACGCACGCATTGTAAATAAGTTGGAAAACGGTGCTGAACAGGTTGCTTATTACCATATATACCGTGAACGCCGTGCTGTACAAAAGGGCGAACACCGCAAGCATAATGGGCATAAACCACTGCATCATTTTCATATTTGCCTGCATTGCGTTTTGCATATCTTTGCCGCTGCCGTTAGCCGTCGGGGGCTGGGGCGGCTGGGTTTGTTTCATAAGTTTGGTGGACGCGAAAGTGATAAGTCCGGTGATTATGGGCAATAACATAAAGCCGTTCCAGCGGCTGCCGCTCTTCCCGTTTCTCTTGACCTGATTATACTTCGCGATAAGCGGGTTCATGACTTCTTCGTATTCGGTACGGTTGCCGTGCTCGATAGAAGCGGTGTCGATGCCGAGTTTTCCGATTCCGTTGCCGATAAACGTTTCGTAATCGGGGATAGGATTCTTCCAGCTGTCGGGCATAAACACGTTGTTTACCCACATGAACTTGATTTCTTTTTTGTATTTGTCGTCAAAAAGGCTTACGACCGTGTTTTGCGCTGCCGTCGTTGCGGTTTCTTTTGCGACAATGGTTGCCGCCTCGTCCGCTTCCGTTTCGCTCTTTCCTTCGCCGATTAAACGATTGTATTCCGCCGTATATGCCGCGGCGCGTTGTGTTTCGTAGGTCGAATAGTACGAGCTTGACAAATCCTTGTACATGTTGATGTTGTATTGCTTTACCATGCCGTTAAATCCCGAAAACACCATGAAGAATATGACAAGCGAGATTATCGACGGAAGACAACTTCCAAGCATGCTGTACTTTTCCTTGCGGTAAAGTTCCATCTGCTTTTGCGAATACAACTCCTTATTTCCGGCGTACTGCTGCTGCAATTTTTCAAGTTGCGGCTTCATTCTTTCCATCGCGCGGTTGTTCTTCGTCATTACGACTTTCTGCCATACGTCGAAGGGCGACATCGCGAGCTTTAAGATGAGCGTGAAGCAGATTACCGCCACACCGTAGTTACCGATACCCTTGTTCAGCGCGTCGATAAGCCACATTACGCCTTCGGCAATTTTGTTCGCCGCAAGGCCCATCTCCATTATACTAACCATTTTGCGTTTCCTTTATAGTTTTCTGCCACGGGGTCGTAGCCGCCCTCGTGGAAAGGGGTGCATCGAAGTATCCTTTTCGCACCCATTACGCATCCCTTAAAGAATCCGTGTTTTTCAATTGCGGTCAGGGTATAAATCGAACACGTCGGCACGTATATGCACGGCCGCGTAAGATTTATCGAAATAAAACGTTTGTAAAATCCAATTAAAATACGGGCGAGCGTTTTCATAATCATAAGGAATGGCCCAAAAGTCCGGCCTTTTTGAGGAGCGACCTCATCGAATCGGCAATGACGCTACTTTTCTTGCCGTAGACTGTGCTTCTCGCCACGAATATTATGTTGTACCCGGGGGTTATCTCGGGTATCATAAGACGGACGCTTTCGCGCATCTGTCGTTTTACCCTGTTGCGCTGGACGCTGCCGCCGACCTTTTTCGAAACCGAAAATCCGACTTTGAGCGCCCCTTTCGTCTTTACTGTGTACAAAACGAAATCGTCGTTTGAAAAAACCGTGCCTTTCCTGTAAATGTAGTTGAAAGACGCGCGCTTTTTTAACTTATATTCCTTTTGCATTGTTCGGGGGAGCGTCTGCCCGCACAATTAGTTGTGCGGGGTAAGTTTTGCTCTGCCTTTGTTGCGGCGACGTTTCAGAACGTTGCGGCCTTGCTTGGTTTGCATTCTCTTCCTGAAACCATGTACCTTGGTTACGTGTCTTTTCTTGGGTTGGAATGTCCTTTTCATATATGCCTCCTTGATAGGGATTATTTCTTCGTTACTATTGTTATTATAATATAACAATGCCAGTCAATTATAAGGAAATTTTGTTCGCGTGTCAACCGATTTGACGCCTTTTGAATAAATGCCGTTTTCCACCACGATAACTTTTCGGTAAAAAGTATAAGGCGTATTTTCCGTTCGGTTGCACGTAAAATAAAAAACCTTTCCGCTTTCGGAAAACGGAACGGCAAAATTTCTCGTTTCGTTCAAGATCTTTTTCAAAAGAAAAAACCTTTTTCTCTTTTTTGAAAAATTAAACCGTACTTTGTACGGTTTAAAATTTTTTCCGAAGATAATGTGCCGTTTTTCCGTCAAAAAACAAACAACGGCTCTTTTGAATTGATATTTGTTTTCGCCCGATTAAATTAACATCAGTTTCCGCCGCATTATGAAAATTAGACACTTGTATAGTTTTTTTACCGATGTTTATGCTTCTTTCCGTTCTCGCGCTTTGTTTTTTGTCCGAAATTACTCTTTTTACAATATTCGACAATGAGATAAGTCTTGTTTCACATGCAACATAATACCAAACAAACGCGCACTGTTCCCATTTTTCAAAACATCAAACAACTCTGCCCCCACAAGCAACAATAAAACATGCCCTTTTCTATAAGCCATGCATTTACGACAAACGACTCGGTTTTAATAACCTGCCGTAGTTATTGCAGATAGTTTATTTGCCGATTTCCGGCATTTGTGTTTTAACGGTTGTTTGTGCGATATGCGCCACATCCGTTCAAGGTCGGGTTTCGGAACAAATACACCGCAAATCGCCGGCGCTCGCCCATAAACAAGCACTTATCGAAAATTATTGTTTTTACGATCAGACAACTCAAAATTATTCGACCGCAAACAGCCCGAATAAACATTATTTGCATTTTACGCCCTTTTCACGTCCAAAATCATAACAAGCGTGCTTATGCCAACAGTTAATAATACGAACTTAGGTTTTACGCCGTGTTTTTGATTAATACTGCGTTACACTCACGGCTTATACGGTAAAGTATTAAGCCGCTCGCGTGCCTTGTCTTATTCCAAAAACACGACGGAAAACTTGTTCACAACCGAAAACGCCGAGATTTCAGATGATTTTTGGAAAAGGCGAACGCGGTTGTACTTTTCGTACTACAAGCGAGCATTTTTCATAAAAGCGTTGAAATATCGGCGTTTTGGCAACGATATCGTTCAATCCGTGTCGGTCATATTCCACGGCGCGTTTTGATGGTTATTTTTTTACAATCAAAAATCATTTGTGCGCCGACGATTACGCCGCTACCATTTGCGCCATGAAATCCACGCAATTAAAACAAGACCGAACAACCCGCTGCGTTTTCTTCAACGCAAGAACTGTATCCGTCGCTATTTGGAAAACGATTAACTTGTGTCGCTCGCAAAACGACGTTCAGAACACAAAAGCGTTTTCACAACAAACAATACACGCCCAAATCAAAAGATCAACAGCCGCACGGATCAGACCGCACTCATTTTTACGTAATGTTTAACAACGGCAGCATTGCAATGCACCGTCCGACCATAATTTTTCTTCTTTCTCACAAAATCACAACCATTCAATAAAAAACAACCACAGCAAACAACCCACACAATCTCTCAATCAAAAACATCCAAAAAACAAACCTTCAAAACAAACACGACAAACTATCTCATCAATCAACCGCAAAATCAACCGCAAAACAATCACAACAAACAATCCAAAATCTCACAATCAAAACCACACCAAAAACAAACACAACATCCCATCACACCATACACCAAGATTTTTGAATATAAAATAATCACTGTCTGATGCGCTGCCAACAAATACTTCCCTGAACCCACGTCTAAATATTCGCTTTTTAATAAAGACTCAATACAACCACAAAAAACAAAACAACATACTACACTTTGAGGTAACAATACTGCAAACACGAAAAAGAAACTTTTTATATATTCGGAAAATGTGAAATTCACAAAAAAAACATTAAGTTCTGATTATATCTAAGAAACAAGAACAAACGACAAATTTCAAAAAATAAATATCACGCCACAAGGCACATCCAATTTAATTAAGAAAACCAGATTTTGACAAATTATACTTTATAACGGACAAGTGCCAACAATAACACAGCATTTAATTTCTTTATAAACACACCTTTCGGAACACGGCAAAATAATAATAAAAAAACCCGAAAACTCGGGCAAATAAAAACAATGCTATTTTGATTTCTTTGGCTTATCTTTTCGACTATTATATACGGCAATAACCGTTTGCCTTGCAAGATCGGAATTATCAATATCCAGTACGTAATGCAGTTTTGCGCCGTCGTATGGATATCCTTGTTCGCAATCATCACCGAGAAGTTCAGTTGTTTCTTTCAAAATCTTAACAAAAACACAGTCATCGCAAACAAGTAAAACGGGCACAGCTTTATAATATACCATATATTCGCCAAACATTTTCTTGAAAGAAATGTCCGGCAAATCAATTTGTTCGACAACGTATTTAATATAATTCAGATCGGTAGCCATAAGACCTTCTTTTATGTTAATTTTCTCAAAACTATTATATCAATCGGTTGACAATATGTCAATTTACTGGCAAAATGATTAAAAGATATCCACATTTTACGGAAGCAACGTTTCACGTGAAACAACGGGATATTTTGACTGTTTTAATATGTATTGATTTTATATGTTTCGCGTGAAACAATTAGTTGTCCACATTTGTTCCACGTGGAACAAAAACCATTGTTTTGGGCGGGTTTTAGGCTATTTTTCCTGGGTTTTTGGGCTATTTTTAATCGTTTTTATCGTTTTGTTTCGTGAATTTCCGTTCTTTCTCCGTGTAAATTTCAGGGCACGGTTTTGTGGATAACTTTCGGTTTTTTCGGACAAGGTATATATCGCGTTTTTTTGGGAATAATTGCAATAAATTATATTAGGAAAAGGCGGTAATTATTATGAAATGTACGTCGTGTAATAAGTCGTTTTCACCCGACAAAATGTATGTTTGCAAGTCATGCGGTGCTTGCTTTTGCGAAGATTGCGTGAAAAACAACCAAAACTCATGCCTGAAATGCGGCACAACCCTTGATCGTTTGAATTAAAAAGTGCCGTTTTTCTTGGAAAAAACGGGCGTTTCACGTAAAACATTGTCGTTTTTGGCGCGGTTTTTTATGTCTTTTTATATTGGTATTAGCCGCATTCTTCGTTTAATTTTCGCCGTGTTTTAGTATAAAAACCAGGATAAAAGTCTTTTGTATTCCGGACTTGATTATTCTTATCTTTTTGATGTAGCAGCAAGGAATGTGGGTGATAATGTCTGTTATGATAGTTTTACAATCGTTTTGTCTTGAATAATTTGCCGATAAGACTTTTGTTTTTATTATTTTTTTCGGTATAACAAAAAACCGCCGTTTCGGGCGGTTTATTATTAGCGCGTTATCGTCTTACAAAACGTTATAATTATTGAAAAGGCGTCTTATTTGACGCCGTTTAGTTGTTTTTATGTTTTTCTGCGAGTTGTTCCAACATTGTTTGCGCCGGGCTCAGACTTTGTAATGTAAAGGTTTTTTACCTTTAATTTATAAGTCTGCGCCGGTTAACAGCATTCTTTATGCCGATTAAATAATATGGGGCAAAAACGCTCTGATCTCTTCCTTTGCGCCTTCGAGGTCGTGGTCAAGATAATTCCCGCATTCCTGCCGCTTGGAGCCCGGGATTTCCGTCATTTCCAGACACTTTTCAAAGCACTCTTTCACAATAGGCTTTACTTCGTCAAGCGTGGTGTCGAGCATAAGCAGATAAAAGCCCGTGCGGCAGCCCATCGGCCCGAAATAAACAACCTTGTCTTTGACCGCGCTGTTTCTTATCACGGTTGCGAAAAGGTGCTCAACGGTATGCGCCGCGGCAGTCGTAAGGAAATCGCCCGCGTTCGGTTTTTTGAAACGAAGGTCGTAAGTATAGATATTGTGCTCCGCATGAGAAAGGTAAACCCCCTCAGGGTGGGCGTCGTGATTTATAAGAAAAGATTTGATGGTTTCCATAGTTTTTGAATTTTATATATTATTATATAATATATAAAATTTTGTCCTTTGTTTTTTTCGTGATTTTTGGGCTTTTTGCCTTTTTATTTTTCGCGCGCAATCGCGTCGATAACGTCGACGATTATTTTCGCACAATTGCTTGTCCCTTGGTCTGCAATTTCGTTGAAGTCGGAGGGGCTTGTTTCGTCGGCGTTGTCGCTGACGATTTTAAGGCTCAGCGCAGGCACTCCGTTTTTGTTTGCGATAATGCAAATTCCCGCGCCTTCCATATCGCAAATTTCGGCGTCGAAATCCGCAATAAGTTTATCTTTAACTTCGCTTGACGAAATGAACTTGTCCCCGGAAGCAAGCCTTGCCGTCTTAATTTTTGGAAAATCCTTTTTCACCGCGGAAATAAGGGTTTTGTCGAAATAAAAGTACGGGTCGGGATTATCGTCGTAATGACCCGCTTTCACGTTGTCGATTGCCGACGTGTCGATTTCGTAATGCACGACTTTTTCGACAACCGCGACGTCCTTGCATCCGAATCGTTTCGTAAGCGTCCCGACGAAACCGAAGTTGAATATCGCCCGCACATCGTATTTCGCGATTAAAAACTCGGTTGCGCCCGCAGCCGATATTTCGCCCATGCCGGACACCGCGACGTAAATAAGGGCGTTTTCGCGGCTGACAAGGTACGTGTCGTATGGCTTATTTTGAATTTTTTCGACTTTCCCGAAGGCTTCGAGCACGCCTTTGACTTCGCGTCCGATTGCGATAACCATTCCGAATTTTTTCATAACAGTCCTTTTTTGTCGATATATTTTACATAAGTATACCATATCTTCCCGAAATTTCAAACAAATGATTTGTTAAATCGTCGCGACGTATGGTATAATTTCGGATTGAAGAGGTATTTATGAAATTCGATAAGAGAAACGTTGCGCTCGCATCACTTGTATTCGGCTGGATTTCGATTTTCTGGAACGTATACGATCAGCTTATTCAATCAATAAACACGTATTCATTCGCTCTCGAACCGTACGAAAGCGGATGGATTCTTGCAATAGACAATATTGTGGGGCTTTTTATTCTGCCTCTTTTCGGCCACTTTTCGGACAGATGCAAAAGCCGTTTCGGTAAGCGCACGCCGTATATTTACGCCGGCACGGCGATATCTCTTATCGGGTTGTGTCTTGTTGGCGTATTCGCGTCTGAAAGGCAACTTGTCCCGTATATCGTGTCGCTGACGGTGACGCTTATCGCGATGGCGGCGTACAGAAGCGCGGGGCTTTCGCTCGTGCCCGATTTCGTATACGAGCCCGACCGCGGCAGGGCAAACTCGATTGCGAACCTTGTGTCCGTCGCGTTCACCGCCGTGGGTATCGTGCTGGCGATGGCGTTCATGCCCCTTAAAGCCGCGAAAAACGCGCAATTTTTGCCGATTTGTCTTGCGGTTGTCGGCAGCAGCCTTATAACGGTTGCCGCATACTCGTTCACTTTCAGCGAAAAACGGGTGACGGACGACTTCAATCGTCGCCTGGAAGAATATAAACGCGACTACCCCGAAAAATACAAAAGCGAAACCGTCGTTGTGGAAGAACTTGACAAGCAGCAGATGAAGGGCAATCTTTTCAATAAGATTTTCATTCTTGCAAGCGTATTCTTCTTTTATATCGCGTACAACGCGCTCGTGTCGAATTTCACCGTGTACAGCGACGTAATGCTCGGCTTCAAAATGCCGCAACTGCCGCTGGTATTCGTCATAATCGGCGCGCTGCCCGGGTTTATATTCGCTTCTCACGTCGCAAAGAAAATCGGCAGAAAGTACACGATAACGATCGGGCTTGCGCTTATGATGATCGCGCTGCTTGCCGCGATGCCGTTTTCCAAAAAAGACTCGGGACTTGAACTGAAAATCCCGCTTGTTTTCTTCTTTATGGTCGCGGGCGTCGGCTACGGCTTTGCGATGGCTAATCTGTATCCGTTTTATCTGGAACTTAGCAAAACCAAAAACATCGGGCAAAACACGGGTATATTTGCGGGTTCTACAACCGCCGCAATGGTCGTCACTCCCATACTCGCCGGCTACGTAATCAAGGAAGTCGGCAAGAAAACGGGCAAGACTTACGTCATCGAACAAATCGTAAACGGCGTCAATACCGAGGTCGTGAAAGTCGGCGATTACAGCGTGCTGTTCCCGTACTGCGCCGTCGCGATACTCGTTGCGCTTGTCTGCATTCTTATCGTGAAATCCGACTACGCAACCGGCGGATTGCGCGACCATATGAAAAAATATTTCACAAAAAGGAAAGCGAAAAAGAATGACTGAATCCTTTTTTACAACGCTTAAAACCGCGGCTGAATCCGTCGGCGTAAGCGTTACCGACAATCAATGCGAAAAACTTTACAAATTTTACGAAACTGTGGTTGAATACAACAAAAACGTCAATTTAACTGCCATTACCGACGAAAAAGAGTTTATCGTAAAACATATTATCGACAGTATTTCCGCCTCAAAATTCATAAAAGAAAACGCCGCCGTCGTCGATATCGGGGCAGGCGCGGGATTCCCGTCGATACCCCTGAAAATTATCCGCGACGATATTGTACTTATTATGCTTGACGCGCTTTCAAAACGCGTGGATTTTTTAAACTTTGCCGTAAGCGAACTTTCCCTTAAAAACGCAAAAGCCAAACATTTAAGGGCGGAAGAAGCGGGCGAAAAACTTTTAAGGGGGAGTGCCGACGTCGTCGTCGCAAGGGCGGTCGGTCAGACGAATATCCTTCTGGAACTTTCAATCCCGCTCCTTAAAAAGCACGGCGTTTTTATAAATTATAAGGGCAAGGATTTGTCCGACGTGGAAACCGCAAAGACGGCGGAAGCCGCGCTCAACGCGAAAAAAACCGAGGTTTTCAATTTCTGTCTTCCTTTTGACGCCGGCGAAAGAAACGTCGTCGTTTACGAAAAGATTGAAGACACTCCGAAAATTTATCCGAGGAAATTCGGCGCAATCAAGAAAAATCCGCTGTGAAAACAGCGTTTTGTTGTTTTATCCGCTTTTTATTTTCTTATGTTTCACAAAAATAATGTTTCACAAATTTTTGTAAATAATTGATTATTCGCCTTTTTAATGTTATACTGAAAAAAAATACTTTTACATACGAGGTGTTTTATGTCAAACAAAGGTATCGGAAAAGGTCTTGCTGCCTTGCTCGGCAATATGAAGGAAGAAGAAACGATTGCGGAAAAAAGCGAATCCGCCGTATCCCGCGAAATAATGAACGTCGATATTTCCCTTATCGACACCAACCCTTATCAGCCGCGTAAAGTTTTTGACAAAGCCGCTCTGGAAGAACTTGCGGCGTCGATTAAGACTTTCGGCATTATCCAGCCTCTGATAGTTTTGAGAAGCGGCAACAGATACGTCATAATCGCGGGCGAAAGGCGTTTCCGCGCGGCGCGACTTGCCGGTCTTACCTCGGTGCCATGCGTCGTAAGGGAACTTACCCCGCGCGAAATGAGGGAAATCGCCCTTATCGAAAACCTTCAACGTGAGGACCTGAACCCCGTCGAAGCGGCGGAAGGTATCGCGGAACTTATCAAATCGTGCGACCTGACGCAGGAAGAAGCGGCGGAAAGAATCGGTATGAGCCGCCCCGTCGTAACCAACCTTTTAAGGCTCTTGTCGCTTGACAAAGAAGTTCTGGAACTCGTAAGGTCGGGCAGACTTTCGGGAAGCCACGCAAGATGTCTTGTCGTTGTTACCGACCCCGAAGTGCAGGTATATTACGCCAACAAAGCGTGCGACAACAAAATGTCGGTAAGGGATCTGGAACAGCAAATCCAGCTTTATCTCGGCAGGAAACTTATCCCGACCGGCGCAAGAAAAGAAAAACAATCGAAGGAACTCAAAGGCTTTGTCAACGATATGAAACGAATCTTCAATACGAAGGTCACGATCCTTGGCGGCGAAGAAAAAGGACAAATCCGCATCAACTATTATTCCAACGACGATTTGCAACGCATTTACGACTTAATCGACAGTTTAAGACGTTAATTTTTAAGATAAAGTATGGAAACCACCAGAATAACCTTGCCGAAAATTACCTTGATCGGGAAGTGCGGTTCGTCGAAAGACGGCAAAGATTTCGTCAGAGATTTATGGACGGAATTAAATAAAAACTTTTCGGAAATATCTTATCTTGCAAAGTGGGACGAGTCGGGCGCGCTTAAAGGCTTGTGGGGCGCTATGAGCGACGAAACGCTGTCTTTTAAACCGTGGGAAGGCGGATACGAAAACGGGCTTTATCTTGCGGGTGTCGAAGCCGTCGACGACGCCGTCGCGCCAAGCGACTGGACAAAATGGGAGATATTTCTATATCTTTTAAATCCCTTTCAATTTGCATTCTAAAATTATTTAATTTTTCTTCTGGTCTTAAATTGTTTATTTCCATTTTAATTCACTCTCTACTCGTGTTATATATTGTTAAATTAACTTTATTTTTTAGTTGATAATACGCACGGGCAGAATAAGGTAAAGATATTCGTCTTCCTTCTTTTCCGTAGGTACGATGACGCCGGGCGCGGTCGAAGTCGTGAAACAAAGTTTTACAAAATCGTCGCTTATCGCGCGCAGGCTGTCCGAAAGATATCTTGCGTTGAACCCGATGTTAAGGTCGTGTCCCAGAAGGTCGATATTGACGATTTCGTTGATGCCGCTGATTTCGCTTTCCGCAGATATAGACATTCTCTTTTCGCGGATTTCAAGTTTTACGACGCTTTTCTTTTCGGTGCGGGTTGCAAGCGACGCGCGGTCGATTGCGGTGTCCAACGCCTTTTTATCGACAAACACGGTGGTTGTGAAGTCGGAAGGAATAATCTTATTGTAGTTGATATATTCGCCTTCGATAAGTCGCGTTACGATTTTGGTGTTTTCGAGATCGACCATGAAATAGTTTTTCTCGATGCTCACTTTTACGTTTTCGTCGCTGTCGTCAAGAAGTTTTGAAATTTCGCTCATACTTCTTGCGGGGACGATTATTTTAATATCCGCTCCGCCGTATTCGATTTCTTTTTTGCAATAAGCAAGGCGGTATCCGTCTGACGCGACGCCGATGATTTTATTGTCGGAAATTTCAATGCTGCAACCTTTAAGCGTTGGGCGGTTATCTTCGCTTGCGGTGCAGAATATTATTTTTTCGATAAGGTTTTTCAACTCTTTCTTTACAATATAAAAAGAGTTTTCGTCGTTGACGTTTTTGAAAGCGGGATATTCGTCGGCTTCCATCGTCTGTATATAGCCGTTATTTTCGCCGTAGGTAAGTTTAAGGGTGTTTTCCCCGGACGTATCGATAATAACGTCTTCCTTATCGATTTTTCTGACGTATTCCGTAAAATATTTTCCAAGGATAACAGTTTCTCCTTCGGTGAAAATATCCGCCTTTATTTTCTTTTCGATTGAAAGTTCGAGATCCGTTGCGGTAAGCGTCAAAGTATCTCCTTCCGCTTTCAGTTTAATACCGTTCAATATCGGCATTACTTTCTTTAAGGGAAGGGCTTTCCCCACCTGTGTTAAAGCGTCTGATAAGTCAAAGCTGTCGCAAGAAAGTTTCATCGTTTTCTCCTTAATTATTTATTGTTATTTTATATTTGATGATGATTTTGTTAATAAGGGTTGTGGAAAAGTTGAAGGTGAACGTTTCGCACAATATATTGACAAAATCGGATTTGTGCCAACAACAAGTTGTGGATTTTGATGTTAACAACTTTGTTGAAAACTTTTAATTGTTATGAACATATCTACAATCAGCGTTTATAGAGCATATCTTTTATGTCGTTGATTTGTATTTTTAGTTTTTGTGACGCGCCGTTATTCGATGAAATAAGGTCCGAAATTTTGTCGCGCGCGTGAATTATCGTCGCGTGGTCGCGGCCGCCGAAAATACCGCCGATCGACACAAGGGGAACTGAAAGCATGTCGCAAATAAGATAAATCGCAATCATTCTCGGTTCCACAAATTCCTTGTTTTTCTTTTTGCCGATGACGTCGTTTTCGGAAACGCCGAAATATTTGCAGGTTGTCGAAAGCACGTCGTATGCGTCAAAGTGTTCCTTTTTCGTTTCGATATACCCGGAAAGAGCCTCTTTCGCAATCGCAAGCGACGCCGGCTGTCCCGAAAGTTGGGAATAAAACATAACCTTGTTCAGCAGCCCTTCAAGGTCGCGGATGTTGTTTTCCATATTGCTGGCGATAAACGACGCGACGTCATCCGAAAGATAAAAGTTTTCGGCGTCGGCTTTCTTTTTGAGAATTGCGATTCTCGTTTCGATATCTGGCGGCTGAATGTCCGCAAGAAGTCCCCATTGAAAACGGGTGCGAAGCCTTTCTTCAAGGGGCGCGATTTCCTTTGGCGGACGATCCGACGAAATGATGATATGTTTATCGTTCTGATATAAATCGTTGAAGGTGTGGAACAACGCCTCCTGCGTGCCTTGTTTCGACGCGATAAACTGAATATCGTCAATCATAAGCACGTCGACGGAACGATATTTTTCACGGAAAGCCACGCTCGTTTTGGAATCTCTTATCGACTCCACATAGTCGGCGATATACTTGTCCGTCGTGATGTACATAATGCGTTTTTGCGGAAATTTTGCGTTTATGTAATTTCCGATTGCGTGCATAAGGTGGGTTTTTCCAAGCCCGACTCCGCCGTATATGAACAGGGGATTGAAACGACCGCCGGGATGCTCGGACACGGCTTGCGCCGCGGCGAAGGCGATCTCGTTGGACTTACCGACGACAAAGTTTGAAAAGGTATATTTTTTATTGAACGAAAAACCCGCGTCATCGGATTTTTCAACCTTTTTCACGACAAGTTCGTCCCCCAGAGTATAGTCCTGTTGTTTCAGACAATCGGCTTTTTCGGACTCGATAATAATCTTAACGTCCGAGATGATGGGGTTGACTTCTTTCACCGCTTCGAGGATTGTTTCGCGGTAATTTTTCACGATGGTGTTTTTACTGCTTTGACTTCCCGTTTGCAGCACGAGAGTATGACCGATAAAACAAATCGGTTCAAGTTTTTCAATCCATACTTCGTAACTTATTGCTTGAAGTCTTGCGGATAATTTGATTTTGGTGTCGTTCCAAAGGGTATTGATATCGATCATAATAAATATATGATAACATTATTGACCGAAAAATACAAACAAAATCGGTATATATTATAAAAATAAAGTATATTTATTTAAGAAAGTTTTTTGCGCTTATTTTATCTTTTTTTCGGCGACGGTGCCGTTCTTTACGACGTACAGTTTTGACAAATTAAGGGGTTTAACGTCAAATTCAGTACACGTAATCACCGTTTGCGTGCGGTTTGCAAGTTCGATAAGTTTTTCGCGGCGCGCCACGTCAAGTTCGCTCAGAACGTCGTCCAGAAGTAAAATCGGGGCTTCGCCCGTTTCGTTTTTGAAAAGAGTGAGTTCCGCGATTTTGACCGAAAGCGACACGCTTCGCTGCTGTCCCTGCGACGCGAATTTTCTTGCGTCCACGTCGTTTAATATTATTTTAATATCGTCGCGGTGCGGACCTTGCGACGTGTACATAAGGGCGCGGTCGCGCTCCACCGACGTCGAAAATGCGGAAAGTAAATTATTGTAAATTTCGTCGTAAGTGTCGCCTTTTATCGCGCACTCGTATTGCAGCGACAGAGTTTCTTTTCCGTCCGACAATTCAAAGTGGGAATCTTTTGCAAGGGTTGAAAGTTTCTTTACGTAATTTTTCCTTGCAAGAATCAGATTCGCGCCGACTTCCGCCATACCCTCGTCCCATATCGACAAAAGGGTTTTCAGGTTTTCGTTGCGGTTTTCGTTTTTGAGAAGGGTGTTTCTTTGTTGCAGAATTTTGTTGTATTTTGCAAGCGACTTAAAGTAAGTTTTCGATTGTTGCGAAAGGGAAATGTCCAAAAATCTCCGTCGTTCGTCGGGGCCTGCTTTCACGAAACGCATTTCGTCGGGGGAGAAGTAAACGACGTTGACGATACCGATAAGTTCGGACAGTCTTTTCACGGGAAGATTGTCGATTTTTATTTTTTTCGCGCCTTTGTTTTCAATTACGATTTCGATGACGTGCGTGCGATATTTTTTTGCGATTTCCGCCTTGATATACGCGCGCTCGGCGTTGAACGAAATAAGCTCCTTTTCGCGGCTCGTACGGGGGGATTTGCCAAGTCCCAACAGATAAATCGCTTCCAGCATATTCGTCTTTCCGCTTGCGTTTTCGCCGGAAAGCACGTTGATGCCTTGTCCGAAAGTAACGGACGCCGCGTCGTAGTTTCTGAAATTTTTCAGTTGAAGCGATTTGATAAACATACGGTTATTATATCATATCGGAAAAGAAAGTAAAAGAATTTTTAGGAAATATCGGCAAAACGCGCGGTTTCTTATCCGCGACCGAACCGTAAAAAAAGACGTCCGCGCCGCAGGGGTTATCAGAACCGAAATAAGAAAAACGGATATATTCCCCCACGACAAATTGAATTTTGCCCTTAAAAGCCCCGAAAATCCCGTAAAAAAGGATAATTTATCAAAAAGACGCGAAAAACGTTTTGTAATTTATTGATAATATGTTATAATTATTATACTTATTACTTTATGCGTGCGCACGCATTGCGTACGCGGGAGAGCGTATGCGCGTGTTTTACACGGACGTCGTCGCGATATTTGACGAAGGCGTCGGAAATTCGACCTTGTCCCTGGCTCTTGACGAAATCATTTCAAAAGGCACGGTAAAGGTACAAAAAACCGGCGAACCCAGAAGCGTCGTTTTTTACGACGGCGAAGACGGAAAACAACATGCTTACATAAGCAATCTGTCGGGGCGCGCGCTTTTTTCACAATTTAAAAAACACGGTTTTATTTTCATATAAACGGAGGTATTATGGAACAACAAAATTTATCTTACGACCAGGGCGCGATACAGGTCCTTGAAGGGCTGGATCCCGTCCGTAAAAGACCGGGTATGTACATCGGCTCGACCGACGAAAGGGGCTTGCATCACCTTGTTACGGAAGTCGTCGACAACAGTATCGACGAGGCTCTTGCCGGATACTGCGACAAAATCATCGTTTCGATTGAAAAGGACGGCAGCTGCAAAGTCATCGATAACGGCCGCGGAATCCCCACGGGCATTATCCCGAAAGAGGGCAAATCCGCCGTTGAAGTCGTTCTGACGAAGTTGCACGCCGGCGGAAAATTCGGCGGCAGCGGCTATAAAATCTCGGGCGGTCTGCACGGCGTCGGCGTATCCTGCGTGAACGCATTGTCCGAATGGCTGGAAGCCACCGTTTACCAGAACGGAAAAATATACAAACAAATTTTCAACAGGGGCATCGCGCAACGTCCGTTGCAGGAAGTCGGCACGACCGACCGCACCGGCACGACGATTCAGTTTTATCCCGATCCCGAAATTTTCGAGACGCTCGATTTCAATTACGACACGATGAAAATCCGCCTGCGCGAACTTGCGTATCTCAACCGCGGGTTGACCATTCAGCTTATCGACCGCCGCGAAGAGCCTGCACGCGACGAATCTTTCCATTACGAAGGCGGTATCGTCCAGTTTGTCGAAAGTCTGAATAAAAACAAAGAGACCGTTTTCCCGGAGGTCATTTATTTTGACGAAAGTTACGAAAACGGCGAGGTCGAAATCGCGATGCAGTACAACGACAGTTATTCGGAAACCATTTTCGCGTTCGCCAACAACATCAATACCGAAGAAGGCGGCACGCACCTGGAAGGTTTCAGAAACTCGCTCACCAAAATCATCAACGATTACGGCAAAAACAACAATATTTTGAAAGGCGACGAAAAACTTTCGGGCGACGACGTCAGGGAAGGCTTGACGGCGGTTATTTCCGTGAAACTCACCAACCCGCAATTTGAAGGTCAGACCAAGACGAAACTCGGCAACAGCGAAATGCGTACGGTCGTCGCAAAGGCTATGACCGAAGGGTTGGGCTCGTATCTCGAAGAACACCCCAAAGAAGCCAAAGATTTGATTATGAAAGGCGTTCTCGCCCAGAAGGCACGAGAAGCCGCAAGGAACGCGCGTGACCTTGCAAGGCGCAAATCCGCCCTTGAAAGCACCACGCTCCCCGGCAAACTTGCCGACTGTTCGGACAAAGATCCTTCTCTTTGCGAAATTTACCTTGTCGAGGGCGACTCCGCAGGCGGCAGCGCAAAGATGGGGCGCGACAGACGTTTTCAGGCAATACTGCCCCTCCGCGGTAAAATTCTGAACGTTGAAAAGGCAAGGCTCCATAAGGTCCTTGAAAACGAAGAAATAAAGACGATGATCACCGCGTTCGGCGCGGGCATCAAGGAAGATTTTGACGAAAGCAAGCTTCGTTACAACCGCATCATCTGTATGACGGATGCCGACGTTGACGGCAGCCATATCCGCATACTTATGCTCACGTTCTTCTTCCGTTTCATGCGCCCGCTCATCGAAAACGGCCACGTTTATATCGCGCAGCCCCCGCTTTACAAAGTCACGAAGGGCAAAACCGTCAAATATTGTTATTCCGACGACGAACTTAACGAATATCTCGATTCCGTCGGAAGAAAGGGCAACGAAATTCAGCGTTACAAAGGTCTTGGCGAAATGGACCCCGAACAACTTTGGGAAACCACGATGGATCCGAAATCCCGCACGCTGCTGCGCGTAAATATGGACGACGCAATCGCCGCGGACGAAATATTCACCGTTCTTATGGGCGAACAGCCCGAACTGCGCCGTCAGTTTATCGAAGACAACGCGACGCTCGTAACAGAACTTGACATTTAAGGAGAGATGAAAAATGATAATCAAAAATAACGATTCTCAGAAAGATAAAGATTTCGTCGAACATCTCGGGATGTCGAAAATCGTCAAAATCGACCTTGACCAGGAAATGAAAAAATCGTTCATCGCCTACGCAATGGCGGTCAACGTATCCCGTGCGATTCCCGACGTCAGGGACGGTCTGAAACCCGTACACCGCCGTATCCTTTACAGCATGAGCGAACTTAATCTGACCTGCGACAAGCCGTTCAGAAAGTGCGCGCTTATCGTCGGCGACGTTCTCGGTAAATATCACCCCCACGGCGACAGCTCGGTTTACGACGCTCTCGTAAGGCTTGCTCAGGACTTCTCGATCCGCTGCCCGCTTATCGACGGACACGGCAACTTCGGCTCGGTCGACGGCGACCCCGCGGCGGCTTATCGTTACACAGAAGCAAGGCTTTCCAAAATCGCCAACGAAATGATCCGCGACCTTGACAAACGCGTCGTGGACTTTTGCCCGAACTTCGACGACACGCGTGAACAGCCCGTCGTGCTTCCTTCGCGTTACCCCAACCTTCTCGTGAACGGTTCGGACGGTATCGCCGTCGGTATGGCGACGTCCATTCCCCCGCACAATCTCGGCGAAGTTATCGACGCCACCGTCGCTCTTATGGAAAATCCCGAACTGGAAGTCGAAGACCTTATGAAATTCGTTCCCGCGCCCGATTTTCCGTCGGCAGGCATCGTTCTCGGCCGTGCGTCCATTCGTCAGGCATACAAAACCGGTCGCGGCGGCTGCATAATCCGCGCCCGCACCGAAATCGAAGAAATGGCAAACGGCAGGACGAGAATCGTCGTTACCGAACTTCCGTATCAGGTCAACAAGGCGCGCCTTATCGAAAATATCGCCGACCAGGTCAAAGACAAGCGAATAGAGGGCATTTCGGACATTAAGGACGAGTCCGACCGTCACGGACTCCGCGTCGTAATCGACATCAAAAAGGACGCGAACGCGCAGGTCGTTCTGAATACGCTTTTCAAACAAACCCAGATGCAAATCAGTTTCAGTATGATTATGCTTGTCCTTGCCGACAAAAAACCGCGCATTCTCAATCTGAAAGAAATCCTGACTTATTACATCAAGCACCAGGAAGACGTCATCACCCGCCGTACGAGGTTCGACCTTGAAAAGGCGGAAGAAAGGGAACATATCTTAAAAGGTCTTGCAATCGCGCTTGCGAACATCGACGAGGTCATTAAGGTCATCAAAGAAAGCGCCGACAACGACTCCGCTGCGAAAGCCCTTATGGAAAGGTTCCTTCTCAGCGACAAACAGGCGGCGGCAATCCTTGAAATGAGACTTCGCAGACTTACTTCTCTGGAAGTCGAAAAAATCAACGACGAACTTGCCCAGAAAGAAGTCGAAATCGCCAACTACAAGGAAATTCTTGCCGACATCAACAAAGTCAACGACATCGTCAAGAAAGAACTTTTGGAGGTCAAGGAAACGTACAATACGCCGCGTCGCAGCGAAGTTTCCTACGATTATTCCGAAATCAATATCGAAGACCTTATCGAAAAGGAAGACATCGTCGTTTCGATGACTCACGGCGGATACGTCAAACGTCAGCCCGTTGCGGAATACAAGAGCCAGCACAGGGGCGGCGTGGGCATCACCGCGCACAAGACGAAAGACGAAGACTTTGTGGAAAGCATCTTCACGACGTCCACCCACGACGACCTTATGTTCTTCACCAACTTCGGCAAGGTTTACGTCATCAAAGGGTATGAAATTCCCGAGGCGTCCAGGAACTCCCGCGGGCGCGCTGTCATCAATATTTTGCAGCTCGATCCCGGCGAAAAGGTCGCGACGCTCCTTCCCGTGCCCGAACGCGGCGAAGGCTATCTGATGCTCGCAACCAAACAAGGGCTTATCAAGAAAACGGCATTATCCGAGTTTGAAAGCATCAGAAAGACCGGTAAAAAGGCGATTCGGTTGGTTGACGGGGATGAACTCATCGCGGCAATGATCACGAAAGGCGAAGAAGAGCTTATCATCGCGTCGCACGAAGGCAAGTGTATCCGCTTCCGCGAGGCAGACGTCCGCGCAATGGGCAGAGACTGTCAGGGCGTACGCAGTATGAAGTTGAACTCCGGTGACTACGCCGTCGATATGGCAATGGTCGAAGAAGACAAGGAAGTTCTGACAATCTCCGAAAACGGCTTCGGAAAACGCTCCTCGCCCGACGAATACCGCGTGCAAGGCCGTGCGGGTATGGGCGTCAAAGCGGGCGTGTTCAACGAGGAAACCGGAAAACTCGTGTGCCTGAAAATGATCAACGCCGACAACGATATTATGATTATCGCCGACAACGGCATCATTATCAGAGTCGCGGCGGACGAAATCCGCAAGATCGGCAGGGATACCAAGGGCGTCAAAGTTATGAACCTCAGGGAAGGCAGCAAGATTATGTCGATTGCGGTCGTCCCGCACGAAGAACCCGAAGAAGAAGTCGTGCTTGACGAAAACGGCAATCCCGTGACGACGACCGAAGACGTGACGGAAGTAACGTCCGCGACGGATTCCGAATTCCCCGTCGATAACGAAGCGGCGGCAGAAGCGGCGGAAGTCAACGCCGAAACCGCAGCCGTAAACGAAACCGTTTCCGACGAAGAATAAGACAAATCAAACAAAAAAGAAAGCATCGCGAAAGCGGTGCTTTTTTATTTGGTATTTACGAATTATATAATGATATAGCGTTATCGACACGGCGAAAACCTTGTCGCGAACACGACTTTGCCGAAATTTTAAGTATCTTTTATGAAAAATTTTTAATAAAATTAAGGCTTATGCTTAAAAATGAAAGAAAAAGGAGCAGGGACATGAAAAAGAGGATTTTGAAAGTTTTGGCAGTAACGATTATTTCGATATGCTCGTTTTCGCTTGTCGCCTGCAACAGTGAAAACGACAAAAGAGGCGGACTGAAAAAAACGACCGCCGTCGCGCCGATAGTTTACGACGTGAGCGAAAAAGAAAGCGCGGTGGAAAAGGCGGCAACCGTCGATTTGTCGGCACTTTCAAAAGACGTGAACGCGGACGGAGCGACCGTGCTTTCAAACGACGTAACGACGATTACGAGCGCGGGCAGTTATATATTGACGGGCGCGTACGCGGGGATAACCGTGAGCGTCGGCGACGGCGAAACGGCGCATCTGTTTCTGAACAACGCGACGATATCGGGCGGCGCGGGAATCGCGATTTCAAACACGAATAAAAAATCGACGCTTATAATCACCGCGTGCGAAAACACCGAAAACGAAGTGGCAAGTAAGGGTGACGACGTGAACGCGATCCACGTCAAAGGCACGCTGAAAATCAACGGCACGGGCACGATAAACGTAAGTGCGAAAAAGAACGGAATAAAGGTTTCAAAAGGGCTTTCGATTGCGGATTCCACGCTTAACGTAACCGCCGGAAGCCACGCATTGTCTGCAAGGTTTATCGAGGCGGAAAATGTCAAAATAAACGTTTTATCCGCTGGAAAAGACGCGTTAAATGCGGAATGTGACAATGAAACGCAAGAGTTTACTTTGGACGAAGGATACGTTTCTCTTAAAAGCAGCAAGGTTTTCGCAAGCGTTTCGGGCGACGGAATTCAGGCGGACACGTTCGTATATATCACGGGCGGAAGCGTGGATATAGAAACCTCGGCAACGTTTGTGAGTTACAGCGCAGAAAGCATGGCGGCATACGACCTTTCAGAGGACGATTTCAGATATATCAAAAGCGGCGATACCTATAAAAAGACCGACGACGTAGCGACCAAGGGCGCGCGATACGCGATGATTCAAAGCGCGAAAGGCATCAAGTGCGGCGAAATCAAATACGAAATCGACGGCACGGAATACGCCGTCACAAAAAACACGAATTACTTTATCGTCATTGACGGCGCACGCGTGAAAATCAATTCGTCCGACGACGCGATTCACACGAACTCGGGAAACGTGCTTATAAAAGGCGGCACACTTGACCTGACGACTCTCGACGACGGAATCCACGCCGACGAACTTGTGAAAATCGACGGCGGCGAAATCACCGTGAACGGCTCATACGAAGGAATCGAGGGCGCATACGTTGAAATAGGCGGCGGCACAATTCACATCACCGCAAGCGACGACGGCATAAACGCCGCAAGCGACGACGAAAGCGTGAACGAACATATCATTATCTCGGGCGGAACGATAACGGTCGACGCGTCGGGCGACGGCTTGGACAGCAACGGCACGATTTACGTTTCGGGCGGCACGCTTATCGTATACGGCCCCACGACGGGCGAGGACACAGGACTTGACGCAGACGGCGGAATCCTTATCGACGGCGGCAACGTATTCGTCGCGTCGTCCAAAGAAATGCTGGAAATCCCCGCGTCGAACTCAAAATCCAACGTGCTTGTGTACGGCGTAAACACGGTTCAGGCGGGCTCCGAAATCATTCTGACAAACGCGGACGGCGGCGAAATGGTTCGCATAACGCTCAAAAAACAGGCGCAGGCGATAATCCTGTCAACGCCCGAACTCGCAACCAACGGCACGTATAGTCTGTATGCGGACGAAAACCTTCTTGCAAGCTTTTCGGTGACCGAAACGATAACGGCAATCGGCGTGCGGTCGAACGGCGGACGTGGCGGACAACCCGCGCAACCCGGTGGCGCACAACCCGGCGGACAGGGCGGAAATCCCCCCGCGCCCCGAAATTAACATTGATCACAATCCATAATTCCTTAATCCTAAAACACATCAAAAGACAATACCACCGCAACTGCGGTGGTATTGTCTTGCCCCGCGGCGCACACTGCACTTTTGAAATCACGTTATCGCAAGCGATAACGCTCACTCTTTTGCTTGTGTGCGCCTTTTTCTCCACGCAAGTACAAAAGTATCTTGCGTGGGTTTGTAACAAGGTGTCCCTTCCGGGCGATTGCCACGCTACGCTCGCAATGACATAGTACTTCGTACGGAAAGAAATAGGTGTAGTTTGCGTGCAATCAATGATGTTATTACGTACGCACTTTATGCTATATTCCGTGCAACGCACTTATGTCATTCTGAGGAGCATAGCGACGTGAGAATCTCCCGGAAGGGGCTCCGCATTCAATAATCTTAAAAATTCTTTCTTCCGATAATGTAGTCGACGGAAACGTCGAAAAAATCCGCAAGTTTCCACAGCGACGTAATGCAAGGCTCTTTTTTGCCGGACAGCCACGCGCTTATTGTGTTTTGTTTCACGCCGATTTTCTCGGCAAGGCGGACTTGGTTTAGGTTTTCTTCTTTCATCAATTCCTTGATTCGTTCGGCAACGATGACTTGCATTTGAAACACCTCGGCGCATTTAGTATTGACATATTAGCACCTTGGTGATACTATTTGTAAAAGTAGCCCCTTGGGGATATTTGTGAGGAAGTATGGTTATTTCGTTTTTCGGACACAAGGATTATTATTACGATGACACCGTAAAAGCGGCGGCGTATTCTTTTGTCCGAAAGGTTGCGAAAGGGCAGGTGTCGTTTTTTGTAGGTTGTTATGGCGGATTCGACAAACTGTCGTACGATTTGGCAGTGCGATTCAAAAAAGAAGTCGACAGCACGGCGAAAATCGTATTCGTAACACCGTATTTAGACGAAAAATACCTTTTATACAAGACCGAAGTCGTTCCCTTTGACGAAGTTTTGTATCCCCCGCTTGAAAGCGTGCCGAAAAGACTGTCAATACTAAAACGCAACGAATACGTTGTGGAAAAATCGGATTTTATCGTGTTTTTTGTCGACCACGATTTCGGCGGCGCGGCGCAGGCGATGGACATTGCAAAAAGAAAAGGCAAGTCTTTCATAAACCTTGCCGAAAAACAATAGGGGAGCGCACTGTGCGGAATAAACTGCACTTTTGACCAAACAATCGCCGTAAACGTCAATTGTTTGTCTTTTGCTTGTTTATTCCTTATCTCCACGCAAGTACAAAAGTATCTTGCGTGGGTTTATAACAAGGTGTCCCGGAAGGGAACCTTGAAAAAGCGATGATGCGATGTTTTGCCTGTTGGCAAAAGCGATGTTGCCTTCGGCGCGATGTGTGCCTTTGGCACGTTGCGGATAAAAAACGTCATTGCGAGCAAAAATACGGGGACCCCGCGGGATACTGTGTACCCGTGGGGAAAAGGCGCACACGAGCAAAAGAGTAAGCGTTATCGCTCGCGATAACGTGATTTCAAAAACGAAGTGTGCGACGCATCTCCCGGAAGGGTAACCTTGTAAAACAAACGCGGTATTTCTTTCAAAAAGGAAAATAAACGGAAAATTTTTTTCGGGCAAAAAGGACTTTGTGCGCGAAAAATATTGAAATAAACCTTTTCACTGTGCTATAATTACTTTATCTTTTAATAACGTTGGAGGAAATTATGGCAGATTTTGACTTCAAAGCCGCTTCCGAAAGTATGATGGACTTTATTAAGAAAGTCGAAACGGAAATCGGTCCGCGTCTCCCGGGTTCCGACGAAGAACGCGCCGGCGCCAAACTCATCAAAGAAGAATACGAAAAGAACATCGGAATCAAGCCCGTGTCCGAGCCGTTCAAGGTTGCACCCGAAAGCGGAATCGGATCGATCCCGTACATCGGTATCGGCGGACTTATCGCGCTTATCGCGTTCTTTATTTACCCGATAGCGGGCGCGGTAATCGCTGCGCTTTGCTTCATATACTTCGCGCTTATGGGCGGTTTCTACACGCAGATTTTCGACTTCCTTTGGAAAAAGAAAGACACAGAAAACTTCTATACCGTGCAGGAGCCTTTGTCAGGCAAGACAGACTATACCATCGTGTTGTCCGCGCACTACGACAGCAGCTGGAACTGGAACCTTGCAAAGAAAAACCCCAAAACGTTCATTCCGAAAATCGTTTACGGCGTCGTAGGACTCCTTTCGATTCTGGTGTTCGGATTCGTGTTGCAGTTTGCCGCGGGCGGGGCGTACGCTCATCCCTTGTGGACAAACGCCGCAACCATCACCACCTGGAAATGGTACGCATACGTCGGATATATCCTTCCCATCGTCTGCATTCCGGGGCTTTACTTCATCACGCAATTCCTGTCGCACGACAAAACCATCGCGTCCCCCGGCTGTATGGATAACCTTACGGGCATCGGCTTGAATCAGGAAATCGCAAAACATTTCAGCGCGCATCCCGAAGATTTGCCCGAAAACTGCCGTCTTATCTGCGCCGCTATGGCTTGCGAAGAATCCGGTCTCCGCGGCTCGCGCGCGTTCGTGAAACACCATAAAGACGACGGTATGCTCAAAAATTGCTATCAGATCAACGTCGACAGCATCTCCGACGAAGACTACTTCGAGGTCATTCAGGGCGACGCCGCGCAAATGTGCAAATTCGATATGGAACTCGGCGATATGCTTTACGAATCCTTGCAGGAACTCGGTCTTGTCAAAAAGACGGGCAGAATCTGGAATCCCGTCGGCGGTTGCGACAGCACCCCGTTCTGCCGCGCAGGCGTGAAAACCATTACCTTCGCCGCGCAAAACCCCATCGCCACCAATTATTACCACACTTCCAACGATAAGTCGGATCGCTTAAAGACCAGCGTTTTCGAGGGCGGTATCGAAGCGGTGTATAGGACGATTAAGAAAATCGGCGCAAAAGAAGACCAAAAACGTCAATAAATCGCGCTGTCGCTCTCAAAACGGCAAATGAAGAGATTGCCGTTTTGGGGCGGGGCACACAACAGTCAAAAGCATCTCGGACGAGGTGCTTTTTTTGTGTTGTTTTCCCCATTCAGGGAACCCGCGCGCCGCTAACCCTGAATTCCCCTTTAACGGTTTTTGAAAAGCGCGGTTTTCAAAACCCGAGCAATGGTGGATTTTTATATTGTATATAAAAAATACATATCGCTTGCAAATATATTTTTGATATAGTATTATAATTATTAGTAAATAATGCGATATTGTTTCGTTACGATATATCGGAGGAACTATGAAAGGCGGTTTTGGAAAATTTCTTACATTCATTTTAGGGCTTGTCGTGGGCGTATTGCTTGTCGGCGGTACGATTGCGGGCGTGGTGTACTACGCGGTGGCGGCGGTTTCCGTCAACGACGTGGAAAAATACACAAAGCAGGAATTCACTTTCATCGACAAGGACGCTGAAATCCGCAACAAATCCATACTTGACATTTACGATATGGTGAAAGGCGGCAACATCAAGGAGACGACGGTGTCCGACGCGAAGCGTATTTTCGGCATCGACATCATCAAAATCCTTGAAAACTCGCTTGAAATCACGGTGGACGACAAAAGTCGCGAAACGCTTGGCGCAATGAAGGTCGCGGACGTTTTCAAAGGCGATAATCTGAAAGTCGTGCTCAACTGCTTTACGCTTGGCGACGTTCTGAAAAAGACGGGTATCGACACGACCTCGGGGCTTGCAAGCAAGCCGATTGTGCAGGAACATATTTCGGAGCCTGTCATCGACGGATTCAACGCGCTGCTTAAATCGTTGGAAATCAACGAAATGACCATTGCCGAAATGCAATATCTTCTCGGAGTGTCGTTTGGCGCGGGCGGCGTGTTGGACACTGTCGCAAACGTGAAAATAGGCGATCTCAATTCCGCGATAAACAACATTAAGTTTGAAGACGTTTTGCCCGATTTCGACCGTGATTTTTATGCCGAATGGGATAACGCGGGCGCGGTATTATACAAAAAAGAAAGCGGCGGCGAGATTAAGTTAAAGCAATTTATCGAAGCGGACGGCACAAGCGAATTTTTCAAATTCGTAAATACGGAAGCGAAAGACCCCGCAAAAACCTATTATAAATTAAATCGCGAAGAAGGCACGATAAAAGTCAGCGACGACGGCAACTGGGAACTTATTAAGGAACTTCCCGATTTCAACAACAGATACGATATAAGCGGCAAACGAAACCGCTTTGGTCTGGCGTACGTCGTGCTTGTTGACGACAACCAAATTAAAATTACAAAAAGATATGCGGACAGGGATTGCACCGTTGAAAACGAAGACGGAATGTATTATTTCAAATATATAAAAGACGCCGCCGGCACGAACTATCGTTACGGCGCGGCAGTCCGCACGAAAATCGAAGGCACCGACCCCGCGCAATATAAAGAAGTTATCGAATGGCGCGGATACGTTGAGGCGACGGACGGCTTTGTGAACACAACCCCCGAAACCTACGGATACAGCAGCCACGCGCAATATGAAAAGGAAGAACTTGTTAAGCAGGAAACCCCCGACCTTATAATATGCGCGCTTGTCCACGTCGGGAAGAGCGAGCCCGTCCTTAAAGCGCTTGCGGACGAAACTCTCAACACCCTTGACGGCGCGATCGGCGATATGAAACTCGGTCAGGTCATCGAGATTACCGACGCCAGCGCGGACATTCTGAAAAAGCTGAAAGACAGCAAAATTTCCGAAATCGACAAAGACGTCAAGAACGTCAAAGTCGGCGATATTATGAAGGTTGTTTCCGTCACGACCGCAGAAAAAGCGACGGACGGCGCATATATCGCGCTTCCCGCACTTTCCGCGGGCAAAGAATACAAAGGCACGTTTATCACCGCAAAAGACGGGGATAAAACCGTATATCTTGTGAAATATAAGGACGGACTTACAGGTTTTGGCGACAGATACAACATCACCGAAAAGGCAAGCAACGGCGTTGTCGTCGCGCTTGCAGACAAGACCATCGGCGAGTTGCAAACCGCAGGTATCGACGACCTTGTAAACGCCGCGCGACTTTCCGACGTCATGGACGTTGACGGCGACGTTTTCGTTGAAGACGCGTCGGGCGAGTTTGTCCTCGACGTTGACTCCGCGGGCAAAAACGGATTCTTCCGTCTTGCGACGGCGGGCGAATCCGCAACGCACAAGAGAGTGTACGAGGGCGCAAGCAACGCTGTCGTCAAAAAACTTTCGACAATCGGCGTAAACAATATTGCCGCCCGTATGGACGACATTGTCAACAGCACGCTCTTAAAGGAAGTCGTCGAAGTCAAAGAAAGATATAAATTAAAAGTCGCGACGGCGGCGGAAATCGACAACACAAGCGTCAGGAAGTATATCTCGCTTGCCGACGTTTACGCAGCCCCCGATTACGCGGGAACGTTCAACGTGGGTTACGTGGAGACCGATCCCGACACGGACATTAAATTCGTGCGCGCAAGAGGAACGATTGCCGCAACCGTCACGCAGTACGTGATTGACGATAAGGCAAGTTCGGGCGTGCTTGTCGGATTGCAGGACAAAACCATCGGCACGCTTTCGACGGGCGTCGACGAAGTCGTCAACGGAGCAACCCTTTCGGACGTTCTGGAAATCGACGGCAAAGTTTACGTCAAAGCGGCAGATTTCGACGCGGCGGTTGCAACAAGCCACGATAAAATCGGGCAACACGTCGCATATTATAAGGACGGCAACCTGTTCCTGGAAGCAGGCTACGTCAGAAACAACAACGGCGATTACGTATATCTTGACAAAGAACAAGACGGCACGCCGGTTAACGACCATATCAAGTTCGGGACGCTTTATAACGAACACGGGGTAGAAGAAGCCGACGGAGCATACTTTAAGTACAACGGAAATCTTTATAAATTGTCCGATTATAAACGCTATAAGTTTGACGGCGAAATCGCAGCCGAATACTATGCCTGCATTTACGAAGGCGAATCCGACAAGATCCTTTCAAAAATGGCAACGATGACCGTTAAGGACCTTGCCGACAGCGGCACGATGGACAAAATCGTGAAAGATATGCGTATCGGCGACGTGATGGAACTTAACGACAAAAACAGCATTTTATACGGGCTCGGAAACAGCAAGATTTCTTCAATCGAAGCCGAAGTTTCCGACAAAATCAAAGTCGCAACCTTGCGTGAACTGAACGCCTGGGGCAATCTCGGAATGTCGGAAGCAACGCTTGACGCGATAAAAGCCGCAAACGGCAACGAAGACCTGACGGCAAGCGAGTTCTTCAAAGGACTTAATGCCCGCTTTGTCGACGGAAAACTCGAAATATATTTCAAATTCAAATAATGGCGTATCATATCAGGAAATACAGAGAATCGGATCGCGACGACGTAAGAAAGATTTGCCACCTTACGGCGACCGCGCCCGCATACGTCAAAAATCCGGAACTTGTCGCAACGCTTTACGCCGACTATTATACCGAGTTCGAGCCCGACGGAATCTTTATTCTTGCGCGGGACGAAGACGACGTTGCGGTCGGATATATCCTGTCAAGTCTTGATTACAAAACCTTTGTGAAAACGTTCACCAAATACGTTATGCCGCGCGTCAGGAAACTTTCAAGGATTGAAGCGTTCACGCACTTTTTCGCATTCCGCCAAAGTTTGTATATGGACGCGAAAAAATATCCCGCGCACCTGCATATCGATATTTTGCCCGAGGCGCAACACCAAGGATACGGCGCGAAACTTATGGACGTTCTTATGGATTACCTTGCCGAAAAGGGCGTGAAAGGCGTGCATTTGGGCGTTGGCGGCGACAACGCGGGCGGCATCAGGTTTTACGAAAAGTACGGATTTACGATGATACACGACTTTAACTCATTCGGCAAAGTCTTTGCCAAACAAATTAAAAAGTCATAATTTTGCGATATTCTGCTTTTTCGGCGGAACCCGAAAAATCGTGTGCGACGCGTACACTAGGATTTTTCAGAACCCGCCGAGAAAACCACAATCTCATCAAAATTCTGACTTTTTAGGGAAGGATATTATCCATCAAATTCTCGCCGTTTTATAGGGAGTAATTAAAGAAAATATTATTTTGCGTACGAAGTACTTAATGTCATTGCGAGGAGCAAAGCGACGTGGCAATCTCCCGGAAGGGACGCCGCATTATAAAACCCACGCAAGATACTTTTGTACTTGCGACTAGTTGACAACGCGCATAATAATAAATATAATATACTAAACTCACAGGCGATGAGAAACAAGAGTAGCGCAGGACGCCATCAAGAGAGAAAACCCTTTGGCTGCAAGGTTTTTTGGATAAATGCGGGAAGTGCGGTTTTGAGCCTTACGGGAGGAAATGCCCGTGCGTGCGCGCAAACGTTATTGCGCTATCCTTGATTGAGGTGGAACAACGGAGTTAATTTCAGCCCGTCCTTAAAGGAAACTTTTCGGACGGATTTTTTATTAAAGGAAGGTAAAAATGTCGGGATATCTCAAAAGTTACGTGGCGGCGGCAATGGAAAAAGATCCTGCCGCGACAAGCAAAATTATGGTGCTGTTTACCTATCCCGGGGTAAAGGCGCTTATGTGGCATCGTCCCGCAAACTGGTGTTACAGACACAAAATGAAATTCCTTGCGCGGGTAATTTCGCAACACGTGCGGTTCTGGACGGGCATTGAGATTCACCCGGGCGCTACAATCGGAAAGGGAGTGTTCATCGACCACGGCGCGGGAGTCGTCATCGGCGAAACGGCGGAAGTCGGCAACAACGTTACGCTTTATCAAGGCGTAACGCTTGGCGGCACGGGAAAAGACGCGGGCAAACGACACCCCACGATCGAGGACAACGTCGTGATTGCGGCGGGCGCAAAGGTTCTTGGACCTTTCACCGTCGGCAAGGGAAGTAAGATCGGCGCGGGCAGCGTAGTGCTGAAACCGGTGCCCGAAAACTGCACCGTCGTGGGCGTTCCCGGGCGCATCGTAAAGCAGGACGGAAAGCGCGTGGACAGCTTAAACCAGGTGGAACTTCCCGACCCCGTGCTGGAAGAACTTCGCCGCATAAACGCAAGGCTAACGCAAATCGAAAACCTTTCGGGCATTAACTGTTCGCGTTATTCGATTGCAAACGAAGAAAATACCAAATCAACCGAAACGACAGATTAAAGGAGAAAAAGTATGGTTAAAGTATACAATACGCTGACAAGAAAAAAGGAAGAACTTATTCCGCTTTCGGGCAACAAAATAAATATGTACGCGTGCGGCATCACCGTTTCGGGCGACGCTCACATCGGTCACGCATATCAGGCGCTCATTTACGACATCATCAGAAAGTACCTTGTGAAAAGGGGCTTTGACGTAACGTATGCGAGAAATTACACCGACGTCGACGATAAGATTATCGCAAAATCGAAAGAGACGGGAATCCCTGCCGACAAGTACGCGGCAATGATGATAAAACGCATCGACAAAGTTATGCGTGAGTTCGACGTGGACGATCCTGACATCTGGCTGAAAGCGACGTGCAATATCGACAACATCATTGACTTCATAAAGGGGCTGGAAGAAAAAGGGTACGCCTACGCAACGCCCGAAGGCGACGTGTATTTCTCCGTCGAAAAATTCCCGTCCTACGGCGCGCTCAGCAACAGAAAAACCGAAGAAGCGTTTTCCGGCGTCCGCATCGAAAACGAAGACAACAAGAAAAGCGCGCTGGACTTTGCGCTTTGGAAGTCCGCAAAAGAAGGCGAAATTTCGTGGGACAGCCCGTGGGGCAAAGGACGTCCCGGCTGGCATATCGAATGTTCGGCAATGAACCGCGCGGCGTTCGGCGATCAGATTGACATACACGGCGGCGGCCGCGACCTTATTTTCCCGCATCACGAAAACGAAATCGCGCAGTCCGAGGCGCTTACCGGCAAAAAATTCGTGAAATACTGGATTCACAACGGGCTTATCAAGGTCAACGGACAAAAAATGAGCAAGTCTTTGGGCAACAGTCTGCTCCTTGAAGATTTGTTGAAAAAGTATTCGGCGGAAACGATAAAATTCGCGCTGTTGCAGACGAATTATCGCGCCGACATTAACGTTACGGACGATTTGTTCCCCACCGCCGAAAAACACCTTGTCGACTTTTACAGAGTTTTGGAAGAAGCCGAAAAATCCGGGCTTGAAAGCAGCAAAAAGACCGAAAAAATCGGAGAAGACTTTGTAAATTGCATGGACGACGACTTCAACACCGCGCTTGCAATAAGCAATCTTTTCGGATATTTCAAAACCGTCAGAAAGAAGTTGAAAGACGGCGACGTAACCGCAATCGAAGACATCAACGCAATCCGTGAAAACTACGATATCCTTGGATTGTTCCGCGCGGACGCAAAAGAATTTTTGAAAAAATACGACAAAGCCGACGCCGAAGACAACGTGTCCGTCCCCGAAGAAATTTTCGCGCTTGCGGAAAAGAGAAAGGCGGCGAAAGCCGAAAAGAACTACGCTCTCGCCGACGAAATCAGGAAAGAAATCGCGGACAAAGGGTTTATTCTTGTCGACACGAAAGACGGATTCACGATAAAAAAGGCATAACGAAAAAGGTCGGGCGCGAAAACAGCGCCCGTTTTTATTAAGGAAAAATCATTGACTATATTAACTTATTAAGGCTATAATATAGTAATTAAATCGAAAAAGGATTTTTTATGGCTTATTACGAAAGACTGAACATCAAAGATATTTTTCAGGAAGAAGTGTTCACCGACGAAGTGATGCAGCGATATATGTCGGAAGACGCGTATCGCGCGTTGAAAGACGTTATCGCGCGCGGCGACGAACTGCCGAGGAGTCTTGCCGACGAAGTTGCCGCGGCAATGAAGACGTGGGCTGTCGAAAAGGGCGCAACGCATTTCACGCACTGGTTCCAGCCGATGACGGAATACACGGCGGAAAAGCACGACAGTTTCATTTCCGTCGACAAAGACGGAAAGGTTCTTCTGGAATTTTCGGGCAAAAGTCTTTCAAAGGGCGAAGCGGACGCGTCGAGTTTCCCGTCGGGCGGAATCCGCGCCACGTTCGAGGCGCGCGGCTACACCGTATGGGATTGCAGTTCCCCGGCGTTTATCAAGCGTTCAAAGGGCGGCGCGGGCGTACTGTGCATACCGACGGCGTTTTGCGCCTACACCGGTGAGGCGCTTGATAAAAAAACCCCGCTCCTTCGCAGTATGAACGTTTTAAACCGCGAGGTTTTAAGGCTTTTAAGGATTCTCGGAGACAACGAAACCAAAAAAGTTACTCCCGTCGTCGGCGGCGAGCAGGAATATTTTTTGATTGACAAAAACCACTATATGCAGCGCGAAGACTTGAAGTACGCGGGACGTACTTTGTTCGGCGCGCCCCCCGCAAAAGGACAGGAAAAGTCCGACCAGTATTACGCGACAATCCGTGACCGCGTCGCCTTTTTTATGGAAGACCTGAATCGCGAACTCTGGAAACTCGGCATTGCCGCAAAGACGGAGCATAACGAAGTCGCGCCCGCTCAGCACGAGCTTGCGCCGATTTTCACGTCCGCAAACATCGCGACCGACCAGAACCAGCTTATAATGGAAACGATGAAAAAGGTTGCGGAAAAGCACGACCTTGCGTGTCTTTTGCACGAAAAGCCTTTCAACGGCGTCAACGGCAGCGGCAAACACAACAACTGGTCGATAATGACGGACACGGGCGTGAACCTTTTGGAGCCCGGCAGCAATCCCGCCGAAAACCGCATATTTATGCTTATGATACTTGCGGTCATCGCGGGCGTTGATGAATATGCCGACCTTGTCAGAATGAGCGCGGCAAGCGCGGGAAACGACAACCGTCTGGGCGGAAACGAAGCGCCCCCGTCGATAATTTCGGTTTTCGTCGGCAACGACCTTTACTCGGCGTTTGAAACGCTGAAAGAAGGCAAAACCGCCGTTACGAAAGTCAAAGAGTACATCAAAATGGGGCTGCCGTCTTTCCCGAAACTCAAAAAGGACAACACCGACAGAAACCGCACCTCGCCGTTTGCGTTCACGGGGAACAAGTTTGAATTCCGCATGGTCGGAAGCAGCGCGTCGCTTGCGACGTCCATAATCGTCCTTGACACGATAACCGCCGAAATGGTGCGCCGTATCGCCGACGAAATCGAAGAAAAGACAAAATCGGGCGAAGACCTTGACCACGCGTTGTCGGAAATCATCGTGTCTTATATCCGCGCGCACGGCCGCATTATCTATAACGGCAACAATTACAGCAAGGAATGGGTGGAAGAAGCGAAACGCCGCGGTCTTCATATGACGTCCAACAGCCTTGACGCGTTCAGATGTATGCTGGATAAGGATATTGTCAATCTTTATGAAAGGAACGGCGTTTTAAGCGAAAAGGAACTTACGAGCCGCTATGAAATCTTTGTCGAAAATTACGCAAAGACCGTCAATATCGAGGCTCTTGCAATGCGAAATATCGCAAGAAAACAAATTCTGCCCGCGGTCATGAGGACGGAAGGAAAACTTGCGGCATACCTGAAAGACGTAAGGAAAATAAATCAGAAATTCGGGGCGGCGGACGAAAGGCTGCTTGCCGAAACCGATAAACTTATCGACGAAACCGATCGTCGCACGACCGACCTTGAACACGCTCTTGCAAAGGCAAAGTCGATTGAGGATTTTGAAAAACAGGCGGTGTGTTACCGCGACAAAGTCCTTGTCGCAATGAACAGACTGCGTGAAAGCGTGGACAAGCTCGAACTTATCACCGAGAAGAAAGAATGGCCGTTCCCGTCTTACGGCGACATTCTGTTCTATGAGTAAAAAACGATGTTAAACGTTGAAAACGACAATATAAAGCCCGAAAACGGCAACATAACGCCGTCGGAAGTCGACCTTAAAAGGGCGAACATCATCGCCGACACTTTTGTGGAAAAGGTTGAAACCGCCGCGCCCGTCAGGATTGCGACAAGCGTTGACGAAAAGAAAGGCGCGGTAAAAATCCGTGAGCTTTACGAAAAGATTCTGGGGCTTCCGGCAAGGACGGAACCCACCACCGTCGCGCCGCTTGCGGGACGATTCGGCATACCCGTTTACGGGGTGATTTTCGCAATCGCGCTTGCGTTTTATATCGTGGGCGTGCTTATCGACGACAAAGCCGTCGCATACGGTTTTCTTGCGCTGTCAATGCTTGTTACCGTTTTTGTCGGCGCAATGCTTTTCGTACAGGTTCTGACAAACAAAAACACGTTCAACGCACTTTTCCCGAAGCGCACGTCGTACAACGTGTTGTCGTCAATCGAGGCGAAAGCCCCTGCCGAAAACACGCTTGTCATCGGCAGCCACTACGACAGCGATATGGACAGGTCGGACGCCGTAATGTTCCTGAAAGATAAAAACCTGCCGAAATGGATTTCACGCGCGTTCAAGGCGTTGTCGATAATCAGCATACCCGTGCTTCTCGTGTTTGAAATTGTCGCGATATGTCTGCCGCACTTAAACGTCGGCGACAAAGCGGTGATGTTTTTATTCCCGACGATATTCTGCGGACTTGCGATATTTTATCTTGTCACGATGTTTTCATACAAAAAGCGCAACAGCAACATCGGACACGAAGGATTGCAGGCGGCGGGGGTATCCCTTGCGGTTGCGGACTATTTAAGGCTGCATCCCGAACTTATCCCCGACAATACGAAAGTCGTGCTTGCGTGTTTCGGCGCGAAAGAATGCGGCGCGAAGGGCGCGGAACAACTCATATTGCAACACTACGGCAGGGACGAATCACTGATAAATCCCGTCGTGATAAACTTTTCAAAAGTCGGCGATTGCGACAACGTCGTGATACAGGGCGACAGACAGTACAAAAACATTTACGACCTGAAAATCAACAACGTGGCGTTCAAGGCGATCAAGGAAGTGTGCGACGACGTGGCGTTCAGATACAGCGAAACGCTTTTCACCGACAGCACGCCGTTTGCGCGGCGCAAAATCCCCACGACTACGATCGAACTCAAAAAAGGCGACAACGAACTTTCGTCGGCATACGACAAAGCCTTCAAAAGCGCGCTTAACGTGACGGTCGATACGATGAAGTATATGCAGGAACGCCAGCAACTTTTCCGCGGCGAAAAGACGATAATGTAAACCGCCCTCTAATTTTTCAAAACAAGACGAAATTCCCGCAACGAGATTGCGGGATTTTTTATTAAAAAACAAAAAACGACGAAAGATACGGCGGAAAAACGCCGAAAGGGGGAATAAGGTTTGACTTTTGTAAGATAATTCATTAAAATCTTATTAACTTGATAAGGTCGCGGACAAAAGGCGCACCGCAAAGTCTGCATAAAGGAGAAAGATAAATGAAATCCGAACCCATAAACGTTATTCCCGAAATCGAAACGAACCCCGTCGTATTTCAGCAGAAAGAACCCGAAAAAAAGTGGAAAACCGTCGTCAAAAAGTATGCGAATCGTTACTTCATCGACGCGTTTTCGGGAATGGCACAAGGACTGTTCGTCACGCTTATCGCAGGGACGATATTAAAGCAGATCGGCAGTTGGTGCGGCGCGAATTCGGGATTCGGCGCACTGCTTATTCTCATCGGAAACATCGCCTGCACACTTATGGGCGCGGGCATCGGCGTCGGTATCGCCAAGAAACTGAAAGCGCCCGACCTTGTGGTTTTCGCGTGTGCGGTCGCGGGATTTTTGGGGGCGTTTTTGCCCGACAAAGTTTACAATCTTTTGTCCGACGGAAGTTTTTCGTTGAAAGCGGTGGCGGGCTCGATAACTGCGTTCAAAGTGGGCGCGCCCGGCAATCCCATTGGCTCGTACGTGTCGACTCTTATCGCTTTGGAAATTGTATTGTTGGTACAAGGCAAAACCAAACTTGATATCTTAATCGTACCTTTAACGGTGATGTTTGTGACGATAATCTCAATGTTTGTCGCATATCCCGCAATCTGGTTCATAAAAGTAATTCAGAAATTCATTGAAATTTCGGTGACGGCGCAACCCTTTATTATGGGCGTTGTGATATCCGTCGTGATGGGCATACTTTTGACGATGCCCACTTCGTCCGCGGCGATATGGATTGCGATTGCGTCGGGAAGTACGTCGGACGCGATGATGCTTGCGGGCGGCGCGGCTGTCGTCGGATGCGCGGCGCAAATGGTCGGCTTTGCCGTGATGACTTTCAAAGAAAACGGCGTCGGCGGACTTATCTCGCAAGGTATCGGCACCAGCATGTTGCAGATCCCCAACATTATGAAACACCCGCTCATTTTCGTGCCGCCGATTATTGCTTCCGCAATCGTAGGTCCCATTGCGACGTGCGTGTTCAAACTTCGTTGTACCGCGGGCGGCGGCGGTATGGGCACAAGCGGACTCGTCGGCGTGTTCGGCGCGGTCGAGGCGTCGAAAGGCGTTGTGTCGGACGCGAATATCGCGCTTGGCATCGTGTTTTTGATGTTCGTAATTCCCGCAGTCGTGTCGCTGCTGTTCAGAATCCTTTTTGAAAAGAAAGGCTGGATAAAGGGTGAATGGATGAAACTTGACGTGTAATATAGCAAGCGTGAACAATGCAAACGACGAAAACGCCGATATTTCCGCGCTTTTCTGAAAATGCTCGCTTGTAGTACGGGAAAGTACGACGGCGTTCGCATTTTTCAAAAATCATCGAAAATCCCGACGTTTTCTGAGTCGTTCTTATTATTCACGCTTGCTATAAGAAAATCAACGATAAAAGACGTGCGAAACGCGCGTCTTTTTATTTTTCCGAAAAAGTTTGAAAAATCCCGCAAAGTTTATATTTTCGTCAAATCCTTGCCTAAATTATAAAATAAGTATATACTTTGTATATCTTTAATATTTACGACTTTTTATCGGAGGCATTATGCTTTTATCGAAACTTGTGGGGGAACGCGTTAAGGAAGCCCCTGCGGACGTTACCATTTTAAGCCACGCGCTGCTTGCCCGCGCGGGGTATATCAAGCCGGTTGCAAACGGCATTTTCTCGCTTACTTCTCCCGCCCAGCTTATGGCGAAGAATATCGAAGACATTATCCGCGACGAAATGAACAAAATCGACGGACAGGAAGTGAAATTCCCCGTCGTTATGCCCAGGGAACTCTGGGAGCAGTCGGGAAGATATTCAAGCATCGGCAGCGAGATGGTGCGGTTTAAGGACAGAAGCGGCAAAGATATGCTTCTCGGAATGACGCATGAAGAAGCGGCGGTACACCTTGCAAAAAACACCGTTTCGAGTTATAATCAGCTTCCGTTCATGATTTATCAGATTCAGACGAAGTTCCGCGACGAGCCTCGTTGCCGCGGCGGACTTATCCGCGTCAGGGAATTCACGATGAAAGACGCGTACTCGTTCCACATGACACAGGAGGACCTTGAAAAGCATTATTACAAGGAATACGACGCATACAACAACATATTCCGCCGTATCGGGCTGAAAAAATTCATCGCGGTCAAGTCGGACAGCGGTATGATGGGCGGCAGTATCGCTCACGAGTTTATGCTGCTGACAGAAGTCGGCGAAGACACGCTCGTGCTTTGCGACGAGTGCGGATACAAGTCGAATATGGAAGTCGCGACGGGCGTACGTCCCGAGGTCGATTTCGGCGCGGACGCGGAAAAGGAAGAAGTTTTCACCGGCGACGCCAAAGACATCGCGGAAGTTTCGGGGTTTTTGAAAGTTCAGCCTTATCAGACGATAAAGGCGGTCGTTTACGCCGTGAAGGGCGAAAAGACGGTTGTCGTCGCGTTTATCAGGGGCGATTTGGAAGTCAACGAAGCCAAACTCAAAAAGGCGATTATGAAAAACATCGTCCCGTGGGAAGCCGACGAAGAATCGGGGCTCGTCGCGGGAAATATCGGGCCAATCGGGCTTGACCTGAAAGACGGAATCGTCGTTTTCGATAAGTCTTTGGAAGGCGCGCACAATATGGTTACCGGCGCAAACAAGCCGCTGTACCACGTGAAAGGCGTGAACGTCGCGCGCGATATTAAACCCAAATCGTTCGTCGATATCGCAAAAGTGAAAGCAGGCGACAAATGCCCCGTTTGCGGAAAACCGCTGCACCTTGAAAACGGCATCGAAATCGGCAACATTTTCCAACTCGGCACGAAATACACAAAGAGCATGGGCATGACCGTGCTTAACGAAAAAGGCGAAGCCGTCAACCCCATTATGGGCTGTTACGGTATCGGCGTAGGCCGTGCAATCGCCGCAATCGCGCAGGAAAGCAACGACAAAGCGGGGCTTATTCTGCCAATCACCGTCGCGCCTTACAAGGTGCACATCTGTCCCTTGCGTATCGACGACCAAAACGTCCGCGAAAAGGCTTTTGCGCTGTACGACGCGCTTATGAAAAAAGGCGTGAACGTGCTTCTTGACGACCGCGAAAACGTCTCAAACGGCGTGAAATTCGCCGACGCTGACCTTATGGGTATGCCTATCCGCGTCGTGGTAAGCCCCCGCGGACTTCAAAACGACGAAATCGAAGTTACCGACCGCGCGACGCTTTCGGCGGACAAAGTGAAATACGAAGACGCGCTTTCCTATATCGACGCCATGATGGCAAGAAAATACGAGGAACTGAAATAATATATGGTGAGCATCGGCAACAGCTGGGACGAGATTTTGAAGGACGAGTTTTCGGGCGAAAACTACCTTAAAATCCGCGAATTTCTGAAAGACGAATATTCACATCACGTCTGCTATCCGTCGATGTACGACATATTCAACGCGCTGAAATACACCGATTATTACGCCGTCAAAGCGGTGATAATCGGACAAGATCCTTATCACGAAGAAGGGCAGGCTCACGGGCTTTCCTTTTCGGTGAAAAAAGGCGTGGATATTCCGCCGTCGCTTGTCAATATTTACAAGGAGCTGAAAAGCGATCTGGGCATTTCGCCCGCGCCGCACGGCTGTCTTGAAAGTTGGGCAAAGCAGGGCGTGCTTCTTCTGAACTCGGTATTGACGGTGCGCGCGCACCTTGCCAACAGCCACAAAAACTGCGGCTGGCAGATTTTTACCGACGACATAATCAAAAAACTTAACGAGCGGGACACCCCGATAGTCTTTATTCTGTGGGGCGCAAACGCCCGCTCGAAAAAGCAATATATTACAAATCCGATACATTACGTTATCGAAAGCGCACATCCAAGTCCGCTTTCTGCATACAACGGGTTTTTCGGCAGCAAGCCGTTTTCAAGGACGAACGAGTTTTTGAAAAAGAACGGTATCGCGCCGATCGACTGGGAAATTAAGGATTGATGAAAGAAAAAACAGGGCAGTTGTTCAAGGCTGTCGGCAAAAAAATTAAGAATTTTATGACTCCCGCGCGATATATCGTGCTCGGGTTTTTGGGCGTCATCGCCGTCGGGACGATATTGCTGGTGCTTCCGTTTTCTTCGGCAAGCGGAAAGACAATCGGCTTTGTTCCCGCGTTGTTCACGTCGACGACCGCGGTGTGCGTGACGGGGCTTACCGTCATAGATCCCGCAACTCAGCTGTCGATTTTCGGACAAATCGTCGTTTTGTTGCTCATACAAATCGGCGGTCTCGGGTTCATGACCACGACGACGTTCATGTTTATGCTTGTCGGCAAGAAAATCAGCCTGAAAGAGCGCATGACGATTCAGGAGTCGCTTGACCAGGACAGCCTGAAAGGCGTTGTGAAACTGACAAAACGAATCATTGCGTTCACGTTCATTTTTGAAGGGTTCGGCACGCTTATGCTTATGACAAGGCTTGTCCCCGCACTCGGCGCGCGCGGCATATACGTTTCGTTGTTCACGGCGGTTTCGTCGTTCTGCAACGCGGGCATCGACATAATGGGCAAAGACTACGGCGCGTTTTCCAGCATTTCGGCATTTTCGCACGATCCCGTCGTACTTATCACCGTAATGGTGCTTATCATATCGGGCGGGCTCGGCTTTTTGGTTTTCAACGACGTATTAAGGAAAAAGAGAAACAGACCGCTTCGGCTTCACACGCGCGTTTCGCTTTCGATGACGGCGATTTTGCTTGTTGTCGGCGCGGCGGTGATACTCGGTATCGAATGGAACAATCCCGGCACGCTCGGTCCGATGGATTGGGGCGACAAAGTCCTTAACGCGTTTTTCCAGTCGACGGCGGCAAGGACGGCGGGCTGGACGTCGATAAATCAGGCAAATCTCACGGACGGCGCAAAAGTCGCGACGATGGTGCTTATGTTCGTCGGCGCGTGTCCCGCATCGACGGGCGGCGGCGTAAAAACCACAACCATTTTCGTTATGATTATGTTGTTCGCGTCCGTATTCCGTGGCCGCGACGAAGTCGTTGTCGGCAAGGAAACAATCAACACAAGGACGATAAAACGCGCGGCGGTCGTTACGACGGCATATTTTCTGGGTTCTTTCGCGCAGGCTCTCATAATCTGGGCGACGGAGGCGGCGTACGGCGTGCGGTTGTCCGTCATCGACAGCATGTACGAGGCGTTCAGCGCGTTCGGCACGGTCGGCGTATCGGCAGGGCTCACGACATCGCTCCATACACCCGCGCTTATTACGCTGTGTTTTTCGATGTTCATCGGTCGTCTCGGGCCGCTGACAATCGGCACCGCGCTTTTGAATACAAAAAAACAATCGGCAAATATCAAATACCCCGATGCCAAAATTCTTATCGGATAAGCGGAGGTTTATTTTATGAAAAACAAAAAATCGAAAAATCAACAATTTGCGGTAATCGGACTTGGCAGATTCGGCTCGACCGTCGCGAAAACCTTGTTTGAAAAAGGCGAGGAAGTCCTTGCCGTCGATATAAAAGAAGAGGTCATCACGGAAGCGCACGAGTACACCACGCACGCCGTCGTCGCCGACGTTACCGACGAACGCACTTTGCGCGCGCTCGGCATCGAAAACTTCGACGTCGTCATTATCGGCATCGCAAGCGACCTGGAAGCAAGCGTTTTGTGCGCGCTCACCTGCAAGGAAATCGGCGTCAAAAAGGTCATCGCAAAGGCCGAAAACCTTAAACATAAAATGGTTCTGGAACGCGTCGGCGCGGACGAGGTCGTCATTCCCGAAATGGAAATGGGCGAAAAAATGGGCGCACGCCTTGCCAACCCCTTGCTGCACGACATAATGACCATAAGCAGCAAATACAGCATTATCGAAATGGAACTTCCGTCAAGTTGGGCGGGAAGCTCCCTTGTGACGCTGGATATCCGCAAAAAATACGACGTCAACGTTCTTGCGGTCGAGCGCGGCAACGACGTCATCGTCAACTTCGCCGCGGACGAACCTTTGCTTGACGGCGACACTTTGCTTGTCGGCGGGAGCAGGGAGATGCTCGACTTACTTCAAAACCAATACAACTAAGCAAAACGGCATAATTTTGCGACCTTTTGAGTTTTTGGCAAAACCTTGCTCGGTTACGTACGCCTAAGTACGCGCGCTCGCAAGAACTTGCCAAGAAACGTCAAAATCTCATCAAAATTCTGCCGTTTTAAGGAAGATATAATTTAATCAAATTCTCGCCGTTTTATAGGGGAAGGGGACCCCAAAAGATACTTTTGTACTTGCGCGCAGCAAAAAACGCACCGTGGAAACGGTGCGTTTTTGATTGGTTTAATAATTAGTCTGCTTTGTAGGGAAGCAATGCCATAACGCGGGCGCGTTTGATTGCGTCGGACAAGAAGCGCTGATGTTTTGCACAGACGCCGGTCATACGACGGGGCATCATCTTGCCTTTTTCGGTGATGTATTTGCGAAGTTTGGCAACGTCTTTGTAGTCGATTTCGGTTGCCTTATCGACGCAGAATTGGCAGACTTTCTTTTTGGGAATTCTTTTGCCGCCCTGAACGGGGCGTTTTACTTCTTCACTCATTTTAATATACCTCTTAATTATTGAGCCCTATATACGGGCGAAAATCAGAAGGGCAGATTCTCGTCAACGGCTTTAAGGTCGTCGAACACGCCGTCGTTCGAGGCGGATTCGTCTTCGGCCTTGGTGCTGAGGAACTGAACCTCGTCGGCAACGATTTCGGTGACGTATCTGCGGCTTCCGTCGGGAGCGTCGTAACTGCGGGTCTGAACCGATCCGGATACGGCCGCTTTACTGCCTTTTTTCAAGTATTTGTTGCAATGTTCCGCCTGCGTTCTCCATACGACAACGGGAAGGAAGTCGGTATCTCTTACGCCGTCGCTGTTGGAAAATCTGCGCGACACGGCAAGCGTGAATCTGCAAACGGGAATGCCCGAGCCGGTGTTGGTGAGTTCGGGATTCTTTGTTAAATTACCGATTAAAAATACTTTGTTCATAAATGACCCCTTATGCGGTTATTTGCGGATAATCATCTGACGTACGATTGCGTCTGTGATTTTCATCTGACGATCGATTTCGGCGGGAGCGGATGCGTCTGCCGTAAAGTTCATCAAGACGTAGTAGCCTTCGTTCTTATCGTTGATGGGATATGCATATTTGCGGGTACCCCACTTGTCAATGCCGTCAACGGTGCCGCCGAGCTTTACGACGAGGTCCGAGAACCTGTCGACGAGAGCAGCCTTGTCTTCTTCCGAAACGTCATTGTCGATGATGTAAAGGATTTCATACTTGTTCATCTTTTTATACCTCCTTGTGGACTTTGTGGCCTGCTTAAACAGGCAAGGAAATTCGTTGACAATATATCAACGTGCAATTATTATAAATAATTTATTCGTTTATGTAAAGCGAAAATCGGTCAAAAAGTCAGCGATTTAACGATTTTTTCAGCGATTTTCTTATTTTTTGCAGGGTGTTGTCGACTTTTTTTGTGGAAACCGAAAGAGAGGCGGCGATTTCCCGATACGAGTCGCCGTCAAGATAAGCGTAAAAAATCCGCTGTTCTTCTTCCGACAAAACGCTTTCGATTTCCCGCATTAAAAGGGTTTCCCGCTCTTCTTCGATATAAACGGTTTCGGGATTGCCCGACGCGATTTCGACGTCGTCAAGCGGCACGCTGTCGTTAAGCGCGCGATTTTTCCCGCTTGAAGATTTCCTGATTAAACCGATGATTCTTTTGCGGACGCAGATGTAGGCGAACGTTGTGAAACTCGCGCCGGCTTTTTCGTCGTAATTCATAATCGCGTTGAACAGCGCGACCATTCCTTCCTGCACAAGATCGTCGGTGTCGCCCGACGGCAAAAAGAAGCGGCGCACCGCCTTGTTGACCAGCGATTTATGACGATGCAACAGTTCGTTTACGGCGGCGGAGTCGTTTGACTGCGCGCGTTTTGCAAGTTCCTCGTCGGGCAAAGTTTCGTATGTCATTTTCTGTCCTGTCGTACCTTTTCGTAAATCACGACGGCGGCGGCAACCGAGGCGTTCAGGCTGTTGATTTTTCCGCTCATCGGAATGGAAATTACGCCGTCGGCAAGTTCCTTTGAAAGGCGTTTTACGCCGCTGTCTTCGCCGCCGACAAGCAATGCGATTGCTCCGGTAAGATTTGCACGATACATAGGTTCACCGTCCATATCCGCGCAATAAACATACACATTTTGCGATTTAAGATAATTTATCGCGTCGTTGACGTTGGTAACTTTCGCGATTTTCACGTGTTCCGCCGCGCCTGCGGAGCACCTTAAAACGGTGTCGTTCACGGTAACGCCGCGGTGCTTTCCGATGACGATCCCGTGCACGCCCGCGCACTCCGCCGTACGGATAATGCTGCCGAGATTGTGGGGGTCGGAAAGTTCGTCCAGAATCACGATAAAGGGCGGCTCGTCTTTCGATTTCGCAAAAGACAAAATGTCGTCCAAAGACGAATAAACAAACTCCGTCTGAGTAAGCGCGACTCCCTGATGTTTTGCGTTTTGCGTGATGCGGTCGAGCGCGGTTTTATCGACGACGGACACGACGATTTTCTTTTCTTTTGCAAGGGCGATTATGTTTTTTACGACGCCCGTCGTTTCGCCTCTTTGCACGTAAAGTTTTTCAACGGTTGCGTCGGAGCGCAACGCCTCATACACTGCGTTTTTTCCCGTAATTAACATAAGTTCTCCTTATTCGATTGAAAGCAATTCGTTCAGGCGGTCGTGTTTTCCCGTGAGATACAGGTATCCGAGAAGTGCCTCGAATCCGCTTGCTTTTTTGTAGTCGCCGATACTTGCGTTTTTTGCCGACGACGAATAATGCGCGTTTCTTGCGCGCTTGTAAACCGCGACTTCTTCTTCAAAAAGACAGGGCAGCAGTTTTTCGATTTTATCCGCCTGCGCTTCCGCCTTGATTTCCTTGGTTGCGAGTTTATGGAGCGCGCCTGATTTTTTGTCGGACGAAATGGCAAGCCGCGTTCTGACGTACAGTTGTTGTACGGAGTCGCCGACGAAAGCGAGAACAAGCGGATTCATCTCATCCGCTTCGGCTTTTGTGATTATCGTCGTAAGAAAAGGAATGGTATCTTGCATAAGACCGATTATATCACATCGAAGTGGCTTTAACAAGAAAAAATCGTATTGACCTTTTAACAAGATTAGTATAAAATATATTTATTATGAAAAACAAAAGATTTTTGAAAATAACGCTGATTGCCGCGGTTGTCGCGCTTCTTTGCGCCGCGCTTTGCGGATGCAGTCTTATACAAGGAATTTTGCACCCGGAAGGGAAGTTTGCGCTGTCCGAAAGCGAGATAACGCTGAAAATCGGCGAAACGTACGACGTAACGCTCAGTAACGGGCGCACCGACGAGTTCACTTTGTCCACGTCGGACAAAACAAAGGTCGAAATATACGGGCGGACAAGCATAAAAGCCGTCGGGAAAACCAAAACCGCGGTCACGATTACCGCAACTAACGGCAAAGGCGACACGGCGGAACTTAAAGTAAACGTCGATTACGCCGACGTTTCAACGGTAAAAATCGGCGTTGAAAATCAATATCAGTTGTTGCAATCGGGCGAAACGCCGAAAAGAGTCGATTTTTCCGCAATGCTCAACGACGGCACGAACCCCGACACCGTCTTTTCGTGGAAATTCACGAACGGCGCGGGCGAAGAAGTCGCGACGGCAAGCGGCAAAACCGCGTCGTACCTTCCCACGGCGGGAGAAATATATTTTGCCACCGTAACGGCGGGCGGAAAATCCGCAACCGTCGGATTCTGCGCCGACAAGGAACTTCTTGTATATCTTGACAAATACCGCGTCGGGACGGAAGAAAAAATCGTCGTGCGCGCAAGATATTTCGACAACTCGCTCCCCGGCAAAACCGCGACGGCGTACGTTTACGACGAAGGCGGGAATTTGATTTCCACGACGACTCTTGAAACAATCCGTTCAAACGGCATGGGCGAGGTCAACGACACGATTGCCGCAATCGGAAAAGAAGGGGCGTTCACCTTAAAAGTCGTTGTGGACGGAGTAAGCCGCGAAGTTAGTTTCGTTGTCAAAGACAACGTCGCCGCAAACCATATCGAAGTCGGCGTATCGGGAAATCTCAGCCAGACCACGGCGGAGTTGGTCACGTTCACGGCAACTCTTTCGCCCGCAAAAGCCGACGTCGAAAGCGTCAAATGGTACGTCAACGACAAGTATTATGCGACGGGCAAAACCTTTTCGTTTAAGCCGACGAACCGCGGCGAACATAAGGTAACGGCGGAAATAAACAAAATCACGAAAACAAAAACTATCGTATATCTTTCGGAACACGACGAAGCGTGGTATTACGCCTCGCACTTCCACGACTACGGCGGATACGCGCAAAACAGATATATAACGTCCAAGGAAGAACTTAAAAACCTTATCCTTTTCATTCTGGAAAACAAAATCGCGGAAATCAAGTTTTACGCGGGATACTCGACGCCCGAAACCGTGAAAAACGACGTGTCCGACGTCAGGGATTGCGTTGAAGAGTCGGGCATTATCCCGGGATATTCGCTTGAAACGAGCGGCAACGAGTTCACGATAAAATTCAGGTTCTTCGCCGATGAGGCAGGTCTTATCCCGACGGTCAATTCGCCCGAGTACGACGCGCCCGACGGTTTCTCCGACGCCGTGCAAAACACGTATTCAAAACCCCATTACGACAACGTAAAGAAAACAAGAAACTTTTATATCGACGGCGTGAAAGAAACGATGAGCGTGTCGACAAGCAATATGCTTTACAAGGCGGTGGCGTGGGGCTACAAGCCTGTGTTTATGGGTTCGCAAGCCGACAATCTCAAACAAATATACGATAACGCGAAAGACGCGCTGTCTTATATCGTGTCCGACGAAATGAGCGAATACGAAAAAGTCCACGCAATCTACGACTACATAATCTACAACGTGCGCTACGACCACGACTGTGCAAACGCCGAAGATAAATATGTAAGCGGAAATCTCAGCCTTAACGAGAAAATGAAATATTACGGATATTACCTTGAAGGGATATTCCTTGATAAGTTTTATAAGAAAGATATGCACGCCGTCTGCGACGGGAAGTCGAAAGCGTTCGTTTTAATGTGCGGAATCGAGGGTATCACCGCCGTACGTATCAGCGGCGAAGCGTCAAGCGACGGCAAAAACTTCGGCGGACACGCCTGGAACAAAGTCCTGCTTGACCTTAACGGCACGGGGGACAAGGAATGGTATTTCGTCGACACGACCTGGGGCGACGTCGGCGACGACAGCAAGGAATTTTTGTCGCACGCCTACTTCCTGTTGTCCGACGACGAAGTGAAAAACACCCACGTTGAAAAGCAGGGACACGGTTACCCGAAAGCGGAAGGAAAATTCGATTATTACGCGCACGAAACTTATACGTCAAACGGCACGGAATACAATTACGTCATCACAAACAGAAATCTGGCGGCACAGCAAATGGCGCGTGCGTTGAAAACGCTCCCGCCATCGACGATTGTGGAGTTTGAATTTGCGTTTTCCTTAACCAAGGACGCGGCGAAGATTTACGCAAAAGAAGCGATGCAGAAGGCCGGGCGCGGGCTTGAAGGATACAGCTTTGCGATAATACGCTCAAACGTGCTGGTGATTATGATCGGCGCCGCTGCGTAATCAGCGCAAATAACAGTTCAACAATACAAAATCCCACAATAAAGCCTGCGATTTGGTAAAATCTTATGTTACCGCCGCAGGTTTTTTCAAGCGCGAAAAAGAGTATTGCAAGCGTTACCGCCGCAAAAATAACGTCGGATAAGAACGCGAAAAACTTTTTCTTCACGACGCGGCGCAATCCGTAAAGAGTGGCGTAAAGCACGCCCGACGTCATTCCGCAAAGAATCATCGAAAGAAAGATAAAACTTTCGGAAATTATCGAGTGCGTCATTTGAAAATCTTTTTGATAAGTCCCGCCTTCGTGAACGTTTCCGAAAACCTGATTTCTTTCACTCTGCCGGTTGCCGAAAGCCGTCCCGAGTCAAGGTTGATTTCGGTGACGGAAAGCCCTTCGCCCGTGATTGTCAACGTTTCCTTGTTTTGCATCAATACAATCGACTTGTCGCCCGACGAAATTACTTTTGAAACGGACGTAACGGTCAGGCGGTCGTTTTCGAGCGCGAGCGCTCCTCTTTTTTCGTTTTCCATAAAAACAATGTATGCATTGAGTTTTCATAAATTGACAAACTCTTATTACTTGTTTATAATAGTTGTATTATTTTAGTGAGGGACTTATGTTATTCGGAGTAATCGACATAGGCAGCACGTCCGTAAGGCTTATGATGACGGATGGCGAAAAGGTCGAAAAAAGGGTGAACACGACGCGTCTTGCCGAGAATATGGACGAGATGAACACGTTGCAACCCGTCAGTATCGAACGTACGGCTCAGGCCGTTGCGGAGTATTATTTCGTTGCGATGCAAAACGGCGCGGAAGACGTCTATGCCTACGCGACGGAAGCGGTGCGCTCCGCGAAAAACAAATACAGGTTCGTCGACAGAGTCAGGGAACTTTGCGGGCTTGAAATCGACATTCTGGACAAAAAGACCGAGGCGGAAATCGGATTTCTTGGCGCAAGCACGAAAGGCAGATGCTGCGTTATCGACATGGGCGGCGCAAGCACCGAAATTTCGGTCGGCGACGGCGAAAACATATTATATTCCAAAAGTTTGCCGTACGGCATCGTCAGGCTTTCCGCAATCGAGCGCGAAAGAATCGAAATGACGCCGTTCATCAACGACTGTCTTCTGGGATACGGCGAAATTCCGTCGTTTGACAACGTCGTCGCAATCGGCGGCACGATATCCACGATGGCGGCAATGAAAAACCAACTTGAAACATACGATCCGAACGTCGTCAACGGCTCGGTGCTGACGCTTTCCGACATCGAAAACATGTACGACAAAATCAGCAAAATGACGATGGAAGAACGCCGCCACGTGAAAGGACTCCCCGAAAAGCGCGCAGACATCATCGCCCCGGGCATACTCATGTATTCGCTTATTCTGAAATATCTCGGCGCGGACAAACTCACCGTCAGCGAGGGCGACGGCGCGGAAGGCTATCTCATCAAACTCGGCGTATTGCCGCACGGGTTCAGGGCAATTTATCAGAAGATAATTTAATTTAAGGATATTTATGAAAAATCTTACAAGCAGCGAACTTCGCAAAATTTATCTCGACTACTACAAATCAAAGGGACACGCCGTTATTTCCAGCGCGTCGCTTATCCCCGAAAACGATCCGACGGTATTGTTCACGACGGCGGGCATGCACCCTCTCGTGCCGTACCTTCTCGGCGAAAAACACCCTGCGGGCAACCGTCTGACCGACGTGCAAATCTGCGTCCGCACGGGCGATATCGAAGAAGTCGGCGATCCGACGCACTGCACGTTTTTTGAAATGCTGGGCAGATGGTCGCTCGGTGACTACTTCAAGGAATACGCAATTTCCTGCTCGTACGACTTTTTGCTGAACCGGCTGGAATTTGACAAAGACAAATTCGCGGTTACCGTTTTCAAGGGCGACGAAGATTGCCCCCGCGACGACGAAAGCGCGGAATTCTGGAAAAAGATGGGCGTCCCCGAAGACCGCATTTTCTTCCTTCCGAAAGAAAACAACTGGTGGGGGCCCGCCGGCGTTACCGGTCCTTGCGGTCCCGACACCGAAATGTTCATCGACACCGGAAAACCCAAATGCTCCGACGAATGTTCGCCCGCGTGCGACTGCGGCAAGTACGTCGAAATCGGCAACGACGTCTTTATGCAATACTTCAAAAACGCCGACGGCACCTTCTCGCCGCTTAAACAAAAGAACGTCGACGAGGGAATGGGACTTGAGCGTATGCTTTGCATTCTGAACGGATACAAATCGGTTTATGAAACCGACTTGTTCAAACCCGCAATCGCGCTCATCGAAAATCTTTCGGGACACAAGTACGACGAAAGCGAAACCGTCACGAAAGCGATGCGAATAATCGCCGACCATATCCGCACCTCAACCTTCCTTATCGGCGACGTGAAAGGCATTGTGCCAAGCAACGTCGACCAAGGCTATATTTTGAGAAGACTTATCCGTCGTGCGGTGCGTTTCGGACGCATCATCGACCTGCCCGAGCGTTCGCTTTCCAAAATTGCGGAACAGTATATTTCGCAATATCAGGACGTTTATCAGTATCTTTTGACCAATAAAGACAGGATTGTGTCGGAACTTGACAAGGAAGAAATCAGATTCTCCAACACCTTGCAACAAGGCTTGAAGGAGTTTGAAAAGGTCATCACGCACATTCCCACAAAGACGATAAGCGGAAAAACCGCATTCCGTCTTTACGATACTTTCGGATTCCCCATCGAGATGACGGAAGAGCTCGCGCACGAAAACGGGTTCGAAGTCGACGTGCAAGGATACGAAGACGCGTTCAAGGAACATCAGAAAAAATCGCAGGCGGGCGCGGAACAGAAATTCCACGGCGGGCTTGCAGACAATTCCGAAGAAACCGCAAAACTCCACACTGCAACGCACCTTTTACATTCCGCTCTTATGAAAGTTCTGGGCGGCGAGGCGCGTCAGCGCGGCAGCAATATCACTGCCGAAAGATTAAGGTTCGACTTCGGTTTCGACCGCGCAATGACGGCGGACGAAATAAAGGCGGTTGAAGACCTTGTCAACGAACAAATCAAAAAGAATATCCCCGTCGTGTGCGAAGAAATGACCGTCGACGAAGCGAAGGCGCAGGGCGCAATCGGTATCTTCGACAACAAGTACGGCGAAAAGGTAAAAGTTTATACCATCGGCGATTTCAGCAAGGAAATTTGCGGCGGACCGCATGCAAACAACACGGGCGACTTAAAATCTTTCAAAATCACGAAAGAACAGTCAAGCTCCGCGGGAGTCAGGCGTATCAAAGCCGTCATCGGTCAATAAAACCGAAAAAAAAGAAAACCCAACCAAAAAACCAAAAAGAAAACACAAAACCAACGCGGTTTTGTGTTTTTATTATGTCGTTTTGAAAAATCTTATTGTTTGTTTTTGATGTAGTTGTCGATGATAAGGTTTATTGACCGCTTTTCGTCCTGCGACAAATAATTCCAGTTTTCGATTATCTTTTTTGTTTCGGGCGTGGCGTCGTTGTTCGTTTCTGCGAAAAAGTCGGAAAGAGTAATTCCGAAAGCGTCGCACACCGCGGTCAATGCGGAAATCGTCGGGGTTGATTTTTTGTTCATCCACTGTGTGAACGTTTGTTGGGACAACCCGCTTTCCTGAGCAAGTTTATAGAATGACCAACCCCGTTTAACCCTTATATCGTCGATTTTCTTCACTATATCCATACTCAATTTACCTTTAATAATTACCGAAATAACCGTTTATTAAATTATAATTGATAAAAACTTAAAAAATAATTCATAATAGTTTATAAAATACTTCACAAATGTTGACCAAGTGCCCGTGACGGGGTAAAATATAGTTGACTATAAGAGGAGAATAAGTTATGAAAAAGAAGATTTTAATTGTTGTAATCCTTGTTGTTCTTACAATGGTAGTTTTTTTGTTAAGCGGATGCAATAAACAAAAAGATGTATATGTGGTTTCTATAGAAAAAATAGAAACAAACGAAAATCAGGATACTTATGAAATAATCTATAATGACAACACAAAATCCTATTTTTTGATTACGCATGGAAAAGACGGAATTCAAGGAGTAAAAGGAAAAGATGGTCATTCTCCGGTTATTGATATCGGCGAAAACGGAAACTGGTATATCGACGGGGTAGATAGTAAAGTACGTGCAATAGGAATTGACGGAAAAAGGGGAGAAAGAGGATACGAAGGAAAAAGAGGCGTGGGTATAGTATCTATTGTTAAAACCCGTAGCGAGGGATTACAGGATATTTATACTATAACATATAGTGATAATTCAACTACGACATTTACGGTTACGAATGGGAAAGATGGAATTCAGGGAATAAAAGGAAATGACGGACATACTCCCGAAATAACAATTGGAGCGAATGGAAATTGGTTTATTGACGGAGAAGACAGCAATTTTAAAGCGAGGGGCATACAAGGATTATCTGCATACGAGTTATATATTAAAAACCATCCGGAATACAAAAAAACAGAGCAGGAATGGTTGGATGATTTGACAAGCGGAAGATTGAGTAAAGTTAGACTTTCTTTTGATACAGACGGTGGGTCGACGATTAGTGACAAAATTATAGATTTCGGTACATATGCAAAAGAAATCGTTACACCAACAAAAGAAGGTTTTGATTTTGTTACATGGACATTAAATGGCTCGGAAATAGACATAAACACATTTGTGTTTTTCGCAGATAGCGAATTAAAGGCTGTTTGGAAAGAATCAAAGTATGTAAAAGTTTCGTTGAATGCAAATAACGGGATAACTATACCAAACGAGTTGCAAATTGAATACGGAAAGAATTATCAACTGCCAATCCCGTCAAAACAATATCAAACGTTTGACGGGTGGTATTATGAAAATACATTAATACCGACAACAGGTACTTGGACGCATACTCACAACAATATAGAGTTGAGAGCAAGATGGAAAACAACCAAGATAAATGTTTACTTTAATGTTGATGAAAATTATGGCGAATTGTCGACAGAGAAGCAAGCAATCGATGTTGGCGAAAAATTTGTGCTGCCCGTTCCATCTTCTATTAAAGAAGGGTACACGTTTACCGGATGGTACTTGGACAAAACAAAAATAACCGATAAAAACGGCAACTCTTTAGCAATTTGCGAGTGGAATTCTTCGGTTACTCTTCGCGCATCTTATTATGTAGAAATAGCGACGATCTACGATTTTATGAATTTAGCAGGAAAAAATTTAAATGAAAATTATTTGTTAACAAACGACTTGGATTTTCAAGGATTATGTATTAATCCAATATCGGGGGTTTCATCAGGATTATTTGAAGGAGATAATCATACTGTAAAAAATGCAGTTTTTAGCGGTGCTCTTTTTGGTAGTGTGTCCGGAACGGTTCGTAGCAAGAAATAATTTTATTCCAAAGAAACTTAAGTTGTTATACAACAAAACAATATGATCCAGAAGAGATATTAAATGATGAAGAATACATAAAAAACTATTTAAAAACCTATTACGAAATAGATCTTTTAAACTGTTTTGAAAGGGAAAGTGTGAATATTTATTGGAACCTAAGATATAAATCGAGCATATCGAATGAAGAAGTTGAAGAGTTTTTAGAGAAATTTATAAAATGTTGTAAAGACAACGGCTATGAAGTATAATTCACCGAATCGAAAAAACGGGGCAATTCGCCCCGTTTGTTTTTGCGTAAATTACCTGTTGCTTTCAAGGAATTTGTCGATATAGTTGCCGACGCTTAACGCGTGTTCCAGATATTTATCGGGCGAGGCGTCGTAAACGTAGGCGGCATCTTTCGTTTCAAGCGTGGTCGTGCCGCGGTAACTCGTTTTCGCAAGGCGGGGAAGCGTGTACTGCCAGTCGATGCTGCCGTCAAAGGGTATGAAGTGGGAATCCTTATCGGCGAAATTGTCGTGCAGGTGCAGGGCGAAAACCCTGTCGCCGAAAAGCCCCAGCCAATCCTGAACGCGCCAGTAGTGGTCGTGTCCGACGTCGTAGCAAAGCCCGACGTAAGGCGACTTGAAATTTTCCAGAACGTAGGTGACGTGGTCTTTCGTGATGACGTTTTCAAACGCAAGTTTCACGTTTGCGTTTTCCGCAAATTTTACAAGGTCTTCGATACGATTCGTGCCGATTGTCGACACAAAAGGCGGAAAATCGCCGTGCGTCAGGTGGCAGACAACCGTTTTCACGCCGTGTTTCGAGGCTGCCGCAATTTCGTCCTTAAAGCGGGAAATGCGTTCGTCCCCTTCCTTGCAGTCGATCCACATTTCGTTCAGGTGGTCGCAGCTTAAATGGAAGTTTTCAATGAAAAGCCCGGCGCGTTCGGCAAGGGTGGCGCGTTCGTCCGCGGATTCTTTGGCGTCGGGGCCGAGCCATATCATGACCGAGCCGAAGCCTTTTTCTTTGAACTTATCGAAGCGTTCCGCCATGCTAAGGTTCATTAAATTGTTTGACGTTAAACCGACCATATAATTATCATTACCTCGTTTGATAGGATTATAGCACCGATTTTAAAATATGTAAAGAGCGCGTTATTATCTTGTGTTCATAACGAATGACAAATTAACAAAAGTTTTGTATAATCGGACGTATGAGAATCGAGATTATCAACGGCTCCGTCGAGTACGACGGCAATACGGTGCTTTCCGAAATAAATTTTTCGGTGTCGGACAAGGAAAAAATCGCGCTTGTCGGCAGGAACGGCTCCGGAAAAACCAGCATATTGAAGTGCATTAGCGGGGAAGTGCCGCTTGTGTCCGGCACCGGCGACGAAAAATTCTCGTTTTCGATATCGGGCGCGCCGAAAATCGGATATCTTCAACAGGTGTCTTTGAACGACGAACTGACTCTCCGGCAGGAAATTCTGTCGGCGTACAAGGACGTCGTCGGACTTGAAAACAAATTGCAAATCCTTCTTGACAAAATGAGCGAAAACCCGTCGGACGAAAACGTCGGCGCGTATTCGCGCGCAATGGAAAGGTTTGAAAATATCGGCGGATACCTTTATAAAAAGGAATATCTGACGGCGGTGAGCAAATTCGGGTTTTCCGCCGAAGACCTTGACAAAAAACTTTCGTGCTTTTCGGGCGGACAGCGCACAAAAATCGCGCTTATGAAACTGCTGCTTGAAAAACCCGACGTTTTACTTTTGGACGAACCCACGAACCACCTTGACATCGCCGCGGTGGAGTGGCTGGAAGGATACCTTAAAAATTATAAAAATTCGGTCGTCATCGTGTCGCACGACCGTATGTTTCTGGACCGCATCGTCGGCATCGTTTACGAAATCGAGTACGGCGTCACCACAAGATACAAGGGCAACTACACGGCGTTTTTGGCGCAAAAACAACAGGCGTACGACAAGGCGCTTAAAGACGCAAAATGGAAATCCGCCGAAATCGACAGGCTCCGAAAACTTGTCGAAAGATTCCGCTACAAGGCGACGAAAGCCGCAATGGCGCAGTCGAAACTGAAAGAAATCGAAAGGCTTGGCACTGTCGAAACCCCGCGCCGCTTCGACACCTCGACGTTTGCGTCGTCTTTCCAGCCCGAGTACGAAAGCGTCAGGGACGCGCTGTTTGTGAAAGACCTTGTTTTCGGATACGATAAACCGTTGGGCGAAATATCGCTTGCCGTCGAAAGGGGACAGAAAATCGGCGTGATCGGCAGCAACGGCACGGGCAAATCCACTTTACTTAAAACGATAACGGGGCTTATTCCGCCGCTTTCGGGCGACGTCCGATTCGGCGTGAAAACGCGCGTCGGGTACTTCGACCAGACCATTGCTGCAACGAAAAGCGAGTTGAGCGTCCTTGAAGACTTCCGCGCGGAGTTTCCGGAACTTAACGACGGGGAAATACGAAAAACGCTGGGCGGATTCTTGCTTTCGGGCGACGACGTTTTCAAGTGCGTCAAAGATTTGTCGGGCGGCGAAAAGGTGCGCCTTGCGCTTTCAAAAATATTCCGCCGTCGTCCCAACTTCCTGATTCTCGACGAGCCGACCAACCACATGGACATCATCGGCAAGGAAACCCTTGAAAAACTTCTGATGGATTTTTCGGGCACGGTCATCGTCGTGTCGCACGACAGGTATCTTATAAACCGCGTTGCAAAAAGCCTTATCGTGTTTGAAAACGGCGGAGCAAGATACTTCGACGGCACTTTCGACGAGTACGAAGAAAGAGAAAAAGAAACCGCGGAAGAAGTCGCAAAGGAAAAACCCGAAAAGACCAAAAAAACGGGCGGGGAACGCTATGTCGAAAGTAAGGAAGAAGCACGGCGCAAACACCGCGTCGAGTTTTTGGAAAAAAAGATCACCGCGCTTGAAGAAGAACTAAGCCGGGTGCGGGCAAAGCTCGACGACGAAACCGTCAACACCGACTACAAAAAAGTAATGGCGGTCGAAGAAGAAATAAAAACGATTGAAGAAAAGCTTGATCCGCTGATAACCGAGTGGACGGAACTTTCGGAATAAAATAAGGGATAACGCAAAATGCGTTATCCCTTCTTTTTTTGACGTTTATCTTTCAAAATCGTCGCATCAAAGTTTTGTTTTTGACGAGAAAGTGGTTTTTGGCGGGTTTTTATTTTATTTCGACGACTTCGTAGCCTTCGTTTGTTACCGCGGATTTCAACACGTCGTTACTTACGTCCGACGTAAGAGTTACGACCGCCGTTTTGTTTTCAAGCGACACTTCGACGTCTTTGACGCCGTCGACTTTTTGCAGGGCGGATTTCACGTGAGCCACGCAATGCGCGCACATCATACCTTCGATTTTCAATGTTTTTTTCATGCTTTGTTCTCCTTTTTCAATTTCGGTTTTTTTGGTTTTTGAAATATCGTTCACGTCGATTTTCACGACTTTTTTCCTGTGTTTTACGGGCTTGTCAAGGTTGATAAGATTAAGTCTTAACGCGTTCAGTACGACGCATACGCTTGAAAGGCTCATTGCCGCCGCGCCCCACATGGGATTCAGCGTAACGCCGAGCGGCGAGAACACGCCTGCGGCGATGGGAATGCACACGACGTTGTAAATAAACGCCCAGAACAGGTTTTCGCGGATATTCAGAAGGGTGCGACGGGAAAGGCTTATCGCGCGCGGCACGTCCGAAAGTTCCGACTTCATCAGCACGACGTCCGCGCTGTCGATTGCGACGTCGGTGCCCGCGCCGATTGCAATGCCGACGTCCGCGCGGGTAAGGGCGGGAGCGTCATTGATTCCGTCGCCGACCATAACGACCTTTCCGTACTTTTGAAGGTTTGACAAAACGGCGTCTTTTTCGTCGGGAAGAACGTCCGGGATAACGCAGTCGACGTCGCAGGTTTTTGCAACCGCATTTGCGCTGAGCGCGTTGTCGCCCGTAAGCATGGTTACGAACAGACCTTGTTCTTTCATTCGTTTTATCGCGCCCGCGCTATCGGGTTTCAACTCGTCCGACACGGCGATGACGCCGATAATTTTATTGTTTTTCGCAACGTACAACGGAGTTTTGCCGTCCCGCGCGAACTTTTCGCCTGTCGGGGAAGCGTCGTTTGCCGCCGCGCCGATATCTTTCATAAGGGCGGCGTTTCCGATGACGATTTCGTCGCCGCTCACGATTCCTTTCACGCCGTGTCCCGAAAGGTTTTCAAACTGTTCCGGGGTGAAAACCGTTATGTTTTTTTCTTCCGAAAAGCGCACGATCGCCGTCGCAAGCGGGTGCGAACTGCCTTTTTCAAGGCTTGCGGAAAGCGCGATAATTTCTTCTTCGGACTCACCCGACAAAGCCGAAACGTCGGTGACGACAGGCGTGCCTTTCGTTATGGTACCCGTCTTGTCCAGAACGACGATATCCGTTTTCCCCGCTTCTTCAAGGGCGGTTGCAGTCTTGAACAAAAGCCCGTTTTTCGCGCCTTTTCCGCTTCCGACCATAATGGCGACGGGGGTTGCAAGACCTAAGGCGCACGGGCAACTTATGACAAGCACGGATATTGCGTGCATAAGGGAAGTCGCAAAGTTTTTCGTGACGGCAATCCACACGATAAAAGTAACGATTGCGACGCAAATGACGCTTGGCACGAATATTCCAGACACTTTATCTGCCGTTTTTGCAATCGGGGCTTTTGAAGCGGACGCGTCCTGCACAAGTTTGACGATGCGCCCGAGCGTGGAATCTCCGCCGACGGAAGTGGCTTTTGCGGTGATAAAGCCGTTGACGTTCGTCGTGCCGGAAATAACCTTATCGCCGACGGATTTATCGACGGGCATACTTTCGCCCGTTACCGCCGATTCGTTGACGGAGCCGCTCCCCGACAATATTACGCCGTCCGCGGGGAAGTTCTCGCCGGGGCGTACGACAAACGCGTCGCCCGTCGAAAGTGAAGACAGCGGAATTTCTTTTTCTTCGCCGTCCTTAATAACCCTTGCGGTTTCGGGGGCAAGGTTCATCAACCCTTTTATCGCGGACGTGGTTTTTCCTTTGCTGTAAATTTCCAGCGTTTTTCCAAGGGTGATAAGTACAAGTATCATCGCCGCCGATTCAAAGTACAAGGTGTGCGGAAGATGATGAAGATATGAGGTATTCACTCCTGCGCGGATCATAAGCGCGACGCTGTATACGAAAGAAATGCCGCTGCCCATCGACACAAGAGTATCCATATTCGGCGCGCGGTGGAAAATCGCCTTTGTGCCGCTCACGAAAAACTTTCCGTTGATGACAAGTATTACGAAAGAGAACACAAGTTCGTATATAGCGATACCCATCGGATTGCCGTTCAGCGCGCCCATATCCCAGCCGAACATAACGCCGCCCATCGAAACGTACATAAGGGGGATAAGCAGGACGGCGGACACGGCAAGGCGGATTATCGAGCGGATAAGCGGATTGACTTTTTCCTTTTTTTGCGATTTGTCGTTAAAAAGAGCGGCCTTATACCCCGCGCCCGAAACGGCACGTTCGATTTTTTCGACAGTGGCAGGCTCGTCAAAGTCGACGACCATCTGATTTGTGAGAAGGTTCACGGCGACGTCTTTTACGCCGTCAAGTTCCCTTACGACCTTATCGACGCGCGCGGCGCACGCCGAGCAACTCATACCGTAAACGTTGAATTTAAGTTTTTCCATAATTTAACTATTTCAGTTTTTTAATGAGTTCAACCGCCTCGTCAAGGATTGCGGTGTTTCCGTCTTTCACGTTTTCGACGACGCAGGTTTTGAAATGGTCGGACAGAATTTCATACCCGAACGACGACAGCGCGCTTTCGGCGGCGGACAACTGCACGAGTATGTCGCCGCAATAACGATTGTCGTTCAACATATTTTTTATGCCGTTTAACTGTCCGATTATGCGGTTTAACCTGTCGTTCAGGCATTTGAGAGATTTTTCGTCGCGCGGCGTGTGCTTCTTTCGGCAGCAATCGGCGCACGATATTTCGGCGCATTTTACGTTTTCCATTTTGTTATTCTCCGTTAATTTTCAATATACCCTATGGGGGTATGTAAATATAGTATAAAACCAGATTTTTTATTTGTCAAGAGCGGCGATATTTATTTTTTGCAAATACTATACAAAAAGTTGAATAACGAAACAAAAGGCGTTTCGGGCGGTTTTATCGTTGACAAATATGTTTTTTGGTTATATGATAAGGTATCTAATAATTTTTATTAGAACACGCACGCGTGCATACGCGATACATTACTTGAAGATAAGGGACGCAATGAAAAATAATAAAAAAACACTTGGCACGCCGATCGACGGCTCGTTGCCGCTTGAAGTAAAAAATCTTTTCAAAAAGTACGGCAAAAAATCCGATTATGCCGTAAAAGGCATCTCCTTTTCTTGTGAAGAAGGGGAAGTCGTCGGTATCCTTGGCGCAAACGGCGCAGGAAAATCCACCACTCTTAAATGCATTACGGGAATGATTCCGTTAAGTTCCGGCACGATAACCGTGTCGGGTTACGACGTGTCGAAAAATCCCGTGGATGCAAAACGCAATTTTTCTTTCGTCACCGACAATCACACGGTATTCACAAAAATGACGGGTATGCAATATCTTTCGTTCATGAGCGACGTTTACGGCGTGCCGTACGAAAAGCGCGACGAGAAAATCAAGGAACTGGAAGGGGTATTCAAACTCGGCGACAGCATAAACAAACTTATTTCGGGATACTCCCACGGAATGAAACAGAAAATATGTATGATGGGTTCGCTCATTCACGAGCCGCGGCTGTGGCTTCTTGACGAGCCGATGCTCGGTCTCGATCCCCGCACGCAGAACGCCGTCATAAACTATATGCGCGAGTACGTGCAGACGGGCAAAACCATTTTGTTTTCGTCGCACAATCTCGACGTCGTGGAAAGGGTTTGCGACAGGGTGATTATAATTGCCGCGGGCGAACTCAAAAAAATCATCGTCACCGGCAAGGACAAATTCGACGGCGACGAACTTATCGAAAGGTATTACGATACTAATAAGGAAGACTGATGCTGGGCGTACTTCTGAAAAAACAGATGACCGAAAAGTTGTCTTATTTCAAGCGTGACAAAAAACGCATCGATATCGTCGGCGCGTTGCTTACGCTTGTGATGACGGCGTTTATTATGTACGTCGTTATCGAGGTGTTCGGCGCGTTTGTCGCGAAGTATACCGAAATCAGGCTCAACGGCGTACGCGACGTGCGCGCGCGGCAATATGAAATAATGACGTTCGTGTACGAATTCGTTTTCGCGGTCGACGTTATCGGCGGCGTCGTTGCAATAAACCGCGCGATTTTTGAAAGCGACGACAGAATGATTATCCAGACTCTTCCCGTAAAGGCGTCGGACGTACTGTATTCAAAAATCATTTTCATTTACGCAAAACAGGTGTTGTCGGCGTTTGTGATTCTCGTGCCGTTCGTGGCGGTGTTCGCAAGCGTGACGAAGCAGGGCGCGGGATACGTGATCCTCGGGCTGCTTGCGGCGTTTATTATTCCCGTTATGTCGCTTTCGGTGTCGAGCGTGCTTGCGATGCCGTATTATTACGTCAAAAAGTTTTTTTCGTCGAAGTACGTTTGTCTTCTGGTGATAGTAACGCTGGTGCTTTTCGCGCTGTTTTATTGCTACGCGACGGTGCTTGACTTCTTAAAAACCCTTATGTCAACGGGCGAAATCAAGTTTTTCTTTTCCGAAAAGACGATGACGACGATAATTTCGGTGACGAAAAACCTTGTCCCCGCAAACTTTATCGCGGCGTTCACACTGAAAACGGACGTCTGGAAAAATCTGGGGATAATCGTGGCGATAACCGTCGCGACGGGCGCAATCGGCATTCTCATAACGTCGCTTTTGTACAACAAGGCGATGAAAACGCGCGCGACGGCGGGCGCAATAATGATTTTTGCAAAAAAATCCGCGGCAAGAAAACTCCCGCCGTTTTTAAGTCTTTTGAAAAAGGAATTCAATCTCGTGCTGTTCACGCCCGATTACGCGGTGCAGTACTTCACGGTGGCGGCGATAATGCCGCTTATGGTATATTTTTGTATGGGAATCGGCAAAAACTTCCTGTCGTCGCTCGTTTTCGTTCAGAGCGATTTCGAGCTGGCGATTTTGCTTACGGTGCTTTTCGGCGCGCTGACGAACACGTTCTGCGCGACGAACGTCAGCCGCGACGGGAAGTCGTTTTACGTCGAAAAGACGTTGCCGCTTTCGATAAACGAGATTATGGGCGCGAAAATCGCACTCAGTTTTGCGGTGGCGGTCATATCCGTCGGTATTGCGGCGACGGTGCTTCTTGCAAAGAAATACGTGTCGGCGGGCGAAGGCGTATTCGTGTTTTTCGTCGGCGCGATGATGGCGTTGTCGCAGATACTGTACGCCACAAGAAAGGATCTGAACAGTCCGCAGTTTTCGCTGGAAGAAGACAACGTCGTGAGGGAAAGCAACAACAACGTGTCGATAATCGTCGTGCTGGGGCTTGTGTCCGCGATGCTTCTTGGCGGAATACCCCTTTTCGTCAACGTATTGTCGAACGTTAGGGGCAAAGATATGCGCTGGTTTACTTACGTTTTCGTGAGCGTGTGCGCGGCGGCGGAGTTTGTCGGCTCGCTTTTATATTACCTTATCGGGATAAAAGCCCGCTTTGACAGAGTAACGGAGGGGGATTGATATGAAAAAGAAAATAATCGCGCTTATAATGATAATACCGATTGTGTTTCTGATCGCGCTGTTCTCCGTGGGAAAAGCGGCGGGCGTTTACGCGGACATTCCCGTGACGGGCATACAAATCACGACGCAGAACGAAGACGGGTTTATCGACGTGGACGTTGCCGATTACGACCCCATCGCGTTTTTGGCGCAGGTGCAGCCCGTCAACGCAAGGAATCAGAAATATTCGCTTGAAATATCGGGCGTCGGCGGCGACGAAGCCCCCGACGGATTTGAAATAATCGACGGAAAACTTTATATAAAAAACGTCGTAGGAAAGGTGAAAATCACGGCGATTTCCGCCGAAAAAGGATTTAAGGACAGCGTCATAGTTTCCGCATATTCCACGAAAGTGTTGAAAATATTTCCGCTTGTCAACAGGATTGAAGACGGCGGCGAAATCGTCGAAATCGAAGTCGGCGACGACATCGTCGAAATCAAAGGCGGCGACTACGTGTTCGGCGCAAAACTTTACCCCGAAAACCTTTCGGGCGAAACAAGGATATTTGAAGAAATCGGCGGCAATCACATTCTGAAACTCAACGCCGTCACGGGCGTGGCGCAGGCGCTGTTTTCGGGCGAGACGCAGGTCAGAATTACTTGTCCCGAAGGACGAGAAGGGCTTGAAAAGGTTTTGACCGTCAAGGTCAACGTCGATACCGACAGCACGGGCTTTGCGGTCAACGGAAAAAGCAACGGCGCGAAAGTCACCGTGAAAAACAAAGCGACAACGGCAAAACTTTTCGTCGAAAGCAAAAACGACTCCCTTGAAATATCCGACCTTACTTTGCCCGAAGGAGTCACGGCAAGCGGAATCGAAAGGATTTCCGAAAACAAATTCGTATTGACCTTGTCTTTTGACAAAGAATTTTTGAACGAAGAAATTTCGGGAAAGGTCGGCGCAACGGACTTCTCTTTGGAGTTTACCGAATATAACCTTGACGTGCGTACGTCGTATTATGACGGCGAAGGCGACGAAATCAAGCAAAAAAACAACACGAAAGTCACCTACGTCGCATATTCCGAAAGCGATGACGACGTGGACGTGAATTTTGAAATAAGCGACGGCGCGGACGTAATAACCCTTAAAAAACACGGGCAGTTTGCAAATATTACCGCAACGAAAAGGGGCGTTGCCAAAATCAAAATCACTGCCGAGCACGACGGAAAAGTCATCAAAGAAATCGAAAAGACAATCCGCGTCGTGCCCAACGTGTATTCGATGGAGTTTGCGGACAGCGCGAAAGAGTACGGCATCGAAAACATACTGACAATCGGCGGCAAAAACCACAAAGGAAGACCGGACACAAGGACGATTTTCGTAAGGGTTGTCACGGAAGCGGGCTCCGAAACGTTCACGGACGAATTTATGAACGTCGCGTTTTCCGACGATAATTCGCTCTTTTCCTGCAAGGCGCAACCGGCGACGAACGCCGACGCGGTTCCTGCGGAAATCAGGGCGATGGGAACGGGGCTTACCACGCTTAATGCGGAACTCAAAAATTATAACCAATACTTCGGCACGAACATCTGCGCGAAAATCAGACTTCGCGCGGTCAAAGACGGGAGAAACGTCGGCAATTACGAGGAACTGAAAACGGTGACCGAAGCCGGGCATATCGTCGTGCTGACAAGCAACGTGATGCTGGGCGTCAAAAACGACGGCACGGATATGACCGAAGACGAACTCAAAAAGGACGTCAAAAAATTCATAACCACGTACGACAAAACGTATCTTGAAAACAGCGACGAGAACAAGTATGTCCAATACCTTATCGAGTTCAAAAAAGACGTTTACGGCAACGGCTTTGAAATCAACGCCGACAAGTTCACGCAGTGCAAGGACGCGACGGGGCTTCCGAAAATTTTCAAAGGGCCTTTGAATTTCGTCGCGATATCGTCCGCAAGCGTCAAAGGACAGGACAACGTTTCTTTCCTTGTAAGGACGGACAACGTGCTTATAAACAACGTCGTCTTAAAAGGTTGCAGCGACGATAGCCTTCTTGAAGAAGACGGACAATTCAACTTGTCGAAACTCAACTACGTCGGCACGACGCTTGAAATCGCAAAAAGCGCAAAACTACTGAACAGCCGCGTGTCGAACGGGCGCACCGTCGTCAGAATTTTTGCGGGCGGATCCACAATGGGCAGTCCCGTTGTTGAAGACAAATCGGCGTTTAACGTGCAAGATGAGAAGATAAACGTGCATATTGAAAGTTGCGTGCTTTCAAACGCGCGCGAATTCATATTGAAAATCGGCAGCAACCGCGCGCTGAAACAAAAAGACGAAGTGCAAAGAAAACTCCGTAAAGGGAAAGACAACGAATATTATTCGCCTTACGATGAGAGCAACAAGACGGACAAATACTTTAACGACAATTATCTTATCAACGACGTTACGCTTAAAAACTCGGTGCTCGAAACGTCGGGGTTGTTCTCGGTCGGTATGGAAACGCACTTCTCGGGCGAATTCTTGTTAGGCGACACGATAACGACGTGGAAAGGATGCGCGGCGACCTCGTATGCGTCGGCGCTTCGCATTGTCGGCGACGTAAAGATGCTTGACTGGAAAAACCTTTCAAACGTTGACAGCAGCACGCTTATCGAAGTTACCGGCGACGCAAACGACTGGCTTTCGATGAACGTTGCGGAAATGATGAAAGAAGTCGCAAAGGTAGATAAGAAATGCCGCGATATAATCCTGAACGTCGGCGGGACGGAATACGTCCACGGCGGCATAGCGTTTTACGGCGGCGGATATAACTATTCGTACCTTGACCTGACGGAAGCGAACGACGAAACAAAGCAGTTCGGCGTGTACGACGTCAATATCTCGGTGCTTGAAAACAGCAAGGACGAGAATATCCAAAAGCAGGGCAAAATGTTGCCTATGGCTGCGGGCGCGGGCGATTTCAGATTTTACCTTTACAATAATAAATCGAGTAGAAACCTGTCATGGCAGGAAAGCATAAAAAACCAAGGAAACCAAGGGATGAAAATTCATCCCGTGGTAGCGGAGGATGTTGAATGAGCAAAAAAGGATTAAAAACAATGCTCGTGTGTATCGTGCTCTTAATAGGGCTTGTTACGCTGTTTGCATGCAACAAAAGCGATGTGGCTGACAAAGACGGACAAACGAAAGTGATTGTGAAAATCCAAGACGAAGACGGCAGCATTTACAAGGAAAACGTCGTGTTTTCCGACTTGTTCACGCTCAGTCTTCAAAAAGAAGGATACACCGGAAGACTGTATCGCGACGCGGACTTTTTGAAGCCGCTTACAAAGGATTCCAAAGTCAAAAACGGCGATACGGTTTACGTCAAATGGACGATCAATAAATATACCGTAACGTTTATGGACGGCGAAAAGGTGCTTGAAACCTTTACAAACGTCCCGCACGGCGATACCGTAATCGCGCCCGAAGTGCCTGAAAAGGACGGCAAGACTTTTTCAAAATGGGACAAACCGTTCGACAACGTCACAAGCGACCTTACGATAAACGCGGTATACGACGTCGACACGTTCACGGTGACGTTTAAGGACGGCGAAAAGGTGCTTGAAACCCAAACGGTGGAATACGAAGCCGCCGCGACCGCGCCCGATATCGCCAGGCTTTCGCCGCCCGAAGGCATGCATTTTGCAGAATGGGACAAAGACTTTTCAAAGGTGACGGAAGATATTGAAGTTTCCGCCGTGTACGAGCTTAACGAGTATACGGTTATTTTCAAAAACGGCGACACGACGATTAAAACCGAAAGGGTGAAACACGGCTTTGCCGCAACTGCGCCGAACGTGTTCGATAGCGCAACGGAAAAGTTTGTCGGCTGGGATAAGCCGTTCGACAACGTCACAAGCGACCTTATCGTCAACGCAAAGTTTGAAACGAAGAAGTTCACGCTGACGTTTATTAACTTTGACGGCACGACGGTTCACACGGCGGAGGTCGAGTACGGCGCGTCCATCGACAGCGATTTTGAAAAGGCAGACAAAGCCGCGACGTTCAATGGTACAATTCTGGATTACGAAGGCTGGTACAAAGCGGACGGAACGAGAATCGACGAGCTCGATTTGCCGACAATGCCGGCTGAAAACTTTACGCTTACGCTGAAATTAAGGCTTTTGGATTCCGCAATCGGCGAATTCACGGTTAATAATCTTAAAGAATTCACGTTTACGGAAAACAATTCGGCAGTGTTTACCGTCAATGGCACGCCGTACGCGGGCGTTACTTATAAGTATATATGGACTATTTATAAGGGAACCGTTATTTATAAGACGGAAGAAACAACCTTGTCGTCGCTCACCCTTCAAAACCTTTCGGCGGGCAAATATCTGGCAAACGTCAAAATCGTCGCGTCAGTGGAAAACTGCGGCTCTGTCGAAAAAGACTTTACGGCCGGCGAAACGCTTATCGTATCCCGCGCGGACATTTCGGGCATTACGGTAACGGGCGGCACGTTTACTTACGGCGACGAGAATGCGAAAATCAAAATCGACGGTCTTAAAGACGGCGACAAAGTGTTTTACGGCAAGGACGGCGTTTCGTTTTCTTCGGAAATCGTCGACTTTTCGAAATGCGACGTCGGCGAATATAAGTATTACGTCAAGGTCGAAAGAAACGAAAACTATAACGCAAAAACGCTTGACGTTACGATAAACATAGTCAAGGCTGCGGTGACGATAACGTTTACGCCCGATAAAAACGACGAGGTTGTTTACGGCGACGAACTGCCCGCGTTGTCCGCATACGTCGGCGAAACGAAAATCGGCACGGTCGCAAAAGAAGACTACGCGCTGAAACTTAACGAGATATCGTTTTCGGGGATTGCGACGTACGTCGGAGAGTGTTCGATTGAAGTCAAAAACTTTACGAACGATTATTACAACACGAATAACTTTAATATTACTTTTTCGTCTTACAAAATCACGGTGAAGAAAGCGACGCTCAACGTAAATATTGCCAAAATAAGCAACCTGACTTACGGCGACGATTTGCCTGAAATCGGTTATGAAATCAAAGGCTGGAAGAACGGTGACGACAAGTCGGAATATAAGCTTTTGCCCGAAACGAAATATGCGAAAAAGTCCGCTGTCGGCACGTATTCGTTCACTTACAATGTGTCCGGCGAAAAAATCGGATATTATGACGTAACGGTGAACACGGTTGAATTCACGGTCAAGCAAAGAGCGGCGACAATCACGATAAACAAGGTTAACAATATCATATACGGCGATAAAGTGCCCGATTTGTCGGCAAAGGTTGAAGTTAAAGGCGTGCTTGACGGCGACAAACTTTCATACGAGCTTGAAACCAACTATACGGTCGGTGCAAAACCCGGAGGCGATTATACCGCAAGCGTCGTTTTTGACAAAACCGCCGAAGCAAACAAAAACTATGAAATCACCGCAATCGGCACAACGTTTAAAGTCGGCAAAAAGGGGCTTACGATAACACTCGGTTCGAAACGCGTCGTTACGGGCAAAGAGTATAAGGTCGATGTCGGAAAACTTGAAATCGTCGGACTTGTGGAGGGCGATACCGTTACGGGATACGTCACGATTACGAAAGACGAGGCGGGCGTATATACCGCAAACGACTTCGACAAGTCGAATCTTAAATTCGATTCCGAATGCTACGAAGTAATAAAGTACGATCTGACCGTCGAGTTCGTTAAGGTCGATTTCAAAATCCATTTTGAAGATCACGAAGTCGTTTACGACGGACAAAACCACAACGTTTCGGTTACCGCTGAAGAAGGTACGAAATACACGATAACGTACGGCACGAAAGAAGGAGTTTACGACCTTACCGATGCCCCCGAATACAAAAACGCGGGCGTGTACGTTACGTATTTTAAGGTTGTCGATACGAGCGTCGGCGATGCGGAATACGAGGGCTTCGTCAGCCTTACGATAAAACAAAAGGAAGTCGTGTTAACGGTAAAAACTTATACAATAACTTACGGCGACACCCTGCCCGAGTTTTCTTACGACGTAACGGGGCTTATTGGGGGCGACGTTCTTTCCGGAGAAGCGCGATACAGTGTCGACGGGATAACAGGCGGAAACGTCGGAACGTACAAGGTTAAGGTCGGCGGACTTTCGGCAAACGACAACTATGCGATAACCGTCGTGCCCGGCACGCTCACGATAAACCAAAAGAGTATCGCGGTCGTGTGGAGCACAAAAGACAAATACGTATATAGTCCCGACGGACAGGAAATGCCTGCGGCAACGTACGACGGAAAATCCGCAAAAGTTACGACGAACGGCGAATTCAAAAACGCGGGAACGTATACATTCACGGCAACGGACGAGAGCGGAAATTATACGTTGACAAACGCCGTACTTAACGTCGTTATCGCAAAGGCAACGTATTCGGGCATTGTCCACGGCGAGCTTTCGGGCGTATATAACCCTGCAAAGACGCTTAAAGATTACGCGCTCGCAGAAGGATTTACCTGGGTTGACGCGAGCGAAAAACCCGTATGCACGAAGCCCGAATACGCGGCAATCTACAATGCTGACAGCGACAACTACGAAAACTTTGAATTGAATATCGCAATCGACTTGCAAAAGGCAAAAGTCGCGCTGAAAGACGGCGTGGTCGGGTTCGATTACGACGGGACATCGCACGAAGTAAAAGCGGCGGTTACTTACAACGGAGTTGCGCTCGACACGTCGCTTTATTCCTTGACGTACGACGGGAAAACTTCAAAAACGTATACCGATGCCGGCACGCACGCATGCCTTATCGAAATATCGGCGGACAATTACGCGCTTCCCGAAAACACTTATCTTTACGTAAAGGTCAAGGGCGTGAAAGTCGGCAACAACTATTACACAATCGAAGACGCACTTAACGTCGCGACAAGCGGACAAACGATTTTCGTTTTGAACGACACGGCGTTTGCAACGCAAGAAATTGCAGGCGTGCTTTACGACGACATAAAATTCAAAACCGTCAAAACGGGCGTAACGCTGCTTCTGCCGTTTAACGAGAACGACACCGTCGGTCATATCGGCGCGGGCAAAGACGGAAGTGCCAACTACAAGGCAACCGCTGCGCTTACGGGAACTGCGAAACTTTATAAAACGCTCGTTATCCCCGAAGGCGTTGAAGTTATCGTCAACGGAAAACTTGTTGTCGGCGCACAAACCGGCAAAATCGCCGCAGGATCAAATCAAAACGCGGTCTCGGGCAATTATTGCGAAATAAGTTTAGGCGGCACGATTACGCTCAACAACGCAACGCTTGAAGTGTACGGATATATCAAAGGAAACGGCGAAATTACCGCAAACAACACGACCGTGATTGAAAATCTGTATCTTACAGGTTGGCTCGGAGGAAGCGAATCTGCGGTAAGGTACATCGGCAACGATAAAATTAGCGTAGTGACGCTTGCCTTTTCCGGAGAACTTAAAATCGACAATCCTACACAATTCCCGTTCAGCCAGTATGAGTTAAGGTCAATCGAAGCAAAGTTGGTTGTTAATAAAGGAAGCAAATTGCAAGGTTATACAAAAATTGCCACCAGCGAGTTGTCACAAGCAGGGGTAACGGTGCCCGCACAAATAAACGAAGCGGTGCTTACATTTGTTTCTTCGGATGCAAACAAGACGGACAGCGGACTGTTTAGGCTTGTCGGCAACAATAGCCGAATTGAAAAAACAGTGAATGGCGACAGAGTAAAGATTAATCTGTTTGGAGAAATCAATGACGGATATACGTCGATAAGCATTATGGTTGTAAAAAAGACAGTGTCTATGACGTCTCAAAAAGTTTTCTTCCCCATTGACGGGCGCACGGATATTACGCTCAAAAACGGCGCAACGATTACGCAAGAGTTTTCGTACAAACTTATGCCCGGCGCAACGATAACGGTCGAAAACGGCAGTATTTATAACGTAAACGGAAGATTTATAATGTACGATAAGTCGTTCACAGATATTTCGACGTATCCGTATCCCGGCACGGCACGCGGAGACGCAAAAGTTTTCGTCAACGGTACGATGAATATCAACGGCTCATTCGGCGGAAAAGTGGCGTCTAATGACGGTGGAGTGGTAAACGTTGCGACAGGTGCAACGATAAGCGATGTTCACTCGGCAGAAGGAGGCGGGAAAATGACAAGAGATGGATTGACTGCAGTGTTTACTTACAACGATACGCACGGCGTTACCAAATCGCTGGTGTTTGTAAATGCGAACAACTCGACGATAACGGCGGCGACAAACAAAACCTATAATTACAACAACGGAACGTGGCAATAACCGCGTCAAATCTCAAAAAACAAAGTATGCGTCCGAAAGGGCGCATATTTCTTTGAAAATCGCTTGCAACTTTTCACCCGCGGTGATAATATATCGTGAGAAAATTCAAGGTGAACCAATGAAAAAACCGCTTAAAAAAATCCCGAAGACCGCGGAACTTATGTGGGTGCTGGGCATATTTCTTGTCGCGCTTGGCGTGACGATGAGCAAGAAAGCCGATCTCGGGGTTTCGATGATTGCCGCGCCGACGTTTATCGTGTACGAGGCGATAAGGCCGTTGTGGGCAGTGTCGGTGGGCACGGTCGAATATCTTGTGCAGGGCGCGATTCTCCTTATAATGTGCGCCGTCGTGCAACGGGTGAACTGGCGATACCTGCTGGCGTTTGCGGTGGCGGTGATATACGGCTACGTGATGGACATGTGGATGTTGGTTTTCAAAAACGTCGTGCTCACAGAAGCGTACTTAAAATGGATTATGCTTATCGCGGGCGACGTGATGACGGCGGCGGGCGTGGCGTGCTTTTTCAGGACATATATGCCCCTTCAAGTGCACGAACTTTTCGTTGCGGAACTGTCCGACAGATATTCCTTGAAAATCAACAGGGTGAAACTCGTTTTCGACTTGTCTTTTCTTGTGCTGTCCGTGGTGCTTGCTCTTACGATATTCAGGGACGCAAATACCTTTGACTGGAAAAATATCGCTTCGACAAGTTATCATAGTCTGGGGCTTGGGACGATTGTCACGACGTTGATAAACGCCCCGATAATCGCGGTAATCGGGAAAGGGCTTGACAAAGTTTTCGACTACACCCCGCTTTTCCCGAAACTTGAAAAACTCATAGGCCGCAAAAAGAAAACGGACGCGCCGACCGAAACGGAACAAAATACCCCAAAAACCGAACAAAACCAACCTGCGGAAGAACAAGCCGCAAACGACGAGAAAGAATAAAACCTAAAAAACCCTCGCAAAATCGCGAGGGTTTTTAATTTGAAAAATCTTCCGAGAGTTAAAATCCCCCGAAAACTTAAAATGCTCCCGAAAACGGGGAAATTTAGATGAGATTGTGTTTTTCTCGGCAGGTTCTGAAAATTCCTAGTGTACGCGTCGCACACTTCGCTTTTGAAATCACGTTATCGGGAGCGATAACGCTCACTCTTTTGCTTGTGTGCGCCTTTTCCCCAAAAGTACAAAAGTATCTTTTGGGGTCCCCTTTTCTCACGAATTTTCGGGTTCTGTCGAAAAGGCAAAATATCGCTAAATTTCCCCGTTTTCATCTTGACGTTTGTTTTCTATGATATTCAAAACTACGGTTATCGACGGCACGATTACCGCAAACAGGCAAAGTTCGACAACGGTGTTGATTGCAACCACGCTTGACAAAAGCCACTTGAAATTTATGACAAGTCCGTCGTAGTTTTTGCCGTGCGCGAACGCCAGAAACATTGAAAGGAACAATATCGTGTTGGTGATAACGCCGCAAATCGTTGAAAAACAGCCGATTGCAAAGTTCACGGCGCGTTTTTGTTTTTCGGTGCGCGGTTTTGTCGATTTCGCCGCCGCCTTGCTCAGTCCTTTGTATACGAGCGCGCAGACAGTGCCGCACAATATGCGCGGAAGCACCGATACGAGCGGGTTTATCGCAACCGCGTACATGGGAATACTGCCCGAATAAATAAGCGCGATAAACAAACTTACAAGCCCGAATACGCCGCCCGAGATCGCGCCGAATTTCACGCCGTAAACCTGTCCGCAGACGAAGACGGGAATAAGCCCCAGCGCAAAACTTATCGGCAGCCCGAATTTTTGTATGATTTCCGCAAGAGCCTGCAACACGACGACAAGGGCAAGCGTTATCCCAAGCGTCGCGATTTCTTTGTTTTTCTTGTGATTTTCAATGTTGTTCATAAACGTTATTATACAAATATTTTCAAAAAAGAAAAGCAAAAACGCTTATAATTTATTCAAACGTCGATGTGGAGTTCAACAAAAACGCTTTCAGCTTCTCGGTTTTGGGATTGTCGAAGATTTCGTCGGGAGTGCCGTATTCGGCGACTTCGCCGTCCACCATAAACACGACGCGGTCGGCAACCTTTCTTGCAAAGTCCATTTCGTGCGTTACGATAATCATTGTGCTGTCGCCTTTAAGCCCCTTTATGACTTTCAGGACTTCGCCCGTAAGTTCGGGATCGAGCGCGGACGTCGGCTCGTCAAAGCACAAGATATCGGGGGAGAGCGCAAGGGCTCTTGCGATTGCGACGCGCTGCTGTTGTCCGCCCGAAAGTTCGCAAGGATATGCCGCGCATCTGTCCAGAAGCCCGACCTTTGAAAGAGTCTCTTTCGCGCGGGCGTCGATTGCCGAAAACTCGGCTTCTTTAAGTTGCTTTTTTTGCAAACTCAACGCTTTACCGCGCACTTTCTGTTGTTTTAACTCCTTGATTTGCTGTTTTATCTTGTCTTTTGCCAGTAGTTCCGCAGATATTTTCACGTTCTTCAAAACGTTCATATGCGGGAACAAATTGAACTGCTGGAAAACAAGTCCGAAGTGCAGCCGTTTTTTCCGAAGGTCGTTGTATTTTTCGTTTTTGTCGCTTGCGCCGTCGAAAAGAGTTTCGCCGTCAACGATGATTTGTCCGTCGTCGGCGGTCTCCAAAAAGTTCAAGCACCGAAGGAGCGTCGTCTTTCCGCTGCCCGACGAGCCGATAATCACCACGACTTCGCCTTTGTCCATTTCAAAATTTATGCCTTTCAGCACTTCCTGCGCGCCGAACGATTTTTTCAAATTTATAACTTCCAGAATTGCCATTTTTTATACCTTATAATAGTCCAGCTTCTTTTCGATGTAGCGGAAAAGAAGGGTGAGCAGTCCGCTGAATACGAGATAAAATACGCCCGCATAGAAAAGCGGCCACAACACGACGTAATTGTTGACGATTTGCTCGCTGAATTTGATGAGTTCCACAACGCCGATGACGCGCGCAAGCGACGTGTCCTTGACAAGCGTGATTATTTCGTTGGACATCGGGGGCATAATGCGCTTCACGACCTGCGGCAGGGTTACGTAAAAGAATGCCTGCGATTTCTTCATGCCTAAGACCGCCGCCGCTTCCGTTTGTCCGCGCGGTATCGACTGGATCCCGCCGCGATAAATTTCCGAAAAGTAGCAGGCGTAGTTTATCACAAACGCCACGAGTACCGCCGTGAATCGCGATTGCATCGGATAATCGAACAAAAGCCCCGGCACGTAAAATACCACGATGATTTGAAGCATAAGCGGCGTGCCGCGGATAATCCATACGATAAGTTTTGAAAGGTATTGAAGCGGTTTGAACTTCGACATCGAGCCGAAGCAGACGATAAGCCCCAAAGGCACGGACAGGACAAGAGTCAGAATAAACAGAAGACACGTCGTCCCGAACCCCGTGAAAAGTTGCCTCGTCACTTCCGAAAATGAAATTGTTGCTGTCGATAAAACCATATTTATAAGTCCGTAAAAAAGGTAGATTTCGCCGTTTGCACGGCGAAATCGAAAAAGTATTTTTTTGTTTAATTATTTTATGCCGAGAATTTCCTTTGCGGCGTCTTCGCCTGCCGAGCCGTCTTCCGCCACGATGCGCGCTTTTTTCAAAGCGTCGTAGGAGTTGTATTTATCCTTGTCGGCTTTTCTGACGACGGCGCATTGTTTGTTTTCAAGGTAGTTCATCGTTATCGACCATTGTGCGGCACGCGCCGGCGTTACGGTCAGACCGTTCCATACGCAGTCGATGGTTTTTGCTTCCATTTCGGATTCCTTCTTGCCCCAATCGATAAGTTTGAATTCAACATCGATTTTCTTGCCGACTTTCTCGCTGATTTTTGCAAAGACCGCATTTGCAAGGTCGGTGTCGAAACCGCCCGTCGTTTTGTCGCCTTCGCCGAGAGCCATGGGGGCGTTCAAGGTGAAGCCGATGACGACTTTGCCGTTTTTCTTGATATAGTCGAGTTCGGTGTTGTCCGCTTCGCCCGTGGGAGCGGTGTAGGTCAGGTCAAGCGTTGCGCCGTCGATGCCGTATTTTTTGGCGATTGTTTTGTAGTCGGCGTCTTTAAGTTCGGAAAGCGTCTTATTGACAAGGTCGGTGAGCGCGTTATATTTGCCGTCGGCTGCTTTTCTGAAAGCGATGCCGTAGTATTCCTTTTCAAATTCCACGTCGGCGATCGTTAGATTTTTCGCCATTGCGGAGTCGACGCTCAGAAGATAGTTCGCCATCGTGTAGTCCATTATGCCAACGTCGGCGGTTTTGGAGTTGAGTTCCTTGAAAACGTCTGCCTGCGCCGAGAGCGCGGTGTAGCCGGGTTTTGTTTCCTTGTTGCAGGCTGCAAGCGCAAACGCCATCACGAAAACTATTGAAATAATCGAAACGATAACGGTGATTTTCTTTTTCATATTTTTACCTCGGTTTAACGCGTTAGTAATTTAGCGTAATAAAGTGTTATGAATGGATAATACCATATAAAAAAAGTTTTGTAAAGCAAAAAACAAACATTTTCAAAAATTTTTTTGCTTATATAATAATAAAAATAATTATATATATTAAACACAAAATAATAAGCGATGATACGATGTTTTTGCCTCCGGAAAAAGCGATGCACCTTCGGCGCGATAAGCCTAACGGCAGTGATATGCCTGCGGCGTGATATTGCTTTCGCAGTGATATGCCTGCGGCGTGATATTTGCCCTTCGGACAAGTTATGGATAAATACCTTAGCTTTGGCGATAGCCAAAATATCACTTCGGCTGAAAGCCGAAATATAACTTTGACGAAGTCAAAATATAACTGCGTAGCAATCTAAGCCCACGCAAGATACTTTCGTACTTGCGTGGAGAAAAGGCGCACAATGTGGAAAAGCAAATAAAAACGGACGCAGGGTTGCGTCCGTCTTGTGCGATATAACTCTTATTTGTGGTTGCCGTTAAGCAGTGCGAAGTTCTGTTTGTTCGCCTTATAAAGGTTCTTGAACACTTCAAAGCCCTTATCGTAAACTTCCGCTTTCAGCTTCAAATTGGGCTTAAACGTCTTTTTTGCGGGGATAAAGTCCTTAACCTTGTCAAACGAAGGAATAAGGTTAAGCCCGATTGCAACGCATACCGCCGCGCCGACCGCGCCCACGTTTTGCGGACTGTCAACCGTTTCGATAGTGTGTCCCGTGATATCGGCAAGGAGCTGGCAGGTAAAGTCGTTCAGCGCGCCGCCACCGACAAAACGAATGACGTCTGACGTTTTGACTTTCCTTTCGCTTGCTTCCAGCATCCAGCGTTTGTGATAGCATACGCCTTCCAGCACCGCGCGGATAAGTTCGGTTTTTCCGGTGTCAAGCGAAATGTTGAAGAACATACCGCGTGCGTTCGGATCCTCAAACGGGCAACGGTTGCCGTGCAGCCAGGGCGTGAAAATTACGCCGCCCGAGCCTGCGGGGATATCGTCGACGACGGTTGTCATATATTGATACAGGTTGAGATATTTGGATTCAAAATCTTCCGCGACGTGTTTTTTCTGAATGTAAATGCCGACCTCGTCCAAAGCGATATGGTCTTTCACCCATTCCAGACACTTGCCCGAGGTTTCGAGTTCCGCAAAGTAGTTGAATTTGCCGGGTTGCGCCGCGACGGTTGCCGCAATCATTGTGGTTACGTCCACGGCGGATTTGTCGGTAACGGTCGAAACCCAGCCCGAAGTGCCGCTGTAAATGTGAGTTTCGCCAAGTTCCGTGCTGCCCGCGCCGACGCCGATAAGAGAAGCGTCCATACCGCCGCCGAAGACTTTGATGCCTTTGACAAGCCCAAGTTCTTTCGCGGCTTTTTCGGTGATTTCGCCCGCGCAGTCGGACGACGCGATAAGTTTTGGCAGGTGGTCGTAATTCACGCCGCACATTTTGCACATTTTTTTGCTGATGCACTTGTTTTTAAGGTCAAGCAAAAGCGTGCCGAACGCGCTGTCGTACGTCATGACGAATTCGCCGGTCAGACGGCAGATGAGATATTCCTTTACGTCAAGCCATTTGTAAACGCGCTTAAAGTTTTCGGGCTCGTTATTTTTCACCCAGTTATATTTCCAGACGGGGTCTTTTACGCTGACGGGTGCCGCGCCCGTAATCATAAGCGCGGGGATAAGTTTGAAAATATTTGCGCCTGCGATTTGAAGCCCATAGGAAATGCCTTCCTTGATTTCCTTTCTCGCGCGCTGATCCATATAAGAAAAGGCTCTGCGGATTGCGACGCCGTCTTTGTCGACAAGGACAAGTCCCTGCGCTTGCGAGCAGAAAGAAACGCCTGCGATTTTGTCGGGGGAAATGCCGGATTTTTCAAGTACGACGCGCGTTGTGGAGCACATTGCCTCCCACCATTCGTCGGGATCCTGTTCCGCGCCGCCGTCGTCGTAAACGTAAAGTTTGTAGCTTTCGGTCGCGGACGCCAGAATTTTGAAGTCTTTATCGATTTCGAAAATACAAGTTTTGATGCCTGTCGTGCCTACGTCGTAGGCCATAATATATTTTGACATAAGTGTCACCCTAAAAAATTTTTATACAAAAATTATACCATAGTGCATTTTTAATGTAAACAACTTTTTTACAAAGAGATAAAAA